>ERZ1645185.689-NODE-689-length-14201-cov-31.545949_pt1 | contig 14201 bp, 11 predicted proteins | sample MGYA00575351_ERZ1645185 | MGnify/ENA primary metagenome ERZ1645185 (study PRJEB40838, sample SAMN11284767) | freshwater sediment metagenome | isolation source: river sediment | host: Sediment | place: India: Jana village, Kanpur | collected 2015-12-17 ...
TCCGGCTGGGCGATGCCGACCGCGTCAAGCTGGTCGGCAACCTGATGACCGTGCTCGTATCCGAAAGTGAAACGCACCCGGTCATCTCGGTGGACAAGGCCGGGCTGTAAGCGGCCGGGGACTTGCCGCGAGCTTCAGAGCCGTCCCATGGCGATGACGGGGGTCAACCAGTAGTAGATGTTGGCCCGGGGCAGGGCTTCTTTGATCGCGACCATCGCTGCCCGCATCTTCGCTTCGTCGTCGGCGGTTTGGAACATGGTGCGTGGCGTGTGGCCGGCGACCAGTTCCGCCGCTTCGACAAGCCGGACGAGGCTGCCATGGCCGTCTGCGGCATGAGTCGTGAAGCCGCGGATCAGGTCGGGTCGGGCGAGCAGGAGATCCTCGATGTCCTGGGCCACGTCATCGGGGACAATCAACGTCAGCAGTAGATCAGCCATGGTGGGTCTCCATCGGTGCAGCAGCCGCCTCGAGGCCGTGGCGGCGGAAAAGTATGGGCAGGAGAATCAAGGTCAGCGCCGTGGACGTGACGAGGCCGCCGATGACGACGATGGCCAGCGGGCGCTGGACTTCCGAACCGGGTCCGCTGGCAAAGAGCATGGGAATGAGGCCGAAGGCGGCGATGCTGGCGGTCATCAGCACAGGCCGCAAGCGGCGTCGGGCGCCTTCGCGGACGACATCGGCCAGCGGCAGGCCGCGCGCCAGGAGCTGGTTGAAGTAAGTCACCATGACCACGCCGTTGAGGACGGCGATGCCGAGCAGCGCAATGAAGCCGACCGAGGCCGGGACCGACAGGTACTCGCCGGCGATCAGCAGCGCGAAGACGCCACCGATCATCGCGAAGGGGATGTTGGCTAGGACGAGGAGTGCCTGGCGGACCGAGCGAAAGGTCGAGAAGAGCAGGAAGAAGATCAGTAGCAAGGCCACCGGGACGACCACCATGAGGCGTGCCGCTGCCCGCTGCTGGTTTTCGAACTGGCCGCCCCACATCAGCCGGTAGCCCTTCGGTAATGCGACCGAATGTGCGACCGCGGCGCGTGCGTCATCGACGAAACCGACCAGGTCGCGGTCCCGGACATTGGTCTGCACGACCACATAACGCTGCGCATTTTCGCGGTCGACCTTGACCGGGCCTTCGACCCGCTCGATGCGGGCGACTGCTGCCAGCGGTACGCTGTCGCCACCGGGCAACGTCAGGCGCAGGGCTTCGAAATCTGCCGGCGAGGCGCGTAGCGCGTCGGGACCGCGCAGGCTGACCGGGCTGCGCCGGCCCTGGTCGATGACCGTGCCCACGGTGCGTCCCTCGAGCAAGGCCTTGAGCTCGTTCTGGACATCGTCCACATTGAGCCCGAAGCGGCCCGCCGCGAGGCGGTCGACCGCGATCCGCAGATATTGCACGCCGTCGTTCTTCAGGGTGAACGTGTCTTCGGCGCCGCGTACCTTTTTAACCGTGTTCTCAATGTCGACCGCAAGGCGGTTCAGGGTCGCCAGGTCCGGCCCGAAAACCTTGATTGCCAGATCACCCCTGACGCCGGTCAGCATCTCCGACACGCGCATGTCGATCGGCTGCGTGAACGAGTAGCCGATCCCCGGGAAGGTCATCATCACGTCGCGCAGCCGGTCGGCAAGCCAGTCGGGATCCGAGTTGCGCCAGGTGTTGCGCGGGGCCAGCACCATGAAGGTATCGGTCTGGTTGAGGCCCATCGGGTCCAGGCCGAGCTCGTCGGCACCGGCTCGGGCGACGATAGTCCTGACTTCCGGAACTGCTTCGAGGATGGCGCGTTGTACCGTGCTATCGATGGCAATCGTCCGTTCGAGGCCGATCGACGGCAGCTTTTCGAGCTGCATGATCAGGTCGCCTTCGTCCATCGTCGGCATGAAGCTCTTGCCGAGGAGCAGGAAGGCGCCGCCGGCGGCGGCCAGTGCGACGAGGGCGGCGGCGATGTAGGGCTGGGGCCGGGCCAGGGCGGAGTCGAGGACACGGTCGTACAGCGCAGCCAGCTTGCGTACCAGCCACGGCTCGTGGTGTGCGCCGCGTTTGATCAGCCACGAGGCGAGCATCGGCACCACGGTCAGTGAGAGGAGCAACGACGAGGCCAGGGCGAAGACGATGGTCAGCGCCACCGGACCGAACATCTTGCCTTCCAGCCCCTGGAGGGTGAGCAGAGGCAGGAAGACGAGGATGATGATGACGATCCCAGAGGCAACCGGCGCGGCCACTTCGCGCGCCGCGCGGTAGATCAGGTGCAGCGTGGGCAGGGACTCCGGCGCTTCGGCGAATTGGCTCTCGACGTTCTCGACCACCACCACCGCTGCGTCGACGAGCATGCCGATCGCGATGGCCAGTCCCCCCAGGCTCATGAGGTTCGCGGAGAGGCCGAAAATCCGCATCAGGACAAAGGTTGCGAGGGCGGATAGCGGGAGCATGAGAGCGACGACGACGGCTGCGCGCAAATTGCCGAGGAAGGCGAGCAATAGCAGGACGACGAGGACGATGGCTTCGGCGAGGGATCTGGCGACGGTGCCGATGGCTCGCTCGACGAGGTTGCTTCGGTCATAGAAGGGCCGGATGGAGATCCCTTCCGGCAGGGTCGGCTCGATCTCGGCGAGCCGCGCCTTGACGCCTTCGACGACGGCCTGCGCGTTGGCACCGCGCAGGCCGAGGACCAGCCCCTGCACGGTTTCGCCGTCACCGTTGCGGGTCACCGCCCCGTAGCGGGTAAGGGCGCCGAAACGCACGTCGGCGACGTCGCCGACGCGGACAACCCGCCCGTCACGGGCCTGCAGCACGATTGCCCGCACGTCATCGAGCCGACGGATGGCTCCCTCGGCGCGCACCAGGAGCGCTTCCTCGCCATCGGTGAGGCGGCCGGCTCCGTCGTTCCGGTTGTTGCCTTCCAGGGCCGCCAGCAGGTCCCTGAGCGCCAGCCCTCGGGCGGCCAGCAGTTGCGGGTTGGGTACCACCTCGAAAGTGCGCACCTCGCCACCCAGACTATTGACGTCGGCTACGCCCGGTACGGTGCGCAGTTGGGGACGGATCGTCCAGTCGAGCAGGGCCCGCCGTTCGGCCAGCGGCAGCTCGCCTTCGATGGTGAACATGAACATCTCGCCAAGCGGGGTCGTGATCGGCGCCATGCCGCCCGAAACGCCGGGCGGCAGGTTGCCCATGGCGGCGGCGAGACGCTCGCCGATCTGCTGGCGAGCCCAGTAGATGTCGGTGCCGTCCTCGAAATCGATGGTGATGTCGGTGAGCGCGTACTTCGAAACCGAGCGCATCAGGCGCTGGTTCGGAATGCCGAGCATTTCCTGCTCGACCGGCACGGCAATCCGGGCCTCAACTTCCTCGGGCGTCATGCCCGGCGCCTTGAGGATGATCTTTACCTGCGTCGTCGATACGTCGGGGAAGGCGTCGATCGGCAGTCCGGAGAAAGCGTGGATGCCAGCTCCCACCAGCAGGGCCGCCAACACCAGCAGGAGCAGGCGCTGGGTCAGCGAGAAGCGGATCAGGGCCGCAAGCATCGCCGCTCAGTTCCGGCCGATGCCCGCGATAATCGACTTGAGGCCGGAGACGCCGCGGACGACGACCTTCTCGCCCGCCTGTACGCCATCGACCATGACCCCGCCGTCGCCCTGGCTCAGTACGCGGACCGTCCTTGCCTCGAAGCGGTCTTCCGGTCCGCCGGAAGCAGTCTGGACGAAGATCAGGCTGCGCCCTTCGAGCCAGGTCAGCGCCGAGGCGGGCAGACGCTGCCCGCGCACGGGGATGGCGCCGAGTTCGATTTCGACCACCTGGCCGGGGGTAAGTCGCTCCGCGCCCTTGTCGACGACGGCACGCAACAGCACCGTCTGGCTCGTCGGGTCTACCGAGCGCCCGATCGCCGCCAAGGTGCCTGTCACATCGGAGAAGGCAACCTTGACCGTCATCCCGCTGCGCATTGCGGAAGCCAGTTCCAGCGGCGCCTGAATTTCCAGCCAGAGGGGCGACAGGCGGGCGATGCGGTAGATTGTCGCGGATGCGTCGATGCGCTGCCCGACTTGGGCGCCCTGGTCCAGCACGACGCCGTCGATTGGCGCGGTCAACGCTAGCGCTGGCCCGATTTTCCCCGGCGCGATGCCGGCCAGGGCCAGTCCTTCGCGACGTTCCCGGGCCTGCGCCGAGGCCTGGGCTGCAGCTGCCCGCGTTGCCTGCAGGCGGGCTTCGGCGATCAGCCCTTCAGCAAAGAGTTCCTCGTCGCGCTTGAGACTCTGCTGTAGCAACGTGGATTGGCTGGCCGACTGGAGGGCATCGCGCTGCAACTCGAGGGCTTGGGGGCTTGCCAGCCGGGCGAGCACCTGCCCGCGCCTGACAGCCATGCCGGGCGCCACTTCAAGTGTTTCGATGACGCCAGCCACGGGCGCGGCGATCACCCGGAGCTGTTCGTTCGGGATCGTGACCCGCGCGGGGAGATGGCTGACGGTCGTCTGGTCGCCGCTGCCGGCGCTGGTTACCGCAATGCCGAGGGCCTTCGCCTGGTTTGGCTGGAGCATGACCTGCTGTGCCGACGCGGCAGTGCAAAGCAGCAGGCCACCAAGCAGGGCGAATGGGAGCGAGCGGTTCATCGTAGCGTTGGGGGTCGATTCGATCTCGGGCACCCGTGGCGTCCGGCCGGAACTTGCATTACCGGATTGTAAGTGGCTTGCCGTTGCCGCCCTTGATGCTGCGCAACAAATACACTCTCAAGGAGGAGAGCACGGGCAGCGGAACGGCGGCATCAGTAGGACAGGGTCAGGCTGGCTTCGGTCTCCGGCGCGGTGACGTCGAAGGCGCTGTCGGCGAACTTCGGCGGCCCCATGACCCTGGGGTTGTTCGACAGCGCGTAGCCCTCGGTCGGGAACATGCCGAGGCGCAGGTTCAGTTTCCCGTCGGCGTTCTCGTCGTGATAGGCCATCAGCGCGTAGCGGCCGGGGGCGATCCCGTCGAAGGTGACGCGGGTCTCGCCCTTGGCGGCGGGGAGGCTCACCACCTTCAATGCGCGGTCTTCCTTGCGGAAGCTGTCCGCGTCGCCATAAAGCGAGATGCGCAGGTTACCGGTCGCGTCGCGGATTTCCTTGATCGTCACGACGAGGCGCGCCTCGTCGGCCTGCGCGGCTGCGGCGGCGAGCAGCAGGGCGAGGGTGAGGCTGCGGCGGGAAAGGGTGTTCATGCGGGTTCCTGTTGTTCGTGTTCGGGCCCGGCAGGCCACTGCAGGCGGGCCGCGAAGCCCCCGCCGGGGAGGTTTTCCAGTTCGAGGCGGGCGCCATGCAACTCGGCGATGCGATGCACGATCGCCAGTCCGAGGCCGCTGCCTTCGGCACCGGGATCGCTGCCGCGATAGAAGCGCTCGGCGAGGTGTGGCAGCTCGGCGGCAGGCACACCGGGACCGTCGTCGGTGACAGCGAGCTGCGGCTTGCCGTCCCGGCGGCCTGCGGTCACCATCACATGGCCGCCGGGCGGGGTGTAGCGCAGGGCATTGTCGATCAGGTTGCGCAGCGCAGCGCCGAGCAGGTCCGGGTCGCCATTGACCGTGCCGGCCGAAGAATCGGCCTGTACCGTCAGCGACTGGCTTCCGGAGCGCGCCGCCGAGGCGGCCTCGTCGACGGCGATGGCCGCCAGTACGGCGAGGTCCACGCTTTGCGGTGCCGCGACGTGCTCGAGCGGGTCGAGGCGGGCCAGACGCAGTAGTTGCTCGACCAGCCGCGTCGTGCGGTCGACGCCTTGCTGCATCTTTTCCAGTGCGGCCCGGGTCTGCGCTGGCATCTCGCCGGCCATCGCGACCTGGGCGTGGATCTTCAGCGCGGCGAGCGGCGTGCGCAGTTCGTGGGCGGCGTCGGCGGTGAACCGGCGCTCGTTGTCGAGTGCCTCCGATACGCGGGCAAGCAGCCGGTTGAGGGCACCGACCAGCGGCTGTGCCTCGGCCGGCGCAGCGCCTGCCTCTAGGGCGGCGAGGTTTTCCGGAGAGCGTGCCGCGACGCCGTTGGCGAGGTCGTCGAGCGGCTTCAGCCCGCGCCGCACCGAGAAATAGATGAGGCCGATCATCAGCGGCAGCATGAGGCCGAAGGGGAGCAGCATGCGCGAGGCGATCTCCAGCGCCTCGTGGTCACGGATATCGGAGGGCAGGGAGAGCTGGACGAGGTAGGCGCGGTTGGCGCTTTCCACTGTCAGTGTGCGCCAGCCTTCGCCCCCGACGTCGATTTCGGCGTATCCGGGGGTTGCGGTCAGCGGCGTGTCGGGGGCATTTTCAGTGCGCGACAGTACCGTCCCGTCGGCGAGGCCGACCTGAAACTCGAGCGGCAGATCACTGCGCCTCGGCTCATGGCTGTGCAGGGTTTTCATCCTGCGCGGCAGGCCGTCCGCGTGGTTGTCGCTGATCTGGGTGAGGATCAATTGGGCCGTCTCGGCCATCAGGCCGTCGATCAATTCCTGCACGTCGTCCAGTGCCTGGCGGTACCCCATCGCGGCGGCCAGGCTGACGGCGGCGAGGGTGGTCAGGATGACCCAGAGCAGCAGGCGGCGGCGCAGCGAGACCGGTCGGGTGCCGCTCACGTGGCGTCCCCGATCCGGTAGCCGAAGCCGCGCACGGTCTCGATGCTCTCGGCACCGAGCTTCTTGCGCAGGAAGTGGATGTAGACCTCGACCGTGTTGCTCTCCGCTTCCTCGCCCCACGCGTAAAGGCTTTCCTCGAGTTGGGCGCGCGAGCGGACCTGGTTCCGGTGGCTGAGCAGGTCGTGGAGCAGTGCATATTCGCGTGCCGATAGCTTGACCGGCTCGCCCGCGAGGGTGACGCGGCGCGCGGCCGGGTCGAGGGCGATGGTGCCGTGTGTCAGCTGCGGCGTGGCCGCTCCTGCCGTGCGCCGCAACAGGGCGCGCATGCGGGCTTGCAGCTCGCCAAGGTCGAACGGCTTGGTCAGGTAGTCGTCGGCGCCGGCGTCGAGGCCGCCGATCTTGTCGGCTGCGGTGTCGCGGGCGGTCAGGACGAGGACGGGGAGGAGGCTGCCGCGCGCGCGCAAATCGCGCAGGACGGCGAGGCCGTCCTTTTTCGGCAGCCCGAGGTCGAGGACGCAGGCGTCGTAGTCGTGGTCGAGCAGGGCAAGACGCGCGGCCTCGCCGTCGCGCACCCAGTCGACTGCGTAGTCAGCCAGCCGCAGGCCGGCGCGGATGCCGTCACCGAGCAGCGCGTCGTCTTCGACCAGCAGGACCCGCAATTACTTCCCTTCCTTGTTGAGCTTGGCGAGCAGCGCCTGGATTTCCTGGCGACGGCCGCTGTCCGCGAGTTCGCGGCCGGGGCGCGGCGACGCCTTGAGTGCGTTCTCGAGGTACTGCTTGCCTTCGGCGGCCCGGTCACGGTCGATCAGATACTCGCCGTAAAAGAAGTTGGGGTCAATGCCGTTCGGGTTGATGGCCAGCGCCTTCTTGAAGTATTCCTCGGCCTTCTTCTTGTCGCCGAAGCCGATCGGCCAACCGGGAACCTTGGCGTAGAGCGTGGCGAGGCTCGTGTAGGCGGAGCCGGCCAGCGCCTTGTCGTTGATCTTGAGCGCTTCGTCGAGCAGGGCACGCGACTCCTTGGCCAGGCCGAGGGCGCCGAGGCCGCCCTTGGCGCCGGCTTCGCTGGAGACGACGATGCCTTCCCAGATCAGCGGCTCGGCCATGCCCGGATTGGCCTCGACCAGCTTGCGGGCCTGGGCGGCGAGCTTGTTGTACTGCTCGGCCTGCACCTTTTCGGGCTGGCGGTACTTGATCTCGGCCCACTGGTCCTGGATCGGGCGAACGAGCTCTTCCGGGGTGGTGGCGGAGGCGAGGCCGGCAGCGGCCACGCCGAGGACAAGGAGGAGGGTGCGTGCGGTCTTGTTCATGGTTGTTCTCCGTTCGGGTTTAGCGGTTGGTGGCGTGGCGCTTGATCGTGGCCAGCTTGCCGGCGACGCCGTTGTCGATGACGCCGGGGGCGATGCCGTTGATCCAGGCGAACAGCTTCTCGGGGAAGCCGATGTGGTGCTCGCCGGCACCGCCGCGCAGGGCGGCGACGACGCGCGCGGCGACCTGGTCCGGGTGGTCGTAGGCGGTTTTCAATTCGCGGTTCAACGCGTCCACGGCCGGCGTGTTGAGCGGCGTGGCGATGGCGCGCGGCGCGACGTGGATGACCGCGACGCGGGTGTCGGCCAGTTCGCGGCGCAGGCCCTGCGAGAAGGCGCGCAGCGCCGCCTTGGCCGCCGAATAGGCGACGAAGCCGGCGAAGGGCAGGCTGCCGAACATCGACCCGATGTTGACGATGGCCGCCTGCGGCTGTGCCTTGAGGTGGGGCAGCAGGGCATGAGTCAGGTGCATCGGCGCGGCGAGGTTGGTGGCGAGGACGGCGTCGACGGTGGCCCAATCCTGCTCGTCGAATAGGCCGAAGCCCCCGATCCCGGCGTTGTTGATCAGCACGTTGGCGGCGAAGTCGCGGGCGGCAGCGGCCACCGTGGCGATTCCGGCGGCGGTGGACAGGTCGCCGGCCACCTGGGCGTGGCCTGCGCCGAGCTCTCCGGCGAGGGCGGCGAGTCGTCCCATGTCGGCCTCGGTGTCGCGTCCGGCAACAAGTACCTTGGCGCCGCTCGCGGCGAGCTGGCGGGCGAGCGCCATGCCGAGGCCGCCGGTGGCGCCGGTGAGCAGGATGCGGGATTCGTTCAGTTGCATGCGGCGGCCTCCTTGGCAGAAACGGTCGGCAGGGCTTGGAAGATGTCACCGTAAAGCTTGTAGAAGACCTTGGCGCAGCGCACCACTTCGGCCTGGTCATCCGGCGCCATCGCGTTGACCAGCTGGGCGAGGTGCTGGGTGTGCTCCTGGTCGAGCGTGCCGTGCGAGCGCAGGTAGGAGAACGCCGCATCGGGCAGGTCGAGGGCGAGCTGGATGCGGTCGGCCGCGGTCAGCGCGAGGGCGACGCTGGTGCCCTCGAGGACGAAGACCATGCCGAAGAAGCCGGCCGGGTTGCCGCGCGCGATCAGGTCGTAGGCGTAGGCGACCATCAGCTCGGCCGGCAGGTCGGGCCGGCTGGCGCGTACCGCCTCGCGGTCGCCGCCGGCAGCGGCGATGTCGTCGAGGATCCACTCCTCGTGGCCGATTTCCTCCTCGATATATTCGGCCACGGCGCGGCGCAGCCAGCCCAGGCGGTCGGGCAGCTTGCCGCCCAGCGTCATCAGCAGCGGGGTCGTGTGGCGGACGTGGTGATAGGCCTGCCCGAGAAAGGCGAGGTAGCTCTCCAGGCTGACGCGGCCCTCCAGGCAGTCGGCGATGATCGGCGCCGAGAAGAGGTTGTTGCGGTCGACTGCCGTGGCGGCGGTCAATTCGTCATAGAACGACATCTTGGGTTTCCTCGGGTTCGTAGAGGGCCGCCAGCGCAGCGGCGTAATGGGAAAGAATGGCGGTGCGCAGCGGGCGGCCGTTGCCGGTGGCCTGGCCGTTGGCCAGCGTGAAGGGGGCAGCTGCGCGCCACGCGCCGATGCGGGCGTAATCGGGCAGCGTGGCGTTGGCCGCGGCAACCGCTGCAGCGAGTGCGGCATCGTCGGCGCCCGGTGCCGGGACGAGCAGTGCGGACAGCCACGGCCGCGCCTCGCCGGCAACGATGGCCTGGGCGATGGCCGGCTGCGCGAGAAGCGCCGCCTCGACCCACTCCGGTGCGACATTGCGTCCGAATGAGGTGATCAGCAGGTTCTTGCGGCGACCGGAGAGTTGCAGGTGGCCGTCGGCAGTCAGGGCGCCGAGGTCGCCGGTAGCGAATTCGCGCGGTCCGTCAGCGGCTTCCGGCGGATCGCCCAGGTAGCCGAGGAAGGCGCGCGCGGTGACGACGACTTCGCCATTGGCGATGCGTACCGTCGCATGGTCGAGCGGGCGGCCGACGTCGTCGGCATCGTCACCTGGCCGGTTGAGGGCGACGACCGAGCCGCACTCGGTCAGGCCGTAGCCCTGGTAGGCCGGGATTCCGGCACGGCGGGCGGCATCGAGCGCGCCGGGGGCGACGCGGGCGCCGCCGACCGCGACATAGGTCAGGCCCGCCGGTACCCTGCGTCCGGTTGCCGCGAGGTAGAGCGACCAGGCCTTGAGGAGTTCGGGGACGAGGATCATGCTGTGCGGCCGGAACACCTGCGCCGAGCCGTGCAGGCGGGCCGGGTCGAACCCGGACATGCCCTGCCAGCCGAGCATGGTCAGTGGCGGAAGGGCGATTTCGGCACCGCGCAGCAGCGGTGCGTAGATGCCGGCGCTGTTCTCGAGGAGCAGCGCCAGCGGCAATACCGCGAGGTGGCGATCGATGGGCAGGTCGGCGAGGCGAGCGGAGATCGCGGCGGCGGTGTCGACCAGACCATCGGCACTCAGGCAGACGCCCTTGGCGGTGCCGGTGCTGCCCGAGGTGAACGAGACCTTGGCGGTGCCGGCCGGCAGTGACCCGGGCTGCGCCGGGCGGGCCAGCCAGGCCAGATCCTGCCAGCAGTCGGCGTGCACGAAGCCGGCGCCAAGGCCGGTGATCCTTTCGGGTTGGTCCGTGAGCACGGCGTCGACACCGGTTTGCTCGAGGACATGGGCGATCTGCGTCGGGGAGAAGAAGGGCGGCAGGGGGATCACCGGCACCCCGGCGCGCAGCGCGGCGAGATCGGCAATCGCCCAGGCCGGCCCGTTGTCGGCAAGGATGGCGAGGCTGCGGCAGTCGCGCAGGCGGACGGCCAGCGCTTCGGTTTCGGCGCGCACGGCGGCGGCGGACCAGATGCGGTCGCCGCCGTTGAACAGCGGCGCTGCGTCGGGTCGTGCGTCGAGCGCCGCGAACAGCGCGGCCAGGCTCATGCGCGGCGGGTACGTTCTAGCGCGGCGCGGATGCGCCCGGCGACGACGATCGGGCCGGTATCGTAGTAGCTGCCCCAGGCGGTGGCTTCGCTGCCAAGGCGCTCCGGATCGGCCGGGGCGAGGGCCAGGAGCGGCAGGCCGAGGCGCGCGAAGATGCCGATCAGTTCGCTGGTCGCCGTGAATACGACCCACTCGTAGCCGAGGCGGTCGAGGTGGCGGGCGAGCTCGAGGACGACATGGATGCTGCTGCCGGGCTTTTCGGCGGCGAGGTTGCCGACCTCGACGATGCGATCGCGGCGGACGTTCTGGCTGGCGAGGTGGGCCATCGCCTGCTCGATCGGCAGGTCGAGGTAGCGTTCGAGGAAGAGCTGCTCTCCGTCGGCCGGGCGCCAGCCGGTGGCGGCAATGACTTCGCCGTGGCGCTCGAGGAGCATCAGGTTGGGAGCGAAGCTGGCGACCCGGGCGCCGTAGTGGCGGGCAAAGATGCCGCGCACGAACGACTCCGCCTCGGAACGGCGCGGCGATCCGGGAACGGTGTGCGTCGCGGTGACCGGTGACGAATGATGGTGGAACACGTCGCGCTTGGCTGCCAGCATTTGAGGCACTCTGGTTGATTGGATGGCGCCACTCTAGCCCTGCATCCTTAAACCCTTCTTAAGCCGACGCGCCGCGTGAACTTGCGTATAGTTGGCGCCCTGAAACTGTAAACCGCACGGCTTCATGGAAACCATTCGCATCCGCGGCGCCCGCACGCACAACCTCAGGAACATCAACCTCGACCTGCCGCGCGACCGCCTGATCGTCATCACCGGCCTGTCCGGTTCCGGCAAGTCCTCGCTGGCCTTCGATACCCTCTACGCGGAAGGGCAGCGCCGCTACGTCGAGTCGCTGTCGGCCTACGCCCGGCAGTTCCTGCAGTTGATGGAAAAGCCGGATGTCGACCTGATCGAGGGGCTGTCGCCGGCCATCTCGATCGAACAGAAGGCAACCAGCCACAACCCGCGCTCGACGGTGGGCACGGTGACCGAAATTCACGACTACCTGCGCCTGCTCTACGCTCGTGCCGGCACGCCGTACTGCCCGGAGCACGACCAGCCGCTGGAGGCGCAAACGGTGTCGCAGATGGTCGACCATGTGCTGGCGCTGCCGGCCGAGACGAAGCTGATGGTCCTGGCGCCGGTCGTTGCCAACCGCAAGGGCGAGCAGCTCGAACTGTTCGCCGAGCTGCGCGCCCAGGGCTTCGCCCGCGTCCGCGTCGATGGCACGGTGTACGAGATCGACGCGGTGCCCAAGCTGGCCAAGTCGCACAAGCATGACGTCGATGTCGTCGTCGACCGCCTCAAGGTGCGCGAGGACATGCGCCAGCGCCTCGCCGAATCCTTCGAGACCGCGCTGCGCCATGCCGACGGACGGGCCATCGCGCTGGAAATGGATTCGGGACGCGAGCACCTGTTCTCGGCGCGCTTCGCCTGCCCGGTCTGCTCCTATGCGCTGCAGGAACTCGAGCCGCGCCTCTTTTCATTCAACAACCCGATGGGCGCCTGTCCGAAGTGCGACGGGCTCGGTGTCATCCAGTTCTTCGACCCCAAGCGCGTCGTCACCGCGCCGCATCTGTCGCTGTCCGCCGGCGCCATCCGCGGCTGGGACCGGAAGAACCAGTTCTACTTCCAGATCCTCGAATCGCTGGCCGCACACTTCGGGTTCGACGTCGACACGCCCTTCGAGCAACTCGACGAGGCGGTGCGCCAGGTCATCCTGTTCGGTTCCGGGCGCCAGGCCATCAATTTCCGCTACGCCAACGAAAAGGGCACGCGCTTCGACCGCAGCCACACCTTCGAGGGCATCGTGCCCAACCTCGAGCGGCGCTACCGCGGCAGCGACTCGCAGGCGGTGCGCGAGGAACTCTCCAAATACATCAGCAACTCGGCCTGCCCGGCCTGCGGCGGCGCCCGCCTGCGCACCGAGGCGCGCCACGTGCGCGTCGGCGAGCGGACCCTGCACGAAATCAGCCGGCTGCCGCTGGGCGAAGCGCGCAACCATTTCAATTGTTTGCAGCTGACCGGCGCCAAGGCCCAGGTGGCCGAGAAGATCCTCAAGGAGATCACGGCCCGCCTGTCCTTCCTGATCAACGTCGGCCTCGACTACCTGTGCCTCGAGCGCTCGGCCGAGACGCTGTCCGGGGGCGAAGCCCAGCGCATCCGGCTCGCGTCGCAGATCGGCTCGGGCCTGACCGGGGTCATGTACGTTCTCGACGAGCCCTCGATCGGCCTGCACCAGCGCGACAACGACCGACTGCTGGAGACCCTGAAGAACCTGCGCGACATGGGCAACACGGTCCTCGTCGTCGAGCATGACGAGGATGCCATCCGCAGCGCCGACTATGTCGTCGATATCGGCCCCGGCGCCGGCGTCCATGGTGGCGCCATCGTTGCCCAGGGTACGCCGGCCGAAGTGAGCGCCAACCTCGCTTCGTTGACCGGCGATTACCTGGCGGGGCGGCGACGGATTTCGGCCCCGGGGGCGCGTCGACCGCAGCAGCCCGGACGTCGCCTCATCGTGGCCGGCGCCCACGGGAACAACCTCCGTGATGTCACGCTCGAGCTGCCGGTCGGCTTGTTTACCTGCATCACCGGCGTTTCCGGCTCGGGCAAATCGACGCTGATCAACGACACCCTCTACGCCGCCGCGGCCCGCTTCCTTTACGGCTCGACCGCCGAGCCGGCGCCGCATCGGAAGATCGAGGGGCTCGAGCTGTTCGACAAGGTGATCAATGTCGATCAGTCGCCGATCGGCCGCACGCCACGTTCCAACCCGGCGACCTACACCGGCCTGCTGACGCCGATCCGCGAGCTGTTCGCGCAGGTGCCGGAAGCGCGCTCGCGCGGCTACGGGCCCGGCCGCTTCAGCTTCAACGTCAAGGGCGGGCGCTGCGAGGCCTGCCAGGGCGACGGCATGATCAAGGTCGAGATGCACTTCCTGCCCGACATCTACGTCCCCTGCGACGTCTGCCACGGCAAGCGCTACAACCGCGAGACGCTGGAAATCCAGTACAAGGGCAAGAACATCCACGACGTGCTCGGCATGACCGTCGAGCAGGCGCGCGCGTTCTTCGACCCGGTGCCGGTGGTCGCGCGCAAGCTGCAGACGCTGGTCGATGTCGGTCTCTCGTACATTACGCTCGGCCAGAGTGCGACGACGCTCTCGGGTGGCGAGGCGCAGCGCGTCAAGCTGGCGCTGGAACTGTCCAAGCGCGACACCGGCCGCACGCTCTATATCCTCGACGAGCCGACTACCGGTCTCCATTTCGCCGATATCGAGCTGCTCCTCAAGGTGCTGCACCGGCTGGCCGACCACGGCAACACCATCGTCGTCATCGAGCACA
>ERZ1645185.690-NODE-690-length-14201-cov-5.082002_pt1 | contig 14201 bp, 10 predicted proteins | sample MGYA00575351_ERZ1645185 | MGnify/ENA primary metagenome ERZ1645185 (study PRJEB40838, sample SAMN11284767) | freshwater sediment metagenome | isolation source: river sediment | host: Sediment | place: India: Jana village, Kanpur | collected 2015-12-17 ...
ATACGAGATAAGCTAGTGACTGGAGTTCAGACGTGTGCTCTTCCGATCTCCCTACTCGCTGTGCCTTACCGGCGGCGGAACGTGCGGGATTGGTCACACCTGCCAAACACCGGAGATGTTTGGCACATGTGGAATGTGGTCCGTCCTAGTTGTGTGCCTAGGGGGAGCCGAGGAGTAACGCGTGACCCCAGGGCGCGGGTCGCGCGCGACTTCCGCGCAGTCCAGCACTCTGATCCTCCTGATCGTGACCTGCTGCACAGCGGTGGCCGATACGATTCCGGCAAGCGCTTCATCAACCCTCCATCTCTCGAGTGTGCCGTGAACGCTCGCCGATTCGCCACGTTCTCCTTGATAGGATTGATCGCCTCATGCGGTCGACAGGAAGGGGCGGATACGAGCGGAGAGTCGCCTGTGGCAGCGGACAGTTCCGGGGTGCAGATCGTTCAACTTCTCCCGATGCCGCGTCGAGGAGGAGGAGTCGCGCTTGAGAGTCGTCCGTTCTTGGATATCGGCGGGATATCTGGCTCGAACGAGAATGAGTTGGATCTACGAACACCTTGGCTGAACGCGCTGCGCCTCTCCGACGGGTCGGTCATCGTCAATGAGACCACAGTTCTCAAGCGCTTCTCCGTGAGAGGGGTTCTGCGTGATTCAATCGGCCGTGCAGGGGACGGGCCCGGAGAGTTCAGGCAGATTCGTGAGGTATGCCCCATGCAAGGCGATTCGTTGCTTGTCGTTGACTTTGCGAGCAGTCGACGAAGCGTTATAGACTCGTCCGGCGCCATTGTTCGCACGCTCGCAACGGACGGTGCCATTCCAGTCGGCGCGTGTGATGCGGCGGGCAACGTACTAGTCCGCATGACCAGCCTTGAAGGCCGTGACAAGAGTAGTGGCGTGCCGAACACGTCGCGGTTCCGTCTGCTCAGCCCCGGCAACGAGTGGATCTCAGCGGAGCTTGAGATCAGGAACACGCGTGTGGCCGGTCCGCTAATGTTTGATCAAAGCTTCGGCTTTGCCGGCTCTGACATTGTCGTCGCAGATCCAGAGGACAATTCCATCAGCGTTTTCGCTCGAAGCGGGAAGCTCCTGCGAATCTTACGCTTTCCGGACCCTCCACGGGCCGTCACTGACTCCGATTGGGATTCGCTTGTGCTTTGGGCCTATCCTCCAAGACTGAACTCTCCGGAGTTGCGGAGACTACTCGTCGAGCGGGCTCGCATCCTTCGCCCACCTCGATTCCCCTCGTTCGCACGCGTCTGGGTCGACGGAGACCAGCGCGTTTGGATTCAGGATTTCTTCGACCGTACAGCGTTTAATGTGATACGCCTTACAGGACAAGCAGTCGGACGGGTAGTGGTTCCGTCCGGTCGTCCAACGCATGTCGCCTCCGACTATGTAGTCGCCAAGAGCTATGATGCGGATGGAGCGGTGCATCTCCAGCTATACAGCATTCGCACAGAGTAGATCGCCTCTTCATCCGCGCACCGCACCAATAGATCGAACGGGGCATCGGCATGTGACCGAGATCGCGTGGCGGGGCACGCGATCCTCGTCGCGCTCCGAGGTTATCATCGATAGTCTAGAGCGCTAGTGCGGAACCCGAACGCAACGGGAGGCTCGCTGCTCGTCGCAGCAAGAACTCCGATTCAGAGGTTACAGCAATCCTTTCGCTGAGGGGTGGGTATGCTTGCAGGGTCACGCCTGGATCGTGCGCTGTCAATCGCTTTGACCGTTGCGACGATCGTGGTTGCTGCGGTTGTGGTTGAAGGTCGGCTACGGCCGGCCCAACCCGTCACACCTCGCACGAAGGTTCAAACCATCGAGGGATGGAATGCGCTCGCGTCACCTGCTCAGCTGTGGCTTACAGACTCTACACGACCGGTCGCGGTCGCAATCTTCACAGACTTCGAGTGCCCGTTTTGTCGGTTGATGGACTCAGTTGTGACTGAGATGGAGAAGTCGTATCCGAATGTCATCTCGCGTTCGCTTATACACTTTCCGCTTTCAAACCACCGTTTCGCCGTTCCCGCCGCACGCGCGTTCGAGTGCGCCGCGAGAGACGGATACGGCAAGGAGATGCAGTCATCTCTGATGAACCAGCAGCACCGATTGGGCCTGCAGGAGTGGTATGACTTTGCGCGCGAATCGGGTGTTCGGGATAGTGCGCGCTTTGTGAGCTGCCTTAAGGAGGAACCGAGTCCACAACGTATTGCCGACGGAACGCGCCTTGGCACCAGATTGAAGCTCTCCGGTACACCTGCCGTCGTCATCAACGGCCGTTTGTATGACCCAGCGTACATCCCGGATGTGATGGAGGCCATCGAGAATGCAGCCAAAGGTGCTCTGGCGATCAAGTAGCCTTGCGAGTGATGCGCCCATCACCCTGAGCACATCACTCGCCCGTGCCGTGAGCCAGCGATCGTCCACAATCGCCTCCAATGACTCCCTTGATCGAGAGGCTTTAAGGAGCGAGCGCGGGGGGATGCAAGCATCTTCCTGTGCGAGGGTTCACGGCATGCGACTAATCGCCACCAAGTGCGCTTCGCTCGACATCGGACCGAAGATGCGCATGCCATGAGGAACGACATCACCTGCGCTGCGAGAGCCCGCCACACTGCTGTACTTGAGCGTCCCCTGCTGTCGCTCCCGCCTCAGACACATGAGCGGCCGGCGGGCGGCGCTGCTGTTTAGGGCCGCGGCTGAGGTGATTCGCCAGGCCCCGGCGGCGGCGCCCCCGGACTCCGCGGCGAGAACCGCGGGTCGCGCAACTGCCGCGCACTCCGCTCCATCTCGCTCATCGTGCGCAGCACGCGCGGCACCAGCTCGCCGATGCCGGCCGCCGGGTCGCTCGCGGCCACCGGGCTCACCACCGTGCGATGGTCCGCGCCGCGCGGCGCGCTGAGGTCGCGGACCGACACCATCCGCAGCACCGTGTCCGTGCGCGGCACCAGCGCGATCGACACGATCAGGTCCGACGCCAGCCGCTCCTGCACGCCGTTCACCGTGCGCGACTCGCGCAGCGCGGCCGCGACCGAGTCGGCGGGCACGAGGCTGTAGCGCCGCGTCGCCGCGAGCCGCGCGCGCAGCGAGTCGGCGAGCGCGCGGCTGATCGCGTCGAGCTCGGGACGGCCCGGCACCGGCCGCGGCAGCGCGACCACGATGCGGCGCGGCTCGCTGCTGCGCACGCCGGCCCCCGTGGTCGGCACGCGCACGTCGCCGACGCTCGTCGCCATCGCCGGACCCGAGGCGGCGATGCGCAGCTCGCTCTCGACGGCCGCGAGCTCGGCGGCGACCGGCCGCATCCGCACGCCCAGCTGCACGAGCGAGTCGATCACCGCGCGCTGGATCTGCGCGCGGATCGAATCGGCGGCGGCGAGCAGGGCGATCGAGTCGGCGCGCGGGTCGCGCGGCGCGGAGGCGACGGTGGTCGTCGGCGGCGGCGGCGCGGCGGCCGCGCGCTGCGCCATCCGCGCGCTCACCGCGCGCGCGATCGCCATGGAGTCCTCGCGCGTGAGCATCGAGGCCGCCGACGCCACCACCGCGCTCGACTCGGCCGCCACGAGCGAATCGCGCACCGCCGCGGTGCCCGCCTCGGTGCCGGAACGCTCGCCCATCAGCCAGGCGCCGCCGACCACCACCAGGCCCAGCGCGGCGAGCACCAGCGTGCTCCCCAGCGACGGCTTCTGCGTGGCGCGCACTGGCGCGAGGTGCTGCCCCGACGAGAGCGCGATGTCGTCGAGCGCCGTCACCACCTCGCCCGCCACCTGCGGCCGCTCCTCGGGGAGCTTGGCGAGCAGGCGGCGGATGAGCGCCGAGAGCGCGGGCGGCACGTCGCCGCGCGTCGACTCCACCGGCTCGGGATCGCGCGTGAGCTGCGCCGCCATGGTCTTCTGCGGCGAGTCCTCCTTGAACGGCCCCTGCCCCGTGAGCAGCTCGTAGCCGAGCAGGCCGAGCGCGTAGAGGTCCATCCGGTGGTCGGCGGCCGGGTCGGCGGCGATCTGCTCGGGCGCCATGTACGCCGGCGTGCCGATCGCCATCCCCGCGCTCGTGAAGCCCGAGGTGGGCATCGACACCGAGATCGCCTTCGCCACGCCGAAGTCGGTGACGAGCGCGTGGGAGCCCATCAGCAGCACGTTGCCGGGCTTGATGTCGCGGTGGATCACGCCGAGGCCGTGCGCATAGTCGAGCGCCTCGGCCACGTCGCGCATGATGCGCACGACGTCCTTCACCGACTGGCGCTCGCCGCTCGCGAGGCGCTCGCGCAGCGACTGGCCGTTGATGAACGGCATCGTGTACCAGATGAGCGTGCCCTGCTCGCCCGCCGAGAGGAGCGGGACGATGTGCGGGTGCTGCAGCTGGGCCGCCACCTGGATCTCGCGGCGGAAGCGCTCGTGGTTGACGCCGGCCGCCAGCTCGGGCGGGAGCACCTTCACCACGACCTTGCGCGCGAGGCCGACGTCGGTCGCCACGAAGACGCGCGACATGCCGCCGCCCGTGAGCTCGCGCTCGAGGGCGTACGCCGGGCCGAGGGCCTGCTGCAGCTGCGCGGAGAAGTCGGGCATCGTCTCTGGTTGGACTCCGGTAACTCTACCTACGGTTGCTGCGCTCGGCGAGTTCTGCGGCTCAGGCGAGGCGGCGGGCGGTGGCTTCCTGCATCCCCTTCGCGGCGCTCCAGCCGCAGATGACGTTGGCCGCCTCGGGGATCTCGGCGGCGAAGCGCGGCGGCGCGAACATCGCCACCACCACCGAGCGACGCGCCTGCCGCGCGTCGGCGACGAGCTGCGCGACGCGGCGCCGCGTCGCCACTTGATACCCCGCCCGGCCCTTGCCGGGGCCAGGCTCGCCGTAGAGCGCGACGAGCACCGCCCCCTGCCCTTCGTCGGTGGGCCCTTCCACCAGCCGCGGCGCGAGCCCGAGGGCGCGCAGCGCGTCGGTGAGATGCGTCCGCGCGGGCACCGGCCAGCGATGCCCCGCCTCGTCATCCACCTGTATGACGTCCACCACCGGCCCGACGTTCGCGAAGACGCCGCGCACGGCGTGCACGAGGGTGTCGGCGACCTGGCGGCTCCAGAGCACCTCGTCGAGCGTGGGCTCGCGCACTGGGCCGGGGGCGGCCCACTGCGCCCAGAAGCGATGCCGCGCGCGGCTGGCCTCCAGCGCGGCCTCGTCGAACATCCCCGCCGCCTGCGCCCGCTCGAGCAGCTCGAGCACGCCGTGCAGGTCGTCGGGGGCGAGGAGGAGGTCGCAGCCGGCGCCGAGCGCCTCGATGGCGGCGAGCCCTTCGTCGTCGCCGGCGCGCAGGCCGGGGGCGCCCAGCGCGTCGCTCACGATGAGGCCGTCGTAGCGCAGCTCGCCGCGGAGCAGCTCGGTGAGCATCGGGCGCGAGCGCGCCGCGGGACGGCCGGTGGCGTCGAGGCGCGGGTACGCCACGCTCGCGGCCATCATGCTCGCCACGCCGGTGTCGGCCGCGCCGCGGAAGGGAAGCAGGTCGTCGCCCCAGAGGGTGCGCGCGTCGGCGTCGATGGCCACGGGCTCGAGGTGCGGGTCGGCCGTGATGCGGCCCATCCCCGGGAAGTGGCGCGCGCAGGCGAGCACGCCCTCGGCCTGGCAGGTGTCGATCCACTCCACCGCCCACTCGGCGGCGCGCTGCGCGTCGGCACCGAGTCCGCGCGCGCCGAGCAGCGGGTTGGCGGGCTCACGGTCGAGGTCGGCCACGGGCCCGAGCGCCCAGTTGAGGCCGAGCGTGCTCAGCTCGCGCGCGACGAGGCGCGCGGCGCGGCGGATGACGTCGCTGTCGCGCAGGGCCGCGAGCGCGCCGAGGGGCGGGAGCGCGGTGGCGTCGTGCACCGCGCTCGCGACGCCGCCGTCCACCTCCGCCGCGAGCAGCAGCGGGACGCGCGTGCGGCGGTGCAGCTCCTGCGCGAGCGCGCGCACCTCGGCGCGCGTGCCGCCGACGAGGTGGAAGCCGCCGACGCCCGCCTCGAGCGCCTCGCCGATGAGCTCCTGCAGGTGGTCGAAGCCGTAGCCGGGGTCCCAGCGCAGCTGCGGGACCAGGTGCTGGGCGAGGGGGCGCGTCACGCGGGGTAGCGCGCGCCGAGCAGGCGCGGGCCGCGCGCGCCGGTGGCCGCGGGCACGTTGCCCGCGCGGCGCGCGAGGTGCAGCCAGCCGAGGTAGGCGAAGGCCACCGCCTCCTTGGCGTCGCCGTCGAAGAAGACGCGGTCGAACGGCCGCACGAGCCGCGGCGCGAGCGCCATCGCGATCGCCTCGCGCAGCACGGGATTGCGCGCGCCGCCGCCCGAGAGGAGCACGTCGTCCACCGGCTGCGGCACCCAGCGCTCCATCGCGAGGGCGATGGTGCGGGCGGTGTACCAGACGGCGGTGCAGATGATGTCCTCGTCGCGCACGGAGGCGCGCGCGGCGCGGCAGCGGGCGACGAAGTCGGCGATGAAGGCGCTCGTGTACTTCTCGCGCCCCGTGCTGCGCGGCGGCGATTGCGCGAGCCAGGGGTCGTCGAGCAGCGCCTCGAGCACCGGCTCGATGGGGCGCCCCTGCTGCGCGAGGCGGCCGTCGATGTCGTACGGCAGCTCGGGGCGCAGGAGGCGCGTGACGCCGTCGATGATGCAGACGCCCGGGCCGGTGTCGAAGGCGCGCACCGCCTCGAGCGCGCCCCGCGGCGGCACGACGGTGAGGTTGCCGATGCCGCCGAGGTTCTGCAGCACGCGCCAGGCGTCGGGGGCGGCGAAGAGCTGCGCGTCGGCGATGGGCACGAGCGGCGCCCCCTGCCCGCCCGCGGCGACGTCGCGCACGCGGAAGTCGGCGATGACGTCGATGCCCGTGCGCTCGGCGATGACCGCCGGCTGGCCGAACTGCCAGGTGGCGTGCGGCGGCTCGTGCCAGACGGTGTGGCCGTGCGAGGCGATGGCGGCGATCTCCTCGCGCGGCACGCCGGCCTCGGCGATCGCGGCGACGGCGGCGTCGGCGAGGCGGTGGCCGAGGTCGAAGTCGAGGCGCGCGTACTCGCTCGGCGTGGCCTGCTCCAGGGCGGCGGCGAGGCGGGCGCGCATCGCGGCGTCGTAGCGGCGGTCGACGTGCGCGAGCAGCGTGGGCGTCACGCGTCCCGATTCGTCCTCGGTGAAGCGCACGACCGCGGCGGTGACGCCGTCGAGCGAGGTGCCGCTCATCAGGCCGACGAGCACGCGCTCGCGGGCGGCGCCGGTGGGCGCGTGCGGCGCGCTCACGCCCCCTCCACCGGCGGGGGCGCGTCGGGGACGACGCGGCGGATGACGCCGTGGGCCTCGGCGAGGCGCGCGATGGCGGTGGCGCGGTCGAGGCCGAGCTTGTGCATCACGATCGCGACCTTCACGTGCCCCTCGGCGGCGGCGAGGAGCGCGCGCGCCTCGTCGCGCGAGACGCCGCAGGTGGTGATGACCAGGCGCTCGGAGCGGTCGCGCAGCTTGTCGTTGGTGGCCTGCAGGTCCACCATCAGGTTGCCGTAGGTCTTGCCGAGCCGGACCATGGCGCCGGTGGTGATCATGTTGAGCACCATCTTGGTGGCGGTGCCGGCCTTGAGGCGCGTGCTGCCGGTGACGACCTCGGGGCCGGTGATCGGCACGATGGCGACGTCGAGCTGGGCGACGAGCTCGGGCGCGGGGGGCGAGCAGGCGACGATGCCGGTGCGGGCGCCGCGCGCGCGGGCGTGCTCGAGGGCGGCGCGCACGTAGGGCGTGGTGCCGCTGGCGGCGATGCCGATGACGAGGTCGCCCGCGGCGACGCCGGCGGCGTCGAGGTCGGCGCGCGCGCCGTCGGGGCGGTCCTCGGCCCCCTCCTGCGCGCGGGTGAGGGCGGCGTGGCCGCCGGCGATGATCCCCTGCACCATCGACGGGTCGCTGCCGAAGGTGGGCGGGCACTCGCTCGCGTCGAGCACGCCGAGTCGGCCCGAGGTGCCGGCGCCGACGTAGAAGAGGCGATGGCCGGCGCGGAAGGCGGCCTCCGCGAGCTCGATGGCGCGCGCGATGCGCTCGCGCTGCGAGGCGACGGCGTCGGCGACGCCGCGGTCCTCGGCGTTCATGAGGTCGACGATCGCGAGCGGCGCGGCGAGGTCGAGGTCGGCGCTGCGCGGGTTGCGGCGCTCGGTGACCCGGGGATCGAGCACGTGGGGGCGGGTGCGGGAGGGAGGCCGGGCCGGTCGGTGTCGCCCGCCGCCCGTGGCCCCTAAGTTATCGAGCGTGACCACTCATCGCATCCTCGGTGCCGCCGCCGCGCTGCTGCTCGCGCTGCCCGCCGGCGCGCAGATCATCAACGTGCCGCCGCCGGAGGCGACGCGGCGGCCCATCGCCGCCACCGCGACGCTCGGCTTCCTGCAGACGCAGAGCCGGTTCGACGGACAGAGCGGCGTGCTGTGGAACCTCGGCGAGGGGCTGCAGTACCGCCTCGCGCTCGACTACGGGCTGCGCAGCGGGTCGATCGGCCTCGCGGGCACGCTGGCGAGCGTCGGCATCGTGCGCTCGGGCGGCAGCGCGCCGCCGGGCTCGCGCGGCGACATCCAGCTGCGGCAGGTGCTGGCGACCTTCCGCACCCCGGAGACACCGGGGGCGCACCAGATCATCGACGTGGGCGTGGGGCTGTCGCAGTGGGCCAATTATTCCGGCACGGATCAGCTCACCAGCGACGAGGCGAAGCCGCGCAACGCCTTCACGCTGGTGGTGGGGTACGGTTTCGGCTTCACGCTCGGCGACCAGGCGGCGCTGATGCTGGTGCAGGACATGGCCACCTTGTGGGGCTCGGGCGAAGGGCTGCCGTCGGGTTCCAGTCGCATGGTGCGCCAGTACACGACGCGCGTCGGGTTGAGGTACCGATTCGCGGGCGCGAGGTGAAGGAGCGAGAAGCGAGAGGGTAGGGTGAATTGCAGGGGAAGAGGAATGCTCGAGGGGGAGCGCACCCTTCTTCTTCTCCTACTCCTCCCGCCAAGCGGCCCTTCCACTTTCTCTCCTCCTTCCCCTCCCCTCTCGATCCTCGCTCTTCTCCCTTCCTTACGCTGAGTTCTGCATGATTCGTCGCCCCATCGCCCTCCTGACGCTCGCCGCGTTCGCGTTCACGGCCTGCCGTCCCGCCCCGGCGCCCGCGCCGGCCCCCACCGATGCGCGCTACTCCGGCACGTTCGCCGGCGGGTGGCGCTTCCCCGAGCTCACCGAGGCGAGCTTCGGCCGCGAGGCGATGGTCGCGAGCAACAGCGACCTCGCGAGCGAGGCGGGGGTGGAGATCCTCAAGGCGGGCGGCAACGCGATGGACGCGGCGGTCGCGGTGGGCTTCGCGCTCGCGGTCACGTACCCGTTCGCGGGCAACATCGGCGGCGGCGGCTTCATGACGATCCGCATGGCCGACGGGCGCACGGGCGCGATCGACTACCGCGAGGTGGCGCCGCTCGCGGCGACGCGCGACATGTTCGTCGACTCCACGGGCAAGCTCACCGACAAGAGCGTGGTGGGGCATCTGGCGTCGGGCGTGCCGGGGGCGGTGGCCGGCATGAACGCGGCGCTCACGCGCTACGGCACGATGTCGCTCGCGCAGGTGATGGCGCCGGCGATCCGCATGGCGCGCGACGGGTTCGTGGTGGACAGCGCACTCTTCCGGTCGCTGCGCGGCGCGCAGGGCCGGCTCTGCCGCTTCGCGGGGTGCGCGACCTTCTTCCCCGGCGGGCAGCCGGTGGCGCCGGGCGCGCGGCTGGTGCAGGCCGACCTCGCGCGCTCGCTGCAGCTGATCGCCGACCAGGGGCCGCGCGCGTTCTATGACGGGCCGATCGCCGAGGCGATCGTGGCGGAGATGCAGCGCGGCGGCGGGATCATCACGCGCGAGGACCTGCGCCGCTACGAGCCCAAGTGGCGCGAGCCGGTGGTGAGCACCTACCGCGGGCACACGCTCATCACGATGCCGCCGGCCTCGTCGGGCGGCATCACGATGACGGAGTCGTTCAACATCCTCGAGAAGTTCGCGCCGCTGCCGGAGTTCGGGAGCGCGGAGTACGTGCACCTGCTGGCGGAGACGTTCCGGCGCGCGTTCATCGACCGCAACAGCAAGCTCGCCGACGCCGACTTCGTGCCGGTGCCGCGCGAGGAGCTGACGAGCAAGGCGTACGCGGCGACGCTGGCGGCGCAGATCGACCGCACCAAGGCGACGCCGACGCCGGCCTTCACCGCGGTGCGCGAGCCGGAGCACACGACGCACTACTCGGTGGTGGACGCGCGGGGCAACGCGGTGTCGACGACGACGACGATCAACGGCGGCTACGGCTCGGCGGTGTGGGTGCCGGGCGGCGGCTTCTTCATGAACAACGAGATGGACGACTTCGCGGCGCAGCCGGGGACAGCGAACATGTTCGGGCTCGTGCAGGGCGAGGCGAACGCGGTGCAGCCGGGCAAGCGGATGCTGAGCGCGATGTCGCCGACGATCGTGCTCGACCCGCAGGGCCAGGTGCTGCTGGTGGTGGGCGCGGCGGGCGGCCCGACGATCATCACGGCGACGACGCAGGTGATCCTGAACGTGATCGAGCACCGGATGTCGCTCGCCGACGCGATGCGCGCGCCGCGGATGCACCACCAGTCGCTGCCCGACGAGATCCGGATGGAGAGCGTGGGGTTCAGCGCGGCGACGATGGAGCGGCTCAAGGGGATGGGCCACAGGATCGCGACGCAGCAGGGGATCGCGAACGTGAATGCGGTGATGCGGGTGCCGGGTGGGTGGCACGGGGTGAAGGAGCCGCGCGGGTCGGGGGCGGCGGTCGGGTACTGAGCCCTTCGATCGGCAGGAACGCAGAACGGCGGAGGAGCCGAAGCTCCTCCGCCGTTCTCTTTTCTGCCTTCGTGGCGAGGGCCGCGGGGCCCTCACGCCGAACTCAGGCGCGCGGGACCGAGAGCGCCTTGGTGATGGCGATCGTGATGGTGCCGTTGGCCGGGAGGCAGCCCTCGTAGTCGGCGGTGCCGGCCGCGACCGCGCCGCCCGCCGCCGCGCCGACCGCGGCGCCGACGACCGTGCTCTTGGTGTCCTTGCCGAGCAGCTGGCCCGCGAGCGCGCCGACCGCGGCGCCCGTCGCGACCTTGCCGGCCTGCTGGCCGGTGCTCTGCGAGCGGACGGCCTCGATGGTCGCGACCTTGGTCACGTCGCCCTCGACGTCATAGCTCTGCCCGCCGATCGACACCGAGACGACGTCGAACGCGAACTTCCAGTTGTCCTTGCTGTTCTTGCTGATGGCCGACTCGGTGACGCGGAGCGTGACGATCGAGCCCGCCGGGATGCGCGCGCCGTTGGTGCCGGTGACGTCGGCGCCGAGGGTGGCGGTGAAGGTGTCGCCGGTCTTGTGCGTGTTGGTGCACATCTTGGCGCCGGTGCTCACGTTGAAGCTCGTGCCGGCGGCGATGGTGCCCATGCGCGACGAGGTGGTCTTGGTCGGCGTGGAGGCGGCGGGGCGCGGGGCGGGCGCCGGGGCCTTGGTCTCGGGGGCCGGGGCGGGCGCCGGGGCCGGCGTGGCGGCCGGCTGGGCCGGCGCGTCGTTCACGGCGGCGCCGGAATCGGCGGGCGCGAGCTCGATGTCGCGCGCGGCCTCATCCGTCTCCTTCCCGCCGCAGGCGGCGACGAGGGCGACGAGCGCGAGCGGGGCGACGAGGCGCCGGGTAATATTCGACAGCATATGCATCTCCGGTGTGGGGGTCCGTTCAGACACGGGAATTTGGGGTCGCGCGCAGGCGGGGCGCAACGCATGCCGCACGGTACGTCGCGGCGCCCGGCGGGATTGTGACCTCGCTCACACGCTTGCTGCCGTGGATGCGGCCCTACCGCGGCCGCTTCGCCGCCGGGCTCGCCTGCGTGGCCATCTCCACGGCCTTGTACAGCGTCATCCCGACAATGATCCGCCGCGCGATCGACGCGATGGCGGCGGACGCCCCCATCCGGGAGATCCTGCTCATCGGGGCCGCGATGGTGGGCCTGACGCTCGTGATGGGCTGGTTCCGCTTCCAGATGCGGGACATCCTCAACGGCGTCTCGCGCGTGATCGAGAACGACCTGCGCGACGCGCTCTTCGATCGGCTCACGCGCCTCGACCCCGCCTGGTACGGCCGCACGCGCACCGGCGAGATCATGGCGCGGCTCACCAACGACCTCGGCGCCGTGCGCATGGCCGCGGGACCGGCCGTGATGTACCTGACCAACACCATCTTCGGCGGCGTCTTCGCGCTCTCGTTCATGGTGGCCATCAGCCCGCGCCTCACGCTGCTCGCGCTCGTGCCGATGCTCCCGCTGCCGATCGTGATGTGGCGGCTCGGCAAGGCGATCCACCACCGGTTCGAGCGGGTCCAGGCGCAGTTCGGCGACCTCACCACGCTGGTGCAGGAGCACCTCTCGGGGGTGCGCATCGTGCGCGCGTACCAGCAGGAAGCGGCGGAGATGGCGCGCTTCGACGCGCTCAGCGCGGGCTACCTCGAGAAGAACCTGCGGCTGGTTCGGCTCAACGGCCTGATGAACCCGAGCTTCACGCTGCTCGCCGGCCTGGGCGCGGCGGCGGTGCTCGGCCTCGGCGGCGCGATGGTGCTCGAGGGCACGCTGACCATCGGCGCGTTCGTGGCGTTCGGGCTCTACCTCGCCAACCTGACGTGGCCGCTCATCGCGCTCGGCTGGGTGACGAGCCTCTTCCAGCGCGGTGCCGCGTCGATGACGCGCCTGCTCGAGGTGCTCGACGCCGAGCCGCAGATCCGCGACCCCGAGCCGCCGCGCGCGCCCGCGACGCTGCCGCCGACGACCGGCGGCCGCGCGCTGACGTTCGAGCGCGTGGCGTTCGCCTACCCCGCGAAGGAGGGCAACGCGGCGCGCGAGATCCTGCGCGACGTGAGCGTCACCGTGCCGGCCGGGGCGACGCTCGGCGTGGTGGGCGCGACGGGTTCGGGCAAGACGACGCTGCTGGAGCTGATCCCGCGCCTCGCCGACCCGACGCGCGGCCGCGTGCTGCTGGACGGCGTGGACGTGCGCGACCTTTCATTGGATGAGCTCCGCCGCGAGATCGGGTTCGTGCCGCAGGAGAGCCTGCTGTTCAGTGAAACCATCATCGACAACCTGACGTACGGCGCCGCGAGCGAAGCCGACGCGCAGTGGGCGGCCGGCGTCGCTCAGCTCACGGAGGCGGTCTCCGGCTTCCCCGGCGGTTGGGAAACCATGCTCGGGGAACGGGGTGTCAATCTCTCCGGTGGGCAGAAGCAACGTGCCGCGATGGCGCGGGCCCTCGCCCGACGTCCGTCCGTGGTGATCCTCGATGACGCGCTCTCGGCCGTGGACACGCAGACCGAGGCCGCGATCCTCCGGGGACTCCGGGAGGCGTTGGCGGGGCGCACCGCGATCATCGCGTCGCACCGCATCACCGCGATCCGCGACGCGCACTGGATCATCGTGCTCGACGAGGGGGCGGTGGTGGAGCAGGGCCGTCACGAGGAGCTGCTGGCCGCCAAGGGGCGGTACTGGTCCCTGTTGCGCCGGCAGCAGCTCGAGGACGAGATCGAAGTCGGTCCGGTGGGCGCCGGGGGCGAGTGACCTCCGGGACCATCCGGACGTCAGGTAGGGTGAACCCTGATGGTTCACCAAAACTCCAAACCGGAGCAACGCATGATCCGTAGCACCCTCCGCGGCCTCGCCGCCGCCACCGTTCTCCTCGTTGCCGTGTCCTCGACGGCGAGCGCCCAGGCGGCCTCGGGCTCGCGGTTCGGCCTCTCGGCCGGCGTCGCCCTCCCGATGGGCGACTTCGGCGATGCGGCCGAGACGGGCATCCACGTGGGTGGTCACTGGCAGACGGGCCTGGGCGAGAAGCTCAAGCTCCGCATCAACGCCGACATCGGCCGCTACGGCCTCCCGGACGGCGTCGACGGCAACTGGATGCTGATCGGCGGCATCGCGAACCTGGTGTACCCGATCGCGACCGAGAGCGGCTTCAAGCCCTACCTCCTCGGCGGCGTCGGCATGTACAACTGGAAGATCGACATCGACGGCCTCGGCTCGACCGACGACACGAACGTCGCGTTCAACTTCGGCGGCGGGTTCGATTGGGGCACGCGCTACTTCACCGAGATCAAGTACGTGATGATCGACACGGAAGGCACGTCGATCAACACGCTGCCGGTGACGATCGGCATCCGCTTCTAAGCGGTAGGCAGTGGATGGAAGAAGCG
>ERZ1645185.691-NODE-691-length-14200-cov-9.171439_pt1 | contig 14200 bp, 8 predicted proteins | sample MGYA00575351_ERZ1645185 | MGnify/ENA primary metagenome ERZ1645185 (study PRJEB40838, sample SAMN11284767) | freshwater sediment metagenome | isolation source: river sediment | host: Sediment | place: India: Jana village, Kanpur | collected 2015-12-17 ...
CGCCGATCATCTCCAACTTCAAGGAAGGCCTGACCGTCCTTGAATATTTCAACTCCACGCACGGCGCTCGGAAGGGCCTTGCCGACACCGCGCTGAAGACGGCGAACTCGGGTTACCTGACCCGCCGACTGGTCGATGTGTCGCAGGATTGCGTGGTTCTGGAAGACGATTGCGAGACATCGCGCGGGCTGATGATGAAGGCCATCGTCGAAGGCGGTTCCGTCATCGTGACGCTGGCCGAGCGGATCCTGGGCCGGACTGTGTGCGACGACATCGTCGACCCGAAGACGGGCGAGGTGCTGTTCGCGCGCGACACGCTGCTGGACGAGAAGATGGTGAAGGCCATCGAGGACGCCGGCATCGCGGACGTGAAGATCCGCTCTCCGCTGGTGTGCGAAGCGCGGCAGGGCGTCTGCGGCCGTTGCTATGGCCGGGATCTGGCCCGCGGGACGCCGGTGAACATCGGCGAGGCTGTCGGCGTGATCGCGGCCCAGTCCATCGGGGAGCCCGGCACCCAGCTGACGATGCGGACCTTCCACATCGGCGGCGCGGCGCAGGTGAGCGAGCAATCGAGCCACGACGCGCCGGTTGACGGCATTGCGCAGTACCGCAACCTGCCCGTCATCAAGGACAGCCGTGGCCGGATCATCGGCATGGCGCCGACGGGTGGCGAACTGGTGATCATGGATGCCGAGGGCCGCGAGCGTTCGGTGCACAAGATCGTGTTCGGCGCGATCCTTTCGGTGAAGGACGGCGAAAAGGTGAAGAAGGGCCAGCGGCTTGCCGAATGGGACCCCTACACCCGCCCGATCATCACCGACAAATCCGGCGTGGTGAAGTATCAGGACCTGGTCGACGGCCAGACGCTGAAGGAAGAAACCGACGACGCCACCGGCATTGCGCAGAAGGTGGTTTCGGAATGGAAGGCATCCAAGGCGAAGGACGACCTCCGCCCGCGGATGACGCTGCTGGACGACAGCAGCGGCGAAGCCGGCCGCTATCTGCTGCCGGTGGGCGCCATCCTTTCGGTTTCGGACGGACAGCGGGTGGAAGCCGGCGACGTGCTGGCGCGGATGCCGCGCGAAGCCGCCAAGACGCGGGACATCACCGGTGGTCTGCCGCGGGTTGCCGAGCTGTTCGAAGCCCGGATTCCCAAGGACAATGGCATCATCGCCAAGGTGGATGGCCGGATCGTGTTCGGGAAGGACTACAAGGCGAAGCGCCGCGTGGAACTGCACCCCGAAGACGGCGCGGAGCCGATCGTCTATCTGCTGCAGAAGGGCAAGCACATGGCCGTTCAGGAAGGCGACCTTGTGCGCAAGGGCGACTTCATCGTGGACGGACCGGCGAACCCGCACGACATCCTGGATGTCCTGGGTGTCGAGAAGCTGGCTGAATATCTCTGCTCGGAGATCCAGGAAGTCTATCGACTGCAGGGCGTGAAGATCAACGACAAGCACATCGAGGTGATCGTTCGCCAGATGCTGCAGAAGGTGGAAATCACCGACGACGGTGATTCCACGCTGCTGAAGGGCGAACAGGTCGACCGCGAGGAAATGGACGAGGCGAACGTCAAGCTGGTTGCCGAAGGCAAGCGGCCGGCGGAAGGCAAGCCGGTGCTGCTGGGCATCACCAAGGCGAGCCTGCAGACGCGCAGTTTCATTTCGGCTGCATCGTTCCAGGAAACGACGCGGGTGCTGACCGAAGCCGCCGTTCAGGGCAAGTCGGACACGCTGCTGGGCCTGAAGGAAAATGTCATCGTCGGCCGCCTGATCCCGGCCGGCACCGGGGCGGCGCTGGGCCGCCTGCGGGTGACGGCGACCAGCCGCGACGCCGCGCTTCGGGCGCAGCAGGCGGCTCTGGCTGCCGCGAGCGACACGACTGCCGACGCCTGATCTTTCGGCAGGCACCGGAAAACGACCCCCTGCGGCAACCGCCGCAGGGGGTTTTTTCTTGGAGCGGCCTTTGGAGCGGATTGTGGCGGCTGGGATGCTTTGTTTCCCGGCGGATGTAAAAAAATCTTACGCATTCTTCACACGTCATGAATTGTTCATCGCCTAAATATCTAAAAAACAATGATATAAAATCCGGACTTAGTCGGCATGGATATTGCTGTTCCTGTGCTGTGGGCAAACCCAACAGGAGGAACCGAATGTCGAATTTCAGACTTGCATTGGCTGGCGCAGCGCTGCTTGCGGCTGCATCCGGCGCCCAGGCGGCCAACCTGGCCGTGTTCGGGCAAAACTTCATCGGCGGCCTTTACGATGACAGCCACACCGTGACCTATGTGACCGACGCCCAGCTGGCGACGGCCGGCTTCCTCGATAGCTATGACGCCTTCGTCTACACGCGCGACGGCTATAGCTTCGGTGTTGGCCTGTCCGTTGCGGCGGCTGCGAATGTGAAGGCCTATGTGACCGGCAATGTCGTGCTGTTCAACGGCGACTGGCAGGATGACATCCCGAACAGCGTCGAAACGGCGGCCCTGTTCAGCAACGCGCTCACCTATGTGCTGGGCGGCAGCGGCAAGGGCTATATCGGCGAATATCGTGGTGCTTTCGCGGCTTATGCGGCGAACGACGACGGCAACAACCCGATCGGGCTGGTGCAGGGTCATTCGGGCGTGAGCGGCTATGCGCAAGGTGGATCGTCCCTCACGATCGATCTGACGGCAGCCGGCCAGGTGAGCCCGATCACCGCCGACACGACCTTCCCGTACAACCCGTCTGCCGTGGAATATGGCGCGCAGCTGACGGGTGAAAACCCGGCCAAGGTGCTTGCCCGCTTTGCCAACGGCAATGCCGCGATCATCGCGAGCGGCGTTGACCAGATTTCCGACCCGGGCGTGGTTCCCGAGCCGGCGACCTGGGCGATGCTGATCGTGGGCTTCGGCGCTGTGGGCTTTGCGTCCCGCCGCAAGCGCAAGCTGCTGCACACGGCGGCCTGATCAGTCCGCTGACGAATGATGGGCCCGGTGGCAGCCAGCCGCCGGGCCCATTTTCGTGCCGCATGCCTGCCATAGTCTGCGGCTAGGCGCCGCGATCATGGGTGACGGAACTGGACCGCTGCGCGTCGCGCTGTTTTCGGGCAACTATAATTATGTGAAGGACGGTGCGAACCAGGCCCTGAACAGGCTGGTGGGGCGCATGCTGGTGCGCGGGCTGGAGCCGAGGGTCTATTCCCCGGTGGTCGATGTGCCGGCATTCGAGGCGACGGGGACGCTGATCGGCGTGCCTTCGGTGCCGATCCCCGGCCGCGGTGAATATCGGGTGGCGCTGGGGCTCCCGCGCGCCGTGAAGGCCGACCTGGAGGCGTTCCGGCCGGATATCGTGCATCTGTCCGCGCCGGACTGGCTGGGCCATGATGCGAAGAAATGGGGGCAGGGGCAGGGCCTGCCCGTCGTGGCGTCGGTGCATACCCGGTTCGAGACCTATTTCGACTATTACCGGATGGGGTTCATCCGGCGCGGGGTGGAGCGGCTGTTGAAGAGCTTCTACGGCGACCTCACGGAGATCTACGCGCCATCGGAGAGCATGGCGGATGTGCTGCGCGCCGAAGGTTATTCGGAAAAGGTGCGGATCTGGAGCCGGGGGGTGGACCGGAAGATCTTCACGCCCGCCGCGCGCGACATGGGCTGGCGGCAGGGGCTGGGCATTGCGGACGATGTGCCGGTGATCGGCTTTGTCGGGCGGCTGGTGCTGGAAAAGGGACTGGACGTGGTGGCGGCCACCATGGCCGAGCTGCGGCGGCGCGGCGTGCCGCATCATCTGCTGGTGGTGGGGGATGGGCCCGCGCGCGCGGAGTTCGAGGCGGAGGTGCCCGGTGCGACATTCGCCGGCTTCCAGACGGGGGCGGCGCTTGGCCGGGCCTATGCCGGCTTCGACATGTTCCTGAACCCCAGCGTGACAGAGACATTCGGCAACGTCACGCTGGAAGCCATGGCCTGCGCGGTGCCGCCGGTCGCCGCGCAGGCGACGGGCGCCTCGTCTCTGGTAGCGGACGGCGTTTCGGGGCGGCTGGTGCCGGCCGGGGACATCGGCGCCTTTGCGGATGCGGTGGAGGCCTATGTGCGCAACCCCGATCTCAGGCGCGCGCATGGCGAGGCGAGTTTCGTGCGCGCCCAGGCCTATGACTGGGATGCGATCAACGATGCCGTGATCGACCGCTATCTGGCGCTGACCGGGCGCGGCTGAGGCCGCAGAGGCCCTTACATTCTGCCGCCAGCGGGCCTATATCGCCTTTGCCGCCTTCGGGCGGAGATGGCGATGAATGATGCCGTACCAGTACTCACAGCGGACCCGGGGGCAGTACCCGGCGGCTCCACCAAAAGCCCCGAATTCCGGACAAGTCCGGCTTTCCGGGGCCTCTGACGGGGCCGAACCAGGATAGACGTGTGCGGAACGACGGTATTTTTGCCCGGCCTGAAAACGCCGTTAAACTGTTCAAAACCCACAAATGCCAACGACAACGAGGCATTTGCGATTGCTGCGTAACCTGTTGGCCTAACGGCCTTGGTTATCAAGCTTGAGCAGGGTTCGGGCCGAACCCGGTAACAGAATCGGATTCCAGCGGCTCGCAGGCGCGCCGGGCAACAGAAGCGCCTGCATTTCCCCTCTTTCAGAAGCCTGACCGGAATTCTCCTTCGGCAGGATGCCTGCCCCGGCCTTGACGACACATTGTGTCAGCGCCACTTGTGGCCTGTGACCGAGCCGCCCGAGAATCAGGAACCGCCGGACAGCCTCATCCCCTATGATGAGATCGTTCAGGATTCGTTGCGCCAGGTGGTGCGCAAGGTGCTGGGCGATGTGGCGGATGGCGGCGGCCTGCCCGGTGCGCACCATTTCTTCATCGCCTTCCGCACGCGCTTTCCCGGCGTGGACATGCCCAGGCATCTGCTGGAACGGTATCCGGAAGAAATGACCGTGGTGCTTCAGCATCGCTATTGGGATCTGCTGGTCGATGACGAGCATTTCGAAGTGGGCCTGACCTTCAACCAGGTGCCGGCCAAGCTTTCGATCCCCTACAAGGCGATCACGGGTTTCGTGGATCCGGCCGTGAACTTCGCGCTTCAGTTCATCGTGACCATGCCGGAACCGGCGGACGAACCGCCGCCCCCGCCGCTGGAGGACAGTGAATCCGGGTCGAACGTTGTGTCGTTCGACTTCAAGCGGAAGAAGTGAGCCGCACCGAAACGGACAGCCTGGGCGCGATCGAAGTGCCCGACACAGCTTACTGGGGCGCGCAGACGCAGCGATCCATTGCGAATTTCCCCTTCGGCCCGATGGAACGGATGCCGATCGGGCTGATCCATGCGCTGGCGCTGGTGAAGCAGGCGGCTGCGCGGGTGAACCGCCGGCATGGGCTTGCGCCCGAAATTGCAGACGCCATCGAAACCGCTGCGGCTGAAGTGGCCGGTGGCCGGCTGGACGATCAGTTTCCGCTGGTGATCTGGCAGACCGGCAGCGGCACCCAGAGCAACATGAATGTGAACGAGGTGATCGCCGGGCGCGCAAACGAGCTGCTGACCGGGCGGCGGGGCGGCAAGACCCCGGTTCACCCCAACGACCATGTGAACATGAGCCAGAGCAGCAACGACAGCTTTCCGACGGCCATGCATGTGGCCGTCGTGCTGGCGGCGCGGCAGGCGCTGTTTCCGGCGCTTCAGCGGCTGGAATCGGCGCTTCTGGCCAAGGCCGAAAGTTGGGCTGAGATCGTGAAGATCGGGCGGACGCATCTGCAGGATGCGACGCCGCTGACGCTGGGGCAGGAGTTTTCCGGCTATGCCGCTCAGCTGAAGCTGGCGCGGGTGCGTACGGAGCCGCTGGTGGCGCATGCGCTGAGCAGGCTGGCGCAGGGTGGGACTGCCGTGGGCACCGGGCTGAACGCGCCCGACGGGTTCGGCGCGGATTTCGCGCGCGAGATCAGCGCGCTGACGGGGGTATCGTTCGAGACTGCACCCAACAAGTTCGAAGCGCTGGCGAGCCATGACACGCTGGTCGATTTTTCCGGGCGGCTGAACAGCCTGGCCGTGGCGCTGACGAAGATCGCCAACGATATCCGCCTGCTGGGATCCGGGCCGCGATCGGGGCTGGGCGAGCTGGACCTGCCCGCGAACGAGCCGGGCAGCTCCATCATGCCGGGCAAGGTGAACCCCACGCAAAGTGAAATGCTGACAATGGTTGCGGCGCAGGTGATGGGCAACCATGTCGCGGTGACCGTGGGCGGGATGCAGGGGCATCTGGAACTGAATGTGTTCAAGCCGCTGATCGGGGCCAATGTGCTGCGCGCCATCGACCTGCTGGCGGTTGGCATGACCAGCTTCGCGGAACGGTGCGTGGACGGGCTGGAGCCGAACCGGCCCCGGATTGCCGAGCTGCTGGAGCGGTCGCTGATGCTGGTGACGGCGCTGGCGCCGGAGATCGGATATGACAAGGCGGCCGAGATCGCCAAGCTGGCGCACAGGGAGGGCATGACCCTGCTGGAGGCAGGGTTGAAGCTGGGCCATGTGACGGAGGCGCAGTTCAGGCGACTGGTGCGGCCGGAGACGATGACAACTGGGGGGTAGGCGCATGGATATCGCAAGGCGGGGGCTGCTGGCGGCCGGCGCGCTGGCCGGGGGGATGGTGCTGGCGCGGCCGGCACTGGCGGCGGGCCTGCCGGTGCAGGTTGGGGCGGACGGCGCGAGCCCGGCCTTTCGGGCGGCCTTCGAGCGGCTGGTGGCGTTCGCGCGCTCCGAAATCGAAGCCTGGGGGTTTCCGGGGCTGAGCCTGAGCCTGCTGGGCGTGAATGGCGAAGTGGCGACGGCGGGCATCGGATACGCCAATCTGGATATGCGCACGGCCGTTACGACGGCCCAGCTGTTCCAGATCGGCTCGATCTCCAAGAGTTTCGTGGCAGTGGCGCTGCTGCGGCTGGCGGATCAGGGAAAAATCGATCTGGACCGGCCGATCCTGTCCTTCGCGCCCGACCTTCCGGTGGAAGATGCACGCGTGACGACGGCGTATGTCATCAACCATGTGGCGGGCTTTCCCGGCAATGCGCCGCCGTTCCCGCATGAAACGGGCGGGAAGCTGTGGTCGGGCACGGTTCCGGGGGCGCACTTCCATTATTCCAACAGCGGCTACGACATGCTGGCCCTGCTGATCCAGCGGGCGACCGGGATGGCATTTCCCATCGCCATGCGGCAGCTGGTGTTTGCGCCGCTGGACATGGAAGCTTCGGAACCGGTGATCCGCACCAGGGATCGCGCGCGGTTCGCCAGCGGTTATGGGCCCCTGAAATCGGACCGCGCCTGGTTCCCGGGGGACCGGCTGGTTGAAGGAAGCTGGGTGGATATCGAGCGGGCGGCAGGATCCGTTGCCGCCACGCCGGGCGACATGGCGAAATGGATGCGCTTCATCAGCGCCTGCGCGACGGGGGCGGCGCAGCCGTTGCTGTCTGCGGCGTCGGCGCGGCGGTTCACGTCCCCGGCGGTGGCGGCCCCGGATTTCGGGGCGGATGCGAAATATGCGATGGGGCTGGCCGGCTTCGCCATCGACGACAGGCCGGTGCTGCATCACACGGGCGGGATGATCACCTTTTCGTCCGCGATGACGGTGGACGCCGGCCAGGGCGGCGGCTGTTTCGCCAGCGTGAACTTCACCGGCTTTGACGGATACCGGCCGCGCCGCGTGACGGCCTATGGCGTGCGGCTGATCCGTGCGCTGGCGGCGGGGACGGCGCTGCCGGATGCGCCGGAGGCGGCGGCGCTGCCGCCCGTTGCCGAGCCGGGCAATTTCACCGGGCGCTGGGTGTGGCCCGGCGGGGTGGCCATGACCATCGAGGAGCGCGCTGGCGGCCTTGTGGTTTCAACGGCCGGCGCGACGGCACGCCTGCGGCCCGATGGCCCGCGCAGTTTCCGCACCGATTACCCGCTTATCCGGACGGACCGGCTGGATTTTGAAGGGGAATCGGGCCGGGCTGAGCGGCTTTGGTGGGGCAGCGCCCTGCTGGGGCGCGATGCCGCGGTGCCGCAACCGCCGAGCGACCCGAAGCTGGCGGCGCTGGCGGGGCGCTACATGTCGAACGATCCGTGGGTGGGTTCGGTGGTCGTGCTGGCACGGGGCCAAAAGCTGCTGGTGGAAGGCTTTGGCGAACTGGCGCCGCATGCCGATGGCAGCTGGCGGTTCACCGACCCGGAACTGGCGGCTGAACGCGCCTGGTTCGATGCGAGGGTGAACGGGCAGGCGCAGCGGTTGAGCCTGTCCGGAGAGCCGATGATCCGCCAGAGCTGACGGCGGGCATCGGGGCAAGCGCTTCCCTAAGCGGCCGGCATGTTCTAGTCGCTTGCCATGTCGATTCCCGGTGCCCGCCGCGGGCTGATGCTCGTTCTTTCCAGCCCGTCCGGTGCCGGAAAGACCACCATGACCAAGCGCCTTCTGGCGACCGATCCGCAGATCTCGCTGTCGGTTTCGGCCACGACGCGCAAGCCGCGCACGGGCGAGATCGACGGCCATGACTATCAGTTCGTGAGCCAGGACCAGTTCGACCACATGGTGCAGACCGGGCAGTTCCTGGAATGGGCAACCGTGTTCGGCAACCGCTATGGCACCCCGCGTGGCCCTGTTGAAACTGCGCTGAGCGAGGGCCGGGACATCCTGTTCGACATCGACTGGCAGGGGACCCAGCAGCTTCGCCAGAGCCAGGCGGGGGGCGACCTGGTTTCGATCTTCCTGCTGCCGCCCAGCCTTGAGGAACTGGAATCGCGCCTCAGGACGCGGGCGGCGGACAGCGAGGATGTGATCACCCAGCGGATGAGCCGCGCAGCCGACGAGATCAGCCACTGGGCGGAATATGATTATATCCTGGTGAACGATGATCCCGGCCAGTGCCTGCACGAGATCCGATCCATCCTGACGACGGAGCGGCTTCGGCGGGAACGCCAGCGCGGGCTGGCCGGTTTCGTGCGGGATCTTCTGGCCGGCGAATGAGGGCAGGGGGCACAGGCCCCCCGCCCGCGTTCGTCAGATGCTGCGGCCGATCAGTTCCTTCATGATCTCGCTGGTGCCGCCATAGATGCGCTGCACCCGCGCGTCGCGCCACAGGCGGGCGATCGGATATTCGTTCATGTAACCCGCGCCGCCGTGCAGCTGCAGGGCCTTGTCGCAGATTTCCCACTGCAGCTCGGTGTGCCACAGCTTGGCGGCCGCGCCTTCATAGGCATCGAGTTCGCCGGCCATGTGCTTCTTCAGGCAGACGTCGAGGTGCGCCCAGCCCACTTGCAGCTTCGATTTCAGGTCTGCGAGCACGAATCGCGTGTTCTGGAAATCGAGGATCGGCTTGCCGAACGCCTTGCGGTCGCGGACGAAGTTCACCGCTTCGTCGAAGGCGCGCTGGGCTCCGCCCATGGCACCCACCGCGATGGAGAGGCGTTCCTGCGGCAGCTGGCTCATCAGATAGATGAAGCCCTGATTTTCGGCACCCAGGCAGTTCGTGATGGGGACGCGGCAATCCTCGAAGAACAGCTCGGACGTGTCGGCCGAATTCTGGCCGATCTTGTCGAGGTTGCGGCCCTTGGAAAAGCCCGGCGTGCCGGTATCGACGATGATGAGGCTGGTGCCCTTGGAGCCTGCCTCAGGGTTCGTCTTGGCGACGACGATCACCATGTCGCAGTTCTGGCCGTTGGTGATGTAGGTTTTGGAACCATTGATCACATAATGGTTGCCGTCGCGGCGGGCGGTGGTGCGCACGCCCTGAAGGTCGGATCCGGCGCCGGGTTCCGTCATGGCGATGGCGGTGATGCACTCGCCAGAGATCATCTTCGACAGATACTTCGCCTTCTGCTCATCCGAGCCATAGTTGACGATGTAATCCGCGACGATGTCCGACTGGAGCGTGATGCCCGCCGACGAGCCGAGATAGGCCAGCTCCTCGTCGATGACGGCATTGTAGCCGAAATCGAGGCCGAGGCCGCCGAACTCTTCGGGGATGGTGGGGCACAGCAGCCCGGCTTCGCCGGCTGCCAGCCAGAACTGGCGATCGACGAGGCCGTCCTCTTCCCACCGGTCGAGGTTGGGGACGAGGTGCTTGTCGAAGAATTTGCGGACCTGATCGCGGAAGGCGTTGTGATCCTCGTTGAAGGCGGTGCGGCGGCTGATATCGAGCATGTCAGTGTCTCCTCTTGGATGCTGCGATGCCACATGCCGGCGCGTTCGCCACCTGTAGGGGTGGGGAGGGTGGAGCCGAACGGCTGCGTGCCAAGTGGCGCGCAAATGAAAAGGGCGGGGCAAATGCCCCGCCCTTTCCCTGTTCACCGGACTGTCGCCTAGAACTTCAGCTGGGCGCCAACATAGAAGAAGCGGCCCGTGTTGGTGTAGGGCGCGCCGGCTTCGGTGCCGAGCAGGTCGTAGGGCGGCAGCGCATCGAAGGCGTTGTCCACGCCCACGAACAGCGAGTGGTCGCCGATTTTCCCGTCGATACGGAAGTCGTGGTAGGTGTAGGTCGGGTACCAGACCTTCGGGAAGTTGTCGGCGTTCGTCGGCGGACGGTCCTGCTCGGAGAGCATCGTGCCGTAGTTCGGCGAGATCGTCATCTTGTCGATGTAGCGCAGCGTCCAGACGAAATCGATCGCCTTGTAGCCCAGCGTCATGTTCAGGCGGGCGTTCCATTCCGGATCGCCGAGCGTGCCCTTGATGCGGGTGCGGCGATTGGGTTCGGTGACCGAGGTGAACTGGTCACGCCCGAGCAGCCAGGCAACCGTGGCGCGGGCCGACAGGCGCCAGTCGCCCTGGCTGGGGTAGGTATAGGCCAGGTCGAAGTCCACGCCCTCCGTCGTCTGCCGCGCATAGTTGAACGGCCCTTGCAGGAAGGAGTTGCCGGTGGTGGCGAAGTTCGCCTGACCGCCCCCGTGCAGGACGTTCTGCTGGCCCGCGAAGGTGCCGTTCGGGTTCCGCGTGATCGCCTTGCAGAACTGGTTGTCGATGCCGTCGGGGCTATCGTAGCACTGGTTGATGATGGTCTGTGCGCCGATGGTGACGATCACATTGTCGATGTCGATGTTGTAGTAATCGACAGAGAGCGTCAGGCCGGGCACCCAGCGCGGCTGGAACACGCCGCCGACAGTCCAGCTGGTCGAACGCTCTTCTTCCAGCTCCGGGTTGCCGCCCGACAGGCCGACGATCCCGGAAGCAGGACGGTTGGTGAAGGGCTCGGTGGTGGTGGTGCCGCCCACCGCGAAGGTTTGCGTGGTCGGCACGCCGGCGGCCGCGCAGTTCGCCACCCGGTTCGGGTTGGCGTTGATGTTCTGCTGGCCGCAGGGGTCGATCAGGCCGTTCAGGAAGGTCTGCGCCGTCGATCCGAACAGATCCGTCTGGGTCGGCGCGCGGACGGCCTTGGCATAGCTGGCACGGAAGCGGGCATCCGGCACCGGGGCCCAGATGGCGCCGATGTTATAGGCCCAGACCGTGCCGGTGTTGCCAACATTGTAGTTGGACACACGGGCCGCGCCTTCCAGCGACAGTTCATGGAAGAAGGGCATGTCCGCCAGGATCGGCAGGCGGATTTCGCCGAACCCGTCCCAGACTTCCAGCTTCGGCGGATCGAAGGTGGCGATGGCGTTCAGGAAGGTTCCGCCGCCGGCCGTGAACGGATCATAGGCGGAGAAGCTGTTTTCCTGCCGGTATTCGGCGCCCAGTGCAAAGCCGATGGGGCCGCCCGGCAGCTCGAACCATTTGCCGGAATCCCCCGACATGAAGGCAAGCGCGTTGAACTGTTCGGCCCACTGTTTCCGGGTGGATTCATGAACGATGTAGTTCAGCGCCGCAGGCGAAGGCTTGCCGATCCCGAACAGGTTGATCGGCACACAGGCCGGGTCGTCGTTGGCGGGGTTGGCATCCGCATTCACGGCGCAGACGATCTGGTTGGCGCTGTTCAGCACGGCATTCACCGAACGGGTGAAGTTGGCGAGGTTCACGTTTCCGCGCGTGCGGTAGAATGTCTCTGCATGGCCGTAGTTCAGCGACACTTCGTAGCGCCAGGTGTCGAGGAAGTTGCCCTCGAGGCCTGTGACAACCCGATACACGTCGCGCTGGTGGTTTTCGCCCCGGCCGCCGAAATCGATGTTGAAGCGCTGCATGGTGAAGCCGGTCGCGCCGGGCGCCAGGCTCTGCACCAGCAGGGCGCGTGCCTGTGGGGTGAGGAAGGGGTTGTTGATCGAGAAGGTGGGGTTCAGCGCGCCTGAGGAGAAGGTCGGCTGCCCTTCCTGAATCGCTTCCGAGCGGACGAACTTGCCCTCGAAGAAGACGCGGGCGGCATCGCTGAACTCATAGGAGGCGAGCAGGTTGCCGGTGTAGTTCGTCTGGCCGACCTGGAGAAGGCCGGTTTCGCGCAGCGTGGAGCCGGACCCGCCCTGGAAGTTGCCCGAGCCATAGGGGCGGAAATCCATCGTGCCCGTGTTCTTCACCAGCGTGCCGTCCGGCGCGAACACGAAGATGTTGCCAAGCTCGGTGTAGTTCAGCGTGCCGTCGGCATTGCGCGAGGTGGGGGAGAGCACGCCCGAGCAGTTGAGAGCCCGACGGTCTGCCGAGCCGGTGCAGACGGAGGTGATGGCGCCGCCGGTGGAAATGCCGGCATTCTTGATGCCGGACAGCAGCGTCGTATCGGAGATGCCGTTGCCGGCCGCCGGTTCCGCGGTGTTGTTCGGGCCGGAGAAGGTGGTGTTTTCCGTCAGCTGGAACTGGCGGCGGCCGGAAAAGGCGCCCGTCTGCCCGTCGCGGTCGGAGAAGAACAGGGGCGGCGCCGAGCTGATCCCGACATTCGCGGCGATGTTGCCGCGGCCGTCGGCGAAGTTCTTCCCGGCCGTGACGCTGAGGTAATAGTTTCCGCGATCGAAGCGCGAGGACACACCGGACTGTGCCCGGATTTCCAGCCCTTCATAATCCCGCTTGGTGATGAAATTGACGACCCCGGCAACGGCGTCGGAGCCATAGAGGGCCGAGTTGCCGCCGGTCACGACATCGACGCGCTCAACCAGTTCCGACGGGATCGTGTTCACATCGACAGTCTGTTGGCCCGGCTGCGACGAGACATGGCGGCGGCCGTTCTGCAGCACCAGCGTTCGGGACGTGCCCATGCCGCGCAGATCCAGCGCGCTGATACCGGCGGTGCCGATGAAGCGGCCGGAATTCTGCGTGCTGTAGGTGGGGCGGAACTGCGGCATCAGGTTCAGCGTGTCGCCCAGCGACACTTCGCCGGTTTCCCGCAGTTCCTGCGCGGTGATGGTGGAAATCGGCACCGCGGAATCGAGATTCGGGCGCGCGATCCGCGAACCCGTGACGACGATCATTTCGTCGGCTGTGGCGCTTTCCGCAGCGGCGGTGGCGGGTGCGGCCTGGGCGAATGCGGGCGCGGACGCGACGGCGGCCAGCGAGGCGCCGAGCAGAAGGAGTGAACGCATGGATTTTCCCCGAATCTGTCTGTCAGATGAATGAGGGATGGGGCAGGCGCGCCTGTCAGGAAAGTGTCATGTTTCGGTCTGGTTGGATTTACCGGAAATCCTGTTGCCGATTTGACACAATGCGACGGATCAGACCGTTCCCGAGGCCGTGAAACCTGCGATCTCGGCGTCGGAATAGCCCAGGTCCCGCAGCAGGCCCTGCGTGTCTTCCCCTAGTTGCGGCGCGGCGCGCGCCGGCAGCCGCCGGCCATCCAGACGGATCGGATTGGCCAGCATGCGCAACTCTGCCTCCTGCGGATGCGGCACCTGATCGATCATCTGCTCCGCAACGGCGAAGGGGTTCTCCAGCGCCTGCCGGATGTCGTTGACGGGGGCGACGGGGCAGAGGCCGCCCAGCAGGCGGAGCCAGTGGGCGGTGGGGGCCGTTTCGAAGATGCCATCCAGTTCGACGGTCAACGCGTCACGGTTGGCGAGACGGGCGGCGACGGTGGCGAAGCGCGGATCTTCGGCAAGCCCGGGGGCGCCGATGGTCTCGACGAGGCGGCTCCAGAATTTGGGCAGCTGCGCCATCACGAACAGCCAGCCGTCTGCGGTGCGGAACAGCTGCGACGGTGTGACGGAGGGGTGGGCGGATCGCGGCGCCCGGCCGGTAACGTCGCCCCGGTTCAGATACCAGGTCGCGGGATAGCTGGTCTGGTGCAGGGCGGCGTCGAACAGGGAAATGTCGTAGTCGCGCCCCCGCCCGGTTGCGCGTGCGTCGAGAAGGCC
>ERZ1645185.692-NODE-692-length-14189-cov-7.667327_pt1 | contig 14189 bp, 15 predicted proteins | sample MGYA00575351_ERZ1645185 | MGnify/ENA primary metagenome ERZ1645185 (study PRJEB40838, sample SAMN11284767) | freshwater sediment metagenome | isolation source: river sediment | host: Sediment | place: India: Jana village, Kanpur | collected 2015-12-17 ...
GGCTGGTTTCGCCCAGCGAAGGCTGCAATCTTTGTCTGGAAAGTTCCATCAGGCCAAAGCGGGAAATCTTGCCCATCTGAACGCGCGCGCGGTCATGATGCAGCGCATCGCGCAGACGGTTTTCCACTTCGCGCTGGTTTTTCTGCGACTCCATGTCGATGAAGTCGATGACGATCAGCCCGCCCAAGTCGCGCAGACGGGCCTGGCGCGCGATTTCCTCGGCGGCTTCCAGGTTGGTGCGGTAGGCGGTTTCCTCGATATCGCCGCCCTTGGTGGCGCGGGCGGAGTTCACGTCAATCGAAACCAGCGCTTCGGTGTGGTCGATGACGATGGCGCCGCCGGAAGGCAGATTCACCTGCCGCGCATAGGCGGATTCGATCTGGTGTTCGATCTGGAAGCGCGAGAACAGCGGTACGTCGTCCTTGTACAGCTTGACCTTGTTGGCGTTGCCCGGCATGACGTGGGCCATGAAACCTTGCGCCTGATCGAATACATCCTGGGTGTCGATCAGGATTTCGCCGATATCAGGCTGGAAATAGTCGCGGATCGCACGGATGACCAGTGAGCTTTCCTGATAAATCAGAAAAGCGCCAGACTGTGCCGTGGCCGCGCCTTCGATGGCGGTCCACAAGTGCATCAGGTAGTTCAGGTCCCACTGCAATTCTTCGGTATTGCGGCCAATGCCCGCGGTTCGGCCAATCAAACTCATGCCGTCCGGCACTTCCAGTCCGGCCATGGCATCCTTGAGTTCATTGCGGTCTTCGCCTTCGATCCGACGGGATACGCCGCCGCCGCGCGGGTTGTTCGGCATCAGCACCAGGTAGCGGCCAGCCAGTGAAACATACGTGGTGAGTGCCGCGCCCTTGTTGCCACGTTCGTCTTTTTCAACCTGGACGATGAGTTCCATGCCCTCGCGAAGCAGGTCGGAAGGCCGTCCGGATCCTTTGACACAGGAGCGGGCAATTTCCTTGAACGGCAGGAAGCCGTGACGTTCGCAGCCGTAGTCGACAAAAGCCGCTTCCAGGCTGGGTTCGATGCGGGTGATGACACCCTTGTAGATGTTGCTCTTGCGTTGTTCTTTGCTGGAGGATTCGATATCCAGGTCGACGAGTTTTTGCCCGTCGACGATGGCCACCCGCAGTTCCTCCGCCTGGGTGGCGTTGAATAGCATGCGCTTCATGTTTTACTCCCGTGCGCGCGCATACGGGACGGAAAAACCGTCAGAGTCTGTCAGGCCGGAAAATGTCAGGCAGCAGATCAGTCATTGGATGAAAAGGTTTTCCTGTCCTTATGGGGTTTGCCACGGAGCGAACTCGACGCGGCAAGCTTCAAAGGCCTGGTGAGGGTACATGGCCGTGAAATGAATTGCGGCGGTGTACAGGCCAAGCCTGGCGTATGCGTTAACACGTTACTTTAAGTTAGTATCGCTACTTTTTTACAGCATCGCGACAGGGTGTGAGGCAAAGTGGCCACACAGACTTTTGTATGCATCGATGCTGCGGCCGGCGAGCGAAAATAACCGGGGAATTCAGGCCGTGTTTGATTAAAAATCCAATTAGGCTCACTAAGTATATTGAAAATGAACAACTTAGGCAAAGAATCTGTCCGTAAGGTCAGGATTGACGACGCGCATGCGGGTCAGCGGCTGGACAATTTTTTGCTCGGACAATTGAAAGGTGTTCCCAAAAGCCGGATTTACAGGATGGTGCGGGCAGGTGAAGTGCGCATCAATGGGGGCAGGGCCGAGGTCAGTTACAAGTTGTCCTGGGGTGACGAGGTTCGAATCCCGCCTATTCGGGTCGCGCAAATGGAGGCTAAACCCGCCAGCCTGCCGAAGGATGCCCCCCGGCTTGCCCCGAGGATACTTTATCAGGATGACTATTTGCTGGTGCTGAATAAACCCGCCGGGCAGGCAGTGCATGGCGGCAGCGGCATTTCGCGGGGGATCATTGAACAATTGCGGCTGGAATTTCCCCTGCACCGATTCATGGAGCTGGCGCATCGTCTTGATCGCGAAACCTCGGGCGTGCTGGTGGTGGCGCTGAAACGGCGCGCCCTGACTGCGCTGCATGATATTTTCCGCGAGCACCGCATCGACAAGCGATATCTCGTGCTGGCCACCGGCCGCTGGCGTGATGAACTGCGCAATGTCCGGTTGTCGCTGCGCAAGTTTGTTACTGCTGAAGGCGAGCGACGGGTCAATGTGGATGAAGGTGGCCAGACAGCGCATACCGTGTTCCGACGCATCGAGACCTGGCCCGGATTCGCGCTGCTGGAAGCGGAACTGAAAACCGGGCGCACCCATCAGATACGAGTGCATCTGGCCTATCTGAAACACCCGATTGCCGGCGATGACAAATATGGCAATTTCACGCTCAACAAGGAACTGGCCGGGCAGGGACTCAAGCGCATGTTTCTTCATGCCGCGAAGCTCAGTTTCAATCATCCCGTCACTGGCGAGCCCCTGATTTTTGAAGCGCCGCTGCCCGATGACCTGCAACAGTTTTTGGACAGGCTCGATAAAGATGCCCAGGCTGTTTGACTTGTTAATATTCGATTGGGACGGCACGTTGATGGATTCCGCGGGATTTATCGTGGATTCCATCCAGAAAGCCTGTGTGGATATAGGCATCCCGGTGCCGGACGATCGCGCCTGCCGCCAGATCATCGGTCTGGGGTTGATAGAGGCATTGCAAACCTTGCTGCCTGACTTGCCCGAGGGTGATTATCCCAGACTCGTAGATCGTTACCGTCATTATTATCTGGGGCAGGATGCGGAAATCCCCCTTTTCGAAGGCGTGACGGAAGGCATCCGCGAACTGCATGGCGCGGGTTTCACCCTGGCTGTTGCCACCGGCAAGAGCATGAAGGGATTGGAGCGCGCGCTGGATCATTCCGGTTTGCGGCCTTATTTTTCGACCACGCGCTGTGCTGACCAGACGCACTCCAAGCCACACCCGGCGATGGTGGAGGAAATCATGGATGAACTGATGATGGCCAGGGAGCGCGCCGTGGTGATCGGCGACACCAGCCACGACATGCTCATGGCCGAAAATGCCGGTGTGGCGCGGGTAGGCGTGACCTACGGGGCGCACCTGCCGGAAGACCTGGAACCGCATCATCCAATTCTGCTGGCGCAATCCTTCGCGGAAGTGAAATCATGGCTGATGACGCACGCGTGATTTGTCCGTCCAGTGTTCTGGAAGAGGGTGGCAAGGGCATTCGGTTCAATGTTGACTGGCAGGGTCGAAAGACTCCTGCCTTTGTCATACGTTATCAAGGCAAGGCCCACGCTTTCCTGAATCAATGCGGTCACGTGCCGGTGGAGCTGGACTGGCAGGAAGGCGAGTTTTTTGACGCCGAGCAGGTATACTTGGTTTGCGCTACGCATGGCGCCTTATATGATCCGGCCAAGGGAACCTGTATCAGCGGCCGCTGCAATGGCCGCGGTCTGACAGCCCTGCCCGTTGAAGAAAATAACCACCAGATTCGATTACTGAAACACCGATTGATGCCATGAGTGAACAGGAAAACAACACCCCCAACTGGGAACGCCAGGCGCTTGAGAAAGTTGCCATGGCTGCCGTCACCGAGCAGCGCAAAACCCGCCAGTGGGGCATATTTTTCAAGGTACTGACCTTTCTGTACCTGTTTATTGTGTTGTTTGCCTTCATGGGCTGGATGGGCGGCGGCGACAAGGTGCTGGGCAAACACACCGCGTTGATTGATCTTCAGGGGGTCATTTCCAGCGACGAAGCCAATGCCGACATGATCATGTCGGGTCTGAAATCCGCTTTCGAAAACAAACACACACAGGGCGTGATCCTGCGCATCAATAGCCCGGGCGGCAGCCCGGTTCAGGCTGGCCAGATATACGACGAAATCAAGCGCCTGCGAGTGCTGCATCCCAAGACGCCACTGTACGTGGTGGTAGATGACATCTGCGCTTCCGGCGGTTATTACGTTGCGGCCGCCGCCGACAAGATTTATGTCGACAAGGCCAGTATTGTCGGTTCCATCGGCGTGCTGATGGACGGATTTGGCTTCACCAAGGCCATGGATAAATTAGGTGTCGAACGCCGCCTGCTGACCGCGGGTGAAAACAAGGGCTTTCTTGATCCTTTCTCGCCGTCTGATCCCAAGCAGGAAGCTTTTGCCAAAACCATGCTGGCTGAAATCCACCAGCAGTTCATCGACGTGGTGCGCAAGGGTCGCGGCAAGCGGCTGAAGGAAACGCCGGACATGTTCAGCGGCCTGGTCTGGAGTGGCGAACGCAGCATCGAAATGGGTCTGGCCGACGCTTTTGGCAATGCCGACTATGTCGCACGCGAAATCATCAAGGCGGAAGACATCGTCGACTTCACCCCGCAGGAAGATCTGGCTTCCAAACTAGCGGGACGTTTGGGGGTCGGTATTGGGAAGTGGCTGAATCCCGCCGCGGGTCATGCCACCCGGTTACGCTGACCGGTGCCTGAAGAATATCAACCGATTTCCTGCATCAATCACGAGCGGCTGGAAATCGCCGTTCTCAAAAAACAGTGGCTGGACATCACTGTGTTATCGGATGAAAAGCCCGGAACACATCGATTGCTGCCACTGGATGTGTATGCAAAAAATGGGGTTGAGTGGCTGGAAGCGCAACACCAATCCGGAGAGAAACTTGTACTCAGGCTGGATCAGATCCGGTTCTAAATTCCGATTCCGAATACCACCAGCCGGTCTTTGACCATCTTGCTTTTCCCTCGCCAGTTTCTGGCGTTCAAGGTTTTGATTAACTGATCCGGCAGGCTGAGGTCTGCGCCTACGCTGATCATTGTGTCGGCGGACAGCGTGGTGGAAAGCGCTTCCAGCATGGCGGCACTGCGGTAAGGCGTTTCGATGAAAAGCTGGGTAGACGCATTTTTACGGGCCGCCTGTTCCAGATCGCGGATTTTCTTCGTCCGCTCGGGTTCTTTAGCAGGCAGGTAACCATGAAAGCAGAAATGCTGCCCACCCAGGCCAGACGCCATGAGCGCTAGCAGGATGGAGGAGGGGCCGACCAGCGGGATAATTGCAATGTTTTCACGATGCGCGACCTTGACCAGTTCCGCGCCGGGGTCCGCGACAGCCGGACAGCCAGCTTCTGACATGAGCCCCACATCCTTGCCACTTTTCAGCGGCAATAACAAAGCTGGGATTTCCGCAGCCTTGGTGTGTTCATTGAGTTCAAGAATGACCAGTTCCTGCAAAGGTTTGGGGTGGCCCATGGTCTTGAGATGCGCGCGGGCGGTTTTGGCGCGCTCGGCAATGAAGGTGTCGATGCGGCGTGCGACTGCCAGCGTCTCAGGTGGCAAGCAGGTTTCAGGATCGACCGGCCCAAGCGGAACCGGGATCAGGTAAAGCGTGCCGGTCATTTAAAACTGCTTCATCTCAGAACGTCCACGCCTTCGTTCATCAACATCTCGGTCAGTGCCATCAAGGGCAGTCCAATCAACGCAGTCGGGTCCGGGCTGTCCATGCGTTGGATCAAGGCAATTCCCAGCGATTCGCTTTTTGCCGAGCCGGCGCAGTCATACGGCTGTTCCTTTTTCAGGTAGGACTCGATCTGTGCATCGGTCAGTTTGCGGATGTGCACCACTGTCGGCACATCCCTGGTTTGTGTCCTGCCTGTTTTGCTGTTGAGTAAAGTCAGCGCTGTGTGGAACACCATGGCCTTGCCCTGCATTTTCTTCAGTTGCGCGAAGGCATTCTCGAAATTTCCGGGCTTGCCGAGCTGTTCCGAATCGAGCATCAGAACCTGATCCGAGCCGATGATGAGGGCGTCGGGAAATTGCGTGGCAACCGCCTGTGCTTTCAGTACCGACAGCCTGAGCGCGGTTGCGGATGGCGTTTCGCCAGGCAGCGATGTCTCGTCGACGTTGGGAGAGGCAACTTCAAATGGTATGTGCAAACGCGACAGCAGGTCGCGTCGATAGCGCGAGGTAGATGCAAGTACAAGCTGAGTCATTTTTTATTCAGGCTCGATTTCAATAAGCGCCATATCGGGCGTTACCGCGTCGCCCTTGGTGGTAAAAATGCCAACAACGGTTCCGGACACGGGTGCCTGGACTTCGTTTTCCATTTTCATGGCTTCGATGACCAGCACGGGATCACCCGCATTGACTTTCTGACCCGCCTTGACCAGCACTTCGACAATGGTACCGGGCATGGCGGCCGTCACATGGCCCTTGTGCGAAGGATGTGGTTTTTGACCGGACTGGACAGGTTTGGCGGCAGGTTTCCCGGATGTGCCAGAGCCGCTGGGGGATACCTCGATCTCATTTAATGCTTCCAGCAGCACTTCTTCGGAGACACCATCCACTGTGACAAAGTAAGGTCGTCGTGTTTCGCTGGGGCGGCCGCTTGCAGCCAGCTTGATGTGGTAAGTCTCGCCATGCAGAGTGATATTGAATTCATCGGCGGCAAAATGCGCCGCACCCTTGCCATTTCTGGCTTCGACAGGCAGCAAAGGCTCTGGTTGGAGTGAACCTGCTGCCCGCTCCTGCAGGAAGACGCGACCCAGATCCGGGAACATGGCATAAGTCAGCACGTCTTCTTCTGACTTCGCCAGGGTGTCTATTTCGCCATGTAGCCTGTCGAGCTCGGGCGGCATCAGGTCGGCGGGGCGGCAACTCATGACATCCAGATCGCCTATCGCCATCTTGCGTACTTCCTCGTTGACCTTGCCGGGCGTGGCGCCATAGCGGCCTTGCAGATACAGCTTTACTTCCTGGGTAATACTTTTGTAGCGGCTGCCAACCATGACATTGAGCACTGCCTGGGTGCCGACAATTTGCGAAGTGGGCGTCACCAGCGGAGGATAGCCGAGATCTTCGCGCACGCGCGGAATCTCTTCCAGCACCGCATCCATCTTGTCGAGCGCATCCTGCTCCTTGAGCTGGTTGGCCAGGTTGGAAATCATGCCGCCCGGCACCTGATTGATCAGCACGCGCGTATCCACGCCAGTGAAATCGCTTTCGAACTGCCAGTATTTTTTTCTGACTTCCTTGAAGTAGGCGGAAATTTCCTCGAGCAAGGGAAGCGATAATCCCGTTTCGTATTCCGTGCCTTGCAATGCGGCGACAAAGCTTTGCGTGGTCGGATGGCTGGCGCCCTCGGCGAACGCGCCGATGCAGGTATCGATGATGCTGGCACCGGCTTCCACCGCTTTCAGATGAACCATGTTCGACAATCCTGATGTCGAGTGACTATGTGTATGTACCGGCAAACCAGTCGCTTCGCGGATTGCCTTGACCAGATCGAAAGCGCCGTATGGTGTCAACAATCCTGCCATATCCTTGATGGCAATACTGTGGCAGCCCATTTCAGCCAGTCCTTTGGAAAGTTCGACGAAATGTGGAATATCGTGAACAGGGCTGGTGGTGTAGCAGATGGCGCCCTCCGCATGCTTGCCCGATTGCCTGACTGCCTCAATGGACACCTGCATGTTGCGCAAGTCGTTCATGGCATCGAACACGCGAAATACATCCACGCCGTTGTTTGCCGAAAGTTTCACGAAGGCGCGCACCACGTCATCTGAATAATGACGGTAGCCGAGCAGGTTCTGGCCGCGCAGCAACATCTGGATGCGCGTGTTTGGCAAGGCCAAGCGCAGTTTTTTCAACCGTTCCCAAGGGTCTTCCTTGAGAAAACGCACACAGGCATCGAACGTGGCGCCACCCCAGGCTTCCAGCGACCAGAAACCAACCGAGTCGAGCTTGCCGCAAATGGGCAGCATGTCTTCAGTGCGCATGCGCGTGGCGATCAGCGACTGATGGCCGTCGCGCAGAACCAGATCTGTTATGTGTACTCTAGGCATTTTTATAATCCCTGATAGGCAGCAATCGCTGCAGCAACCGCTGCCGCGAGTACTTCGGGCGGCTTGCGTTCTTCATAATGCGTTAATTCCGGGTGGCTCTCCACAAAGCCGGTATTGAAACTGCCGCTGCGGAAATCCGGATGCTTCAATATTTCCTGATAATAGGGAATGGTGGTTTTGACGCCATAAACCACCATGTCGGACAAGGTGCGGCGGGCGCGTTCGATGACGCCCTGCCAGGAAAGATTCCACACCGTCAGCTTGGCGCAGAGCGAATCAAAATAGGGCGGAATCACATAATCGGTGTACATGGCGGCATCGACCCGCACGCCAGGACCGCCGGGCGAGTAGTAGCGGGTGATGCGTCCGAAGCTGGGCAGGAAATCGTTTTTGGGGTCTTCCGCGTTGATGCGGAATTCGATGGCGAAGCCCCGGTGAGCGATGTCTTCCTGTTTGTATTGCAACGGCAGGCCATCCGCGATGCGAATCTGTTCCTGAACAATATCCACGCCGGTAATGCTTTCGGTGATGGTGTGCTCCACCTGCAGACGTGTGTTCATTTCCATGAAATAGAACTGGTTGTCCTGATCCAGCAGAAATTCGACCGTGCCGGCGTTCACATAACCTACTGCTCGCGCAGCCTGAACGGCGAGCTTGCCGATGTATTGTCGCTGTGATTCGGTGAGTTGGGGCGAGGGCGCAATTTCGATCAGTTTTTGATTCCGGCGCTGGATGGAACAGTCGCGCTCGAACAGGTGGATGGTGTTGCCCTGGGAATCGGCCAGCACCTGGACCTCGATATGTTTGGGGTTGACCACGCATTTTTCGACAAACACTTCGGGTTTGCCAAAGGCCTTGGTGGCTTCGGATACCACCCGTTCGTAATTGCGAATGAGTTCTTCGTCACTGTCGCACCGGCGGATGCCCCGGCCGCCCCCGCCATTGGTTGCCTTGAGCATGACCGGATAGCCGATCTCCGCCGCAAGTTTCCGCGCTTCCTCCAGATTTTCCAGATTGTGGTCCGAGCCCGGCACCACCGGAATACCGGCCTTGATCATGGCTTGGCGCGCCTGGATTTTGTCGCCCATCTGGCGGATGAGCCCGGCATCGGGTCCGATGAATATTATGCCGCGCTTGGCGCAGATTTCAGCGAACAGCGGGTTTTCGGAAAGCAGGCCATAGCCCGGGTGGAGCGCATCGCAGCCAGATGCGGCAGCCAGGTTCACCAGATGATGGGGATTGAGATAGCCCGCCAGCGGGTCCTTGCCGATATGGTAAGCCTCGTCAGCCTTTTTGACGTGCAGAGCATGGCGGTCGGCGTCGGTGTAGATCGCGGCGGACTCAATGCCCAGTTCGGCACAGGCGCGGATGATGCGCACCGCGATTTCCCCCCGGTTGGCGACCAGTATTTTCTTAATCACTGCAATTTTCCCGCCTGCATTCTCTTTGACAAAATGACTGCAAAATCATAAAATTGCCCGCTTATGCCCGAACGACGCTACCAATAATGTTTGAAAGGCCAGTCGTTTCGCCGTCGAGTTTTGCTGAAAAATCCCACTGCTGGGAAGGCAATACGATGGTAGGTGATTTCGAGCGACTTGCTCAAGAGTTTGTGAACCCGGAGGCGGAATTGGTTTACCGGGTTTGCGGTCAGCAGGATGCGCGAGGCCGTCCGCAGATACATTGCCAGGTCAAAGCCAGGCTGGAAATGGTGTGCCAGCGTTGCCTGAAACCGGTTGATGTCGTGGTTGCAAGCGACCGGGTGCTCTATTTGGCCAATAGCGAGGCAGAAGCCGAAAGGCTGGAAGCCGCGCTGGCGGATGAAGACATTGAAGTCATGGTTTCTGGCAAGAACCTGGATTTGGCGGGTGTGGTTGAGGATGAAGTCATACTGAGCCTGCCGCTTGTGCCCATGCACGATGTTTGTGTCGCGCCAGATGCATGATTGAGCGTAATAGATTTTAGCCAGGCATAGCCGGCGGATATTCAAGACTAAGGAGTTTGAAATGGCTGTTCAACAAAACAAGAAATCCCCATCCAAGCGGGGCATGCACCGTTCGCATGATTTCCTGACTGCCCCCTCGCTGGCGGTTGAGCCCACCACCGGTGAAGTGCATATGCGCCACCACGTTTCTCCCTCCGGTTACTATCGCGGGAAAAAAGTGGCCAAGGGCAAGGGCGAGTAATTCCGCATACTCAACCCCGGCAAATTGTCGGGGTTGTTTTCAACCGCACAACTTCTAGTCTGACCCGATGAGGGAAATAACCATCGCCATCGATGTCATGGGTGGCGATCACGGACTGCACGTCACCATCCCGGCTTCCCTGAAATGTCTGGCGCGGGGTGACAATCTCAATATCATCCTGGTCGGTCCCCAGGATGCCATTCAGGCCGATTTGAAAGCCCGTCACAAAAAGACGGGCCCGCGCTTGCGTATCCGCCATGCCTCGGAGGTTGTGGCAATGGATGAATCCCCCGCGCTGGCATTGCGCAACAAAAAGGATTCTTCCATGCGCGTGGCGATCGATCTGGTGAAAGCAGGCGAGGCCGATGCCTGTGTATCCGCCGGCAATACCGGGGCCTTGATGGCAACCGCCCGGTTTGTGCTGAAAACCTTGCCCGGTATCGACCGGCCCGCCATCGCGACCAACTTGCCCAGCCTTAAAGGCCCTGTCCTGATGCTGGACCTGGGCGCAAATGTGGATTGCACGCCCGAGCACCTGTTCCAGTTTGCCCTGATGGGTTCCATGCTGGTTTCGGAAGTCGGTCACAAGCCCAATCCCAGTGTGGGTTTGTTGAACATCGGCGAAGAGGAAATCAAGGGCAACGAAATGGTCAAGCGCACGGCCGAACTTATTCGCGGAAGCCATTTGATCAACTTTTATGGCAATGTCGAAGGCGACGATATTTATAAAGGCACCACCGATGTGGTGGTCTGCGACGGTTTTGTCGGCAATGTGGCGCTCAAGTCCTCGGAAGGCATTGCCAAAATGATCAGCACCCTGCTCAGAAAGGAATTCCGCCGCAATTTTCTGACCAAGCTGGCTGGGCTGGTGGCGCTGCCGGTCATGAATGCATTCAAGCGCCAGGTTGATCCGCGCCGGTATAATGGCGCCACCCTGCTTGGGCTGCGCGGCATCGTGGTAAAGAGTCATGGCAGCGCGGACCGTTTTTCATTTGAACATGCCATCGAGACGGCCATGGAAGAAGCCCGAAGCAATGTGCTCAAGCGCATCTCAGACCAATTGCAGCAATTGAATACACCTACGGAGACGGCATGATCCATGCCCGCATCATCGGCACGGGGAGTTATCTGCCCGAACGCCTGCTGACCAATGCAGATCTGGAAAAAATGATCGATACCACGGATCAGTGGATTGTCGACCGCACAGGCATACGCGTGCGCCATGTCGCGGCGGAAAATGAACTGACCAGCGATCTGGCGGTAGCCGCGGCCCGCAAGGCGCTCGAGGCTGCAGGCGTCGTGCCGGCGAATGTGGATCTGGTCATTGTCGCCACCACTACTCCGGACCGTGTTTTCCCCAGTACGGCTTGCATCGTGCAGGCCAAGCTGGGCATTGCGAATGCATGTCCCGCGTTTGATGTGCAGGCGGTATGCAGCGGGTTCATTTTTGCCCTGGCGACGGCCAATAATTTCATCAAGGCAGGCCAGGCCCGCACGGCGCTGGTTATCGGTGCCGAAACGCTCTCACGCATCACCGACTATACCGATCGCGGCAACTGCATTCTGTGGGGCGATGGTTCGGGCGCGGTCGTGCTTTCCGCCAGCGATGAGCAGGGCATCATTTCCACGCATATTCATGCCGATGGCCGCTATCAGGAACTGCTGTATGTCGATGGCGGGCCTTCAATGGGATATGCGGCGGACAACGGCGGGAAAGCGGCGATGCGCATGCAGGGCAATGCCGTGTTCAAGATGGCGGTCAACACGCTCGATGCCATCGTCGATGAAACCCTGGCTGCCAACGGCCTTGATAAATCCAGCATAGACTGGCTGGTGCCGCATCAGGCCAATATCCGCATCATCCAGGCAACCGGCAAGAAACTGGGATTGCCCATCGAACGGGTCGTTGTCACAGTCGATCAGCATGGCAATACCTCGGCAGCCTCCATTCCGCTTGCACTCGATACCGCCGTGCGCGATGGCCGCATCAAGCGAGGCCAGACCCTTTTGATGGAGGCCTTTGGCGGCGGGTTCACCTGGGGTTCCGCTCTCGTCAGATTCTGAGTTATCACAAGCATGAAAACAGCATTTCTTTTCCCTGGCCAGGGTTCGCAATCCGTAGGCATGATGAACGGTCTGGCCCAGTACCCGGAAGTCAAACAAATCTTCGATGAAGCGTCTGCCGCATTGGGCGAAGACCTCTGGAAACTGGTAACGGAAGGCCCCGCGGAAACACTCAATCAGACTACCTCCACCCAGCCGGCGATGCTGGCGGCGGATATCGCGACCTGGCGTGTCTATCTGGCTCAAGGTGGCGCAGTTCCTGCCGTCATGGCTGGTCACAGCCTGGGTGAGGTCGCAGCCCTGGTTGCCGCGGGTGCGCTGGATTTTTCCGATGCGGTGAAGCTGACGCGCTTCCGCGCCGAGGTCATGCAGAATGCCGTGCCGGAAGGCGTGGGCGCCATGGCGGCGGTGTTGGGGCTGGATGATGATGTGGTGCGCGCGGTGTGCGTCGAAGCCGCGCAGGGCGAAGTGCTGGAGCCTGTCAATCTCAATTCGCCTGGTCAGGTGGTGATTGCCGGCAACAAGTCGGCAGTCGAGCGGGGCATGGCGCTGGCCAAGGAAAAAGGCGCCAAGCGCGCATTGCCGTTGCCAGTGTCGGTGCCCTCGCATTCCTCGCTGATGAAACCGGCAGCCGACCAGTTTCGCGCGTATCTGGAATCGGTCAATCTGCGTGCGCCGTCCGTGCCGGTTTTGCAGAATGCCGACGTGCAGGCTTTCAATGAACCTGCCGCCATCAAGGATGCACTGGCGCGCCAGTTGCATTCTCCCGTGCGTTGGGTGGAAACCATCCAGACCATCGCAGGGCAGGGAATAGAGCGCTGTGTCGAATGCGGGCCGGGCAAGGTGCTGACAGGCCTGGTCAAGCGCATCAACGATATTCCGTGCGTGGCGCTGGTGGACGAGGCCGCGCTGCAAACAATAAAGGGATAAGGAGAGCGTCATGGAAAGCAGAATTGCATTGGTGACGGGCGCCAGCCGGGGCATCGGCCAGGCTTGTGCGCTGGCGCTGGCAAAGCAGGGGATGACCGTGGTCGGTACGGCAACCAGCGACAAGGGCGCGGAAGCGATTACAGCGTATTTGCAGGCAGCGGGTGCAAAAGGCCGCGGCATGAAACTCAATGTCACCGACGCGGCCGAGGTCGATGCCGTCATCGCGGCGATCGAAAAGGATTTTGGCGGCATAAGCGTGCTGGTGAACAATGCCGGCATCACCCGCGACAACCTGCTCATGCGCATGAAGGACGAGGAGTGGGACGACATCATGGCGACCAATCTGACGTCGGTGTTCCGGCTTTCCCGCGCGGTCATCAAAAGCATGATGAAAGCGCGCACCGGCCGCATCATTTCCATCGCTTCGGTGGTGGGCGCGATGGGCAACGCAGGACAGACCAATTACAGCGCCGCCAAGGCCGGCATCATGGGCTTTACCAAATCGCTGGCGCGCGAAGTCGGCAGCCGCAACATCACGGTCAACTGCGTCGCGCCGGGTTTTATCGACACCGACATGACCAAGGCCTTGCCGGAAGCGCAGCGGCAAGCGCTGCTGGCGCATATCCCGCTCGGCAAACTGGGCGGGGTGGAAGACATTGCCAATGCCGTGGCATTCCTGGCGAGCGATCAGGCTGGCTACATCACCGGCACCACGCTGCATGTCAATGGTGGCATGTACATGATTTAAATAACGTTTACCGGACTTGGGTGCTTTTCTTCCAAGTTTGGTAAAATCTCACCCGCCTTGACCTGCTCAAGGCATGTATCAACCAAAGAGGACTAACAATGGATATCGAAGCACGTGTCAAGAAAATCGTCGCGGAACAGCTGGGCGCCAATGAAGCGGATGTAAAAAATGAATCCTCCTTCGTGGACGATCTGGGCGCCGATTCCCTGGATACGGTGGAGCTGGTAATGGCGCTGGAAGAAGAATTCGGTTGCGAGATTCCCGACGAGGAAGCCGAAAAAATCACCAACGTTCAGCAAGCCATCGACTACGTCAACGCCCACAAGGGTTGAACTCCTTTCTCCCGAGACTTTTCTTTTTCTCCCGAGAGACCCATTTTGTCAAAACGCAGAGTCGTGATTACCGGCCTGGGGATCATTTCCCC
>ERZ1645185.693-NODE-693-length-14182-cov-7.466129_pt1 | contig 14182 bp, 13 predicted proteins | sample MGYA00575351_ERZ1645185 | MGnify/ENA primary metagenome ERZ1645185 (study PRJEB40838, sample SAMN11284767) | freshwater sediment metagenome | isolation source: river sediment | host: Sediment | place: India: Jana village, Kanpur | collected 2015-12-17 ...
ACATGCTCCCGTTCTTCGGCAAGGTGCACATTGCGTACATCCCCAACGGCAAGATCGTCGGGCTTTCCAAGCTGCCGCGTGTAGTCGAGGTGTTCGCCCGTCGCCTGCAGGTACAGGAGCGGCTTGGTGAGCAGATCGCCGACGCGCTCGAAGAAGTACTGCAGCCCAAGGGCGTCGGCGTGGTCATCGAAGCGGTGCACCTCTGCATGATGATGCGCGGTGTCGAAAAGCAGAGTTCGCGCACCATCACGTCGAGCATGCGCGGCCTGTTCCGGGACGACTCCAAAACGCGCAGCGAATTCCTGCGTCTCGCGCACGCTCCCACCACGTATTGATGTTGTGGCCACACCGTCGGCGCTGACTGGCCGTTCGGTGCTCGTGACCGGTGCCTCGCGCGGCATCGGTCGCGCGGTGGCGCATGCACTCGCTACCGCTGGGGCCCGCGTGTTTCTGGTCGCCCGGTCACACGGTGATCTTGAGGCGCTGGCGGTCGAATTGGGCGGGCAGGCCAGCGCGCACGTGTGTGATCTCACCGATGCCGCGCAGGTAGCGACCACGGTGGCCGACATCATCGCGGGCGCGAAAGGGCACATCGACATTCTCGTGAATAACGCGGGCGTGTTTCCGCTGGCCGCCATCGCCGACACGGCTCCCGATACCTTCGAACAGACGCTCGCCGCGAACCTGGTGGCACCGTTTCGCCTACTCCACGCGGTGCTTCCTGCCATGCGCGCTCGTGGGCAGGGACATGTGGTTACCATCGGCTCCGTGGCCGATCGCCGCATCTTCAGTGGCAATGGTGCCTATGCCGCGAGCAAGTTCGGGGCGCGCGCCCTGCACGAGGTGCTGCGCGAGGAGTGCGCGGGCTCCGGCGTGCGTACCACCCTCGTGTCGCCGTCCGCCACCGACACTCCCATTTGGGACCCGGTCGATCCGGACAACACGCCGGGCTTTCCGGCGCGGGCCAGCATGCTGCGCTCAGACGACGTGGCCGAGGCGGTACTCTGGGCCGTGACTCGGCCGGCGCATGTGAACGTGGACGAGCTGCGCCTGAGTCGGGCGTAGGCTCAGGCCACGCGGGGACAACCGCGACCAAAGGGTGGCCGCGGTAAGTCTGCCGCGCATCCGCGCTTATACTCCCTCCATGCTCCGCGATCTGCTCGATTCCCTGCGTTGTCCACGCCCGCACGATGAATCGTGGCTGGTGGCCATGGTGTATCGCGCCGATGGGCCCATCCTGCTACACGCTGAACTGGCGTGCCCCGTGTGCGGTGCCGAGTTCCAGATCGCCAATGGTGTGGCGCATTTCGACGGAGGCCTGCCGGTGCCTGCCGGAGCCACGGTCGATGTGCTACGGCTCGCTGCACAACTCGCCGTGACCGAGGGGCCCGTACCGGTCCTGCTTACGGGCCGCTATGCCGCCGCCGGTGCCGAGATGTCCGCGCTGGCCCCATTGCCACAGGTGTGGGTCAACGGCCCTGAGCACGCCACACGCCCCGAAGCGTGCAGCGTCATCACCGTAAGCGGGCGCGTCCCACTCGGTGTCGAGACGCTGGCCGGCGCCGCTGTGGATGAGGCGCACGCCGAGCCCGGTATGCTCGACAGCATCGTGCGTGCGGTGCGCATGGGTGGACGCATTGTGGCACCCGCGCAGATACCACTTCCAAGCGGGGTACGCGAAATCGCGCGTGACGACGAGGAGTGGGTGGCCGAAGTGACGACGCGCGCCAGTGGGCTCGTTGAGCTCCGCCGGCGCGCGCCTGATCAGGTGGGGTGACGCTCGGAAGCCAGGCGGGTTAGTCAGCGCCGGCGTAGAGTGATTCGATGAGACGCTCGTAGCTCTTTTCGACCACCTTGCGACGCACGCTCAGCTTGGGAGTGAGTTCGCCCCGCTCGATGCTGAAGTCGTGTTCGAGCAAACCGATCTTCTTGGGCATCTCAAAGCTCGCCATACCGCGCAGCTGCTCTTTCACTTCCTTTTCCATCTTGGCGTTGATGGTTGGCATCTGCAGCAGTTCGGCACGCGACGTCCAGACGATCTGCTTCGCGGCGGCCCATTTCTCGAGCTGATCCCAGTTGGGTACGATCAGCACGATCGGGAACTTGCGCTTGTCGCCCAGCATGACGGCCTGCGACACGTACTTGTTGGTCTTGAGCAGATTCTCGATAGGCTGCGGCGCGATGTTCTTGCCGCCCGCCGTGACGATGATGTCCTTCTTGCGATCGGTGATGCGCAGGTACCCGTCGTCGATCATGCCGATGTCGCCGGTGTGGAACCAGCCATCACTCGAAATGGCTTCGGCGGTCGCCGCTTCGTTGTTGTAGTAACCGCGCATGATGTGCGGACCGCGCGAAAGAATCTCGCCGTCTTTCGCTATACGCACCTCGACGCCGGCGATGGGGCGTCCGACGAACCCCAGCTTGAAGGCGCCGAGCATATTGGCCGAAATCACCGGTGACGTTTCGGTGAGGCCGTAGCCTTCGAGAATGATGAGCTTTGCGGCGTAGAAGAACTTCGCGATTTCCGGCGAGAGCGGAGCCCCGCCCGAAATGAAGAACCGGATGTTGCCGCCGGTGCGCTCGCGCAACTTGCTGAAGACCAGCTTGTCGGCAATCCCGTACTGGAATGCCAGCAAGCCGCCCGGCTGCCGGCCCGCGAGTTGCTCATCGGCGAACCGCTCACCCACGGCCTTGGCCCAGAAGAAGATGCGCTTCTTGAGGCCGCCACCGGCAACGGCGTTCTCCAGTACCCGGGCATAGATCTTTTCGTACAAGCGCGGCACCGCCATCATGAGCGACGGCTTTATCTCGCTCATGTTCACCGGCACGGTATCGATGCTCTCCGCATACGCTACGCGCACACCGTTGGCGAAGAGGAAGTAGTCGCCGGTACGTTCGAAGATGTGACTGAGCGGCAGCAGGCTGAGCGCCGTGTCGGAGGTATTGGCTGGCATCAGCGGACGCACGCCCTGCACGTTCGAGTGCACATTGTCCTGCGTCAGCATGACGCCTTTGGGGCTGCCCGTGGTGCCCGAGGTGTAGATCAGCGTGATGAGCTGGTCGGGTGTGACGGCCAGCGCCTCTTCCTTGAATCGCACCGCGCGTTCAGGCGTATCGTCCTGGGCGCCAAGCGCTTCGAGTTCAGCCAGCGTGAGGTCGCACCCGTCGGCCTTGGTGGCCGCAAAACCGATGACGTGCTGCAACCCCGGCACGAGATGACGAATGGACGCAATCTTTTTCGCCTGATCGGCCGTAGACACGAAAATGGCGCGCGCCCCGGAGTCGTTCAGGATGTGTGGCACCTGCTCGGCCGGGAGTGTTGGATACACCGGCACGTCGATGATGGCACTGCAGAGGCAAGCGTAGTCGGCAATCAGCCACTCGGGGCGATTCTCCGACAGGAGGGCGACTCGGTCCTGCGCCACGATGCCCAACCTCGCGAGTCCGAGCGCCGTTTGGCGCACACGCTGCAGAATGGTGCGATGGCTGAACGGCTCCCACACGCCATTCACCTTGTAGAGCAGGGCGTCGGTACGATCGAAGCGCTCGACCGCATCGAAGAAGAGCCGGTTGACCGTGCCCAGCGGCGGACGAGGGCCACCAACTGCTGAGGTCAGCGGTGAGGGAACACCGGCCAACGTATTGTTGAGCGATGGTACGGCAGACGGGGTGAGCGCGGACATCGCCATCTCCTGCGGGACTGAGGGCAGGCGGTGCCGCATCAAGAGACGCAGCGGAGGATCCGCCCGGGTAGGCCTTGGAAAATTGGGGGCGAAGTGGGACGGGCGGGAGTGCGTCGGGCGACGTAGCCCGCTGCGGTGCGGCGCTTCGGCTATTGCGAGGCCGGACGGACCACGACGCCGATCAGCCGGACCGGTGCCCCACGAACGACCTGCCCCTTGTGGCGCAGGGTGGCTTCGATCACCACAGTGTCGGTCACGCGGGCGTTGCCCTGGGGCACGGGAAACTGAGCCGCCCGCACGCGCACCCGGCGGCCGGCGCGTCCCTCGGAGGAGGTGGTGTCGACGGTGGAAGGGCGGAGCTGCTCATCGACCAGGAACACAGCCTGGGTCGTGTCGTTATTCGGGTTGGCCGGCTTCACGAGGCGAAAGCGCACCAGCCAGCCGTGCACGCCGACCGGTTCGGCACCCGACACATTGCGCACCGTGATGGGAATTTCGGGGGTCGTATTGCCCTCGGCGCGGGCGCGTCCGGTGTCGGGCAGCAACGACACGATGAGCGCTTCCGGTACCGTGCCCGCAAATGCCGTATCGGGGCGTTCGGTGGCGATGAGCGTGCGGATGACCTGGAGCGAGGTGCCGACGCGCGCGGCAATACGCCCATCGGAGACTTTGCGGCTGGCCACGACCACGCCGGTGGCCGTATCCACCAGGAATGCACTGTCACGACGGAAGTCGGCGTACAGGTAGGTGGCCCGGAGTCCCGGAATCTCGTCACCGGCCGCGTTGCGGACGATGGCGCGGATGGGCGTTGCCACACCGGCCTCGTTACGCAGCGTATCGCCGACGACCACGGTGGGGAACGCGAACGGTGGCAACTCGATGGAGGCCGGCACGTCGGGGGCGGTACCCACATCGGCACACGCGACGGCGCCGGCCACGGCCATCACGACACTGCTCAACAGCAGGGAACGCTTCACACCACGCTCACACGAAGCGTTCAGCGAGACGCGTAGCGATGTTCACGTACGCCTGACTGGCCGGGTCGGCCGGGGCGCGCAGGACCACCGGCTGTCCGGCTGCGAACGCGTCGGCCGTAGCGGGCGTGCGGGGCACGGGAACATCGAAGACGAGATGCTGAGGAAGGTGTTCACGGACGTAGCGTACCACGCGCTCCGTGGCCGGGTTCCCCTCTTCGTACATCGTGAGGAGAATCCCTTCCAGCGTCAGCTCTTCGTTTTCCGAGACCATGTCCTGAATGGCGCGAAGAATCTGCGGCGTGGTCTGCAACGCCAGCGGCTCGCACTGCAAAGGCACCACCACGTGCTGACTGGCGGCCAGCACACGACGCGTAATGGCGCCAAGCCCTGGCGGAGTGTCGACCACCACCACGTGGCACCGCTCACGCGCCATGGCGAGTAGGTCTGCGAGCACCGTGGTTTCGCCCACTTGCTTCTGAAACTGCGTGTGGTCGGCGGCGTCGCTCACGCTGCCCGCAAGAATGACCCGGAGCCACGGCATGGCGGTGGGGAGTATCACCTCACGCAGCGCCCGCTCTCCGCGCAGGTAGTCGTCGAAGCCCACGGTGGGATGTCCGCGCCGCAGGCCGACGCCGTAGCGCACGGCGCCTTGTGGGTCGGCGTCGACCAGCAGCGTCTTGAGGCCACGCCGGGCGAAGGCCACGGCGAGATTGACTGCGGTGGTCGTTTTGCCAACGCCACCCTTCTGGCTGACGATCGAAAGGACCCGTCCCATCAGCGCTCGTCCGCAGGATCGGGGGCGCCGTCGCCGTACTCGTTGTACTCGCCGTTTTCAGCGGGCGAGGCCGCCTGACCGCTCAGGTCGGCCAAGGTGCGCTCCGCATGGGCCCGGAACTTGGCCGCCGCGGCGTCATCGGCCCGCGTGGTGCGCAGGAAACCCTCGAGATGCATACCCGCGTGCGCGGTATCGCCCCGCTTGAGCAGCAGGAAGGCGAGCCCGTAATGCGCCCCGGCCAGATCGGGGTCGATCTGCAGGGCCCGGCGGTACGTTCGGATGGCCTCTTCGGGCTGACCCGTCTTGGAAAACGCGATGGCGATATTCTGCAAAACGCCCGGGTCGTCGGGACGCTCGCGCAGAGCGAGTCGATACGACGTCAGCGCGTTGGCGTAATCGCCGCGCGACTCGAGATCGAGCGCTTCAGCCAGAAAGTCCGGCTGTTTCGAATCACGTCCGGACGAGCCGCCCACGAGGCGGCGCCACCAAGTCATGCGCGCGCAGTGAATCGTGAGGGAAAAGGAATGCTGCGAGCCATTCACACAAACTCGCAAAGCGGGATCCGACTTCGCAAACCTATCGGTGCGATCGGTCCCCTACAAGACACCAGCGGCAGTCGTGTGCAGGGTCGGGTAATCTCCGAATGGCGCGGCTCACCGGCAGGGGCTACACTGCACATGACCCTTAGCGGAGCCGTGGAATGCCTGTACCGCAGCCGTATGCGCCCGACCCCTCAAAGGGTGTGCTCGTCATCGACTGGCCCTTGTTCGGCGAACTCTCCAGGGCGCTGGCCGTGCGCGTGGCGCGTGAGTGGATGCCCGATGTCGTGGTCGGGGTCGCCACGGCCGGTGTGGTGCCGGGCGCGGCGGTGGCGGCGATCCTCGATCTGCCGTTTCATTCCATTCTGATTTCGCGTCGCTATCACGCCGATCATGTTCGTGAAACGCCGGCCGTGTTCGGGGCCGCCCCCGGTGACGTGCGCGGGAAACGCGTGCTCGTGGTCGACGAAACCTGTGATTCGGGCGCGACGCTCCGACTCGCGGTGGGCGCCATCGCGAATGCCGGCGCCCGCGAGGTGCGCACCGCCGTCAGCATCGTGACTGGCAGCTACGCTCCGGACTATCATGCCTTTGCCACGCAGGCGATGATCGTGCTGCCATGGGATCGCGAAGTATTCCTTGATGGGGAATTACACCCCAACCCGAAATACGCGGGGCTGCTCACCGATCCGGTCGTCTGACCCGATCGGTTGGCTTCAGGCGCTCGCCGCCGCCCGGTCGTATGGTATGCCGCGCTCCATCGCTTCCCAGACGTAGGCCATCACGTCCACTGATCCGAGCAGAAAACGGGACCGACCCGGTCCCGCGTGCGTTGCGTCGACCTCCAACACACTGATTGGCGCGTCGGCCAGACGCCCGAAAAATCCGGCGAAGAGTCCGGTGCTCACCAGGCACCCGCCAGCGGCGTCAGCGACCTCGCCCCAGTCGGACGCATCGAGCGCCATGACCGCCTCGCTCAGTACCTGCAACTCCACGCGGCCCCACCCGATACCGTGGAAGTAGGCTTCCACCAGCCAGGGGAATCGTTCGTCGGAAAGACGGTCAGGATGCTCCTCGCCCTGCTCGGCAAGCCACGTCGCAAAGTGGTCGTAGAGGGCTTTGCCGGCGGCATAGCCGGCATCACGAATGGCGTCCACAGGAAGCGTGGTGGCGCCGGCGTGCGCGGCCAAGGCAGACTGGCGCAGCCCGGCGAAGAACTCGACCGGGAGCGCGACGGTACGGGGCTGGGGGCTGGTGGCGAGGCTCATGCTTCTGTGACGCTCGCTGTCCGTGAGCGTCACGTCAAGTCGTTCCGGCCGTGACGGTCCATGCTCGCTATCGAACTATTCCACCCGCCGCCGCAGCTCGGCCTCGTCGATGACCTCCACGCCCAGCTCCCGTGCCTTGTCGAGCTTGCTACCGGCCTCCTCGCCCGCCACCACGAACGTGGTCTTTTTCGACACGCTGCTGGCCACCCGGCCACCGGCCCGCTCCACCAGCGCCGTCGCTTCGCCGCGAGACAGCGACGGGAGGGAACCCGTGAGCACCACTACGGCTCCGGTCAGCGGACCGTCGGCCTGCACGGCGTTGGGTTCGTCGAACCGGAGGCCGCGCCGCCGCAACTTGTCCAGCAGCTCCCGCGCCACGGGATCGGCACAGTAGCTCGCCACACTGGCGGCGATGATGTCGCCGATGCCGCGCACCTCACCCAACTGCTCGGGGCTGGCCGCCATCATGGCGTCGAGTGACCCGAAGTGGCGCGCCAGTAGCTGTGCGGCCTGGGCACCCACATGCCGAATGCCGAGTCCGAAGAGCAAACGCGAAAGCGGCTGTTGCTTCGACGCGGCAATCGCGGCGACGAGATTCTCTGCACTCTTCTGACCGAAGCGCTCGCGGGTCACCAACTGCGCCACGGTGACATCGTACAGGTCGGCGACATCGTGCACGTAGTCGGCCGCGAGCAGCTGTTGAATGCGCGCGTACGACAACCCGTCGATGTCCATGGCCTCCTTCGCTGCGAAGTGCACGAGTCCTTCGAGCTGGCGTCCTGTGCACGCGATATTGGTGCAGTAACTCGCCACATCATCGCCGTAGCGCACCACCGCCGCGCCGCACTTCGGACACTCCGATGGCATCTGCCACGGCCGCTCGCTGCCATCGCGCTTTTCCGGGACGGGGCCGAGCACGTAGGGAATGACATCGCCGGCGCGCACGACCTGCACGTAGTCACCCTCGCGCAAATCCTTGGCGGCAATCTGGTCGGCGTTGTGCAGCGACGCATAGGTTACCGTCGCGCCGCCCACCTCTACGGGCTCGAGCACGGCGAAGGGCGTGAGCACGCCGGTGCGGCCAACGTTGACGTCAATCCGGTTGAGGCGAGTCACGGCCATGTCCGGCGCGAATTTTCGCGCTACTGCCCAGCGCGGCGTGCGGTCGTTGCGCACCCCCAGCTCGTCCTGCAGCGATACATCGTTCACCTTCACCACGCCGCCATCGATGGCAAAGCCAAGCACCGCGCGCGTTTCGTGCTCCACCGTGTGCGCCCAACTGCTGACCTCCTGCATGGTGTGGCACCGGGCGCGGTGCGGTGCCACCGGTATGCCCCACGCACTCAAACTCTCCAGCAGATCCCACTGGGTTTTCGCGGGCACCGTGCCGTCCGGCAGAACCGCCGCGTAGCCGAAGAACCGCAACGGACGCTGCGCCGTAATGGACGGGTCGAGCTGACGCATGGAGCCGGCCGCCGCGTTGCGCGGGTTTACATACACCGGTTCCCCTGCCGCCACACGCGCCTCGTTCATGCGTTCGAACCCGGCGAACGGCAGGTACACTTCGCCGCGAATTTCCATGAGCGGCGGATGATTGTCGCCGTGCAAGCGCAGCGGTACGCCACGAATGGTGCGCACGTTGCGTGTGACGTCTTCCCCCTCCGTGCCGTCGCCGCGTGTCGTGGCCGTGATCAGCACGCCATCGCGATACGTGAGCGCTACGGCCGCTCCATCAATCTTGAGCTCCACGGTGTAGCCGCTTTTGTGAACGGCATCACCAACCACGCGCTCGATCGACTGTTCCCACGCCTCGAGTTCCGACTGATCGAAGGCGTTGTCCAGCGACATCATGCGTACGAGATGCCGATGCGGCTGGAACGCCGATTGCACGGGCGCACCGACGCGCTGAGTTGGTGAATCTTCTGTGCGCAGTGCGGGGTACTGCTCTTCGATGGCCTGAAGTTCGCGGAACAGGCGGTCGTATTCCGAATCCGCGAGTGCCGGCTGATCAAGCACGTAGTACTCATACTGCGCGCGGGCGAGCAAATCCCTGAGCTCGGCGGCGCGCAAAGTTGTGGCAGTAGGGACGGCAGACATGTCAGGAATCTACCGCTGGCGGCGCGTTCGCCGGAGGGCAATTGTTGACAGGTCCGCCGGTTCACCAAAGCGCCAGAGCGCGGGAGGTTGTATGTACCACCGGATGGATTCGCACGAAGTCGAGCACGAGCACATGGACGAGCATGACGACGCGCAGGAAATCGTCGAGCGGAACAGCGAGATGACGCGCCGTGGCGAGGCTCGCGTATTCGGGCTGGGGCTCCTGCTCGGAGCCGCGTTGGGCGCCGGAGCCGCGCTGTTGTTGGCGCCCGCCAGCGGCGAGGACACGCGTCGGCAGTTGCGCCGCGGTGCGCGCAAGCTGTACGCGCGTGGCACGGATGCCGTGTCGGATTTCCGCGACGATGCCGATCGCATGGCACGTCGACTGGCCAAGCGCGGCATGGAGCGTGGACGCAATGTCGCCCGCGAAGTCCGCGAACGCACCCGCGGCTGATCGTGGGGCAGGGTGCTGCGCCGACTACTTCAGTCGGCGCAGCTCCTCACCGGCGTGCTGTCGGTACACCGCATCGTTGGCATCGGCATTCTCCGACGCCAGCGCGGCCTTGTATGCACCACGCGCTTCGTCCGTGCGGCCCATATCGCGGTAAATGCGCGCCAGGTCGAGTCGGTGAACCAGCCGTTCAGGCTCAATCTGCACGGCCAGCTCCAAGTAGCGTACTGCCTCGCTCCATGAGGCGGTGCCGAACACCTGACCGCCAAGAAACGCCTTGGCGACGGCCCGCGATAAGCCGTTGAGCCGCATGATCTCCGCGTTCCACACGCCCATGACATGCAGTGCACCGGGGTGTTTGGGGGCCACCTTGAGCGCCGACAGTGCGTGCTCACGTACCTCGATCCCGTATTTCACACGCTCCCGCGGCCCAAGGGCCAGAGCCGTGCGGCCCAACGCGCGGGACAGCTGGAAGTGCCCCTCCGCATCACCCGGATTCAGCGCAACCGCACGACGCGCGTAGGCCGTGGCCTTGGCATAGAGTGCGGTGCGCACCGATTCGTTGCGCTCGAACTCTCCCTCGTCCACCGCCGTCGCCGCGGCCTGCCACAATTCCGCGTACGTGTTGGGCTCGGCCATTACCGACAGGCGCGCGGCCGGCATTTGCGCTGCCACGCGGTGCCACGGCAACAGACTCCCGGCGCCCAGCAGGGACGCTGACGCCAACAACACGAGGTGCACGGAGCAACGGAATCGTGCAGTGGAGAGTCTGGCGATGTAGGTTGGCATGACGTATGGAAGCACGAACTCTGATCGAACGGAAGCGCAATGGCGGGCGTATCTCGCCCGCCGAATGGCGCTCTCTCATGAAGCACTACGCCGCAGGCGAAGTGCCCGATTACCAGATGGCCGCACTGGCGATGGCCATCTTCTTCGTTGGGCTCGACCGCGACGAAATCGGCGCACTCACCGACGCGATGTTGGCTAGCGGTGCCACCTTGGACCTGTCGCACCTCCCGGTAGGGCGGGTCGACAAGCATTCCACGGGCGGTGTGGGCGACAAAGTGTCGCTGGTGCTTGCCCCCCTGGTTGCGGCCTGCGGTGTAGCCGTACCCATGATGTCGGGGCGCGGCCTCGGACACACGGGTGGTACCCTCGACAAGCTCGAGTCGATCCCCGGGTTCCGCACCGACTTGCCGCTCGAGCGCGCCACGCGCCAACTCGAAAGCATCGGTTGTGCCCTTATCGGGCAAACCAGCGAGATCGCCCCCGCCGACCGCAAGCTGTACGCGCTCCGCGACGCCACCGCCACCGTGGAAAGCATTCCGCTCATCTCGGCCAGCATCATGTCCAAGAAGCTGGCCGAAGGGCTTACGGGGCTCGTCCTCGACGTGAAGTACGGATCGGGGGCGTTCCTCCCTGAGCTCGACCGCGGGCTCACACTGGCTCGCACCATGATCGAACTCGGGGCCGATCACGGCTGCCCGGTCGTGGCGCTCCTTACCGCCATGGACCGGCCGCTGGGACGAGCCTGCGGCAACGCGCTCGAGGTCGAAGAGTCCATTGCGGCCCTGCGCGGCGAGGGGCCCGCCGATCTCATGGACGTTACCTACGCCCTCGGGGCCGAAATGCTGGTGCTCGGAGGCGCCGCTGCTACCCGCAATGAGGCCCGCCGCCGCATGGAAGTGGCCATCTCCAGTGGTCGCGCCGCCCGCAAGTTCCAGGAGATCATTGAAGCGCAGGGAGGGAATCCGGGTGTTGTTGATGATCCGGGGCTGCTGCCTCAGGCCGCGGAATGCGAACTCTTTGTCGCCGGTCGGGACGGCGTGGTGGCCCAGGTCGAGCCCCGTGCCATCGGGCGCGGCATTACCGCCCTCGGCGGGGGACGAACCAAGGTCGAGGACACCGTCGACCCCAGTGTGGGGTTCGTGGTGACCGCCCGCCCCGGCGACGTCGTACGGGCCGGCGAACCCTTGGCCACGATCTTCGCCCGGGATGCTGCTGGCGTTGCGGCCGGTCGCGCCGCCCTGACCGAGGCCATCCGGTTGGCCGACGACGCCGACCCGCCGCTCCCCCTCATTTCGCACCGGGTTACCCGCGCGGGTGTCGAGTTGTGGAGTCCGGAGGAGTAGGAACCGGCGCCCCCCACTCCCCGTTCGCCCTCAGACCATCTAGCTTTGCCTCGTCGGCGGCCAATCGGCCGCTCCCCGTTCACCGGTGCTCGGCACCCCTGACCGAATCGCGATGCCTGCGAAAGTTGCTCCGTCCACGAACAAGCTGCTCAGTCTGGTTGCCGCTGCGGCGGTTCTGCCGTTGCTCGGTTTCTACGGGCTGCTCATGTACATCGCCACGCCCAGCCCCACGGGCGGCATGGAGCCGACGGTAACCACGATCTGCTACGTCGCGTTCACGTTCCTGTTCGGCGCCATGATCACGGTGGCGCTCAACTTCTCGCGTCAGCTCGGTCGTCAGGCCAAGGGCGAGTACACCACGCCCTGATCGCGTCGGATTGAAATGCGAGAGCGGCCGTCGGCATCTTGCCGGCGGCCGCTCTGCTTTGGGGGTCGGCTAGGCGTCGCTCAACTCGCGAAGCATTGCCGTGAGCCGTTCCGGTTCGCTGATCATCACATCGTGTCCGCCACCGAATAACGTGCGCACGGTGAATCCGAGCCTCGTCGCTCGCGTTGCCGCTTCGTCGAACCACGCCTCTTGAGGGTTGGCGTGTGTACTTCATGACCAGCGAGCATCAGCGCGCGGCGGACTTTCTTCCAGCACCAACCGCCGTGCCACGCTCCACGCACCAGTACGAATGTTCGGACTGCCCGCGATGTGTCGCTTGGCGGAGCGAATGCGAGTGTCAGGGGTAAGCCCGCCAGACCGGCCACGGCCTGGCGACGCGAAAGCAGAGACATGGTGTCGTGGTGAGAGCACACGGAAAGTGGACAGCGATATAGTGCACGCTTTCTTGGTGCGGTGCAGCCCCATCGCTGCACTTGTGCGGCAATACGCGGCGGCCGCGCCGCTCTTCAGCGCGATTGCCCCACCCGTTCTATTACGACATGGCCGATGCTCACGCCTTTCTGGCAAATCTGACTCTGGTGCTGTGTGTCGCTGCGTTGACGACCTTCGTCTTCCAGCGCATCCGGCAGCCCGTGGTGTTCGGCTACCTCGTGGCCGGCATGATCATCGGCCCGTACATCGGCGTGCCGATTTTTGCCGACCGCAGCATGGTCACCACGCTGTCCGAACTGGGCGTGATTCTGCTCATGTTCGGCCTGGGGCTCGAGTTCAGTCTGCGGAAGCTGGCGGAGGTGGCGCCAACGGTGGGGCTCATTGCCCTCGTCGACACGAGTGCCATGTTCGGGTTTGGCTATCTCAGCGGGCAGCTGCTCGGCTGGACGACGCTCGAGAGCGTGTTCACCGGGGCCATTGTGGCCATTTCGTCCACCACGATCATCGTCAAGGCATTCGCCGAGCAGGGGGTGCGCGGGCGCTTCACCGAGTTGGTGTACGGCATTCTCATCATCGAAGATCTCATCGCGATCTTTCTCATCGCGATGCTGACCACGGTGGCCACCGGCGCGGGGGTTTCGGCTGGTGCCGTAGGGGCCACGGCTGGGAAGCTGGTGCTATTCCTGGCGCTCTTCATCGGGCTCGGTTTGGTCGTCGTGCCACGAATCGTGCGCGCCGTCGTCAAACTCGAGCGCCCTGAAACCACGCTGGTCGTCAGCTTGGGGCTCTGTTTCGGCGGCGCCCTGCTGGCACTTGATGCGGGCTATTCCGTAGCGCTCGGCGCCTTCATCGTCGGCTCGCTGGTTGCCGAATCCGGCGAGGCGAAGCGGGTGGAGCATCTCGTGGTTGGCGTGCGAGACATGTTCGGGGCGGTGTTCTTCGTGTCGGTCGGCATGATGATCGACCCCCGCCTTGTGGCAGAGAATTGGGTGGCCGTCGTTGTGCTCTCCTTCGTGGTGGTGGTGGGGAAGCTGCTGGCCGTCACGGTGGGGGCGTTTCTGTCGGGCAATGATGTGCGAACCAGCACGCAGGCCGGCATGAGTCTCACGCAGATCGGCGAGTTTGCGTTCATCATTGCGGCCGTCGGTACCACAACCGGCGTGGTGGGCGAGTTTCTGTATCCGGTGGCCGTGGCGGTATCGGCCGTTACCACCCTCACCACGCCCATCGCCATTCGTGCCTCGGGGGCGTTCGCCATGTTCGTCGACCGGCGGTTGCCGCGTCCGCTGCAGACCTTCGTGGGCTTGTACGGTACGTGGATCGCTTCGCTGCGTACCACACCCGATGCGGCGGGTACGGCACCGTTGGTTCGTCGCAAGATCCGACTGCTCATCCTCGACACCGCGCTGCTGGCCGCCGTCGTGATCGGTACGGTCTTCG
>ERZ1645185.694-NODE-694-length-14178-cov-11.791050_pt1 | contig 14178 bp, 11 predicted proteins | sample MGYA00575351_ERZ1645185 | MGnify/ENA primary metagenome ERZ1645185 (study PRJEB40838, sample SAMN11284767) | freshwater sediment metagenome | isolation source: river sediment | host: Sediment | place: India: Jana village, Kanpur | collected 2015-12-17 ...
GGCGCCACGCGCGCCTGGTAGGCGGGCAGCTTGTGCACGTGGTCGTAGATGATGAAACCGGTCATTGCGATGCGCCGGGTCAGCACGGCCTGCAGCCCGCGGATGCCTTCGTCGTGCGTGGCGTTGTAGGCCGAGATCATGCCGCACACCGGAAAGCGCGCGCCGACACGGGCATGCCGCAGGGCGGCCTCGAGCGTGCGGCCGCCGACGTTGTCGAAGTACACGTCGATGCCCGCCGGGCAATGCTCGCGCAGCGCATCGTCGAGGTCGACGATGCGGTAGTCGAAGGCCGCGTCGAACCCGGCCTGCTCGCGCAGCCAAGCCACCTTCCTTGGGTCTCCGGCAGAGCCGACGACGCGAGCGCCCGCGCGCTTGGCGAACTGCCCGGCCAGCTGGCCCACCGCGCCTGCGGCCGAGGACACGTAGACCGTGTCGCCAGGCGCCGGGCGGCCCAGCTCGATCGCACCGACCCAGGCCGTGAGCCCCGGCATGCCTAGCACCGAGAGGAAATGGCTGGCCCGGCCCAGCGCGGGGTCGATGCGATGCAGGCCCGCGCCACCCGCCACGACGCTGCGTTCGGCCCACTCCAGGAACCCCCACACCAGATCGCCCTCCGCGAAGCCCTCGCAGCGGCTTTGAACGACGCGCGCCACCACGCGGGACACGATCGGATGTCCGAGTTCGAAGCCCGGCGCATACGAAGCGCCCTCGTTCATGCGGCCGCGCAGGTAGGGGTCGGTGGACAGGTAGATCGATTGCAGCAGCACGTCGCCCGCCCCGCACTGCGGCTCGTCGCCGTTCTGCAACGCGAAGCACGAGGGGTCGACCCAGCCGACCGGCCGCTTGACGAGGAGCACCCGCTGGTTCATGCCCCACTGTAGCCGGCAGTCGGCCCGCAGGCACGCAGAAGGTGCAGGGCGCGCCCAAGCTGTGGCCGGCGGCTGCCGTCGCGCACCGATACAGGCCTCTCAACCCGTGCTCCCACGGCTCGCGTCGGGCCTGGAAGCTGGCGCGGATCCTGCATAGGCGCTTGCAGGATGCGCTTCAGCTCGAAGGAGCAGACGATGGGCGAGAAGTTCGACGCGGCAACTGGCGTGGCAGGCGCGACCGCCGCGACAGGCGCCACGGGCAGGGGCCGGATGCGGGGATCGCGACAGGCGCGCGTGGCGGCGCGGCTGTACGCCCGCGCCAGCCTGCCACTGAGGCAGCGGCTGCTGGACTGCTTGATGCGTCCGCTGGGCACGCTGGGGGCGGCCGGGGTCGCCGCGGGCGCATTCGTGATGTACGCGCCGGCGGTGCGCGGTCAAGAGCAGCAGATCTGCCCCGATGCGGTGTCACGAATTTCGGCCGGCCAGGTGCACGAACTGGCCAGTTTCGTCGAGCAGGTGGACCCTGATGCCTTGCGTCGCTTTACAGGCCTGCTTGCCGAAAGCGCGGTCGCCCAGTCCATGCTGGGTGCCTCGGCCTTGCGTTGGCTCGAGTGCGCGCTGCGGCCGGGCCGCCGCGAGGCCGCCCCGCAGTAGGCGTTCCGTAGGCGGTCGACCCGCTTCGACTCCGGGCGCCGGCGGACGCCGGGCACCGATGCGCTGCCGGGCCGATGTGTGGGCTCCGGCCCCGTGGCCCCGGCGCCCTCCTTGGTGCGCGCAGGCGGAGCGCGGACGGCGCTGTGCGGTCTCCGGCAGGCCGCAAGGACGGATATTGACGTTGTACCGTTGACGAAACGCAGGCCGTACGCCGTCACAGCGGTCCATGCTCGGGATAATCCGTGCATGGTCGTGTTCTATTGGGTCATGGGGGTGCTCATCGTGGGTACCTTCGTGCCGTCCTTGTTCTATCTGGTGCTGTACGCAGTCACCGGAGAGGATGGCTGCATGCGGCGCGCGCGCGCGCTGTGGAACTTCACGCGTCTGTTCTCCCTGCTCGGCGGCAACATCCTGATCTGGGGGCATGTGCTCGTCGGGCTCTGGGACATCTGGTTTTCGTAGCGCGGAGCCATCGGTTATGGTGGATCGGCCGATCGAGACGGGAGACCAACCCATGCACGATACCTGCGACCACGAGCCCGGGGCTCGCACAACGCCCGGCCTGGGCATTCCCCGGACCGGTGCCTTCGACGGCGCGGCCTTCGAGCGCGCGGTAGCCGATCTGCTGGCAGCCTGCGGCATCGCGGCAGACGGCGCGCACACCGGCCGCACGCCGCGCCGCGTGCGCGAACTCTGGGAGCGGCGCCTGCTCGGCGGCTATGCACTGGACCCGGCCGAGGTGCTCGGGGCGGGCTTCGAGGATCCGCGCACGGACATGGTGGTCGTCCGCGGCATTGCCGTGCATGGCGTTTGCCCGCACCATCTGGTGCCTTTCCGCGGCATCGCCCATGTGGCGTACGTGCCCGGGGGCCGGTTGCATGGCTTCGGCCGCATCGCGCGCATGGTCGATGCCATCGCGCACCGCCTGACCTACCAGGAATGGATGACGCGCGACATCGCCGAGGCCCTGGTGCGTCACGGCCAGGCCCAGGGCGCGGCCTGCGTGATCGAGGCCGAGCAGCTGTGCCTGCTACTTGGCGAGGACCGGCGCGGCGACGAGCGGGTCCACACGCAGGCCTTCGCCGGCCTCTTGGAAAGCGACGCCCGGCTGCGCGACGAGTTCATGCGCGCAATCGCCACGCCTGCGCGTTGAGCGCACCCGCCATCGACCCGCCCGACGCCGGGCCTTGCGCCTTGGCCGATACTGCGCGGCGCCGCAATCAGGCGGCAAGCCTCGTGCCGACGTGACCACCACTCCCTACGAACGAATCCCGCTGGTCAAGGGCCTGCCCCTGGTGGGCAACCTGCCGAAATTCCTGCGCGACCCGTTGGCCAACGCGCGCTCGCTGGAAGCGCACGGCAACGTGGTGCGCTCGCGGACCTTCTTCGAGACGGTGACGCTGCTCGGGCCGGACGCCAACCAGTTCGTGCTGCACGACCGGGAGGGCAACTTCTCCAGCCGCGGCGGCTGGTCTTACTGGATCGACGCGGTCTTCCCCGGCGCCATCATGGCCATGGACGACCCGGCCCACAAGCATCACCGCCGCATCATGCAGGGCGCCTTCAGGCGCTCGGCCATGGAGCGCTACGTGGCCGACATGGGCCCGGTGATCGAGGGCGTGGTCGACGGCTGGTCGCCCGGCGACATGAAGGTGTTTCCGCAGATCAAGGCACTGACGCTGAACATCGCCGCGCGTGTCTTCATGGGCATGGCGCTGGGTGCGGAGGCCGATCGCATGAACCGCGCCTTCGTCGACACCGTGGCGGCCTCGCTGGCGCTGATCCGCAGGCCCCTGCCACCCTTCGGCATGTGGCGCGGCGTACGGGCACGACGCTTCCTGGTGGCGCTGATGCGCTCGAAGATCGCCGCCAAGCGCGCCTGCGAAGGCCCGGACCTGTTCAGCCAGCTGTGCCATGCGCACGACGAGGACGGCCGGCGCTTCAGCGACGAGGAGGTTGTCGACCACATGATCTTCCTGATGATGGCGGCGCACGACACCAGCACCTCCGCGCTGACGACAATGTTCTATTGCCTGGCCCGCCACCCCGAGTGGCAGGATCGGCTGCGCCAGCAAGCCCAGGAGCTGCCCGAGACGCAGCTGCGCTACGCCGACCTGGCCCGCTGCGAGCTCACCGAATGGGTGATGAAGGAATCGCTGCGCATGTACCCGCCGCTGACCTCCATCCCGCGCAAGGCGGCGCGGGACTGCCAGTTCGAGGGCTTTCACATTCCCAAGGGCACGCCGGTGGGTATCTCGCCGATCCACACGCACCACATGCCGTCGATCTGGACGAATCCGCAGGCCTTCGACCCCGAGCGCTTCTCGCCCGGGCGTGCCGAGCACCGGCGCCATGCCTACGCCTACCTGCCGTTCGGCGGCGGCGCGCACCTCTGCATCGGCCAGCACTTCGCCGACATGGAAGTCAAGGCGGTGATGCACCAGGTGCTGCGCCGCTGGCAATGGCAGGTTGCCGAGGGCTACCGCATGCCGTACCAGCTGGTGCCGATCGCCAAGCCGCGCGATGGCCTGCCGATCCGGCTGCGCCGGCTCTGAAGCGCCCGTCGCCGGCCGCTGCCGCGCCCTTTGCGGTCCGGGCCGACGCCCGTCGACCGCGCACCTCAGCGCCTGCTGGCGCGCCAGCAGGCGCATTGCGCCAGGTCAACCCCGACAACCGCCGCCGGCGGGATAGTCACCGCAGCCGCAGCAAGCGGCTGAGGAGACGAGCATGTTCCCGGGTGCACACGACATCGAAGCCGCCGTCGGCGAACTGGCCCAGCGACTTCCCGCCGCGCTGCGACCGCTGGCCCGCGTGGCCTTCGACTACCGTTGGTCCTGGTCGGCCGACGGCGCGGCCGTGTTCGCCGAAATCGATCCGTCGCGCTGGGCGCACTGCCGCAGCAACCCGCTGCGACTGCTGAGCGAAACCACTGCCGCCCGACTGCGCGTTGCTGCCGATGACGCCGCGCTGGTCGCGCGCATCGATCGCCTGGCCGCCGAACTGCGCACCGAGCGCGAACGCCCCTGGCGGCCCGGCGCCGTGCAGCCCGAGCATCCGGTGGCTTTCTGCTGCGCCGAATTCGGCGTGCACGGGTCGCTGCCGATCTATTCCGGCGGCCTGGGCGTGCTCGCCGGCGACATCCTGAAGGAGGCGGCCGACCTGGCGCTGCCGCTGGTCGGCGTGGGCCTGCTATACCGCACGGGCTACTTCCACCAGCGCATCGACACCTCGGGCCTGCAACACGAATACTGGCTCGAGACCGATCCCGATCGACTGCCGTGCGCACTGGTCACAGGAGCCGACGGCCAACCACTGACGGTGACGGTGCCGGTGGACAACGAGGACCTGGTGGTGCAGGTCTGGCGCGCCGACATCGGGCGCGTGCCACTGTACCTGCTCGATACCGACCGGCCCGAGAACGGTGCCGTCGGTCGCTGGGTGACCTCGCGGCTGTACGAGAGCAACCGCGACATACGGCTGGCGCAGTACGCGGTGCTCGGCGTCGGAGGCGTGCGCGCGCTGCACGCCATGGGCATCGAACCGTCGGTCTACCACTTCAACGAGGGGCACCCGGCCCTGGGCGTCTGCGAACTGCTGGCCCGCGCACGTCTGCAGCAGCCGAGCGCTGGCGACGACGCCGCCTGGCAACGCGTGCGGCAGCAGGTGGTGTTCACCACGCACACGCCGGTGGCAGCCGGCAACGAAAGCTACCCGCGGGAAATGGTGCTGCGCATGCTCGGCCGAATCGGCGACCTGGCCGGCGACCGCGAGAAGTTCCTGGCGATGGGCCGCATCGACCCGGCGCGCGCCGACCAGCCATCGGGCATGACGGCCCTGGCCCTGCGCACCAGCCGCCAGGCCAATGCCGTCAGCCGCAGGCACGGGCAAGTGGCCCGCAGCATGTGGCAGGCGCTGTTTCCGGGGCGGGCTGCCGAAGGCGTGCCGATCACGCACGTGACCAACGGCGTGCACCTGCCAACCTGGCTGAGCCCGCCGCTGCGGACGCTGCTGGACCGCCATCTCGGTGCGGGCTGGATGCAACGCGCCGACCTGCCGTCGACCTGGGCACCGGTGGCGCAGATCCCGGCAGCCGAGCTCTGGGCCGCCCGCTGCAGCGCACGCGCGCAGCTCGTCGAACTTATCCGCTCACGGGCCATCAGCGACCGCTTGCGCCGCGGCGAGTCGTTGGACTATGCCGAGGCTGCATTCAGCGGCTTCGACCCCACGCGCCTGACGGTGGGCTTCGCACGCCGGCTGGCCACCTACAAGCGGCTGCACCTGCTGGGCCTGATGCCAGATCGCGCCGTGGCGCTGCTGAGCGGCGCGCGGCCGCTGCAGTTCGTCTTTGCCGGCAAGGCGCACCCCGACGATCACGAAGCCAAGCTGGTCGTGCAGCGCCTGTTCGCGCTGAAGAGTGCCCCGGGCGTGGCCGGTCGGGCCGCTTTCGTGGAGGACTATGACATCCCGCTCGCCGGCCACCTGGTGGCCGGCTGCGACGTCTGGGTCAACGTGCCACGCGCACCGCTGGAGGCCAGTGGCACCAGCGGCATGAAGTCGGTGCTGGGCGGCGGGCTGCAGTTGTCGGTGCTGGACGGCTGGTGGGCCGAAGCCTACGACGGCGGCAACGGATGGGCCATCGCCGCCGGCGACGACCCGGATGCGAACGCCCAGGACTGGCGTGACGCGAACGCCCTTTTCGGCCTGCTGGAGCAGCAGGTGGTGCCGATGTTCCACGAACGCGATGCCGACGGCGTGCCGCAGCGCTGGGTGGACATGATGCGGCGCAGCCTCATGACCAACGGACCGCATTTCTGCGCCAAGCGCATGGTGCGCGAGTACGCCGAGCGGATCTACCCGCCCAGCTGAGTTCAATCGGATTGAAGGCCACATTCGGGTCGGCGCAACCCGTCGCGGCCGCGTGCGCCGAAGAATGCCGGCTTTCTGCAACCCCGGAGTGATGGCATGGCGAAGGTCCTGGTTCTCTACTACAGCAGCTACGGGCACATCGAAACGATGGCCGGTGCCATCGCCGAAGGCGCGCGCGAAGCCGGCGCCACCGTGGACATCAAGCGCGTGCCGGAGCTGGTGCCCCCCGAGGTGGCCAAGGCTTCCCACTTCAAGACCGACCAGAGCGCCCCAGTGGCCCAGGTGGCCGAGCTGGCCGACTACGACGCCATCATCTTCGGCGTGCCCACGCGCTTCGGCAACATGGCCGCGCAGATGAAGAACTTCCTCGACCAGACCGGTGGCCTGTGGGCGCAGGGCAAGCTGGTCGGCAAGGTGGGCGCGGTCTTCACCTCCACCGCCACGCAGCACGGCGGCCAGGAGAGCACCATCCTGTCCACGCACACCGTGCTGCTGCATCACGGCATGGTCATCGTCGGACTCCCCTACGCATGGCAGGGCCAGACGACGATCAGCGAGATCTCCGGCGGCAGCCCCTATGGCGCCTCGACCATCGCTGGCGGCGACGGAAGCCGCAAACCCACGGCCAACGAACTGGCCGGAGCGCGCTTCCAGGGTGCTCACGTGGCGCGCATCGCCGCCAAGCTGGCGGGCTGAGTCGGTGGGCGGGGGCCGCCCGCCCCCGCATCGAGCCGGCCAACTCCTCGCTGGCCGTGGCTTATTCCCGGCAACGGTCGGTCGGGTTTGCCCACAATCCGGTTCCCATGAGGAAGGGGAATGAAAACCCGCAATCGGCGCCGGTGGAGAGGCGGTCGGGCGTCGATCGCCGGCAGCACGAGGGCTCGCCTCCATTCAAGGCAGAACGTCGTCGCGGCATCGAACCGCGCCGGCCCGAAGTGACCGAACTCGAGATGACCCCTTCGCAGTGGGACACGCTGCACAGCGACCTGCCCGGGGATCCCCGCTGACAATCCGATAAGCCGCCTGCGGCGGTGCCAAGCGCCCGACGCAAGGCCCTGCGGAGAGTCTCCGGACGTCCGTCAAAAGGAAACCTGCGGTCCGGACCAGGATGCAGTCAGCGGTCGCGCGCGGGCCAGGGCTTCGCCGGCGGCGCACAAGCCGTCGCAGGCATTGCGACCTGGCCTGTGTCGCAGCCAGTTCAGCAGGCCTTTGCACCGCGCGTAGAAGTGAAAGAAGCGCAGCACCCGCGCAATTTCGTCGTCGCTCGGGCGGTGTGCGCTGCAGACAAGCTTGTCGTCCGACATGCCGCGGTCGGTCAGCGTCACTGCCGCCCAGGCGCTGACGCGCAGGCGAGCACCCAAACGCAGCCGCGGGCCCAGGACCAGGGCATCGAGCAGGTCGCCCTCCATGCCCAGCCAGCCCGGGACCGCACCGTAGTTGAACGGACAGGGCAGCGGCGAAACGAAATCGACCTTCCCCGTCGAACCACGCTTGAGAAAACTGCCGCGCGGAACCTCGATCACGACCTCGACCTGCGGCGGCTGCAGGGCTGGATGCATTGCCCAGGCCGCGCCGACCGGTCGGCCGGCGTCAGCCGCGTCCGCCGCGCTCGGCGATTGCCGCGGCATAGGCCAAGGCCCCAAGGACCATCGCGGCGACACCGGCATTCAGCAGCGTGCCGAGCTGCATGCCGGCCACGTAATGGGAGCCCGTGGCACGGAGCACGACAGCGCAGCCGGAGGCAGCCACGCCCACCAGTCCTGCCACCCGGCCCGTCCAGATCAGCAACCGACCCATGCCCATCTCCCGTGCAGTTCGCGCCTCTGTCAACCATGTCACGAAGCTGCTGGCGATCGTAGCCTCGAACAGGGGATTGTCCTCACCGTAGCGGCTCCGCTAGAGTCCGAATGTTATGCCCCCCGCCCAGCGATCCCTGCGTGACCGAGCCTGCGGCGCTGCCAGTCTCGGCGTGCTGATGCTCGTGCTCTGCTTGGGCGCAAAGGCCCAGGGGACGGCATTGACGCTCGACTCCCTGCCACGGCCGGCGACACCGCCGGCAGAGACCGGGCCGGTCGTACCGGCGCAGGTGCAACGCTGGCGGCAGGAGGCGCTGGCCCATGAACATGGCGACGGCGTGCCGCGCGATCCGGTGCTTGCCGCACAGTTGTATTGCCGCGCCGCGCGCTACGGCGACCCTCAGGCCCAGTACAACCTGGCCTGGATGCTGACCAATGCACGTGGCATCGAACGCGACGATGCTCAAGCCGCCCACCTGTTTGCTGCCGCAGCCGAGCAGGGCATGACACAGGCGCAGAACATGCTGAAGTCCATGGGCACGCCGCGCGGCGCGCCCCCTGCCTGCCTGCGTCCACCCGAATCCGAGGTGGCAACGGCGGTGCCCGCGGCGCCTGCGCCCAAGGCTCAGCCGGCACGCGCGATTGCCCCTGTGCAAGCCCTGCAGGCTCCGCCGAATGCGCCGGAGCCGATCGTGCGCTTCGTCAACCTGGTTGCGCCCGAGTACCGACTCGCCCCGCAACTGGTGCTGGCGGTCATGGCCACCGAATCCAACTTCGACCCCTGGGCCGTCTCGCCCAAGAACGCGCAAGGCCTGATGCAACTGATGCCGGACACGGCCACACGCTTCAAGGTGCGGCAGATCCAGGACCCGGTGGAAAACATCCGCGGCGGCATGGCCTACCTGCGCTGGCTCATGGCCTACTTCGAAGGCGACCTCGCGCTCGTGCTGGCGGCCTACAACGCGGGCGAGAGAGCGGTGGAGCGCTATCAGGGTGTGCCGCCGTATGCCGAGACGCGTCACTATGTGCGGCGCATCCTCGGGACCCTGGGTGGCCAGCGCTCGCATCCGTTCGATCCATCGGTCACGTCCCCTTCCAAGGCGTTCGCGCCAGCCGGCGACCCTGCGCGAATTCGCTGAACGTCGCGGCGATCCGTGTCAAGGCGCGCGCAGTCGCGCAAGCGTGGTCAGGTGTCCGTCCGCAAGCCCTGCGTCGTGTCGCTGGCTTCTGGCGACACCATCGCCCCGCGTCGGGCCAGGCGATCTCGGCAGCGACCGGCACGAGCTGCCTGTCGCTCGCGGTCATGCCCGTGCCACGCTGTCACGCCAGTGTCACCTGTTTTGCCGATCCTCGATGGCTTGCGCAACTGCCGTCGAATCCTTCATGTCCCGCATCGTTTGCCGAGTCCTCGCCGCCTCAATCACGCTGGCCTTCCTGGCTGCCCATGCTCAACCGCCCTACCAGGTCACGGCAGAGCGCTTGTGGCGCTATCCGCATGCCCTGAGCCAGGTGCCGGGCCAGAAATCCGAAATCGTGGCCCATGACCAACGCACCGACACGCTGTGGGTGGCTGGGGCGGCAGGTGTGGATGTGCTCGACCGCTCCACCGGTCAGTGGAAGGCCCACGTGAGTGCGGCACCCTTCGGCATGGTCAACAGCGTAGCCATCCATGACGGCCTCGCCGCCCTGGCCATCGAGGCCTTCCCCGACCGCACCCTGCCCGGGTACGTGCTCTTCGTCGACACGCAGACGGGCAAGCAACTGGGAAGTCCGGTCACCGTCGGTTCGTTGCCCGACATGCTCACTTTCACTCCCAACGGCCGAACCGTGCTGGTGGCCAACGAAGGCACGCCGAACCCTCGCATTCCCGGCCAGCCCTGTCCCGTGGACCCTCCCGGCAGCGTGAGCCTGATCGACGTCAAGACCCGCGAGCTCGTCACGCTGCCCTTCAGTTCTTCGATCCCTGGCTTCGATCAGCTGCGGCAGTTTCCAGCCGTCGGCAACGGCACGACGCGACCCGACATGTGCTCATACGATGCGGAGCCCGAGTACATCGCCGTCGATGCCAGCGGCGACAAGGCCTACGTGGGGATGCAGGAAGCGAACGGCATTGCCGTGCTGGACCTCAAAGGCCAGCGCTTCGAGCGCATCTATGGCTTGGGACTGAAAGACTTCAACCTGCCTGGCAACGGCATCGACGCCAACGACCGGGATGGCACGGTCGAATTGCGCCCGGTGCCGGTGAAGGGTCTGTACCAACCCGACGCCATCTCCAGCTACATGCACAAGGGCCGCACCTATCTGGTCATGGCCAACGAGGGCGATTCGCGCGACAACGGCAGCAGCGATGGCGAGGACGAGCGCCGCGGTTCGGCCGGCAGCGCCAGCGTCGAGCTGGTCCCCGAAGACAGCCTTCTGGGCCGCCTGGTGATGTCGAATGTGGAATCCGCCCGCGACAACCTGGTGAGTTTCGGCGGACGTTCCTTCTCGATCCGGGATGCCGACGGTGCGATTGTTTTCGACAGCGGCAACCGGCTCGATGCTGAAGCCATCCGCAGGGGCCTCTACGACCACGGCCGCAGCGACAACAAGGGCGTGGAACCCGAAGGCGTGGCGCTGCTGGCGATCGAAGGTCGCACGCTGGCCTTCATCGGGCTGGAACGCGCTCTGAAGTCGGCCGTGGCGATCTACGACATCACGGATCCCCGCGACGTGCATTTCATGGACATGATCGTCAGCGACGGCGACATCTCCCCCGAAGGCCTGAGCGCCTTTCGCGTGGGCAGCCGTTACTTCCTGGCCGTGGCCAACGAGGTGACCGATTCGACCTCGCTCTTCGAGATCCGCCTGCTTCAGGCGAATGCACCTCGCTGACTGGGCGCTCGCTCCCGACCGGATACCGGCTGGCACGCGGCAGCGCTGCGGTCTTTCGCAGGCTCAGCCGCCGACCAGTCGGATCGCCAGCCACGCCGGCAGACCCAGATAGAGCGCGGCGGTGCCGAGGCGTTCGAGCCAGCGCCTGATGTCGACGGCCTGCTCGGCACGCCAGTTCACCGCCACCAGCGTGCCGATTTCGATGACCAGGCGCAGCACGGCGGCGCAACAGATGACCCCGATCGCCCACGCCGCCCACCACAGCGCGAAGCCCTTCAGGAAAGCGACCAATCCGTAGGCTTGGAATTCGCCGAAGCTGCCACCGTATGCGATGTGCTGATGCAGACGGAACGCGGGAATCGCAAGCAGGAGCGGAAACAGCAAGAACTTCACCCATGGTCTGTCCAGACGGCCGCGCCGGACCGACAAGGCGGCGTGCGCATGCCGGGCGGCGGATGGTGAACCCCCAAGCGCCGCTCCACCGCCAGCTGCAGCCAGCGCTTGCACGAGTACCACGGGGTCGAGCCTGGCAATACCGTAGCGCCAGCGCTCGCCCGAGGACAGCCGCAACCAGACCCCAGGTCCCGGAACCGGCAGACGCCACGCCTCCACCGCGACGATGTCGTGCGCGGCGATCTCGAGGCGACGCTTGCCCCTTGCCAGCAAGAGCACACCGCCGTCGATCGACGCGCGCGCCGAGAAGGCCATCAGCAGCAGGGCCGCAGCAGCTTCGGGGGCGAGGAACAACGCGGCGAAGGTGCGGATCTGCAGCAGCGTGTTCGACTGGAGCGCCCCGACACCGAGCAGCATCGCAGCCGCCAACCACAGCAGGCTCCCACGCGCGAAGACGCGCAGCAGCCCGACGGCAAGGCGGACCACGGGCGGCATGACGACCACGTCTGCGTCGAGGTCGATTGGTGCGCCTGCTTCGGCTGCGCGCCTTCCCGACCGCGCGCCGAATCGCCTCCACGCGAGGGCCGCAAGCAGCAGCACCAGAAGCCCCAGGCCGGCAGGCCCGACCCAGTTGCCCCAGGCCACCATGAGCGTGGGCGGTGGTTCGCGCACCGCAAGTTCGCCGACCACCAAGGTGCGCTCGCCCATGCGCGTGCCAGCCAGCACGGTACCGTACTCGTCGATCACGGCACTGTGGCCGTTGGAGGTGACCCGGAACTGCGGCAGTCGCGTTTCGATGCTGCGAAACGCAGCCACCGCCTGATGCAGTTCGGCACCGAGCGGATGATCCGTGAACCAGGAATCGTTGGACATCGTGACGATCACCGTCGCACCCAACCGGGCGCCGTCGACGGCCAGCGCCGGGTCCACGGCGTCCAGGCAGATCAATGGAAGCACCGGAATCTCGCGCCCGTCGGCCAGCCGCAGCGGGAACACCCGGGCACCCTCCCCTGCGCGCCAGCCGCCAGCCCACGGCAACCAGCGGCGCAGGGCCGGCCCGTCGAGCCAGTCTGGCACGTATTCGGTCAGCGGGAACGGCCGCGCCTTGCGATACATGCCGACCAGGCCCTCACCCGGCGCCACGATCGCCGCCGCGTTGTATTCGCCTGCCTGGTCACGATCGTAGGTGCCGAAGACGAAAGGCACGCCGGCGGCGTCGACGATGTCCAGGATCTCGCGGTCCAGTTCGGCACCGGCCTCGCTCTTGGGCTGGCCGAAGGTCGTGGGGTACACCGTCTCGGACCACAGCACCGCCTGCGCACCCCGGCGCTCAACGGCGTCGTAGCTCATGGCGAAATGCGTGTCGAGCACCTCGCGCACGACCGCTCCCGCGCCCCGCTCGCGGCGCAGGCGCTCGTAATCGACGATGTTCGATTGCACCAGCCCCATGCGCAAGGTCTGTCCCGACGGCTCCGGCGCGGACGAGAGCGCATTCAGCCCGTAGCCGGCCAGCAGCAGAGGCACCAGCGCCGCCAGTGCAAGTGGCCTGGCCATGGCACGCGCACCCTCGTGCCGGCGGCCGAGCGCCGCCGCCACGCCTTCGTTCGCCAGCAGCAGCATCAGCGTCAGGCCCGCCGCGCCGCCGAGGTCGGCCGCCTGGCGCATCAGCCGGGATGGATGGAGTCCGTAGCCCAGCGTGTCGCCCAGCAGCCTGGGCACGAGCCATTCGGTGGCCACCCATGCCAACGCACTGGCCAGCGCACACAGCACCGGTCCGACGCTGCGGCCAACCGCGCGGCGCACCAGCGCCAGAGCGAAGAACTGCGGCTGCAGCAGCGGAGCGGCCAGCAGCAGCAGCGACATACCCGCTGCGGTGCCCAGTTCGGTGAAACGCCCGATCGCGACAGCGAACCACGGGAACACCGCCGCCGTGTAGGCCACCGACATGGCGTAGGCGCTGACCAGCGTGCCCGCCATGCTGCGTTGCGCATCGAGTGTGCGCAGCCAGGGCACCAACAGCACGAAGCCGAGCACCCAGCCGAGACCGCCGCGCGCGTACAAGGCCGACAGCACACCGCTGGCAAGGACGCCGGCCCAGGCCGAACCCACGAGCCTGTGCAACCCGGCGCGCTTGTCCAGAGCCCTCACTTCCCGGGTTCGACCGGCGCTGGCACCACGATGCGTCGGATCGGCAACCCGGGCGGAGCGAGTTCCGGCGGGACGACACGGTCGGGAGGCAACTGAATCGGTTGCCCGGCAGCGTCGAACCACTGGTAGTCGGGCGAAAACATCAGGATCGCCTCGATGCGTTGGCCATCGTCGGTGGCCTGGTGGTGGCGCACGTAGCCGGCGGGCAACTCGAAGCCCTCGGGCACCGCCAGTCCGACCAGTGGCGGTCGGGTGCCCGGCGGCGAGAAGGCACCGAGCCCGCCGTAGACCCCGGCCTGATGCAGCCGCGTGATCACCTCCGCCATGGTCGGCCTCTCGCCCGGATTGACATAGTCGGCAAGGTCGGGCGTCAGGTCACCGTTGGGGTCCCGCGTGCGCGACACCTCCGGCGAAGGCGCCGGTGTCGGCGCGACTGTCGCGTTGCGCACCGGCTCCACGGCCATGGGTACGGTCACCGCCGCAGGCTCGGGCGCCTTCACCGCCCGCACGGCGCGCTGCGAAGGCGCCGGCAAAGGCGACGCCGCTGCCGGCTCGGTGTCGGGTGCGGGCTCGTCCGA
>ERZ1645185.695-NODE-695-length-14176-cov-3.770767_pt1 | contig 14176 bp, 15 predicted proteins | sample MGYA00575351_ERZ1645185 | MGnify/ENA primary metagenome ERZ1645185 (study PRJEB40838, sample SAMN11284767) | freshwater sediment metagenome | isolation source: river sediment | host: Sediment | place: India: Jana village, Kanpur | collected 2015-12-17 ...
AATCGGGTGGCCTTCACCGGCCAGATGGACGCGGATCTGGTGCGTGCGGCCGGTATAGGGCTGGAGTTCGAGCCAACAGGCGCGGTTGCCGGCGCGCTCGATCACGCGATAGCGCGTGCGTGAGGGAAGGCCTTCTTCCTCGTCGACATGCATCTTCTCGCCGCCGGTGCCGGGCTGCTTGGCAAGCGGTAGATCGATCATGCCTTCCTCGATGCTCGGTACGCCGACGACCAAGGCCCAATAGACCTTGCGCGCGGTGCGACTGGAGAAGGCCTTGGCGAAATAGGCAGCGGCTCTCGGCGTGCGGGCGAGGAGCAGCGCGCCGGAGGTGTCCTTGTCGAGCCTGTGGACGAGCTTCGGCCGGTCCTCCCGCTCATAGCACAACGCGTCGAGCAGGCCGTCGACATGATCCTGCGTCTTGGTGCCGCCCTGCGTCGCGAGGCCGGGCGGCTTGTTGATGACGATAGCCTGTTCGTCGCGGTGGATGACGAGGCTTTGCGCGAACTCCTGCTGTTCTGCGCTCAGTTTAGGGCGAACGGGGCGGGCCGGGCGCGCCGGCTTGGCCTTATCCGGCGCAGGAAGCGGGGGCACGCGAATACTCTGCCCTTCAGTGATCCTGTCCCCCGGCGTGGCGCGCGCGCCATCGACACGGAGCTGCCCGGTGCGCGCCCAGCGCGAGACGGTGGCGAAGGGCACGTCCGCCATGTGGCGCTTGAACCAGCGATCGAGCCTGATGCCATCATCCTCGGCCGAGACGATGATCGTGCGGGCGGTCTGATCGCTCATGCGGCAATCCTCATCGTGAAGAGGCCGCCGAACAGCGCGAGGACCGAAAGGACGACAGAGAGCAGCGCATAGAGTGCCGCGCCGCTATATTGTCCGCGCTCGATCATCAGCGCGGTCTCAAGGCTGAATGCGGAAAAGGTGGTAAAACCGCCGAGTATGCCGACGCCAATTAGCAAACGTAGCTGCTCGCCGCCCTGTGTGCCATGCCGCGCAAGCCAGCCCGCGAGCAGGCCCATGAAGAGGCCACCCAATATGTTGACGCCAAGCGTACCCCACGGCCAGCCCATGCCAAACACATGCCCCGCCATGCGGCCGAACTGATAGCGGGCGAGCGCACCCAATGCGCCGCCGATCATGACGAGAAGGCTGTTCATGCCTCACCCCCTATGCGGCAATGGCTTGGGTGGCAAGCTATCGCGCCTGATTTGCCACCAGATCAACCTCCGTCCCTCCGCTTTCGGTCGCGGGGCGGAGGTTGAGGAAGAAGGCCGCCTTGCCCTTGCCCTTGCCGAGGAGCGTATCGCCGCCATTCTGTTCGATACGTTCCACGGTAAATCCCGCCCGTCGTGCCATCGTGTAATAAAAGCCGAGCACCTGTTCCGCTGATGCACTGGTGGCAAAGGTGGCGGCGCGGATGGCGCAGCGGGGCTCGTCCGCGCCCGCCGCTTCCTTCAGCACGGCGCCGGGATAGAGCGGCAGATAATTGGGCAGACGCTGCGCCCAGTTAAAATTATAATCGAGGCGCGGGTCTTCGCAGGCGGCGCTCAAGCCTTGCTGCGCGGCAATGCCCGACAAGGTGATCGCGTCGCCGGTGCTGGTGATGGTCCGTGTCGCGGTGGGGGCGGAGAGCAGTGTCCCGCCAGTGAGTTTCAACACCTGCGCCTTCACATCGCGCGTGGGGAGACGCGCGGGAAGCGCTCCATCGAGCGGCCTGTCCGCCGGTTTGATCGCATCGCGATTGGCCTCTCTGGCAAGGTCCGGGTCGGTCGCGATTGGCGCCTCAATCGCTTCTCGCAATGCAGGGTCGGTGGCGTTTGCGGCGACCTTCGCTTCCAGCCTGGCGAGATCGGGCTCTTCGTCCTTCTTGCCGCAGGATACGAGAAGAAGCGCGGGAAGAACGATCCAGCCAGGTCTATTCATTCACCGCCTCCTCCAGCAACGCGCGCATCTCCGCGCCTTCCCAATCCGGCGCGCCGATAATCCGGGCGATCTCCTTGCCCTCGCTCGAATAGAGCACGCTGGTCGGCAGCGCCGCACCGCCGAAGCCGAATCCAAAGTTATTGTCCGGGTCGAGCCACGTTCGCAGTTGCGTGAAGCCCTTGTCCTCGAAGAAGGCGGTCACCTTCTCCGCCTCCATCGTATCCTGCGAGATCGGCACGATCTGTAGCCCGTTCTTCGCATAGGTTCCCGCGATCCGGTCCAGCTGTGGCAGCTCCTTGATACACGGCGCGCACCATGTCGCCCACAGGTTGACGAGGATCGGCTTTCCCTTGAACTGTTCCAGTGTCAGCGTCTTGCCGGTCGCATCCTTGAACGTATAATCGGGCAGGTCAATGCCCGCCTTGCTGCGGTCTATAGTGTAAGGAGCTGCTTTGTCCGAGCTCGCGCCGCTGCTAACTTCGCCAGAAGTCGCCGCATTGGCTTGCTCATGGCGATCGGATTGCCTATCGCATCCGCCGAGCGACACCCCTAAGAGTAGCAAGGCAATGACCGGGCGGGACGAGAACAGCATGACTTCAGGCTCCAACAGCATGTGGGGCGGGCGCTTCGCCGAAGGGCCGGCGGCGGTCATGCGCGAGATAAACGCCTCGATCCCGTTCGACAAGCGCTTGTGGAAACAGGACATCGCGGGATCGAAGGCGCATGTCGCGATGCTCGCCACGCAGGGGATCGTTTCGGGCGAGGACGCGCAGGCAATCACCGAGGGACTGAGCCGGGTCGCCGAGGAGTATGAAGCGAACGGCGTGCCGGTGCGGATGGACCTTGAGGACATCCACATGGTGACCGAGTCGCGCCTGGCCGAGCTGATCGGTCCGACGGCGGGCAGGCTGCACACCGCGCGCAGCCGCAACGATCAGGTGGCGACCGACTTCAGGCTATGGGTGCGTGATGCGATCGACGAGGTCGACGCCGGGCTGTCAGCGCTCCAGCGGGCACTTGTGCTGCGGGCGGAGGACTATGCCGACGCGGTGATGCCGGGGTTCACCCATTTGCAGAGCGCGCAGCCGGTGACACTGGGCCATCACCTCATGGCCTATTATGAGATGCTAAAGCGGGATCGCAGCCGCTTTCATGACGCGCGCGCGCGGATGAACCAGTGCCCGCTGGGCGCGGCGGCGCTCGCCGGGACCGGCTTCCCGCTCGACCGGCATATGACGGCCAACGCGCTCGGCTTCGATGCGCCGACCGACAACAGCCTCGACAGCGTTTCGGACCGGGATTTCGCGCTCGATTATCTGATGGCGGCGACGCAATGTTCGCTTCATCTCTCGCGCCTCGCCGAAGAGTTCATCATATGGGCGAGCCAGCCCTTTGGCTTTGTCTCCCTGCCCGATGCCTATTCGACCGGCAGCTCGATCATGCCGCAAAAGCGCAATCCCGATGCGGCGGAGCTGGTGCGCGGCCATGCCGGGCGGATCATGGGCTGCATGACGAGCCTCGCCGTGACGATGAAAGGCCTGCCGCTCGCCTATTCCAAGGACATGCAGGACGATAAGCCGCCGGTGTTCGAGGCGCATGACTTGCTTGGCCTATGCATCGCCGCGATGGCGGGCATGGTCGAGACCGTGACCTTCCGTACGGACCGGATGCGCGCGCTCGCGGAGAGCGGTTTTGCCACGGCGACCGACCTTGCAGACTGGCTGGTGCGCGAGGCGGATATTCCATTCCGCGAGGCGCATCACATCACCGGGCGCGCGGTTAAGCTGGCGGAGGAAAAGGCTTGCCCGCTTGCCGCCCTGCCGCTGGCCGAGTTGCAGGCGATCGATGCGCGGATCAACGAGGGCGTCTGTTCGGTCCTGACAGTCGATGCGTCGGTGGCGAGCCGCATGAGTCATGGCGGCACAGCGCCTGCACAGGTGCGGCAACGGATCACACAGGCGAAGGCGGAACTGGCGGAGAACGGACGATGAAGCGCACTCTGGCTACAATCCTCGTCCTTGCCGCCCTTGCGGGATGCGGATCGCGCAAGGATCTTGCCTTGAAGCCGGGCCAGACGCCTGCTCCTGTCGCACTTGGGGCGGAGCGCTCAGAGACGCCGGGCGAGATGACGCGCTTCGAGACGCAAGCCCGGCCGGACCGTAGCGGCGAACCTATCCTTCGATCGGAGGAGCGGCGCGACGACGCATTCAATCTGCCGCCCTCCTGACGTCTGCCACCTTCGAAAAAAAAGAACAGTTCATGGACTATTTTACCTATCGCAATGGCGAGCTTCATGCCGAGAATGTGCCGATGGCTGCTATCGCCGAGGCTGTCGGCACGCCGGTCTATATCTATTCGCGCGCCACGCTGGAGCGGCACGCGCAGGTGTTCAAGAGCGCGCTTAGCCAGTTGCCGCGCACGCATATCGCCTTTGCGATCAAGGCCAATCCTAATCTTGCGGTGCTGAAGGTACTGGCGCGGCAGGGTTTCGGCGCGGATGTGGTCTCTGGTGGTGAGATTGCGCGTGCGCTAGCGGCGGGAATGAAGGCCGAGGACATCGTGTTCTCCGGCGTCGGCAAGACACGGGCCGAGTTGGCCTATGCGCTTGATGTCGGGATCGGCCAGTTCAATCTTGAGCTGGAGGAAGAGGGGGCTGTCCTTGCCGAGATGGCGGCGGCGATGGGCAGGACGGCATCCGCCGTGCTGCGCGTCAACCCGGATGTCGATGCGGGCACGCACGCGAAGATTTCGACCGGCAAGTCGGAAAACAAGTTTGGCGTGCCGATCAGCGACGCGATGGGGATTTTTGCGCACCTTTCCGGCCTGCCAGGACTCAATCTGCGCGGTGTCGCGCTGCATATCGGCAGCCAGCTGTTTGACCTCAAGCCACTGGAAGCCGCATATGCGCGGGTGGGAGAGCTGGTGGCGGAGCTGCGCGTCGCAGGGCATGTCATCGACCGTGTGGATCTCGGCGGTGGCCTTGGTGTGCCCTATGAGCGCGACAAGGTGCCGCCGTCACCCGCCGATTATGGCGCGATGGTCGAGCGCGTAACGCGGGGCTGGGACGTGACGCTGATGTTCGAGCCGGGGCGGGTGATCGTCGGCAATGCGGGCGTGCTGCTGACGCGCGTGATCTGGGTGAAACCGGGCGTTGCGCGGCCCTATATCATCGTCGATGCCGCGATGAACGATCTCGCGCGGCCCGCGATGTACGATGCGTATCATGATTTCGAGGCTGTGAAGCCATCTGGCGAGAAGCTGGTCGCCAATATCGCTGGTCCGGTATGCGAATCCGGCGACACTTTCGCGATGGGTCGTGAGATTGACGCCGTTCGTTCCGATGATCTTGCCATATTCCGCACCGCAGGCGCTTATGGCGCGACGATGGCGAGCACCTACAACAGCCGCCCGCTGGTGCCTGAGGTGATGGTCGATGGCGACAAGTTTGCGGTGGTGGCGGACCGGGTAATGCCCGAAACGCTAATCGCCGCTGAGCGCGTACCAGACTGGCTGAAGGATTAAAGAGCACCATGCACAGCCTGCCGATCTTCGTGAAACTCACAGGGCGGTCGGTTATCCTGCTTGGTGAAGGTGATGCGGCGGATGCCAAACGCCGTCTTCTGGAGCGCGCGGGCGCCACGATTGAGACTGACGCCGAAGCGCCGGCGACGCTCGCTATTGTTGCTATCGAGGACGAGGGGGAGGCGCTAGCCGCCATAGCGCAGCTGAAGGCGCGCGGCGTGCTGGTCAACGCGGTCGACCGGCCCGCGCAGTGCGATTTTATTTTGCCTGCCATTGTCGATCGCGATCCCGTCATCATCGCCATCGGCACCGGCGGCGCGTCTGCGGGCCTGGCAAAGGCGCTGCGTCAGCGGCTGGAGGCACTGCTTCCTGCAACGCTGGGTTCACTGGCGCTGGCACTCTCCGGGGCGCGTGAGAAGATGCGCGCGCGCTGGGCGGAGGCGCCATCCCGCCGCCGCGCAATAGATGCGGCGCTCGGCGAGGGTGGGGCGCTCGATCCGCTTTCCGGCGCGGGCGAGACAGATGTGCGGAGCTGGCTGGATAACGCGGCGGGCGAGAATGAACCCCCTGGGCTGGTAGATATTCTCATTCGGTCCGACGACCCGGATGAACTCAGCCTGCGGGCCGCGCGGCTGCTGGGGCAGGCGGATGCGATTTTCCATGCGCCCGATATCACCCCCGCGATTCTCAACCGCGCCCGCGCCGACGCAGTGCGTGTCGTGTCCGTAGTGCGCCCCGACTGGACCGGACCGGGCCTTGCACTCTGGCTGCACAGGGAGAGCGACACATGAGCCGCTATTTCCGTTATGCCAACGGCAAGGCATGGGAGGCGGAGCGTTCGGATTGCACGGCGCATGATCCGGCGCGGGAGTTCCTCTGGATTCATATCGACGGCATCAAGGATGATGTAGACGGCCTTCTCGCACAGTTCAGCCATATCCCGCATCAGGCGGTTGCAGCGCTCAAGGCGCATGAAACACGTCCGCGCTGCACCGAATTCGGCGAAGGCGCGCTCATAAACATGCGCGGCCTTGGCGCGCCATCGGCCATTGATGGCGATTCTCTGGTCTCGATCCGCTTCTGGGCGGAGCGGGGCTTGGCGATCACACTCTCATTCCGGGAGCTGGACGCGCTGGAGCGCGTTATCGCGCACATGCTGGCGGGTGGGGTCAGAGACCCCGGTGATCTCATCTCCGCCACCGCGATGGAAATCGCCGAGACGCTTGATCCTGTCGTTGCCGAGCTGGGCGATGCGATGGACACGATGGAAAGCGAGGTGCTGGAGGAAGAGAACACCGGCGAGCGGCGCAAGGTGGCGCAGCTCCGCGCCGAGGCGATTTCGTACCGGCGCTTTCTCTCCCCCCAGCGGCAGGCGACCGAGCGGCTGATGGCATTGAACGCCGACTGGATAGAGCCGGATGATCGACTCCACTTCCAGGAGGCAGCGGACCGTTATGCCCGCATGGTCGAGGAACTGGAATCTGTGCGGGAGCGCGCGGCGCTGACCCATGAAGCACTTACTGATCTGCGCGCCGAACATATGAACAAGCAGGCGCTGATACTCGCCATCGTCGCGCTTGTGTTCCTGCCGCTCACTTTCATCACCGGCCTGCTCGGCATGAATGTGGAGGGGATACCCTATGCGAAGGAGCCATGGGCGTTCTGGGGCGTAGTGGCATTTTGCGTGGTGACGGGCGGTGCGATGGGCATATGGTTTGTCGCGACGCGATGGTTGCAGAAATAGGCGCGAATCAAGCCTGTTCCGATTCGGTTCGGCGCAGAATCGACTCAGGTCGCCGTTCGTTCATTGCCGTTTCACGTGGCGCGCTTGATAGCATTGTGAGCGGAAAAATCTCGCTGAGGGCTGGAAATATGATGTCGCACGTCAAGGACTATACGCATGGGGCACGGCGTATCGCGCTATCGGTGATTGCAGGCCTCGGTCTGACATTCGCGCCGGTCGCGGCCCAGGCGCAGGTGCAGACGGTTGATCCCAACACCGCGATTGACGCTGACCTTGCCCCTCCCGGCGGCACGACCAACCCTGCTCCGCCGCCGCCTTCCGCTCCGCCGCCCGCTTCGGCCCCAGCCGCCGCCTCTCCGTCTGGCGCGACTACGGTGCCTGCCGCCCCCGATCCACGGACGGCCTATCAGAAGGACGATCTCGTCAACGCGGCGGAAGGTGTGTTCGGCAAGGGCGCGGAAGGCCTCGCCGCGATGATCGAGAAGATTTTGAAGGATCAAGGACAGCCCAACGCCTATATCGCGGGGCGCGAGGCATCCGGCGCGATCGCCGTCGGCCTTCGATATGGCTCCGGCACCATGAATCATAAGGTCGAGGGGCAACGCAAGGTCTACTGGACCGGGCCTTCGGTGGGCTTCGACATTGGCGGCAACGCTTCCAAGGTGTTCGTGCTGGTCTATAATCTATATGACACCGAAGATCTGTTCCGCCGCTATCCTCAGGTGGAAGGCTCGCTTTACGTCGTCGGTGGTTTCACCGCGACCTATCTGCGGCGCGGCGATGTGGTGCTGATCCCGATTCGTCTTGGCGTCGGCTGGCGCGCGGGCATCAATGCGGGCTATATGAAGTTCACCGAGAAATCGCGCTGGTTCCCGCTTTAGCGTTCAGCCGATGCGGGCCTGCGAACGCCGATTTTTTGCGCTCCGGTGCTCGAAAATCAACGTTCTCGGCTCCACCTGAACTGAAACCAGCCTAGCTCTTGCCCTTTAATGCCGCGAGGGCGGCAAACGGGCCAGAGCGTTCCACCGCTTCCTCCTCGCTGATGACACCGGCTTGCCGCAAGGTGTCGCCTGCATGGGGCGAGCGGGGGTAGGGATCAACCACAAGCGCCAGCGTTTCCGCGATCGCCTCACCAATGTCGAAGCGTTCGCCAGTGTATGCGACGATGTCTGCCCCTTCCGCGTCGATCTCGATCTCGCTTTCGACGCCCGGTTTTTCCACTGCATTCTCCGGCACGAAGCGGATCGTGAAGTGCTCGCGTACATCCTCCGCCACTGGTTCGGCGGTGGCGACACAGGGTTGGGCGAGGGCGGCGCGCAGCTCTCCCGTCATCAGCACAACGCCGCCCTCGCGGGTGAGGCTATAGTCCGCCTCCAGCAGGTTCAGCGCCGAAAAGTCGAAGCGCGCGGCAAGTGCGGCGCATTCCGCCACGGAAGCGCTGAGGTGCGCGGGGAATTGCATCCGCCCGATCTCGTCAAGGCGGATGAGGCGCGAAAATTCCGGTGCAGGCAGCACGCCGCTCATCCGGGTAGCTCGCCCGCAAGCAGCCGCTCGCACGCAATGCCTTCCAGCGCCTCGGAAAAAGCGCGCAGCCGTGTCTCGACATCCGCCACCGCTTCATTCGCCACCGGTTCACCGCGGTAGAGGTTGCGGCGCAGCGCGGCATTGAGGTCGCCTCCCGGCGCGAGTCCATCCTTGTAGGCGGATAGGCGCCCGCCCAGCGCGCTCATCATCCGGCCGATATGCTTGCCGACCACGATGTCGCCGATGCCGATCTGGCGGAGCTGGCCCTCCATATCATCGACGAACAGCTCGGTAAGCCAGACGCTTTCGTGACGCAGATCGGCCTGTTCCAACCGCAGCAGCACAAGGCTCAGGATGGCCGCAATCATGTCAAAGCGTCCGTCCAGCGTATCGGGAACCGCACCTTCCACATACCAGTGCACAGCCCGCCCGCGATGGACGATCGCCTGATAGAGCGGCTGCATGCTCATGCGCGGATCGGGCTTGCGATTGAAGAGGCGATCGATCAGCGACATTGGGGCAGAGTGTCCTTCGTTCAGAGGGCGCAGTCTTCGATATGCGACGACTGCCGCAGGCGTGCTTACTATGGCTTGTGCCGCGCGATGCAATCCCATATTGGAGGCAGGGCGGCGGATAATCAATCCGCTATGCGCTGGTATGATGCCAGCCGACTGGAGAAGAGAATGCGTTTCAAGGCAGTTTCCCTGATAATTGCGCTTGGATGCGCGGCCACGGTGCTTTCGGGCTGTGGGCGCATCCGCACTCATCAGGGCTATCTGGTCGATAATATGCTGGTGGATTCGATTCAGCCCGGCATCGATAACCGTCAATCTGTCGAAGGGACGCTAGGCCGCCCGACGTTCGTTTCGCAGTTCGGCACGCAGGACTGGTATTATGTTTCGCGCGATATGCGCCAGCTCGCCTTTGCTAATCCGAAGCCCCAGTCTCAGACGGTCTTGCGTGTGCGCTTTGACGCGGCGGGTAATGTTCTCGGCATCGACAAGGCTGGGCTGGACAAGGTCGCGGACATCTCGCCCAAGGACGGCAAGACGCCGACCCTGGGGCGCGACCGCACCTTGTTTGAGGATATCTTCGGCAATATCGGTGCGGTTGGCGCGGCGGGCGCGGGCGGTGCCGGCGGTGGCGGCGACAATACCGGCCCGAACGGCAGCTAAAATCCGGGCCGTATCCTTACAGCGCTGCCTTCAGAACGATTTTCTGAGTGAAACGACGACGGTTGGATCCGCCAACGGATCCCCGCCATGGTGTGCGGCGTCAATATAGGATGCCCCTGCTTCGAAGCCTGCAACATCGGCGTAGAGGCCCAGCGACCAATCGCGCCGCTTGTCGGCAAAGGCGCCATCCTCTATCCCGAAAGATCCCGTCAGGCGTAAAGGCAGCTTGCCCAGCGGCAGCTCTCCAGTGATTGCGGCATAGCGGTTGCTCATGTCGCCGGTGTGGCGTTGGGGTGGGGTATAGGCAAATTCCACGCCGACTGTGGCGGGGCCGACAGGCGCGGAGAACGACGTCAGTATCTCCACATAAGAGACGCCCCTCGCGCCGGGATAGAGATACCAGTTGGCGTTAACGTCAAATTCCACCGGTCCCAATGGCCTGGTAAAGCCAATGCCAACATCCGTTTCCAGATCGGCGCCGTCGTTTTCCGCGATGGTGGAGCCCCAGAAATAGGCATAGACGCCGCTTTTGTGGGTGATGGTGAGGCCCGGCTGTACGGCGGGGTCTTTATCGCTGAGCGACAGGCCGCGGAACCGATAATCACTGACCAGAACCAGCTCTGCATCGACGGACCAGATGTCCTGCGTTTCTGCCTGTTCCTGCGCCAGTGCGGGGGCGGCCTGCATTGCAAATATGCTGGCGAGCGCCGCAGATGCAAAACCGACTATTTTTTTCATGAAAGACATCCTTCTTGTTATCTTATGATGCGGCGCGCAGTCCAAGGGGTGTATCCTGCCAGCATGGCAGAACCACCTCGGCGCTCGCGCCTAGGCCTTCCCCGGCGCTCTCTATGGATAAACTGCCAGACATCGCCTTGATGGTATTGGCGCACCAATGCAGGCCAAGCCCGCCCGACTTGCTTTCGCGTGTCGAAAAGCCACGCTCGAAGAGGTGGCGGCCTACCTCTGCGTCAAAGCCGCCGCCATTATCCGTCACCGTGATGCGACAGGTGCCGGTCGCGTCGTCCTTGCCTGCATGCAGCAGGATCGCGCCATCGCTCCGCCCGCCTGCGCGGATCGCCTCCACAGCATTGACGACAAGGTTCTCGATCACCTGGCTTAACAGGACGCGATTGCCCTGCGCCATGACGAGCGGCTCCACCTCTATGTCGACGCCAATGGACATATTTTCTGTAAAGCGAATGATGTTGGCGGCATGGCTCAGCAGCGGTGAAACGTCGCAGCGCTCGTCAAAGCGGATATCGCCGCGATCCTGCTGGGCGGTGTCGATCGCGGATAGCGCGTTCATCAGGTTGCGGCCGGCCTCGCGCACCTGTTGGCGGTGCAGCGCGGTTTTCGCCCCGATCTGGTCATGAACTGCGGCGAGGAAGGCTGCCAGCTTTTCACGGCGGGACGGGGCCGTCGTTTCGGACGCCAGCTCTTCGAGTGCGCGGGGTGTCTGATGGGGCAGCGGAGCATCGGCATCGCGCTCCAGCGTCTCCAATATGACCCGCACGGGGCTGAGGCAGTTCCGCAGATTGTGCATCAGACCGACCGCGCTCTGGGACTTGCCCAGCGAGAAGGATTGCGACTCGATCTGGCTGCGGAGATCGCGCAGCTCTTCCGTCATGCTGTTGAACTCTTCCTGCAAGGCGCCCAACTCGTCCGCACGTGTGCCGCCGGTAATGGGCAGCAATTCGCCGGTGGAGCGGATATGGCTGACCTGGGTGTGCAGACGCTCTATCGGCTTAAGCACAATGCCGCGGATCGTCTGGTTGAGAAGGGCCAGCATCGCAATCATTGCCGCCGACACGCCAGCAAATGTGACAGCAAGAAGCTCTTTACCCGCGCCGACCAGCGGTCGTTTCAGCTGGAGTGAAACGGCGCCAATCACTTTTCCGTCAAGGCCCTTGATGGGTGTTTGAACGAGAACATGGTCCGCGGTTTTCAGGATCACTTCGCCCGCAGGCTGTGCAGCAAGATCAATTTTTCCATCTACCTGCAGTGCGTCAGTGAGCTGCTGATTGTTCACTTCCTCGATAAATACAAGAAAACCGGGAGAGATACCCGTTCCATCGCTCTTGCGGATCTGGACGGCGCCCATCATGTACAGCCTGCCGTTCAAGACCGCGAATGTCTGGATTGACCGATTTCGCGCCATGCGTTCGACAAAGTTTTTGGATTGGGCGAGAGCCAGAAGGGGCGTCGCCATCGCTGGATTTGTTTCGCCGCTATAGTGATCGAAATAATAACCGCGCCCAGCGCCATCCTTTGTCCGCAGGATCGCAAGCCCGTCCACAACCGCGTTTCGAAAGGATTCCGAGTTGATATTCTTGGCGATATAAGCCGCGTTGAAATCCTGCACGAAATAATAGGTGTCGTCCCATATGCCCCAGTCTTTGGACTTTGCGGCGATCGTATCAAGATTGCTATTCTGAAAATCGGCGACGCGGGCGATATGGTCGCGGATTTGCTGGTCTTCCAGTCGGCCAAAGCTCCGATAAATTGTGCCAGCCAGCAACAGGAACAATATCCCGACGCCGATCATGCCGATTAGCCCCATATTGAGGAGCAGGGTTCTGCTGATAGTGGTGGAACCACCAAGGGATGCTGTCCGGGCGCTCATCGCGTTATGGCCCTAGGCTGCGCCTGAGACGCTTGTGCCCATTTCATGGCCGCTTCCTCCCCTTACCCGCAGTATCGCCTGTTCGGCTGGCTCGGCCTTTCCGAAAAGGAAGCCCTGCAAATGGGAGCAGCCCGTGATCCTGAGCATCTGGCACTGGTCTTCATGCTCCACGCCCTCGGCCACCACATTGAGGCCAAGAGAGCGAGCAAGATGAACCACGGAATTCACGATGGCGGCGCTGTGCTTGTCGCGGCCCAACCCCTCGATGAAGATCTTGTCGATCTTGATGCACGTCAACGAGAAGTTCTTGATGTTGAACAAGCTTGAATAGCCCGTTCCGAAATCATCAAGTGCGATGCGATAGCCCTTGGCCTGCATCTGCCGCAGAACATCTGCGGCGCGTTCCGAATCCTCGAAAATAGCGGTCTCGGTGATTTCTATCTGGATCTGGGCAGGAGAGACGCCCCGCTGACGCACTTTGCTATCCAGCCATTCCACAAAGTCGAGTCGCTTGAACTGGCGCGGAGAGAAATTGATCGAGACGAACATGTCGGGCCATTCGCGGCTATCCTGCAGGGCGCGATCCAGCACCCATTCGCCCAGCTCGTCGATCAGCCTGCTTTCCTCGGCCACGGGAATGAATATCGCTGGAGATACCATGCCGTGCTCTGCACTTTCCCAGCGCAATAGAGCCTCAAAACCAACTGTCCGAAGGTCGTCGCGTTCCACGATCGGTTGATAGTGGAGTGCCAGTTCGTTGCGCTCGATGGCCTTATGCAATCCCGCTTCGATGGCCTGACGGAAACGGTGCGTATCATCCATAGCCTGATCGAAAACGCACACCTGCCCACGCCCGGCCCTTTTGGCCGCGAACAGGGCCAGATCCGCGAGGCGCAGCATTTCCTGCTTGTCCCGATGTGGATGATCGGCCGGAATCAGCAGCCCGCAGGACGCGCCGATACGAACAGAATTGCCGAATATCGGAAAACTGCGTGAGCAGGCGTGGATCAGGTCGTAGCAGGCTTTCTTGGCGCTTGTCTGGTCGCTGAAGGGTAATAGGACGCCAAACTCATCGCCCCCCATCCGCGCGATGACGGCATCGTCAGGGGCGGTGGATTTCAGGATCTCATATATGGAAACGAGCAGGTCGTCCCCCGCCCCATGACCGAAGGTATCGTTAACATGCTTGAACCTGTCGAGATCGATCAGGGCGACAGCAAAATTATCCGCCCTGTTCAGTGCGGCGAGAGAAATCGCGTTCTGAAACGCCAGACGGTTGGGGGCGCCAGTGAGAAAGTCATGCAGCGCGGCATGCCGCGCACGCGCCTCGCTGGTCGCCAGTTCGGCTATTTTCTCGCGCAGCAGCTCGATCTGCCCGGTGTCATGTTCCCAGCGGCGCGATAGCGCGACCGCCATCTGCCGTATTTCATCCGCGCTGAACGGTTTGGAGATATAGAATATCTTGTCCGGCGGGCCGGCGACTGCGGCAATATCCGTTACCGAGTGATCGGAATAGGCCGTTACGATCACCAGATTAATGTCACTGTCCGCTGCGCGGATGCGTCGCGCTGTCTCGCGCCCGTCAATTCCGGGAGGCATGCGAATATCGATGAGATCGGAAGAGCACACGTCTGAACTCCAGTCACTAGCTTATCTCGT
>ERZ1645185.696-NODE-696-length-14149-cov-5.695260_pt1 | contig 14149 bp, 15 predicted proteins | sample MGYA00575351_ERZ1645185 | MGnify/ENA primary metagenome ERZ1645185 (study PRJEB40838, sample SAMN11284767) | freshwater sediment metagenome | isolation source: river sediment | host: Sediment | place: India: Jana village, Kanpur | collected 2015-12-17 ...
ATGCAACGCCGGTGGCAGCCACAGCAGCCAGAGCAATCAGGGTCTTTTTCATTGAAGGTATCTCCAAGGTTGATGAATGGGCCGGGGGTCTGAGCCTCCGAGCCAACCTCCGTTACTGGAAGTTGCACGATTGCACCAGAAGGCAGCAGGTGGCGCAAAGCTTTCCATCAGCGCTGTCGCTCACCCACAACAACGAAAACAAAACCCTAGGGTGAACCCTTACAACCAAAGCTATCGATCACTTCATCGGCCCCCGCGGCACAATGCAAATCTTCCGTTGCCGATTCGAATTCATTGATCGTCATTTCAGCCCATGGACAGCTTTCTGATTGCAGCAGATTCGGCCTTGCGCACCTTGTTCGCATCGCCAAGGGCGACGAGGACCTGCCCCACTGTGCCGGACTCGGCCGATGCCTCAATGACCGACGATGAACGCAAACTGTCGGGCGCGCTCATGCGCGTGAACCACGTCGGCGAGGTCTGCGCGCAAGCCCTGTATACGGCCCAGGCTCTGGCGGCCAAGCACAGCGATACCCCGCACCGGGACGCGCTGGTCCGACAGCTGGAGGCAGCTGGACGGGAGGAGACCGATCACCTCGCATGGACAATCGAAAGACTGGATGCACTCGGGGCGCGCGCCTCCCTGCTCAATCCGCTCTGGTATGCCGGCGCCTTTGGCATCGGACTGCTGGCCGGCAGGCTTGGCAAAGCCACCAGCCTCGGTTTCGTGGTCGAAACCGAACGGCAGGTTGAAGCCCATCTGGCCTCCCACATGGACCGCCTGCCGGCAAAAGATCAGGCTTCGCGCGCCATCGTGGCTCAGATGAAGGCCGATGAGGCCAGGCACGCAAGGGAAGCGCAGCACGCCGGGGCGACCGAGCTGCCTGTCCCTGCCAAGGCGTTGATGAAAGCGGCTGCGCGCGTCATGACGACGGTCGCTCACCGCCTCTGAAGACCTGATCAGGCTTCCAACAGATCGAAGCCGGTGGTGATTTCTGCTGTCTTGCCCAGCATGATGCTGGCCGAGCAATACTTCTCGTGGCTCATGGCGATGGCGCGCTCGACGGCCGCGGCGGGAATGCCTTTGCCGGTGACGGTGAACTGCATGTGAATCCGGGTGAACACCTTGGGGTCGGTCTCGGCACGTTCCGAAGTCAACTTGACGCTGCAACCCCTGACGTCGTGCCGGCCCCTCTTGAGGATCAGCACCACGTCGTAGGCAGTGCAGCCACCGGTCCCGGCCAGCACCGTCTCCATGGGGCGCGGCGCGAGGTTTGCGCCACCGTTTTCTGGTTTGGCGGCATCTGGTGCACCGTCCATGGCCAGTACATGGCCACTGCCGGTTTCAGCCACAAAGCCCATGTGAGAGCGGGTTCCGGACCCTCCGGTCCATGTCACGGTGCATTCCATCTCGAAACCAAGGGTGTGAACTGTTTAACGAACCGAGGGTTAGCTCACTAAAAAGTAGCAAAAAGCACTGCATGCATGTTGCGTCGCAGCATTCCCTCGGTATACTGCGTCCATTGTATTGAAGGTTGTCTCCTCTGCCCTCCACGGGTGGATTCAAACCCGGACCGGCTTTGCCAGTCCGGGTTTTTTTTCGCCGAATCGGGCTCGCTATCATCGTTGGGCCAGGAATCACCATGACCACACGACCCACAAAACCCCGGGCACCCCGCTCGACCCCAGAGCCGCTCGGCCCTTCGGACTACCTCAAAAAGATCCTGACCGCACGTGTCTACGACGTGGCGGTGGAGTCCGCTCTGGAGCCGGCGCGCCACCTCAGCCGGCGCCTGCACAACAAGGTGTTGCTCAAACGCGAGGACCAGCAACCGGTGTTCAGCTTCAAGCTGCGGGGCGCCTACAACAAGATGGCCCATCTCTCGGAGCAGCAGCTCAAGAAGGGTGTGATCTGCGCTTCGGCGGGCAACCACGCGCAAGGCGTGGCACTCGGCGCCCACAAGCTGGGCACCCGATCCGTCATCGTGATGCCGACCACCACACCGCAGGTCAAGGTCGATGCGGTGCGTTCGTTCGGTGGCGAAGTGGTTTTGCATGGCGACAGCTATTCGGATGCCTACACCCATGCATTGCTCTTGCAGAAGAAGCATGGACTCACCTTCGTTCATCCATTTGATGATCCGGACGTGATCGCGGGCCAAGGCACGATTGCCATGGAAATCCTGCGCCAGTTGCAGAGCCTCGGTTCAGACAAACTGGACGCGGTGTTCGTGGCCATCGGTGGTGGCGGGCTGATCTCCGGCGTGGCCAACTACATCAAGGCCGTGCGTCCCGAGATCAAGGTCATTGGCGTGCAGACGGTCGATTCGGACGCCATGCTGCGCTCGGTCACCGCAGGAGAGCGTGTCACCCTGAACGATGTCGGCCTGTTTGCCGACGGCACCGCAGTCAAGCTGGTGGGCGAAGAGACCTTCCGCATCGCCAGCGGCCTGGTGGATGAGTTCGTGGTGGTTGACACCGACGCGGTCTGCGCTGCCATCAAGGACGTCTTCGTCGACACCCGCAGCATCGTCGAGCCCTCGGGCGCCATGGCGGTGGCGGCGATGAAGCAGTACGTGGCCACGCACAAGACCAAGGGTGAGACCTACGCCGCGATCCTGTGCGGGGCCAACATGAACTTCGACCGGCTGCGTTTTGTCGCGGAGCGGGCCCTCGTGGGCGAGGAGCGGGAGGCGCTGTTTGCCGTGACCATCCCCGAGGAACGGGGCAGCTTCAAGCGCTTTCTGGAATCCTTCGACGGCCTGCCCGGCGGGCCGCGCAACATCACCGAGTTCAACTACCGCATCGGGGACGCCGCGGTGGCCCACGTGTTTGTCGGCGTGACCACCCAGGGACCGGGCGAGTCGGCCAAGATCGCCGGCCATTTCCGAAAGCGCGGCTTCGAGGCACTGGACCTCACCCACGACGATCTGGCGCAGGAACACATCCGCCACATGGTGGGCGGCCATTCGCCGCTGGCCAACGACGAGCGCCTGTTGCGGTTCGTGTTTCCCGAGCGTCCGGGCGCCTTGCTGAAGTTTCTGAACCTGATGCGCCCCGGCTGGAACATCAGCCTGTTCCACTACCGCAACCAGGGCGCCGACTATGGCCGCATCCTGGTGGGCCTGCAGGTGCCGCCCAAAGACGACAAGGCGTTCGCCAAGTTCCTGGACACCCTGGGCTATCCCTACGTGGAAGAGACCCACAACCCGGTGTACCGTCTGTTCCTCAAAAGCTGAGCTGTCACACCATGCACTCCCGGCCCGCCCCTCTCGTCGAAACGCCTGCGGAAAGCGACGCGCCGGCCACCCCCAGCTGGCCCGAGGTCAGACCCACCACCAACGTGCAGCTGGATCTGATGATCCGGCACCACCTCACCGGCGCCCATGAGTCGGACCATGCCTTTGGCCGCATGGAGTCGCTCGCGCTGCAACTGGCCTGCATCCAGCAGACCGGCCACGGTCTGGAAAATCTCCATTTCGAATCGCCGCAGCTGGTGGTTTTCGCCGCCGATCACGGTATCGCGGTCGAGGGTGTTTCGGCGTTCCCGCAGGACACCACGGCGCAGCGCTCCCAGGCGCTGCTGACCGGCAAGACGCCCGTCAATGCTCTGGCCCAGATGCACGGTTTTGAGGTCACGCTGGTGGACGCTGGCGTGGCCTCTCACATCGAGCTGCCTTCGGATGCGGAGGCAGAAGTGCCACTGCTGCTGCGCAAGATCGGTTACGGGACACGCAACATGGTGCTGGCCCCGGCCATGACTCCGGCGCAGGCGCGCTCGGCGATCGAAGCGGGCATGGACGTGGTGCGGCACCTGCCAGGCAATGTGGTGGCGCTGAGCAACATCGGCGTGGCCGGCAACGCCTGCGCGGCGCAACTGCTGTCCCGGCTGTGTGGCGTGCCGCTGGCCGATGCCTGTGGCAAAGAGCAGGCCGCCGACGAAGTGCGGGCGCAGCGCAAGCTGGAGCGCCTGTTCGCCGCAGCCAGCCGCCACCGGAAAGCGACTGCGCCGCTGGACGTGCTCGCGGCCATGGGCGGATTCGAGATCGCCATGCTCTGCGGCGCCATGATCCAGGCCGCCAGTGAGCGCCGCGTGGTGCTGGTGGACGGCTTCGTCGCCGGTGCGGCTGCGCTGCTGGCGCGGGCCTTTGTGCCTGCGGTGTCGGACTACCTGGTCTTCTCTCAGCGCTCGGCCGAGCCAGGCCACCGTCTGCTGCTGATCCACCTGCAGGCGACGCCCCTGCTGGACATGGACCTGCGCGCGGGACAGGGCGTGGGAGCGCTGCTGGCGTGGCCACTGCTGCTCGCGGCACAACGGCTGCTCCAGCGCTGATCGCCGGTTCGCCCGCGCTGCGCGGGAGGGCACAGCGTCGGGGTCAATGCCCTGGCAGCCAGCGCCGATGCGCGGCCAGCTGCGCCAGATCGCTCCAGCGCACGCCCTGAGGCGCGATGCGCGACCAGATGCGCAGCAGCAGCTCGGCGGTGACCAGGGTGTCGGCCGACGCCTGGTGGCGTGCGACGCAGTGCAGGTCGAAATGCCCCATCCATTCGTCGAGCGAGCGCGCCCTCACATCCTGGTAGGTCACGGCACACAGGTCGGCGATGTCCAGCCAGGGATTGTCCAGCCGGCGACCGAGCCATTGCGCCGTGTATCGCTCGATCAGGGTCTGGTCGAAGGCACTGTGAAACGCCAGCAACGGAGACGGGCCGACAAAGTCGGCAAACCCCTGCAGGGCCCGGGCCGGATCCAGCCCGTCGCGCTGGCGCTGCTCGCCAATGCCGTGCAGCAGGATGTTGTCGTGGTCCGATACCGCCTCCTGCCGCAGCACCACCTCGAAACTGTCTCCGGGAACGATGTCGATCCGCCGCCGCACCGCATCGGTCTGCAAGCCCAGTGCCGCGATCGCAAGCAGGCGATCGCTGCGAGCATCCAGGCCGCTGGTCTCCACGTCGACAACCACCCAGCGCTCGCTGCCGGCCTCGGCCGCCGTTGCCTGCCCGCCCCACCACGACCGCACCCGATCCAGCGCCCCGCTCATCGCTGGTAGTCGAGTTGCACCCGCTGCTGCAGGCTGCGCACCACCCGCAGCGTTTCGCGCAGGATGCGTCGGTCGATGTCATTGAGCGTGTTGACCGCGATGCGGTTGGGGTTGTCGCCCACCGCGCTGCCGTCCAGCTGGGCCCGCAGCCGCAGCATCTGCAGGAACTCGAACCCCGCCACCCAGGCCTGGTGCTCGTGGGCCGGCACGCCGATGCGGGGTCCGATGGCCTCGAAACGCTCGCGGGTCCCCGTCGCAGCCACGCCATTGGCCAGCGCATAAGTGCGGGCAATGTCGACCAGGATCGCAGTCCCCTGCAGTTTCAGGTCCAGCGTGTCATGCCCCTCGACGGTGGTGGTGTCGATCTGCCCGCGCCAGTTCAGTGGCGGCGCCTGCACCAGCCCGTTGACCGCCAGCTGGCGCGCGAAGCGGGGGTTGGCTGCCGCGCGCTGCCCCACGAACTCGCGCAGCGTCGTCGCCAGCGCGGTCTGTCCCGTGATCGCGCGGAAGTCGAAATAGATGCTGGCGTTGAGCAGGTCTTGTGGCGAGCCCTGCTCGATCCATTGCGCGAACCGCTGTTGCCACTGTGTCAGGCTCAGACAGCATTCGGGGTTGCCCGCCATGATGTTGCCCTTGCACAGCGGGTAACCGCATTCGTCCAGCGCCCGGTTGACATCGGCGGCAAAGGCCAGCAGCGCTGCCCGGTCGCTGTCGTCGGCAACGATCAGTGCGTTGTCCTGGTCGGTGGCCACCGTCTGTTCGCTGCGCCCCTCGGAACCCAGCGCGAGCCAGCAGAAGCCCTGCGGGTCCAGGCGGTGTTCGGTCGCCATGAGCTCGACCAGACGGGCCGTCAGCACGTCGTTGAGGTGACTGATCAACTGGGTCAGTTGCAGTGCCTGTACACCCTGGCCGAGCAGGTGCCGCGCGAAACCGCGGATGTCGTCGGCGGCGTCCTTGAGGGCCGGCACGTCGGCGGCGTGGCGGATGCGGTCACTGACCTGGCTCAGGCTCAGGCGCTGCAGCGCATACAGATCCCGTTCGGAAACAATGCCGACCAGCCGCCCCTGGCGGGTCACAGGCACATGGCGAATGCCCCTGGCCGACATCAGCAGCGCCGCTTCCTGCGCCGAGCGGTCGGCTTCAAGGCAGTGCACCGGCCCGACCATCACCTCGGACATCGGCCGCTCCAGCGACACCCCGGCCAGCGTGATCCGGTCCAGCACGTCGTAGCGCGTGAGGATGCCCAGGGGCTGCATCTGTGCATCCACCACCAGCATCGAGCCGATGCGCCGGCGGTGCATCTGCTCCAGCGCCTCGCGCAGCGGTGTCTCCGGCCGGCAGGTCACCGGCGCGTGGCGGCACAGGCGCTCCAGCGGCGTTTCCATCGACTGCTCGGCCAGCACCCGCGAGGCGTAGGCCGACTGCAGCGCGGCGCGCGAGAGATCGAGAAACCGCAGCACCCGCCGGTTCAGGAAATCACCGAACACCGGGCTGCGCTGCGCCAGCGCCTGCATGTGCGCCGCGGGCAGACGCAGCACAAAGGTGTCTTCGGTGGCGTGGTAGGCGGTGGTGGTTGCGCGCTGCGCGAGCACCGCACTGATCGGAAACAGGTCGCCGGCCTCGTACTGGAAAGCCCCGCCAGCCACGTCCGAGAGCCCGCGCTTGCCCAGCACGGCGCCCCGGCGAATGAAAAACAGTTCCTGCGCCGGACCGTCCTCGGGCTGCACCAGCGCCTCGCCGGGAGCGAAGTAGGACTGCCTCGACGCCTCGACAAACGCGCGCACGTGCGCGGGGTCCATTTCGTCGAACGGGGGGTGCCGCCGCAACTCGTCACCCAGCTGGGCCAGCAGACTGCCCGATGGCTGCAGCGAACCCTCAGACGGTTTGGACTGCAGGGAAGCAGGAGGCAGCGTCATCGGGTTCCTTTCAGAGACCTGCGGCGTTCACCGGTGCAGCCGCCAGGTCACTCCTTCTGTTCAGGCAGGCTCAGTTCAAACGCCGCCGGGTCGTCCCGCGTCACACCCACACGCGCCGCTCGCCGGTCGACCGACAGCAGCAGCAGTTGTCCCTCCACCACGGCACCGACGGACACGGGCCGCGGCGGCTGACCATCGATCTCGATCAGCGCCGCACCACGCTGGCCCGGTTGTCCGACCAGCCCGATCAGGCGAAATCTCGATGACAGGGGCGGCGCCACCGGTGCGCTGACCGGGGCTTCGGGCAGTGCGCCCAGAGCCCGCGCCACCATCGTGGCATCGGCCTGCAAGGGATTGCTTGCGATCGCAGCGACCGGGGTGAGCGGCGCACGTCCCCAGATGTGCAACAGCCAGTAACCGCAGACCAGCGCCGCCAGCAACCACAGCAGCGCCGCGACCGCCGCAGGCGCCAGGGGCAGCGCGCCGCTCCCACGTTCTGACGGACCTGAGAACCGTGCGAAAAGGGACGGTTTGAGCATGGGCGCATTATGATCCAAGCACCTCGACGGATCGTCCTGCCCAGCGGGCACGGAAGCCGTCTCCGGCAGCGCCATGTCGACCTGCCGCTGCCCTTTTTGTCCCCGGGAGACTGTCTTGACACCTGTCCATGCCACAGCGACGCTGTGCAATTCCCCGAGCCGCCGTTTGCGCCATCGGCTGCAACGCGGCTTCACCCTGATCGAGCTGATGGTCGTGCTGGTCATCATCGGCGTGCTGGCTGCGCTGATCGTGCCCAACGTGCTGGACCGCGCCGACGACGCACGGGTGACCGCCGCCAAGACCGACGTCAACAACCTGATGCAGGCGCTCAAGCTCTACCGCCTGGACAACCAGCGTTACCCGAGCGGTGCGCAAGGACTGACCGCACTGGTCGCCAAGCCCACCGCCGCGCCCGTGCCACCCAACTGGCGCCCTTACCTTGACAAGCTGCCGGCCGACCCCTGGAACCGTCCCTACCAGTACCTCAATCCGGGGGTGCATGGCGAGGTGGATGTGCTGTCCTTCGGGGCCGATGGACAGGCAGGCGGAGAAGGCAAGGACGCGGACGTCGGCAGCTGGCAGTGAATTCGTGGCCCCCACGCTCCGCCGCTGCGCGGGTCGCTGCCCCCCGAGGGAGTGCGATTCAGGCCTGGGGCGGCTGGGCGTCTGAATCCTTTCCTCCGCCTTGCACCGCAGCGAGGAGCCGCGGCTTCACCCTGCTGGAGTTGATGATCGTGGTGGCGATCGTGGCGCTGGCCACGGCGGGTGTGAGCCTGTCGCTGCGAGACACCAACGCCACGGCGCTGGAAAACGAGGCCATCCGGCTGGCGTCCCTGCTGGAGTCGGCGCGTGCGCAGTCGCGCACCAGTGGCGTGCCGGTGCGCTGGCGCAGCCATGCCGAAGGCTTCGAGTTCGAGGGCATCACCGCCAACCCGGGCGCGCCCGACTCGCTGGCGCGCCCGCGCACCTGGCTCAACGCGGAAACCCGGGCCCGCCTGGTGCAACCGCCCAACGCGCGCGAGCTGGTGCTGGGCCCCGAACCGCTGGTCGCGGCGCAGCGGATCGAGCTGCTGCAGGGAGACCGCCGGCTGGTGCTGGGCACCGACGGGCTGGCGCCGTTTGCGGTCGTGCCCGACGTCGCCACACCATGACCAGGCGCACCAGTGGCTTCACGCTGATCGAGATCCTGGTCGCGCTGGCCGTGGTGGCCGTGGCGCTGGCGGCCGGTTCGCAGGCCACCTCGGCGCTCACGCGTGCCGCGTCCCGCCAGAGCGACCAGTGGCTGGCCCAGCTGTGCGCCGAAAACGAGTTGATCCGGCTGCGGTTGCTGCGGCAGTTGCCCGGCGTTGGCGAGAGCACCGGCGAATGCAGCCAGGCCGGCCGCACGCTGCAGCTGCGCGTCGTGGTCGAGCCCACCCCGAATCCGAATTTCCGCCGCATCGACGCGACGGTCGAGTCGCAGATCGACGGCACCGCGGTTCGCCTGCTGAGCCTGTCGACGATCATGGGCAGGTACTGACATGACGCCCTGCATTCGCGCAACACGAGGCTTCACGCTGATCGAGCTGCTGGTGGCGCTGGCCATCATGTCGATGCTGGCGATCCTGAGCTGGCGTTCGATCGATGGCATGAACCGCACCCAGACCCTGACCCAGCAACGCGCCGATGAGCTGCTGCGGCTGCAGGCTGCACTGGGCCAGTGGACCGCGGATCTGGATGCCATTGTCGACACCAATGAGCTCAATCCGCTGGAGTTCGATGGCCGCCTGCTGCGCCTGACGCGCCGGGATGCCGCCGACAGCGGACTGAACAGCGAAGGTGTGCGGGTGGTGGCGTGGGTCCGGCTGCAGCGGGGCGATGCCGCTGCAGCGCAATGGGTCCGCTGGCAATCGGCACCCGTCAGCCGCCGCGATGGGCTGGCCGAGGCCTGGCAACGGGCGGCCGAATGGGCCGAATCGGGGACCTCCACCCAGGCCGCGGACTCGCGCGACAGCGCGGTCACGCTGGCCGCGATCGACCAGTGGCAACTGTTCTACCACCGGGGTGAAACCTGGGGCAATCCGCTCTCTTCGGTCGGCATCGACAGCCCCGGGAGCGCAGCACCCGGGACCGACGACCTGCCCAACGCGGTGAGGCTGGTGCTGACCCTCTCCGCCGGCCAGGGGCTGTCGGGCAACGTGACCAGCGACTGGGTGAGACCCACCCTGGTGACCGGACGGACGGCCCTATGAAAGCCCAGCGCGGCGCCGCCCTGCTGCTGGCGATGCTCACGGTCGCCCTGGTGGCGACCATCGCCTCGGCCGCGCTGTGGCAGCAATGGCGCTCGGCCGAGGTCGAAGCGGCGGAGCGGCGCCGGCTGCAGGCCAGCTGGATCCTCGTCGGCGCGCTGGACTGGGCCCGGCTGATCCTGCGCGAAGACGGCCGCAGCAACCAGAACAGCGGTGCCAGCGACCACCTGGGAGAGCCTTGGGCGACGCCGCTCGAAGAAGCGCGCTTGTCGAGCTTCCTCGCCGCCGACAAGAACAACAGCGCCGAGGAGTTGATGCCCGCTTTCCTCTCAGGCGAAATGATCGATCTGCAGTCGCGGCTGAACTTCCGCAACCTCGTGCGGTTCTCTGTTCCCGGCCAGAACCCGAACCCGAACCCCAATCCAAATCCAAATCCAAATCCAAATCCGAACCCGGGTCCGGGTCCGGGAGCCAATCCTGGCGCCGAAACCCAGACCAAGCCCGAGATCTCGGCAGCCGACATGGCCGCGTTCACCCGCCTGTTTGCGCTCCTGAACCTGCCTCCGGCAGAGCTCACCGCCGCCGCGGCCAGTCTGTTGAGCACGATCGAACAGGCGGCCAACGACCCGAAGCCCTCGGACTCGCCCCTGGTGCCGCAACGCTACGCGCAACTGCGCTGGCTGGGGCTGAGTGAACGCACGCTGGCGGTGCTGCAGCCACACGTGACGGTGCTGCCCGAACGCACCACACTGAATATCAACACCGCCAGCGCCGAAGCCCTGAGCGCCAGCGTGCAGGGCTTGGACCTGGCGCTGGCGCAGCAGGTGGTCAGCAGCCGGGCCTCCGCACCGTTCAACGACCTGGCCACCGCGGTCACCCGCATCCCGGGTGCCACCGACAAGACCCTGAACCGGCAGTCCCACGATGTGCGCAGCCGCTTTTTCGAAGCGCGTGCGCGGCTGCGGCTGGACGACACCTTGATCGAAGAGCGCTCCCTGATCCAGCGCAATGGCCTGTCCACCCAGGTCCGCTGGCGCGAGCGGGTGCCGGCGTCGTGACGCAACCCCTGCCGTGCCGCTGCGGATGTGTCTCTAGAATGAGGCTTGCCAGCAGCACCACGCGTGCCCTACCCTGACGCCATCGTGCTGATCATCACCCCAACCGCCTTCTCACTCAGTGCCGCCACACCCACGTCCGGGCTGGACTGGGTGCGCTCGTCCGACGGGCTGGTGGCCGCCGAGCACGGAAACAGCCCGCCGTCGCTGTTGCCCGCGGACAACGATGTGGTCCTGATGCTGCCACCCCGCGCGGTGTCGTGGCACCGTGTGGCGCTGCCCAAAGTGGCTGCAGGGCGGCTGCGTGCAGCCCTGGACGGCATGCTGGAGGACCGCCTGCTGAACGACCCGGCCGAACTGCATTTCGCACTGGAGCCCGGTGGCCGCCCCGGGCAATCGCTCTGGGTCGCGGCCTGTCAGAAGTCCTGGCTGACGACCTGGTTGCAGGTGCTTGAGGCGGCGGGCCGCCCGGCGTCTCGCATCGTGCCCGCCCTCTGGCCCACCTCGGCCGGAGGAGGGGATCACGGAGAAACCGTGCACTGGGCCCACGACGAAGGCGATCGCGTCTGGCTGGCGACGGCCACCCCGCAGGGCGTGCGCTGCGTCCCGTTTCGAGAGAGCAGCTCCAGCACCTTCGGCGCATCCAGCACGTTCGGCACCCCCAGCAGCTTCGGCGATTCCACTTTCGGGGGTCTTGGCCCGACACCACACGGTGCCAGCGAGCTCCTGCACACGGCCTCCGATCCGGCCACCACGCACTGGTACGCCGACCCCTCCATCACCGCGCTGGCCGAACAGGTCTGCAACCAGCGCTTCGACCTCATGCCGCCCTCCGCCTGGATGCTGCGTTGCGCCCAGTCCGACTGGAACCTCGCCCAGTTCGACCTCAGCCTCTCGAGCGGAGCGCGGCGGGGCCAGCGACTGCGCCAGGCGCTGCGGCAGTGGCGCAGCGCCCCGGCCTGGCGCCCGGCCCGCTGGGGCCTGGCGGCTCTGCTGCTGTCGCTGCTGGCCGGACTCAACGCCCTGGCGTGGTCGGAACGCAGCAGCCTGCAGGACAAGCAGCGCGCGGTCACCCAGCTGATGCAGAAGACCTTCCCCGAGGTCACGGTGGTGGTCGATGCACCCGCGCAGATGCGACGCGAACTCACCCTGCTGCAACAGGCCAGCGGCGTGCTGTCGGCCAGCGACCTCGAGGCCATGCTTGCGGCTCTGGCGACATCGGCCCCGGGCACCGCCCCTGGCAACATCGACTTCACCCCCGGCGACGCCCGCCTGGGCGCCTGGCAGGTGCCGATGGACCGGCTGCTGTCCATTCAGCAGGCATTGAATGCCCGAGGCTGGCAAGCCAGCCTTGAAGAAGATACGCTGCTCATCCGACCGAAAGCCCCCTGATGTCCAGCCTCGCAACGACACGGACACCTTCCTCCGGTACCCGCCTGCGTCAGCGCCTGGGCACCCTACTGGAAGGTCTCTCGCCACGCGAACAGCGCGCCGCGCGCCTGGCAGCCTGGGTCGTCGGACTGGGTCTGCTGTGGTGGGTCGGTCTGGCTCCTGCGGTCAACACGCTGCGCCACGCCGGCGCGCGCCACGCGAAACTGAACGCCGAGCTGGCGCAGATGCAGGCCCACGCAGCCAGCGCCGAGGTGCTGCGGTCGCAGAACGCCACCCCGCCCCCGGGCCGCGAAGCGGCACTGCGTGCTCTGGAGGAGGCCACCCGCCAATTGGGTGCAGGTGCCAGGCTGACCTTGCAGGGTGATCGCGCCACCGTGGCCATGCGCGACATCCCGCCGGGCGCGCTGGCCCAGTGGCTGCAGCAGGTGCGCGTCAACGCGCGCGTGCTGCCCGAGCAGGTGCAGATTCAGCGGGGCGGCAATGCCGCCGGCTGGACGGGTCAGGTGGTGCTTGTCGGCCCCGGCCTGGGAACGGCCAACTGATGGCTGCGCATCGGGCCAGACGTTGGGCATGGCTGGGGGCAGTCACCGGCCTGCTGGTGGCACTGCTGGTGTTTGCGCCAGCGCGCTGGCTCGCGGTGGCCCTGAGCCAAGTCAGCGGTGACAAGCTGCAATTGGTCAACACGCGCGGCACGGCCTGGAACGGCCAGGGCGACCTGCTGTTCAGCGGCGGCGAAGGCAGCCGGGGACAGACCGCGCTGCCACAGGGCATTCGCTGGACCCTCAGGCCCGCCTGGTCGCAAGGGCCTGCGCTCCGGGCACGCCTGAGCTCACCCTGCTGCACCGACCAGCCGCTGACCCTGTCCATGCGCGCAGGGCTGGGCGACGCCGACATACGCTTCGACGCTTTCAGCAGCCGCTGGCCGGCGGCCATGCTGGTCGGGCTGGGCACGCCCTGGAACACCTTGCGACTGGACGGTCAGCTGCTGCTGCAGTCACCCGGCTTCACGGTCGCATGGCACAGCGGTCGGCCCCAGTTGAACGGTCAGATCGTCATCGAGGCGCATGACCTGGCCACCCGCATTTCGACCTTGCGGCCACTGGGCAGCTACCGGGTCGACATCACAGCAAACGCCAAGGGCGACGAAGCCCAGCTGGCGCTGACCACGCTCAGCGGTGGCTTGCAACTGCAAGGCAGCGGCCAGTGGGTCGGCGGCCGCCTGCGCTTTCGCGGAGATGCGGGCGCCTCTCCCGGCAACGAGACCGCATTGGCCAATCTGCTGAGCATCATCGGTCGCCGCAACGGCAAGCGCTCCGTGCTTACGTTCGGATAAGGGTCCGACCCGGACTTCGCGATAGGATCAAGGCATGAAACCGACCCTCTCCCCCGCCGCGCTCGCCCTGGCCATCGGCCTGGCGCTCGGCCCGCTGGGTGCATCGCCTGCGCTGGCGCAGTCCAAACGCGCCACCGAACCGGTGACGCTCAACTTCGTCGGTGCCGAAATCGAAGCCGTCGCCCGCACCATGGCGACCATCACCGGCCGCAACGTCGTGGTCGATCCGCGCGTCAAGGGCACCGTCAATCTGCAGACCGACCGGCCAGTGGCACCGACCGTGGCGCTGAACCAGTTTGCTGCCGCGCTGCGGCTGCAGGGCTTTTCGCTGATTGAAACCGGCGGCCTCTACAAGATCGTGCCCGAAGCGGACGCCAAGCTGCAGAGCAACACGGTCAGCGCCGGACCCGTGAGCCAGCTGCCCGCGACCAACCAGATCGTGACGCAGATCTTCCGCCTCAACCACGAGTCGGCCAACAACCTGGTGCCGGTGCTGCGACCGCTGATCGGTCCCAACAACACCATCAACGTCAATCCGGGCAACAACTCGCTGGTCATCACCGACTACGCCGACAACCTTCAGCGCATCGGCCGCATCATCGCGGTGATGGACGTGGCCAATGCGACCGATGTCGAGGTCATCCGC
>ERZ1645185.697-NODE-697-length-14148-cov-4.197332_pt1 | contig 14148 bp, 16 predicted proteins | sample MGYA00575351_ERZ1645185 | MGnify/ENA primary metagenome ERZ1645185 (study PRJEB40838, sample SAMN11284767) | freshwater sediment metagenome | isolation source: river sediment | host: Sediment | place: India: Jana village, Kanpur | collected 2015-12-17 ...
GAGTACCGCGCAACGCCGCAGATGGCTCACCACAGTAGTTTTTCAACAGTCTGCTAGCGTGCATGATTTGCCCCCTGTACTGTGGGTTTGCGTGTGCCAGCAACAACAGGTTGCGGATCGAGAACTGCCACGGTCAGCCGGTCGTCGCTCAGCCATCTGGCTGCCTCTTGTACCTGTTTGGCGGTCACCGATTTGAGCTTTTCCAGCCGTTTGTCCAGCACATTCAGTGGCAACCCGAGCGTGGCCAGTTCGCCCAGCTGCATGGCCTGATAGAACACTGAGTCGCGCTGATAAACGTCTGCCGCAATCACCTGCGCCTTGACCCGCGCCAGTTCTTCTTCACTGACGCCTTCTTGCTGAATGCGCAAAATTTCTGCTTTCAGTTTGCGCTCCAGCAAGGCCGGGCTGGTTCGCTGCGCGGGCGTTGCATCAAGCATGAAATTACCTGGCCCGCGTGCCAGGCCGTCGTAGCCTGCTCCTGCCTCAACCGCAATGCGATCACGCTTGACCAGGTATTTTTTGAGTCGGGCTGTGTCGTTACCGTCTAACACCCCTGCCAATACTTGCAGCGACCAGGGCAAGGTGTCTTTTTCGGCATCGCGCAAAGTCGGTGCCTGCCAGTGCATCAGCACATAAGGCAATTTGGCTGGTGCCTTGACCACCAGGCGTTTCTCGCCACGCGGCGCAGGTTCGGCCTGCGGGCGACGCTCGGGCAGGGTTTTGCCGGGCAAAACGCCGAAGGTTTTTTTTGCCAGCGCCAGTACTTCATCGGGTTTGACATCGCCCGCCACCACCAGTGTTGCATTGTTTGGCGCATACCAGCGCGCGTACCAGTCACGCGCATCCTGCGGGCGCATGTTCTCCAGATCGTTCATCCAGCCTATCACCGGGCGACGATAGGGGTGCGACTGCAAGGCCGTTCCCATCATTTGCTCGTACACGATTGAATGCGGGTTATCTTCCGTACGCATCCGGCGTTCTTCCATCACCACCTGGATTTCCCTGGCAAAGGCTTCATCCTTCAGTTGCAGATTGGCCATGCGATCCGCTTCCAGCTCCAGTGCCAGCGGCAGCCTGTCTCTGGGCAGGGTCTGAAAGTACACCGTGACATCGCGGTTGGTGAAGGCATTCTCGCGCCCCCCCGCTGCTGCAACGCGCTTGGAGAACTGCCCGTCCGGCACATTGCTGGTTCCCTTGAACATCATGTGTTCCAGCACATGCGCCACCCCCGTGGTGCCATTGAACTCATCCATGCTGCCCGCCTTGTACCACACCTGCGAAACCACAACTGGCGCGCGGTGATCTTCCTTGACAATGACGCGCAGGCCATTATCCAGCGTAACGTCGGTCACCGTCGCCATGGCAGGCAAAGCCAGCATGAGCAGCAAGCCTGATAGCAGGGGGGCTCGTTTGATTCTCAACATGATCCTTCCAATTCGTCTAACCCGGCAATGATAAAATAAGCCAACCTGTACCCAGACCATTTTATTCGTGTTCGGTTTCCTCAAATCCTCCTCCAGACAAGAACCAGCAATCGCCACATCGGAAGCGACCACGCTGTCATCCCAAAGTTGGGCGCAGCGACTGAAAGCCGGCATGGCCAAAACAAGGGCGCGCCTGGGCGGACAGCTGTCCAGCCTGTTCAGCGTTGGTCGCAAGATCGACGAGGCACTGTACGAAGAGCTTGAAACCGTTTTGCTGACCGCAGATGTTGGCGTGGAAGCAACCGAGGTATTGCTGGAAACCCTGCGCAAGCGGATCAGCCGCGATGCGCTGGCCGATGCGTCTGCGCTGCGCACAGCACTGGCAGAAGCCCTGACCGAGCTGCTGGCTCCCATGGAGCAGGCGCTGGACACGAATCGCGCCAAACCGTTCATCATCATGCTCGCCGGAGTCAACGGTGCCGGCAAGACCACCAGTATTGGCAAGCTGGCGCAACGGTTTCAACGCGAAGGCAAATCCGTTTTGCTGGGTGCGGGCGACACGTTCCGCGCCGCTGCGCGCGAGCAATTGCAGGTTTGGGGCGAGCGCAATAATGTAACCGTCATCAGCCAGGAGAAGGGCGACTCCGCCTCGGTGATTTTTGATGCCGTCAACGCCGCACGTGCGCGCAATATCGACATTGTGCTGGCCGACACTGCGGGCAGGCTGCCCACACAGTTGCACCTGATGGAAGAAATCAAAAAGGTCAAGCGAACCATACAAAAGCTGGAGCCCATGGCGCCGCACGAAGTTCTTCTGGTGCTGGATGGCAATACCGGCCAGAACATGGCCAGTCAGGTCAAGGCGTTTGACGATGCACTGGGTGTCACCGGCCTTGTCATTACCAAGCTGGACGGCACGGCAAAGGGCGGTGCGCTGGCGGCCATCGCTGCAAAGATGAACCCGGCCAAACCGATTCCGGTGCGCTTTATCGGCGTGGGAGAAAGCATGGACGATCTCAGGCCGTTTGTCGCCCGTGATTTTGTTGAAGCCTTGCTGGGCGAGGAATGAACGCAACATGATCCAGTTTTCGCAAGTCTCCAAGCGCTATCCTGGTGGGCATACCGCACTGGAAGATGTGTCGCTGGAAATCGGCAAGGGCGAATTGGTATTTCTGACCGGACATTCCGGTGCGGGGAAATCCACCCTGCTCAAACTCATCGCTGCTATCGAGCGTCCCACTGGGGGCGTCGTTTCGGTCAATGGTCAGAACGTGGGCCGCATGTCGCGCGCTGCCGTACCCTATCTGCGGCGCAATATCGGACTGATTTTTCAGGATCACAAATTGCTGTTTGACCGCAATGTGATCGAGAACACCCTGTTGCCACTGGCTATCAGCGGTTTTGACCGGCGCGAGGCCCTCAAACGCGCACGCGCGGCGCTGGACAAGGTTGGCCTGCTGCAAAAAGAGCGCGCCATGCCGGTAGCGCTTTCCGGCGGCGAACAGCAACGCCTGTGCATAGCCCGCGCAGTGGTATCCCGCCCGGCACTGGTGTTGGCCGACGAGCCGACCGGCAACCTCGATGCCGGGTACGCCGCCGACATCATGAGCATGTTCCGCGATTTTCATCGCGTCGGCACCACACTGGTCATCTCCACCCACGACGAACGCGCGATTGCCGCACTGGGCGGGCGCAACGTGCATCTGGATCACGGCAAACTGCAAAGCGAGGCAGTGGCATGAACTGGCTCACCCTGCATTTTTCAGCACTGCGCGACACGCTGCGCCGCCTGACGCGCTCGCCACTTTCTACTGTGCTCACCGCTATGGCTGTGGGCGTGGCAATTACCCTGCCTGTTGGCTTGTATCTTGCCGTCAAGAATATTGAAGAACTGGCTGGCGGACTGCCCACCCGGCCAGAAATTAGCGTTTTCATTTCCGAACAGGCAAGTACCGCCCAGCGCAAAGCACTGGAGGCAAGGCTTTCCAGCCATAGCGGCCTTTCCAGACTGCACCTGGTGACCAGCGAGGAAGCTTTGCGGCATCTGAATAGCCAAGGTTTGACTGACCTCACAGCCGGACTGGACAAAAACCCCTTGCCCGACGCATGGGTCGCGACCCCCAATACCAGCATGCCCGCTGAAATGGAGGCACTTCGTTCAGAACTGGCAAAGCTGCCCGGCGTAGAAAGTGTGCTGGCAGACAGTACCTGGGCAGCACGCCTTCAGGCTATTTTACGCATTGGGCATACCCTGACTGCGCTGCTCGCCGGACTGTTCGCGTTAGCACTGGTGGCCATCGCCAGTAATGTGATTCGTGCACAGATACTCGCCCGACAGGAAGAAATCGTTGTCAGCCGCCTGATTGGCGCAACAGACCGGTTTATCCGCCGACCCTTTCTTTACTATGGTGCATTTCAGGGCTGTATTGGCGGATTAGCAGCACTGGCGTTTGTATGGGCTCTGGTTTGGCTACTGACCAGTCCTGTACATCAGCTTGCAAGCCTCTACGGATCGCCATTTTCCCTGACGGGCCCCAACCTGCATGAAAGCTTGCTGATCGCCGGTGGCGCCACCCTGTTTAGCTGGCTGGGTGCATGGCTGGCGGTTTCGCGCACACTGCGGCAGATTGACTGATCTGGAACTTTTGCAGATTCTGGCACTCTGTAAGCACGAGTGCTAAAATGACTGCGAAGGGAGTTGTCATGACTGCTGCATTACCCGCCGTTTCCGCCCATAGTCTGGATGCTTACATTCAGACCGTTAATCGCTACCCCATGCTTACGCTGGAGGATGAGCAAAGTCTTGCTCGCCGCTGGCGTGATCACGAGGACGTCGAAGCAGCCCGCCAGCTTGTTTTGTCGCACCTGCGCGTCGTTGTCAGCACGGCGCGCCACTACTTGGGCTACGGCCTACCCCAGGCGGATTTGATTCAGGAAGGCAATATTGGCCTGATGAAAGCGGTTAAACGCTTTGACCCCGATCGCGGTGTGCGTCTGGTGAGCTTTGCACTGCACTGGATCAAGGCAGAAATGCATGAGTACATCCTTAAGAACTGGCGCCTGGTCAAAGTCGCCACCACCAAGGCGCAGCGCAAGCTCTTCTTTAACCTGCGTAGCCTGAAGCAGGGACTTGGCGGTTTGGGCACGACTGAGGCAGCACGTATCGCCAAGGAGTTGGGCGTAAAGCCTGAAGAAGTCCGGGAAATGGAAACCCGCCTGTCCGGACAGGATATTGGGCTGGACCCCACCTTTGACGACGGCGAAGAGTCCTACAGCCCGATAGCTTACCTTGCCAGCCCCGACGATGAGCCTCTGGCAGCGCTTGAGCGTGAACAAAGTGAGCGCTTGCAGCACGAAGGGCTGGGGCAGGCACTATCCAGTCTGGATGAGCGTAGCCGCCGCATCATTCAGGCGCGTTGGCTGAATGAGGGCGAATCGGCCACTTTGCACGAACTTGCCGATGAGTTTGGCATTTCGGCTGAGCGTGTTCGACAAATTGAAGCCAGCGCCATGAAAAAAATGCGCGCGCTCATTCCAGCTTGAGCTAGGCAGCACCTGCAAATAAAAAGCCCCGTCTGTCACAGACGGGGCTTTTTATTGATGGCGATTTGGCTGTTTGTTAAAACAGGCTGCCAATCAGCACGCTCAACAAACTGATCCACGCCCATGTGATCAGGCCGATCACAAACACCAGCGGTATGTTCTGAAAGGTAAGAAACTGTTTCATGTTGGACTCCAAATTCAATAAGCGAATTCTAATTTATTCGTCGCCAGCTTGAAAGGGGTTTCTCCCTGGTAACTTGGGATCATCGTCATCCATCAGAATACGCTCTGCGGGGCCCTGCATATCTTCAAACTGGCCACTGCGGATAGACCACAACACCCCCCAAATCAACAGCACGACAAAAATGCCTGTCAGTACAAACAAGAAGATCAGCGTGGCACTCATTTAGCCCTCAACATTGATTTCCCAGGTCTGTCTCCAGACCTTGTCCTGTTGCCGCAATTCCAGGCCAATCAACCAAAGTCCTGTGCCCGTCAAATGAATACGCGCTTCGTACTGGCCTGCAGCCGTCGCCCGCATCGGTACCTGCGCTATTGAAGCGCCCGGGCGTGCCACGCTAACGCTACCCGTCAGCCCGGTTAATGCCTGCCCTTGACGGTCTTCTGCGCTGATAAACAAGCTGTTTTCGCCCATGGTTGGTTTGCGCAAGCCTTCAAGCCTGATTTGCCAGCCAAGCTCAAGGTTTTGGTGCTGGCGCGACAGGTCCGATCCAATGCTTTTTGCCGCATCCTGACCATGCCGGGTAGTGCCGGAAAAACCGGTATGAACCGACTGGCCCGCTTCCCCAGGCAGGAATAATCCTGCAATCCCTGCGGGCAAGCCATTGGTGGCGATGTATAGCAGCCCGGCATTGACCACGGCGAGTAACGCAAAAAAACCAATCAGGAGTTTGCGTACCCAGTGCATTTTTTGCTGACGCGCGCGGTAGCGGGAAAATACAACCAGCACAAATGCGGCCACCAGATAGACCGCGATGTGAATGGCCACCACATCCAGGCCTGGCCAGCGGCCAAACAATGCCAGCAGATAGGCCAGCAGGGGAACACCACCGGCAATAATGCCCGCAAGCTCAGTGCTCGACCGCAGCAGACGCGCCGACATAAACAGCAGCACAACCGCCGCCAACCCCCCAAACAAACTAAGACCTGTCGTCATGGATAATTCTACTCAAGGGGTGTAATGAAAGCCGGCCACATCCCGATGCGCTTCTTCAGGGCGGGTTCTGGGCGTGATGACGAATGTAAGCTCACGTGTTCTGGCAGCTACTTCGGGCGGCAGTGTCACACTTGCCAGCACAGTCACGCTGCGTCCTGGCTTGACTACGACTTCGCTGAAATTTCCCAGTTCAACCGCAGAAGCCGGCACGCCTTTGACCTGTATGCGATAAAACTCAGCCACAGCCTGCTTGTTGGTAATGCGCACCTGGTAACGGTTACGTATGTCTCCGTTCGACAACTGGATAAACAATGGCTGACGAATCTGAGTAACAGCATCCTCAAAACTGCTGCGTGAAAAAATGCTGTAGCCCAGATAAATCGTCATCAACACGATGGAAACGCCGTAGCCAATGACTTTGAGGCGCTTCCAGTGCAGTCGTGGAGCGGTCGTTTGCGCCGAGGCGAGGTTGGCCTCAGAGTCATAGCGGATAAGCCCTCGCGGGAAACCCATCGAATCCATAATGCCATTGCAGGCATCAATACACAGGCCACAGGAAATGCACGGGTATTGCAAGCCATCCCGGATATCAATACCTGCCGGACACACTTGCACACACAGACCGCAGTCAATGCAGTCGCCATTCCCCCTGACGCGCCGCTCCTCCCGCGTGCGCATCCCGCTACGGGCGCTGGCACGACCATGCAGAGCCTCTCCACGTTGCGCATCATAATGAACAGCCAGAGTTTCCCGGTCATACATCACGCTTTGAAAGCGCCCATACGGGCAAACGTAGGTGCATATCTGCTCACGCATATGCCCTGCGGCAAAATAGGTACCCAAGGTAATTGCCGCAACCGTGATGTAAGCCGCCGCCGCAACCTGACCGGTAAAGAAACTGGTCAGCAAGTCTGGGGCATAGCCAAAGTACAGCACAAAGCTCATGCCGGTCCAGAAGCTGGCCAGCAGCCAGATCAGATGTGTGGCACCGATCTTGAGCAGCTTCTCTCGTCCCCAGGGTTGGCGATACAGCCGGATGCGCGCTGGGCGCTCTCCCTGGATTTTGGCCTCTATCCAGATGAAGAAATCCGTCCACAAGGTCTGGAAGCAGAAATATCCACAAAATGCCCGGCCCACCAGCGCCGTGGCAAAGAACAGCACTGAAGCGGCAATAAACAGCAACAACGCCAGCCAAACCACGTCCTGCGGATAGACGGTCAAATCAAAAACCAGAAAACGCCGCCCCGGCAGGTCAAACAATACGGCCTGTGATGGCGCGTCGGCTCTGTACCAGGGAAGCCATGGCAGCAGAAAAAACATGGCATACGCCAGCAGCAGCACACCGGTCTTGAAGCGGCGGAAGACTCCTTTGACAGAGCGTGTAAAAACCGGCAGACGCTCCTGCAATACGCCTATCTGTTCTTCAAGTCCTGTGTTCATCAATCACATGTCTGTAGTAACTGCCTGCTGCGCGGACAAAAAACCCCCGTTACCGGGGGTTTTCAGGGAAATTCACCCGGCCTATTTCGCGCCGCCCAGCTGATGCACGTAAACCGTCAGCACCTTGATTTCATCCGGGGTCATCCGTTCGCCCCAAGCGGGCATGACGCCCTTGCTGAGACCGGATGCGATTACGCTACGGATCGCTGCAACTTTATCCTGGGCTTTTTCTGCGGCAGGCACATTCGCCCACAGCCAGATCTTGTCGGTCAAATTTGGGGCGCCGATTTCCTGACGGCCCTTGCCGTTATCGCCATGACAGTAATAACAGGCTGCTGAATCCGAGGTAAACAGGGCGCGGCCCGCAGCTGCCTTGTTGGCATCATGTGCAATTCCGGAAAGACTCGCCACATGGTTGGCCAGCGAATCAATCTGCTGGGCATTCAGGACTTCGCCAAAAGCAGGCATATAACCCCGGCGACCGTTGATCAGGGTCTCGTGAATTTTTTCGTAACTCCCACCATACAGCCAGTCGTCGTCCGTCAGGTTGGGGAAGAAGCTGACAACGCCCTGTCCGCCTTGCTGGTGGCAGGGTGCGCAGTTATCCGTGAACAGTGCCTTGCCAGCCGACTGCACAAAGCCCGACAGCTCGGCATCCTTGGCGATCTGTTCAAAGCTGCTGGCTGCCACCTTGCTGAAATATGGCTTCTGCATTTCGGCGGCTTCGTTCAGGTCTTCCTGCAGCAGGGCGCGGGTGTTCCAGTGGCTGGTAACGGTTTCGCCCGACTTGTTGACGTAGCTGATATCCGAGAAGCCCGTCAGAAAGCCCTTTCCAAAAGGCCAAGAGGGATAGATCACCCAGTACACCAGGGCAAACACGATCGTCACGTAGAAGGTGTACACCCACCAGGTCGGCAATGGGTTGTTGAACTCCTGCAGGTCACCGTCCCAGGCATGACCAGTCGTTTGTACGGTTTGCGATTGCAGATGCTGTTCGCTCATCTTTTAATCCTTCTTATTGTCGTCATCGTCCAGAAACGGAATGTCCTTGTAAGACTCCAGTCTCTTTCCGCGTTTCTTGCTCCCGTACACGTACAGGAAGATGGCGACAAAGGTCACAAAAAAAATCAACAGCGCAAGCGGCTTGGTGTTCTCAGGTTTTGAAAACCACTCTATCCACGCCACCGCCAGCTCCCGGAATTACCTTGAACGCACCAGTTCGTCTTCATTCACCTTGGTGAAATCGACCATGGTGCCGAGCACTTGCAGGTAGGCAACCAGCGCATCCATTTCCGACACGCCAGACTTGTCGCCATCATAGTTACCCAGGTTAGCCTGGGCCACGAGATTCCGGTTGGCATCAGGGATATGCAGTTGTGCCGCCACAGACTCGCCAAACTGTTTCGCGTTATTCGCACGCTCGGCCTCAGTCAGCGAGTAGGGCACGCCCACTGCGCGCAAAGCCTTCATGCGACCCGCCACATCCGACGTATCCAGCTTGGTCATCAGCCACGGATAGTTGGGCATAACGGATTCAGGCACCATGGAGCGCGGCGCGATCAAATGCTGCACGTGCCATTCGTTGGAGTACTTGCCGCCCACACGCGCAAGGTCAGGGCCGGTACGCTTGGAGCCCCACTGGAATGGATGGTCGTACTGTGATTCTGCCGCCAGCGAATAATGACCATACCGCAGCTTTTCATCGCGGAAGGGGCGAATCATCTGTGAATGACAGGTATAACAACCTTCACGGATGTAAATATCACGGCCACGCTGCTCCAGCGGTGTGTAGGGACGCACGTTGATGCCTTCGGCCTTTTCAATCGTCTTGTCGATGAAAAACAGCGGAGCAATCTCGACCAAGCCGCCAATGCTGATGGCCAGCATGGTCAGCACGGTCATCAGGCCGATGTTGGTTTCAATCCATTCGTGTTTGAAGTTGATTTGCATGATGATTCCTTATGCGCCTGCCGCCGCCATTTTTGCCGCCAGTTTAGCTTCCAGTTCAGACTGCTCGCGCTTGGCCTGGCGAATGGTCATGAAAATGTTGTACGCCATGATCACCACACCCGCCCAGAAGAACGCGCCGCCAATGGCACGCATGGCATAGAACGGAATCATGGCCGCAACTGATTCAACGAACGAATATTGCAGGTTGCCAAAGTCGTCAAAGGCGCGCCACATCAAACCTTGGGTGATGCCGGAAATCCACATGGCTACGATGTACAGCAACACACCTACAGTCGCCAGCCAGAAGTGGGCCTCGACCAGTTTTACGCTGTACAGCTTGGTATCCCACAGCTTGGGAATCATGTGGTACAGCGAACCGAAGGAAATCATCGCCACCCAGCCCAGTGCCCCAGAATGCACGTGGCCCACCGTCCAGTCAGTGTAATGTGACAGGGCGTTCACTTCCTTGAGCGACATCATCGGACCTTCGAAAGTGGACATGCCATAGAACGACAGTGCCACGATCATGAAGCGCATTACCGGGTCGGTGCGCAGCTTGTCCCACGCACCAGAGAGAGTCATGATACCGTTGATCATGCCACCCCAGGAGGGCATCAACAGCAGAATGGAGAACGTTGCCGCCAGTGTGGAGGTCCAGTCTGGCAGGGCAGTCCAGTGCAGGTGATGCGCACCGACCCACATGTACATGAAACCCAGCGCCCAGAAATGGATAATGGACAGGCGGTACGAGTAAATCGGACGGCCTGCCTGCTTGGGCACAAAATAATACATCATGCCCAGGAAAGCTGCGGTCAGGAAAAAGCCCACTGCATTGTGACCATACCACCACTGGGTCATGGCATCCTGGGTGCCTGCAAACAGGCTATAGGATTTCATGGAGAACAGATCTACCGGCATGGCCAGGTTGTTGAAGGTGTGCAACAGTGCCGTTGCCAGGATGAACGCCAGGTAGAACCAGTTTGCCACGTAGATATGTGGCTGCTTGCGACGCATGATGGTGGACAGGAACAGGATCAGGTAGGTTACCCAGACCACTTCAATCAGCAGATCGATTGGCCATTCCATTTCCGCGTATTCACGACCCTGGCTGTAGCCTAACAGGTAGGACACATTGGCCAGCACGATAATGGTTTGCCATCCCCAGAAGGTAAAGCTGGCCATGCCGTCCGAAGTCAGACGCGTCTGGCAGGTACGCTGCACCACGTAATAAGACGTGGCGAACAGGGCAGAACCGCCAAAGCCAAAAATAACCGAGGTGGTGTGAACTGGACGGAAGCGACCAAACGAAAAGTATGGGCTGTCAAAATTCAGAACAGGCCAAGCCAGCTCCGAGGCGATATAGACGCCGACAAACATGCCGAACACTGCCCATACCAGCGCCATGACAGCAAATTTCTTAACAATATCAAAGTTGTACTGCTCAGCCGACGAGAACGCTGTAGTCGCCATGACACCCCCGCTTACAGAAAGCTTTTTTAGTTACAGAGCCAGAACATGATTTTGGAAAACCACAAAGCCCCTTGAAATTGCGGGGTTTCGTTAGCAAAACCAAATATGCTGATTAAATAAAGTGCGGCATTTTACTGGATTGCCCTCGTATCTTCAAGCCGCACAAAGGAACCAGCCACGCCACAAGTCTTACAAAAATGCCTATTGCGCCAGCAATGTGCGCAAGTCCTGCGCGATGGCAACCGGGCCAGTTCCATAAGCCACATGCAAACGCAATTGGCCTTTGGGGTCAAACACATAGGTGCCCGCACTATGGTCAATCAGATAACTGCTTGAGCTTTTTATCGAGCTTTTTTGATAGACCACATTGAAGCTTTTTGCCAACGCAGCCAGCTCCCCAACCGGCGCCATGGCGCCCAGGAAAGCCGGGTTAAACGAGGGGACATACTTGGCCAGAAGGTCAGGTGTATCGCGCTCGGGATCCACCGTGACAAAAATGACCTGTACCCTGTCGCCATCTGCCCCAAGTTCCCGGATCGCCGCTGCAAAATCAGATAGCGTGGTTGGACATACATCTGGGCAATGGGTGTAGCCAAAGAACAGCGCTACTACCTTGCCACGAAAATCCGCCAGTGTTCGCAACTGCCCCGCATGATCCACCAGCCGGAAATCCCGCCCCCATGGCGCACCGGTAATATCTGTCGCCTGAAACACGGGTTGTTCAGCCACAGGCGACGCCGGACGCTCACAACCCGCCGCCCCTGCCATAGCAACCACTAGCAGCAGTCGAAGTACTGCGCCTCGCATCAAAACTTGCCCAGCATGGCGCCTGGCAAATCAGCCAGTCGGTACTTGCCGGACTGCACGGCTTTGGCGAGTTTATCGAGCGTTGTCTCTTTCAACAGGCCAACAATCTTCTCCTTGACCGGAAGCCAGCGAAAATGCACGGGGCACGCTGTTTCATCCGAGCATTTTTTCAGGCCAAGAAAACAGCTTTGGGTAAAAGCGGGGCCTTCGGTCTGCAGCAGAATGTCCATCAGACTCATGCTCAGCCCGTTTTCCTTAAGGCAAAAACCGCCCATGCGTCCTCGGTAGGAGTAGAGCAGATCGCCTTTGGCCAGGCTTTGCAGAATTTTGGCAAGATAAGGTGCTGGCACATTGAGCTGCGCGGCTATATCTTTGTTCAGCACAGGTGTATCGGACGGCTGGGTAGCCATATAGATCAGTGCCTGGACGGCATACTGACTGGTACGCGACAGAATCATCCTAACCTCCTCGTTTTCATTTTTCCGAATTATAACAAGTTGGTCTGAATATCCGTCTATCCTGACTTAGAGCCTATTTCAGTAGGAATTGGATGTGCGACAGGGTCTGTCGGGATGGGTCATGGCCCGGCGCTCGCTTTGTCGTGTTCCTTGGCTTCGTATCCCGGATACGGCCTGCGTCGCGCTTCGCGCGATCATCCTGGCCGTGGCACAATGCATCTTCCAATTCCTACTGAGATAGGCTCTTACCCCCCCACTGGGTACTTGTAGTAGTGATCCACCAGCATGGCAGCAAACAGCAGGCTCAGATACCAGATTGAGAACCGGAAAGTTGTTTTTGCCAACGCGTCAGAATAGTTGCGCCAAAGCCCCCACCCATAGGCCATGAAGATGACCCCAAGTACAAGCGCGGACAACAGATAAATCCAGCCGCCCATCCCTGTGGTAACAGGCAGCAAGGTCACAGCCAGCAGAATGACGGTGTACAGAAGAACATGCAGTTGCGTGAACTTGTCGCCATGGGTAACCGGTAGCATGGGCAGTCCGGCACGGGCGTATTCATCTTTCCGGTACAGCGCCAGCGCCCAGAAATGAGGCGGCGTCCAGGCAAAAATGATCAGGAACAGCAGCAGCGCATCATGACTAACCTCGCCGGTCACTGCCGCCCAGCCAAGCACAGGAGGCATGGCGCCAGAAGCCCCGCCAATGACAATATTCTGTGGCGTGGCCGGTTTCAGGATCACTGTATAGATCACGGCATAGCCAACGAAAGTCGCCAGCGTCAGCCACATGGTGAGCGGGTTAACCCACACGTACAAAAGATACAGGCCAATACCGCCAATAACACCGGAAAACAGGATGGTCTGCGTGCTGGTCAGTTTTCCCAGGGGTAAAGGCCGGGCGCGTGTACGCGCCATCACCGCATCAATTTTCTGTTCAATCAGACAATTGAATGCAGCTGCAGCAGCAGCCACCAGTCCAATACCGACAGTGGCGGCCAGCAAAACCTGCAACGGCACCATACCCGGCGTTGCCAGAAACATCCCGATCACCGCAGTGAACACAATCAGCGAGATCACCCGCATCTTGCATAGTGCCAAATACTCCTGACAGCGGCAGGCTGCATTGTTCAGCATCATACTCGTGGGCACAAACTCACCTCATCCTGAAAAGACGGTAATTGATCACAACCAGAGTCGCCAGAAGAAGCGCGGCACCCGCGTTATGGGCAACGGCCAGGGGCAACGGCAGACTAAACCAGATGTTGGAAATGCCAAGCCCGACCTGCACCAGCAACACTCCGCCCAAGGCCGCACCCAGCAGACACAAACCACGCTGACGCGCCAGCCGATAGGCAGCGATGCCAGTCACAATCAGGACAACCAGAGCCCAAACCCTGTGTATCCAGTGGATGGCGGTTAACGATTCATGCGACAACAGGTTGCCATGCGCATCCATGCCCAGTTCGCGATGCAGGGTGTACGCATGAAAGAAATCCATCTGCGGCACCCATTCGCCATGGCACATTGGAAAATCCTGGCAGGCCAGTGCAGCGTAGTTGGTGCTGACCCAGCCGCCCAGCACAATCTGTACAGCGACGACGACAAGTGCTGCCACGCCCCATGGCCGGAGCGCCCGCACATCGGCCATGCCATGAAGCGACAACCCGCTTTCGCGTTGCCACAGCCATGTCAGCAGTGCCAACGTACTCATTCCACCAATCAGGTGGCTCGTCACGATTAACGGTTTCAGCAGCTCCGTCACCGTCCACATACCCAACAATGCCTGGAAAATAATCAGCGCCAACAACGCGACCGGAAGCGAGGGCGAACCATGCGCCTGCGAACGCAATTTCAGCGACAGCACAAATATGGCCAGT
>ERZ1645185.698-NODE-698-length-14136-cov-8.308004_pt1 | contig 14136 bp, 14 predicted proteins | sample MGYA00575351_ERZ1645185 | MGnify/ENA primary metagenome ERZ1645185 (study PRJEB40838, sample SAMN11284767) | freshwater sediment metagenome | isolation source: river sediment | host: Sediment | place: India: Jana village, Kanpur | collected 2015-12-17 ...
GTCGGGCACTAGCGGCGAAGCCTGCGGGGGAGGGTGGCAAGTAATTGCCAAATCCAGCTCCCGCTACCACGTCAGGGAACTCCAGCCTCACCGTCCGTCTTGAAGCGGACTGCTGCGCCGAGATTTCTCCTTTCGGCGAATGCCTGCTCCTGGCCGATAGCGGACTGAACGGGCGCGAGATCGCGGCGGGTGACCGCAGAATGCTCTATCGCGGGGCCGCTAGAAAGCAAAACGGCCCCAGAGGGGCCGTTCGCTTCGAATGCGTTGGTAGCGGGGGCCTGCTACCGATCCAAGCAATTCCGCTGGACCGGGCAAAAATCACCTAAATTTCAGCCAGTTAACGCTCCAATGACAAGCCGCTGAATTTTGGCGCCGCCGGTCGCCCACTAATGCGACCGCTTTCGACCCATCTGCGACCTTCAAAATGTGCATAGCGGACATTTGCGGACTCCGCGGATTGACCAAGCGGCGGGCGACAGTCGACACGAGTCAGTCATCACCTGCATGCCGACCGAGCGCACCAAGAATCGCGCATTGCCCACGCTTTCCACCCGCGCAACTGGCGATGGTCCGCTCAAGCTCGCGCGCGATTCGCCGCAGCTCACGCAGGCGCTGCCGGACGTCCGCAAGGTGACGCCGTGCCAGCTGATCGACGTCGCGGCAGGACAGTGTGGGATCGTCGGACAGCGTCAGGAGACTTCGGATCTCCTCCAGGCTGAAGCCAAGCTCGCGACCACGCGTGATGAACCGCAGCCGGTCCACCTCCTCTGGTAGGTACTCCCGATAACCGCTGACGCTGCGTGCCGGATGCGGAAGCAGGCCGATGCGTTCGTAGTAGCGGATCGTCTCGATGTGGCAGCCGCTGGCCGCCGCTGCCTGGCCGATCTTCATGACTTGACCCTGTAGTAGCTACAGGGTCTAGGATGCTCCGCCATGAACTCTTCGTCCACGACGGGCTGCGGCTGCGGCCAAACCGCCGAACGACTGTCAGTTGCCGCAAGTCGCGACCAGCGCCGAGTACTCTGGATCGTCTTGGCGATCAATGCCGCTCTATTCGTCGGCGAATACGCTGCGGGATGGTGGGCCGGGTCCACGGCCCTGCAAGCGGATTCACTGGATAGTCTCGGCGATGCCGGCGTCTACGCCCTCAGCTTGTTCGTCGTAGGTCGCTCAATGCGCTGGCGCGCGGGTGCCGGTGTGGTCAAGGGTGCGATTCAGGGGCTATTCGGCCTCGCGGTACTGGCTGAGGTTGGCCGCAAGGCGTTCCTCGGCGTAACACCGGAGGCACCGATCATGGCCGTCGCCGCGTTCATTGCGCTGTTGGCTAACCTGGTCTGCTTTTCCTTATTGATGCGCTTCCGAGATCAGGACATCAACCTGCGCTCGGTCTGGCTCTGCTCGCGTAACGATGTGTTCAGCAATGCAGGCGTGATCTCGGCCGCGGGCGCCGTCGCGTGGCTCGGACAGGGCTGGCCCGACCTGCTCGTCGGCGGGTTGGTGGCGCTGCTGTTCCTGCACACCTCCTATGACGTATTGCGCACAGCGATTGGGCAACTGCGCGATCCAATGCAACCCGCGCCAGCCTGCGGCGTACAGGTCGTCAAGCCATGAGCGACGCGATACGCGAAGCATTTGAGCGGGAGTGGTCGTTGGCCAGCGTCGCCCGCGATGCCGGTGACTTCGACAACGCGTTTGGTCATTTGGAGCGCGCACACATTCTTGGTCAGCGCAGGACGTGGCTGCACGTGCGAAGTCACGTCGGCATGCTCGACATTGCCTGGCAGCGCCGCGACCTGCGTGAGATCGCAGGTCAGCTGTCCCGGATCGTCGCGGCAGCGCTTTTCTCTCTCCTGTGGGTGCCCGTCGGCAACACGGGTGGTGCCAATGTCAGTGCCATGCGCCCCATGCCCGTGCCGCCCGATCTGCAGGCGATCCTCGATGCAGACCAGCGCTAGACTTGTGTCGAACTCGCGGCGACCGCTAGACTGCGGCCAATGTCCACTGTGACGTCAATGCCGTTCCAGCTGGAATCCCTGCGCCGCTGCACGTGGCTCGCGGGGTTTCTGCTGCTGGTGTGCCTGATGCGGGTCGGCATGGTCATGGCCTGTGCGCCGCATGACATCGCGGAATCTCTGGCGGGCGGTGCTCACGAAGTGGTCGCTGCGCAGGTCGGCGACGACAGCACGTCCAGTGAGCCGTCGAGCGGTGCTGCCACTGGTCACTGCCTGCACTGCGCTTGTCACTTCTCCGTCACTCTTCCCGCGGCGATCGGCGTCACACCGGCGCCCACTGCCCAAGACGCGCAGGTGCACTGTCAAACGCCCATGGCCGGCGCTGCTCCCGATCGGGAACTGAGGCCTCCAATCGTCTGAACCGCGGATCGCCGTGTCCCGTCGTGTGATTGCACGACGGGCTGCCGTCTGTCGTTCAGAGGAACCCATCGATGCCGATTTCACTTTCGGTGCGCGCCCGTGTGGCGGCGTGCGCCGGCGCACTGATTGCCGTATTCAGCATGAGTACCGCGGACGGCGCCCCCTTGCCGCCGTCGGATTCATCGCTCGCTGCACTGCGCAGCGCGGTTCGCGAAGCCTGGTCTCGGCATCCCGCCGCAGAAGCAACTGAGCAGACGCTTGCCGCTGCCGAGGCAAGGGCCGTGGCCAGCTCACGCCCCCTGTACAACCCCGACCTGGAGTTGGCCTACGACGACGAAGGTCCCGAGCAGACCGCAACCGCCGGCATCGCGCTGACGTTGGATTTATCGGGCAAGCGACGCGCGCGGCACCACGCGGGTCAGGCCGATCTGGTCCTCGCCGAAGCCGAAGCGGCCTTGCGTCGCATCGGGTTTGCACAGCAATGGCTGCAGGCCTGGACGGAGCACGGAATTGCGCAGGAACGCGTACGCATCGGCGAGGAGCGTCTCGCCTTGATGCAGCGCTTCGCCGACCTTGCCGAGCGTCAGCTTACGGTGGGCGACATCTCGAGTCTGGAGCGTGACCTTGCGTTGCTGGCCCGGGACGAGGCCCAGGCGGAACAGGCGACGTTACTCGCGGACGCGGCCAGCGCGACCGAGGCCTACCGTACCGTCGGTGGCGATCCCTCACTGCGCGCCGACATCGCGGCACTCGGCGTGCCCGCGGCGTGGACGGCCGACCCGTCCTCGCAAGTCGAGGCCGCGCCCGAGGGACGCATCGCGGCCGCAGCCACGGCCAGCGCAACCACACGCATTGCGATCGCCGAACGGGACCGTCGCCCGGATCCCACGCTCAGTCTGTACGGCGGTCGCAAGGATCTGGGCACCAGCGCGGGGAACGAGGGCGTGGTGGGCCTCGCTGTCAGCGTGCCGCTGTTTGTGCGCAACAACTTCAGTGCCGAAATCGCCGCAGCGCGAGCGGACGCCTCGGCAGCCACTGCGGAACAGCGACGCACCGAACTGGAACTGCGCGCCCGCGCCGACCGCGCGGTCGGCACGTTTGCCGCTGTACGCGACGCGTGGAATCGCTGGTCGCAGAGTTCGGGGACGGACGTCAGGACGCGCGCAGATCTACTCGAGCGGCTGTGGCGCGCCGGTGAAATCAGTACCGCGGATTACCTGATCCAGCTCAAGCAATCACTCGACACCGCGCTCGCCGGTGCCGACCTCCGTGGCCGCCTGTGGCGCAGCTACGTGGATGCCCTTTACTCGACCGGCCAGCTCGACGCTTGGGTTGGCTTTGATCGTCCCGTTTCCGAGGTGACCCCATGAATCGTTCGATCCACCTGACCGCGCTGGCGCTGCTGGCCGCGTTGAGCGCATTGGCCGGCTGCTCGCAGAAAGACGCGCAGCCACCCCAAACATCGAGCCCAACTGCCACCACTGCAACGGCGGACGAACACGCGGAGGCTGCCGGCGAGCATGCCGAAGAGACGGACGCTCCGCTAAGCATGACGGCGGCGGAACAGGCAGCGGCCGGTCTGCGCATTGAGACCCTGGCGCCGATGAAGCTCGGCGAAGTGCTGCAGGCGCCGGGCGAGGTGGTCGACAACGCCTACGGCGTCACGCTGATCACCCCGCGCGTGGCGGCGTTGGTGGTGCGCCGACACGCGAAGCTCGGCGACGAGGTGGCGGCCGGCGCAGCGCTCGTCACGTTGTCGAGCGTGGAGGTCGCTGAGGCGCAGGGCGAACTGCGGATTGCGGAACAGGAATGGAAGCGGGTGGCTGCCCTCGGTCGCGACGCGGTCTCGGGCCGTCGATACACCGAGGCGGCCGTCGCCGTGGAGCAGGCCCGCGCCAAGGCCGGCGCCTTTGGACTGGCGAGCAATGCGTCCGGACCGGCGAATGGAGAATTCACACTGTCGGCGCCGCACGCCGGCCGGCTGACCGAAGACGACTTCGTGATCGGCCAACGCATCGAACCCGGTGTCACCCTCTTCCGCCTCGTGGACGAGTCGACTGTGTGGGTGGACGCGACCTTGCCGGCCGAGATTGCGCGCCGGGTCGTGGTGGGCAAGGAAGCCACCGTCATTGCCGCCGGCGTGAGTCTGCGCGGCCGGGTCGTGCAGAGCGCTCACCGCACGGCCGAGGACACGCGCAATGCGCACGTCCGAATCGAAGTACCGAACGACGGCGACCAGTTGCACGCGGGCGATTTCGTCGAAGTGAGTCTCGCGACCACCGGGTCCGGCCTCGAGCAGATCGCTGTGCCGACCGAGGCCATCGTGCAACTGCGGGGCCAGACGGTGGTCTTCCGCGAACGAACCGCAGAGGAGTTCGAACCGGTGCCGATCAAGGTCGGTGCGGTGGTTGCAGACCACACGATCGTGACAGAAGGCGTTACGGCCGGTGACCGCGTCGTCGTTGCCGGCACCTATGCCCTGAAGGCGAGAATGCTGAAGGAACAGCTGGGAGAGGGTCATGGGCACTGAGTTCCAGGTCCAGGGCTCGGGAGTCACCTCATGCTGAACCGTCTCGTCGAACTTTCGCTGCGCTACAAGGTGCTGGTGCTGATCATCTTTGCCGTGGTTGCCTTCTTTGGCCTGCGTGCGGTGCGCACGGTGCCAATCGATGCATTCCCGGACGTGACGCCGGTGCAGGTGAGCATCTACACCGAGTCGCCGGGGCTGGCCGCCGAGGACGTCGAGCAACTGCTCACCTTCCCGGTCGAGTCGGCGATGGCCGGCTTGCCGAAGGTGCAGGAGATCCGCTCGGTCAGCCTGTTCGGATTGTCGTTCGTCTCCGTCTATTTCGAAGACGACATGGACATCTACTTCGCACGCCAGCTCACCAACGAGCGGTTGCAGGAAGTGGGCGATCGCCTGCCCGAAGGCTACGGCAAGCCAAGCATGGGCCCGAACACCTCCGGGCTCGGGCAGGTTCTGTGGTACACGGTCGAGCGTGCGCCCGGCGTCAGCCGCGAGCAGGTCAGCGACATGGACCTGCGCACGCTGCAGGACTGGACCGTGCGACTCATCCTGCGCACCGCGCCGGGCGTGGACGACGTCACCTCCTGGGGCGGCGGTGAACGTCAGTACCAGGTTCGAATCGACCCGCAGCGCCTGTACGCCCGCGGCCTCAGCTTCGGCGACGTGCTGAACGCGATTCCCGCCAACAACGGCCAGGTCGGCGGTAACGTCATGGACGTGGGCCGCGAACAGTTCCTGGTGCGCGGTCTCGGGCTGCTGAGTTCCGCTGAGGACATCGGTGCGATTGTGCTCAAGGCCGAGCACGGCGTGCCGGTGTACCTGCGCGACGTCGCCACCGTGGTTGAGGCGCCGGCGCCGCGCTTTGGTGCGGTGACCCGCGACGGCGAGGAGGTGGTGCTCGGCATGGCGCTCGCGCGCATTGGCGAGAATGCCAAGAACGTCGTTGATGAGGTCTCCGCCAAGCTCGCTACAGTGAGCGCCGCGCTGCCCGAAGGCGTGGTGCTGAAGCCGATCTATCAGCGCACCGACCTCGTCAACAAGGCCGTCGGTACCGCCACGGCGGCGCTGGTGGAGGGTTCGGTGCTGGTGGCGCTGGTGCTGTTCCTGTTCCTGGGCGAACTGCGCTCGGCGCTGGTGGTGATCGTGGCCTTGCCGCTCGCAATGCTGATCGCCTTCATCGGCATGCAGCAGTTCGGCCTCTCGGCGAACCTGATGTCGCTCGCGGGACTCGCGATCGGCATCGGCATGATGGTCGACGGCGCCGTCGTCATGGTGGAGAACGCGTTCCGTCTCATGGCCGAACGCCAGGCCCATGGCGAACGGGTTAACCGCACCTCCGCCGTGCTCGCCGCAGCAAAGGAGGTCGCGAACCCGATCGCCTTCGCCATCGGCATCATCATCGTCGTATTCCTGCCGCTGTTCGCGCTCGAAGGGCTCGAAGGCAAGCTGTTCAAGCCGATGGCCTTTACGATTGCGTTCGCGATGGGCGGCTCGCTGATCCTGTCACTGACGCTGATCCCGGTGCTGGCTTCGCTGATCCTGAAGCCGAAGTCCGAGAAGGACACGCGTTTCGTGGCCTGGCTCAAGCGTCGCTATCGCCCGGTTCTCGAGTGGGCCCTCGGGCGCAAACGTCTCGTGCTCGGTATCGCGCTTGCGGCACTCACGGTAAGCCTCGCGCTGTTCCCGTTCCTCGGCAAGGAGTTCATGCCCCAGCTGCAGGAGGGCTCGATCATGTGGCGCGTGACCTCGATCCCCTCGACCTCGCTCGACGAATCGATTGCGGTGTCGAAGACGATCGCCGAGGCATTCAAGCGCTTTCCCGAAGTCGAGACGACGCTCGCCATGATCGGTCGCGCCGAGAAGGGCGAGACCGCGGACGTGAACTACATGGAGATCTACACGGCGCTCAAGGACCCCGACACCTGGGAGACCGGGCGTACGATCAAGGACCTCGAGGACGCCATGCAGGAGACCCTCGAGGAAGTCGTGCCCACCACGGTGCCGAGTTACACGCAGCCGATCCAGATGCGGGTCGAGGAGCTGATCTCCGGCGTGCGGGCGACGCTGGCACTGAAGCTGTACGGCGAGGATCTGGGTGAACTCGATCGCCTGAGCGCCGAGCTGAAGGACGTCCTGGCCAAGGTCCCGGGCGTCGCGGACCTGTCGCTGGAGGCGAACGTCGGCAAGCCGCAGATCCGCATCGTCGTAAACCGGGCGGAACTCGCCCGCCATGGCATGAACGCCGAGGAGGTCCTGACGGTGGTCCGCAATGGCCTTGGCGGTGAGCCAGTCAGCGTGCTGCTCGATGGCGTGAAGCGCTTCGACATCGCCGTGCGGCTCGAGGACGCCACGCGGGCCTCGGTCGAGGACCTGCGCCGCATTCCGCTGCGCACCGCGAGCGGTGCCGTGCTGCCGCTGTCCGAGGTGGCCGACGTCAGCGTCGCAGAAGGCTACTCGTTTGTGCGTCGCGAGCAGCTGCAGCGCCACGCCGTCATCCAGATGGACGTGCGTGGTCGTGACGTCGACGGGTTCGTCAAGGAAGCCGGGGCTGCGATCGACGCCGCGGTCAAATTGCCGCCGGGTTACTGGATCGAATGGGGGGGCGCGTTCGAGAACCAGCAGCGGGCGCTCACCAAGCTCGCGGTGATCGTGCCGGTCACGATCTTCTTCATCTTTCTGCTGCTCTACACGGCCTTCAACTCGGTGAAATACGCGGCGCTGATCCTCGCCAACGTACCGTTCGCGACGCTGGGCGGTATCGTGGCGCTGTTCATTACCGGCCAGTACCTGTCGGTGCCGTCGGCGATCGGCTTCATCGCCGTGTTTGGCGTGGCCATGCTGAACGGCATCGTGCTGGTCAGCTTCCTGAACGAGCTGCGCGACAAGGGCTTGAGCGTGCGCGACGCGGTGACCGAGGGCACCGCCCTGCGGCTGCGGCCGGTGCTCATGACCGCGAGTGTCGCGATCCTGGGCCTGGTGCCGATGCTGCTGTCGTCGGGCGTCGGCGCCGAAACCCAGCGGCCCCTCGCCACCGTCGTCGTCGGCGGTCTGCTGAGCTCGACCCTGCTCACCCTGGTGTTACTGCCCGTGCTGTACGAGTGGCTGGAAACGCGTGCCGCCGCATCGACCGAGGAGACCGCATCATGAAGCGCATCACTGCCTTGCTCCACCCGAACCGCATCGCCGAGGTCGTGCACGCACTGGCGGCGGCGGGTCACCGCCGCTTCAGCGTGGTCCATGGCCAGGGCCTGCTGCAGGCCTTAAATACCCGCGAGCAGACCTACTCGGTCGAACTGGGTGAACTCATTACCCAGCAGATCCAGCTCGACGTGTACTGTGTGGACGACGAGCTGCCCACCGTCGTGGACCTGATCCAGCGCAACGGCCATACCGGTCGGGCGCCGTCGGGGTGGTTGTTCGTCTCCAGCATCGACCACGCGTACGCAATCGACGGCAACTGACATGGGCCACGGGCACGACCACGGGCTGAGTGAGGTTCGGCACGAGAAGGCGCTGTGGTGGGCGCTGGCACTAACCGGCACGTTTCTGGTCGCGGAGGTGATCGGCGGCTTGTTGACCAACAGCCTCGCGCTGCTGTCGGATGCCGCGCACATGGCGACCGACACGACCGGTCTCGTCATTGCACTGGTCGCGGTGCGCTTGGCTCGCCGGCCACCCGACGCACGGCGCACGTTCGGCTATGCGCGTCTCGAAGCCCTGGGCGCGCTTGCGAACGGCGCGCTGCTGCTCGGTGTCGCTGCCTACATCCTGTGGGAAGCGGTCGGGCGGTTCCGTGCGCCGCCGCCAGTCGCTGCGACCGGGATGCTCGTGGTGGCCGTCGCAGGTCTTGTCGTCAATCTCATCGCGATGCGGCTACTCAAGGCCGGCAGCGGCGAGAGCCTGAACGTCAAGGGCGCCTACCTTGAGGTGTGGAGCGACATGTTGGGCTCGCTTGGCGTGCTGATCGCGGCCGCGCTCATCAAGCTGACCGGTTGGCTGGTCCTCGATCCCATCCTGGCTGTCTTGATTGGTCTGTGGGTGCTACCGCGCACCTGGACGCTGGCGCGCGAAGCCATCAACGTTCTGCTGGAGGGCGTGCCGCATGGGACGGATCTGGCGGCGGTTCGCACCGCCATGCTCGCTCAACCGGGGGTCACCGGCGTTCACGACCTGCACGTCTGGGCGCTGGGCTCCAAGCAGGCAGTCCTGGCGGCGCACGTGATCGCCGACACCGGCACGGACGTGGATTCGCTGCGACGGCGTATCAATGAATCCCTGCACGATCGCTTTGGAATTGAGCATTCCACGTTGCAGATGGAATCGAGTGACTGCGGCGTGCAGGACTGCGACCGCAAGAGTCAATTGGAGTAGCTGATGAGCCGAAAAGCCAAGCGAAATCACCTGCACCCGGGGCACCGGGAACCACACTCAGAACCGGCACCCAAGCGGAGTCGATTCGGCCGGTTGGGCAGCGTCGTTGTAATTGTCGCAGCTGTTCTCGTGGCCTTGGGATTGGGAACGCTCCTGTTCAAGAGCAAAGGAACTTCCTCCGGGCAAGTGGCGGACACCTCGAACGAGGCGGCTCTGGCCAGTAGTCAAGCGCCCACACTCGGCGACGCGCATGCCAGGGTCCACATCGTCGAGTTTCTCGACCCGGCGTGCGAAACCTGCGCCCAGTTCTACCCGCTGGTGAAGAAGCTGGTTGCAGACAACCCGGGCCAAGTCCGCGTTTCGCTGCGGCACGTCGCGTTTCACGAGGGATCCGATTACGTGGTGAGGGTCCTGGAAGCGAGCCGCAAACAGGACAAGTATTGGCCGACGCTGGAAGCCGTGCTGGCATCGCAAGCGATCTGGGCACCGAATCACACGGCCCAGCCGGATCTCGTCCTGCAGGCGATTGCAGGTGTCGGCTTGGATATGGCGCAACTCATGGCCGACATGAATGCGCCGGAGGTCGCTGAGCGCATGCAGAACGACTCGAGGGACGCGATCACGATGAAAGTTACGGCGACGCCCGAGTACTTCGTCAATGGCCGGCCGCTGCCGAGCTTTGGCGATCAGCAGTTGCTCGAACTTGTGCGCGAGGAGTTGCAGAAAGCCTACTGAACTCCCGGCCGCATCCGTCCAGTCATCGCTGGACGTCGGCGTCAGGGAGCCACGTAGGCTCAGGTCGCGAGCGCTATTCGGACGCGACGTGCAGAAATGTGGCGGGCTTACGGCCGACCTTGGGCGTCCGCCCCGTGCCCCGCGAGGTACTCTGTAAGGACCTCGAGCTCGGCCGGGCTCGGTATTCTCACGCCGCCGCCGGCCGCGCTGTTCTGGTCCTGCATGTGCTGGCGCATCCTTGCGGTCACGCCGGCCCATTCCTGCGACGTGTGCAAGGACGGCGACGGGGGGGAATGGCATTGCGAGCAGATGGTCGTAACGAGCCTGGCCCCCTGAGAATCACGATCCGGGAGTGAGGCCGCCGCGTTCGGAGTCCACATCCAGCCCATGCCGCGCATCGTCTGCATGTCGCGGTACATCGTCTCGTAATGCTCGCGCAGCAACGCGTTGCGCTTCGTCGGGTCCTTCTCGGCTGCGATGGCGGCCATCTGGTTGCGCATCATGGCCATGTGTCCCTGCATCTGCGACTGATACAGGCCGGGGGTCATGTGCGAGGGCATGCCCCACATACCGCCGGACGGCATCCCGTGGCCCATCATCGGGCAGTCCATCATGCCGTCGCCCATCATTCCGGACCCCATCATTCCCTGGCCCATCATGCCGGACCGCATCATGGTCGGGTCCATCATCATCCAGTCCGTGCAATCGCGGCCGTGCATGCCGGGCATGCCGCGCAGCGAGCGCATGTGGTCCTGCATCATCGACCAGTGCTGCTGCATGGCCTGCTGTTGAGCCTGCGGGTCGGGCGCGGATTTCAGCCGGGCGAGTTCCTGATTGAGCGCGTCGACCTGGTGTTGCAGTTTCTCGATTTGGGCTTGATTCGCATCGGCCGAGGCGGCGGCGGGTGCCGCGTTCGGCAACAGCCCGGCCGTCCATGAGGCAGTGAGGGCGACAACGATCGAAAATAGCTTCCGCATGGTCCGGGCCTTCGGCAGCACCGATGTTGCAGCAATGCTCAAGCGTAAACCCTGAAGTGGCTACAGGGTCAACAGGGCCCGATCCAGCCCTGCCAATTCGTCGGTCTTGCTCTCAGGCGACCACCTCGAGTACGCCCATCATTCCCCGGCTCTCGTGCTCGAGGATGTGGCAGTGATACATCCGCTTGCCGAGGTGTCGCTGTACCACCTTGAAGGTCACGGTCTCGAATGCTGCGACATTGACGGTGTCGCGCCATGCGACGAAGGGCTCCGCGATCGTGACGCCGCGGCGCGTGCGACTGACCACCTGGAACTGCGTGCCGTGCAGGTGGAACGGATGATCCATGCTCGACCGATTCTCGATAGTCCACTGCTCGATTTCGTCGCGTCTGCTCCTGAGGTCCACTCTGGTCGGGTCGAATGATTTGCCGTCGATCAGGAAGCTCATCATGCCGCCTCCCATGCCCATGCCCATCCCGGACGAGAAGACCAGCCGCTTGCTGGTGGTCGGCAAGCCGAGGTCCGTCAGTGGACGGAGCATGCTGGGGAGTGCGACAGCGGCCCTGGTCGCGGTCGAGTGACTGAGTGTCAGCAATGGAATCGTCGTGTTCGAAAATCCCATCATGCCCATCCCGCCACGGTCATAGGGCAGGCTCTGCAGGACGGCGGATGCCGGCGACGACAGGCCGGCGGTGACGACGAACTCGACGCGTTCCGCCGGCGCCAGGAGGATCTCGTCGAGGCCGGGTAGCGGCGCATCCAGCAAGCCGCCGTCCGTGCCGATCAGCGTCAGCGTGTGTCCCGTCAACGCCAGGCGCAGGTAACGGGCATTGGTCGCGTTCAGGATCCGCCACCGCTGGCTTTGGCCCGGATCGATCGACAGCATGGGCTGGTGCTGGCCGTTGACGAGCAGGTAGTTGCCCTCGCGACCGTTCTGCCAGTCCATCGCCGAGTTCGGCGGAATCGTCCCATCGGCTGCCAGGCGCAGATCGGATACGACCAGCAACCTTTCCTCGATGGCCGAAGGCACGGGATCCGTGCGTGATCGCACGATGAACAGGCCCGCCATGCCGCGGAACACCTGCTCGGCCGTGAACTCGTGCGGGTGGGGGTGATACCAGTACGTGCCGGCACTGCCCACCGGCAACGTGAACTCGTAGAGCCGAGTGGCACCCGGCGCCACGGGATCCATGGGATTGCCATCCTGGTCGGGCGGCACCGGCAATCCGTGCCAGTGCACGGTCGTTTCCTGCGACAACTGGTTTTCCAGCCGAATGCGGACGGTGTCGCCTTCGTACACCTCGATCAGCGGTCCGGGCACGCTCGAGTTGTAGGTCCAGAACTCTGTCGAAGTGCCCGGCAACATGACCTTGTTGGCACGCCGTGCCACGAGCGTCCCCGCGAACACGTTTGGCGTCGTACTGGTGTTTGCGAGCCGCACCAGGTCGGCCAGGGGCTGACCCGCCGTCAGAGGCGACACCGCAGCTGGCGGCGGCGGGTTCGACGCAGGTGGGCTGGCAGGCGGTGGTGCGGGTCCCATCGACGGCGTCGGCGCTTCAGCCGCGCCTCCTCCGCTGCCGCCGCAACCGGTGAGAACCGCGACAGACCCAGCGGTGCCGAAGAGAATGAAGCGACGACGATCCATGGACCTTCTCCCGCGATAACGATCAGCGTGCCACGGCATCCATCATCGCGTTGCTCGCGTTCACCATCGAGAACATGAACAAGTTGCGCTGACCGGACGGCAGTGTGTTGTGCCCCATTCCGGGCGAACCACCCATCATCGGGCCGCCATGTGAGTGCCCACCGTGCTCGAGCGGATGCATCGCAGTCATCCAGTCCCGCATGGCGTCAGCATCGAGCAGCGTGCCCATGCCCTGGTAGGTGCCGTCGAGCGAGGCGCACGATGTCACGGTCGCGTCGATTCGATATAGATTATGCGTCGAGTCCGGGACGCTGACCGTGCCGTTGAACATACAGCCACGGGAGTCGCTGGCGTGGAGTTGCCCGTTGGCGTCCAGGGTCATTGTCATCGTGTAGCCGTTCGACGTGGTGCGCGTGTAGACACCCGCAACCGTTCCGATCGAGGCAGGCCGGTCCCACATCGGGCTCAGGCTCATGTTGAAGGTACCGGCGTCGCCACTGCCGGAATATCGCCCGCTCATCGCGCCCGGCGCATGGTGATCAACCATCATCGTCGCCGTGCCGTGGTTCGTGCCGTCCGGGAAGTGGGCGCCGTCATACATGTGGCCGGCAAACGTGGCGTCGAAACTCGCTCCGCTCATTGGCATGCGGCCGCCCCACACGCGCCCGTCCGTGGCCATCCACACGCTGTGACCGTCGGGACCCGTCAAAGCGACGACGGGTGACGTCTGTCCAGTCGTGGCGGAAACGATGCTGCCCTTCCAGACGCCAGGAGTCGTTGCAGTCGTCGACGTCGGCGGAGTGCTGGGCGTTCCAGTGGGTGGGCTGGTCGGGCTGGCGCCCGAGCCTGTGGTCGAATCGCCGCCGCCACTGCCGCCGCAGGCGGTCAATGCAAGGCTGGCGGCAATGAGTGTCATCGGTGCAAGTAGTGAGCCATTCGAGCGGTTCATAAATGTCTCCAGGGAATCGCTGAAACCGTGTCTGGGTGGCGTGCAGGCGCCGCGAAAGCGGAGACCACCCGCAGGCGGCCTCCGCCGGGATCGCCTACTTCGCGGCGTCTTGCGCCATGCTGCGGTGCTCCGCGGCAAGCGCCCGATAGTCGGCCGCGGCGTCCGTGTAGCTCTTAACGAGACGCTCGCAATGCCGCACCATCGAATTGGGCCCCGTCTTCTTTGGGCCACCGGCCGTGCCGTACGCACGCGCCATCGCCTCGTGCTTACTGGCCTCCGCTTGCGCTGCGGCCGCATCGGCGTCGTATGACTTGGCAATGGCCTCGTGATCCGCCGGAGTCTTGGCGGCCGCGATCTGCGCTTCCGTTACATCGGCGACGGCAGGCAGCGGAACAAATGCAGAAAGGGCGAGAACGGCCGCGAGAGCGGCGAGCGGGTTACTGTGCAATTTCATGGAAATCTCCGTACGACTGAACTGTGTGCCCGCAGCACCGTCGGGTGCCCGGGACTAAACGCGACGGAAGGCGCGTTCAGTTCGGCGGTCGCAGGAAATCGAACAG
>ERZ1645185.699-NODE-699-length-14133-cov-6.974570_pt1 | contig 14133 bp, 15 predicted proteins | sample MGYA00575351_ERZ1645185 | MGnify/ENA primary metagenome ERZ1645185 (study PRJEB40838, sample SAMN11284767) | freshwater sediment metagenome | isolation source: river sediment | host: Sediment | place: India: Jana village, Kanpur | collected 2015-12-17 ...
CTGGGCAAGGACATCGTCGGAAATCCTGTCGTGGCCGATCTGGCCAAAATGCCGCACGTGCTGGTGGCGGGCACCACCGGCTCGGGTAAATCCGTCGGCATCAACGCGATGATTCTCAGCCTTTTGTACAAGGCCGAGGCGCGCGACGTGCGTTTCCTGATGATCGATCCCAAGATGCTGGAGATGTCGTTCTACGAAGGCATCCCGCACCTGCTGGCGCCGGTGGTCACCGACATGAAGCAGGCCGCCAACGGCCTGAACTGGTGCGTGGGCGAGATGGAACGCCGGTACAAGCTGCTGAGCCGGCTGGGCGTGCGCAACCTGGCCGGCTACAACGCCAAGATCGACGAGGCGAAGGCGCGCGAGCAGTCGATCCCCAATCCGTTCAGCCTGACGCCGGAAGCGCCGGAGCCGCTGGACCGCATGCCGCACATCGTCGTCGTCATCGACGAACTGGCCGACCTGATGATGGTGGTCGGCAAAAAGATCGAAGAACTGATTGCCCGGCTGGCGCAGAAGGCGCGCGCCGCGGGCATCCACCTCATCCTGGCCACGCAGCGCCCGAGCGTGGACGTCATCACCGGCCTGATCAAGGCGAACATCCCCACCCGCATTGCCTTTCAGGTCAGCAGCAAGATCGACAGCCGAACCATTCTGGATCAGATGGGCGCCGAAGCCCTGCTGGGCATGGGGGACATGTTGTACATGCCCTCGGGCACCGGCCTGCCGATCCGTGTGCACGGCGCCTTCGTCAGCGATGACGAGGTGCACCGGGTGGTCGACTACCTGAAGAGCCAGGGCGAGCCCAACTACATCGAAGGCCTGCTCGAAGGCGGAACCGTTGAAGGTGAGGGTGGTGCCTTCGGCGAAGGTGGTGACGGCGGCAGTGAGAAGGACCCTTTGTACGACCAGGCGGTCGAGGTGGTGCTGAAAAACCGCAAGGCCAGCATTTCCCTGGTGCAGCGCCACCTCAAGATCGGCTACAACCGGGCGGCGCGGCTGGTCGAGGACATGGAGAAGGCCGGCCTGGTCAGCGCCATGAGCACGAGCGGGCAGCGCGACATCCTGGTGCCGCAGCGCGACGAGTGAACTCCAGGCGGATGCGAAGGTCCGACACACGATGATCAAAACCTTTTTTCCTGGCTGGCTGGGCCGGATGCTGCTGGCCGTCCTTTTCGGGGGTGTTGGCACCTCCGCTCTTGCATCCGGTCTCGACAGCCTGGACGGATTCCTGAAGGCGACCCGTTCCGGGCGGGCGAGCTTCACGCAGGTGGTGACTTCCCCGGCTCGTGATGGCCAGGCCGCGCGCAGCAAGACGTCCAGCGGCCGCTTTGAGTTTCAGCGTCCGGGGCGTTTCCGTTTCACCTACCTGAAGCCCTTCGAACAGACCATCGTCGCGGACGGGCAGACGCTCTGGCTCTACGACGTGGACCTGAACCAGGTGACGGCGCGCAAGCAGGAACAGGCTCTGGGCTCTACCCCCGCAGCCCTTATCGCTGCGGCCGCCGACCTCAAGGCCTTGCAGGCCGAGTTTGACCTGGCGGCTGCACCCGATCGGGATGGGCTGCAGTGGGTGGTGGCCACGCCCCGGACGCGCGAGGGGCAATTGCAGGCAGTCCGGGTTGGCTTCCGGGTCACCGACAAGGGCAACGAGCTGGCCGCGCTCGACATCCTGGACAGTTTCGGCCAGCGCTCGGTGCTGACTTTTTCCGGCTTTGAGCTCAATCCGGTGCTGGCGCCCGGCCTGTTCCAGTTCAAGCCGCCGGTCGGTGCGGATGTGATACGGCCATGACGCCGGGCTGGCCCCACGCTATGGCGCCGCTGGCCGAGCGGCTTCGGCCCCGCACCCTCTCCGAGGTGATCGGGCAGCAGCATCTGCTGGGCGAGGGCATGGCGCTGAGGTTGGCCTTCGAGTCGGGGCAGCCGCACAGCTGCATCCTGTGGGGCCCGCCGGGGACCGGCAAGACCACCATCGCGCGGCTGATGGCTGACGCCTTCGACGCGCAATTCATCACGATCAGCGCTGTGCTCGGCGGCGTGAAAGAAATCCGCGATGCGGTGGCGCGGGCCGAGGCCGCGCGCGGTGGCCTGGCGCCCCAGGGCACCATCGTCTTCGTGGATGAGGTGCATCGTTTCAACAAGAGCCAACAGGACGCGTTCTTGCCACACGTTGAAAGCGGCCTGTTCACGTTCATCGGCGCCACCACCGAAAACCCGTCGTTCGAGGTCAACTCGGCTTTGCTGTCGCGGGCTGCGGTCTATGTGCTGCAACCGCTGACCGAGCCGGATTTGAGACAGATTGTGGACAAAGCCATCGCCCAATGGCAGCGATTCACCATCGAAAAAGAAGCGGTCGACCGGCTGGTCGGTTATGCCGACGGTGACGCGCGACGCCTGCTCAACACCCTGGAGACGCTCGCCGTGGCGGCCGAGCGCGAACAGCTTACGACCATCAGCGATGCCTGGCTGCTGCGGGTGCTGGGTGAGCGCCTGCGCCGTTACGACAAGGGCGGCGACCAGTTCTACGACACCATCAGCGCGCTGCACAAATCGGTGCGGGGTTCCGACCCGGATGCAGCCCTGTACTGGTTTGCGCGCATGCTCGATGGCGGGGCCGACCCGCGCTACCTGGCTCGCCGCTTGATCCGCATGGCCACCGAGGACATCGGCCTGGCCGACCCGCGCGCGCTGCGGCTGGCGCTGGACGCGGCCGAAGTCTACGAACGCCTGGGCAGTCCTGAGGGCGAACTGGCGCTGGCCGAATGCCTGGTGTATCTGGCGGTGGCGCCCAAATCCAACGCGGTCTACAAGGCGTTCAACCAGGCCCGCGAATTCGTGCGCCGGGATGGTACCCGCGCAGTGCCCTTGCACCTGCGCAACGCGCCGACTCAACTCATGAAAAACCTCGACTACGGACGGGGCTATCGGTATGCGCATGATGAAGAGGGGGCCTTCGCCGCGGGCGAGAACTACCTGCCCGATGGCATGGCACGCCCCGGCTTTTATCGGCCCGTGCCGCGTGGCCTGGAGATCCGCATCGCGGATAAGCTGGACGAGCTTAAGCGCCTGAACGATCAGAAATCCTAATCAACGCGCAAGGCTGCTGATCGGACTCCCGGATGCAGGGTAAACCCCGCCTTCGCGAAGGTGGTGTTCCTTGATGCCTTGGCTACAATCGCCGCCACCCGCCCGCCTACCAGTCTGTCATGGCGGGCTTTTTGTTAGTTGGCTGGTTGGGCCCACAAGGCCCGAGTCGCCAGTGCCACGGATCTGTGGCGCACGCAGGTGCAAGACCGGTCACAAAACGGAGAACGCTTTATGGATATTTTGCTGCAGCAGATCATCAACGGTCTGATTCTCGGCAGCATGTACGCCCTGATAGCCCTTGGCTACACCATGGTGTACGGCATCATTCAACTCATCAACTTCGCCCATGGCGAAGTGCTTATGGTTGGTGCGATGACCAGCTGGGTGATCATCGGCATGATGCAGGCGTCCATGCCCGGGGCGCCTGGTTGGATCATCCTGCTGCTGGCCACCATCATCGCCTGCGTGGTCGCGGCGGCGCTGAATTTCTCGATCGAAAAAATAGCGTACAAACCCCTTCGAAACAGTCCGAGGCTGGCGCCGCTGATCACCGCAATCGGGATGTCAATCCTGCTGCAGACGCTGGCGATGATCATCTTCAAGGCCAACTACAAGCCCTATCCCACTCTCCTGCCCACGGAGCCCTTCCACATCGGCGGCGCGGTCATCACGACCACCCAGATTGTGATTCTGAGCGTGACGGCAATGTCACTGGCGTTTCTGATGTGGCTGGTCAACGCGACGCGTCTCGGCCGCGCCATGCGGGCCACTGCGGAGAACCCGCGCGTGGCGGCGCTGATGGGCGTCAAGCCCGATGTCGTGATTTCGGCCACCTTCATCATCGGCGCGATCCTGGCCACCATCGCTGGTGTGATGTACGCATCCAACTACGGCACCGTTCAGCACACCATGGGCTTCCTGCCGGGCCTGAAGGCGTTCACGGCGGCGGTCTTTGGCGGGATCGGCAATCTGGCCGGCGCGGTCATCGGCGGCATCCTTCTGGGCCTGATCGAAGCCATCGGCTCCGGATACATTGGAATGCTGACCGGCGGGTTGCTCGGCAGCCATTACTCCGACATCTTCGCGTTCATTGTCCTGATCATCGTGCTGACGCTGCGGCCTTCCGGGCTGCTCGGTGAACGCGTGGCGGATCGCGCCTGACCGACTGGAGATCGAACCATGACCCTGAACAGAACCCATCTGATCCTCGGCGCGATCGGCCTGCTCGTGCTGCCGCTGATCCTGCAATCCTTCGGCAACGCCTGGGTTCGCATCGCCGACATGGCGCTGCTGTATGTCCTGCTGGCGGTCGGCCTGAACATCGTGGTGGGCTACGCCGGACTGCTGGATCTCGGCTACGTGGCGTTCTTCGCCGTCGGCGCCTACATGTTCGGACTGATGGCCTCGCCCCACCTGACCGACACCTTTCCCGCCTTCGCCGCCATGTTTCCCAACGGGTTGCACACGCCGCTGTGGCTGGTCATCCCGCTCGGAGCGGGGCTGGCGGGGCTGTTCGGCGTGCTGCTGGGCGCTCCGACACTGAAGTTGCGCGGCGACTACCTGGCGATTGTGACCCTGGGGTTCGGCGAGATCATCCGCATCTTCCTGAACAACCTGGACCACCCCATCAACATCACCAACGGTCCCAAGGGCATCAACCAGATCGATTCGATCAAGTTCTTCGGCCTGAACCTGGGCAAGCCAATCACCGTCGGCGGTTTCGAAATCGCGTCGGTGACGCTCTATTACTACCTTTTCCTGGTGCTTGTCGTGGTCAGTGTCATCATCAGCCACCGACTGGAGTTGTCGCGCATCGGGCGCGCCTGGATGGCGATCCGAGAGGACGAAATCGCCGCCAAGGCCATGGGCATCAACACCCGAAACATGAAGCTGCTCGCGTTCGGTATGGGAGCGACCTTCGGCGGTGTGGCCGGTGTCATGTTCGGGGCATTCCAGGGGTTTGTCTCGCCTGAATCCTTCTCCCTGATGGAGTCGGTGATGATCGTGGCCATGGTGGTGCTGGGTGGTCTGGGGCATCTGCCAGGGGTTGTACTTGGCGCGGTGTTGCTGGCGGCCCTGCCTGAAGTGCTGCGCTACGTGGCCGGGCCCTTGCAGGCCATGACAGGCGGGCGTCTGGACGCGGCCATCCTGCGCCAGCTGCTGATCGCCCTGGCGATGATCACCATCATGCTGATGCGTCCGCGCGGGTTGTGGCCGTCGCCCGAGCACGGCAAGTCACTGCCGGGCAAGTGAGGAGCGGGACATGAGCGATACCGTATTGAAAGTAGCCGGCGTTTCCAAGCGCTTCGGCGGCCTGCAGGCCCTCAGCGACGTCGGGATCACGATCCAGCGCGGCCAGGTCTATGGCCTGATCGGACCCAACGGCGCGGGCAAGACCACCTTTTTCAACGTCATCACCGGCCTGTACACCCCCGACAGCGGCACCTTCGAGCTCGCGGGCAAGCCGTATCAACCGACGGCGGTGCATGAAGTCGCCAAGGCCGGCATCGCGCGCACATTCCAGAACATCCGCTTGTTCGCCGAGATGACCGCGCTGGAGAACGTGATGGTGGGTCGTCACATCCGTACCGGTTCGGGGCTTTTCGGCGCCGTGTTCCGCACGGCGGGCTTCAAGGCCGAGGAGGCCGCCATTGCCCGGCGTGCTCAGGAGCTGCTCGACTACGTGGGCATCGGCAAGTTCGCCGACTACAAGGCCCGAACCCTGAGCTATGGTGACCAGCGCCGTCTGGAAATCGCCCGCGCTCTGGCCACCGACCCGCAACTGATCGCGCTGGACGAACCGGCCGCCGGCATGAACGCCACCGAAAAGGTGATGTTGCGCGAACTGATCGACCGCATCCGCAAGGACAGCCGAACCATTTTGCTGATCGAACACGACGTCAAGCTCGTGATGGGCCTGTGCGACCGCGTCACCGTGCTCGACTACGGTAAGCAGATCGCCGAGGGTACGCCCGCCGATGTGCAGAAGAATGAAAAAGTGATCGAAGCCTACCTGGGCACCGGAGGACATTGACATGGCGGCGACACTACTCAAGGTCAAGGGCCTGCGCGTGGCCTATGGCGGCATCCAGGCTGTCAAGGGTGTGGATTTCGAGGTGCGCGAAGGCGAACTGGTCTCTTTGATCGGCTCCAACGGCGCCGGCAAGACCACGACGATGAAGGCCATCACCGGCATCCTGCCGATCAACGATGGCGATATCGAGTACCTGGGCAAGAGCATCCGGGGCCAGGGCCCCTGGGATCTGGTCAAACAAGGGCTGGCCATGGTGCCGGAAGGTCGTGGCGTGTTTGCGCGCATGACGATCACCGAGAACCTGCAGATGGGCGCCTACATCCGCACCGACAAGGCCGATATTCTGGTGGACATCGAAAAGGTCTTCACGATCTTTCCGCGCCTGAAGGAACGCAAGGACCAGTTGGCCGGCACCCTGTCTGGCGGTGAGCAGCAGATGCTGGCCATGGGCCGTGCCTTGCTGAGTCGTCCAAAAGTTCTTCTGCTGGACGAACCCTCGATGGGGCTGTCGCCGATCATGGTGGACAAGATCTTCGAGGTCGTGAAGGATGTCTACGCCCAGGGCGTGACGATCCTGCTGGTGGAACAGAACGCAAGCCGCGCACTGGCCATCGCGGACCGCGGCTATGTGATGGAGTCGGGCGTGGTGACGATGAACGGCGACGCCAGGGAAATGCTCAACGACCCCCGCGTTCGGGCGGCCTACCTCGGCGAGTGAACGACGGTCTTCGGTTCAAGATACCGCAGTCCGTGCTGGTGGTGATCTTCACCGCGGCGCTGGACGTGCTGTTGATCCGCCGGGCCGACGCGGACGATTACTGGCAATCGGTGACGGGATCCAAGGACCGGGAAGACGAGGCCTTTTCCGATACCGCGGCGCGCGAGGTCCTGGAAGAAACCGGTATCGATTGCACCGCAGGCGCGCCACTGGCCAGTCGCTTGCGGGATTGGGGCCTTGAAAACGTCTATGGCATCTACCCCCAGTGGCTGCATCGGTATGCCCCGGGTGTGACCCACAACGTCGAGCGTGTGTTCGGTCTGGAGGTGCCGGTCGGTACGCCCGTGCGACTGGACCCACGCGAGCACACCGCGTACCAATGGCTGGCCTGGAAGGATGCCGCCGATCGGTGCGCTTCTGCTTCGAACGCCGAGGCGGTGCTGATGCTGCCGCGGTTTTTGCGGTAAGGTTGTCTGCGTGAACCCGGCCGTCGAATCGCTGCGCATTGCCACCTACAACATCCACAAGGGGGTGCAGGGGGTCGGCCCGCGCCAGCGGCTGGAAATCCACAACCTGGGCCATGCGATCGAACAACTCGACGCCGACATCGTCTGTCTGCAGGAGGTCCGCAAGGTGCACCGGCGCCAGCAGCACTATTTCACCCACTGGCCTGACCTGCCACAGGCCGATTTCCTGGCGCCCGAAGGCTACGAAGCGGTCTATCGCACCAATGCCGTCACCCGCCATGGGGAACATGGCAATGCCTTGCTGTCGCGCTGGCCAGTTCTGGCGCACCGCCATGAAGACATGTCCGACCACCGGTTCGAGCAGCGCGGTTTGCTGCATGTGGAAGTCGATGTGCAGGGGCGGGTTCTGCATGTGATCGTGGTGCATTTCGGCCTGATACCCGCCAGCCGCATTCGCCAGGTGGCCCAACTCGGGCACTACATCGAGCGCGAAGTGCCCCAGGACGCGGTCCTGGTCGTAGCGGGCGACTTCAACGACTGGGGCACGCGCATCCAGCGCGCCCTTCACGGCATCGGCATGCGTTCGTCCGACACCATGCGCTGCCCGACCTACCCCTCCCGACTGCCGGTGGTGCAACTGGACCAGATTTTCGTGCGCGGCCTCAGGCCGATACACCTTCACGTGCCGCGCGGGCGGATCTGGGGCCGCATGTCGGACCATCTGCCGCTGATCGGCGAATTCGGGATCAGCTGACCATGTCCGCGCGCGCTACCGACCCGCGCGACCCCCACCGGATCAGGCTGTTGGAGGGAGGGCAGGAACTGTTTCCGGCATTGGTCGCCGCGATGGACCAGGCCCGCTCCGAAGTCCGGCTGGAAACCTACATCTTCGATTTCACCGGCGAGGCGGCGTGCGTGGCCGAGGCCCTGATCCGGGCCGCTTCGCGTGGGGTCACGACCTGGGTGGTGGTCGATGGCGTGGGCACGCCCGAGTTGCCGCAACCCTGGCGCGGGCGATTCAAGGCCGCGGGCGTTCAGTGGCGGATCTACGCGCCGCTGGGAGCCCTGGGGCTGTTGATTCCCAGCCGCTGGCGGCGTCTGCACCGCAAGCTGTGCGTCACCGACGGTCGGCTGGCTTTCTGTGGCGGCATCAACATCCTGGACGACCATCACGATCCCCATCACGGGCAACTGGAGCAGCCGCGGCTCGATTTCGCGGTGCGCGCGGCCGGCGCCCTGGTGCTGCAGGTGCAGGAAGCCACCGCCCAACTGTGGTGGCGCATGCAGTCGGTGCAGGACATGCGCGAGCACCATTTTCCGCATGCGTTCAGTACTCTGCGCTCCGGGGGGCTGACCTTGCCCTGGCGGCGCGAAGCCGGCCTCGGAACCGATGATGCGCTCGGGCACCCTGTGCAACGGGCGACACTGGTGTTGCGTGACAACCTGCTCCATCGCGGTCGCATCGAGCGCGCCTACCGGCGTGCCATTGCCGGCGCGACCCACGAGATCATCATCGCCAACGCCTACTTTCTGCCGGGTCGGCGGCTGCGTAAGGCGCTGATCCACGCGGCACGCCGCGGCGTGAAGGTCCGCCTGCTCCTGCAGGGTCGCTACGAGTACTTCATGCAGTACCATGCGGCCCGGCCGATCTATGGGGTGCTGCTGGCCGCTGGCGTCGAGATCCATGAATACACCGCCAGTTTCCTGCATGCCAAAGTGGCGGTGATCGACGCGGACACCCCGCAATCGTGGGCCACGGTGGGCTCGTCCAATCTCGACCCGCTGAGCCTGCTGCTGGCGCGCGAGGCCAACGTGGTGGTGCGAGACAGTGCGTTTGCCCAGAACCTGCGCGCGCGTCTGGTTCGCGCGATGAACCAGGGAAGCCGGCTGCTCGCGCCGGACGATTACGCCCAGCGCCCCCTGGTGCAAAGGATCAAAGAGCGGATCGCACTGGGCTTGATGCGCCTGGCGCTGTTCCTGACCGGCAATCGGTATTGAGGGCCGGTTCCCGTTCGGTCGGTGGCCCGCTCAGTCGCCACCACCGCCGCATCCGCCCCCGTCCCCGCCATCGCCGTCGGACCCGTTGTGCGAGCCGCCACAGCCGGTGCTGCCGCAGCCCAGCGCATTGCCGCACCAGGTTCCGTCCTTGGCGCGGGTGCAGTCGGGTTGGTAGCGAAATCCGCCCGGAATCGCCAGCACGGTGTCCAGCTCGAACAGCAACGGCAGGGCGGCCGCATGGCGCGGGTCCAGGCCTTCGTCGGCACAGGCCATCCGCCAGGCCCGACGCAAGGGCTCGGCGCCGCGGTCCTGGGGCCGCATCGCGGCCGCCGGCGTGTGGTGCAGCAGACGACCGAAGGCGTGGCGGCAGAAATGCTGGTAACGCGCAGTGTCCAGGATCAGCGCGTGCCAGAGCTCGTCGACCACCTTGGAGGGCATGGCCACCATGCGCCCTCGCGCGGCCAGGCTGATCCGGAAGAACTGTCGCAGGCCGCGTTCGACGTCGTTGAGTGCCGCGTCGCCCAGGTGCGGCCAGACCTGACGCACCCGGCCCCGAAGGTGTGGCGCGAAGGCGTAGGTTTCGATGAAGGCCTGGTGTCGGCGCCGCCGGGCCATGCGCCAGAAGAGGAATAGCGCCAAGGTCAGCAGCACGACGGCGATCACCGTCACAGGCGGCGGGGTCATGTGAAGCGCTCCTTTCATGATCTTGTTGTTATGGTTTGCATTGAAGGCTCTGTGTGTGACAACGGTGTGACAACGTCATGTCGACGCAACAGTGGCGCAGGCGGGGATTCGGCTCAGCTGGAAAAGACATCAAAGTGCTATAAAAAAAATAGCTATATATGTCTATTTGACGCTGCTATTCTGGCAATAACCACATTGACGAATCGCTGGTACCATGCTCCCATGTTAATGAAAAGCCCTGACGCCATGACACCAGCCGACATTGACGAAGGCACGCCGGTTTCTGTAAGGATCCGAGAGCGCATCAAAGCCGCGCGCAAGCGCTTCAACGCGAACGACAACATCGCCGATTTCATCGAGCCCGGTGATCTGGAGAAGATGCTCGACGAGGTCACGGTCAAGATGCAGGGCGTTCTCGACAGCCTGGTCATCGACACCGACAACGACCACAACACGTCCGACACCGCTCGCCGCGTGGCCAAGATGTACGTCAACGAGGTGTTCCGGGGCCGCTATGTGCAGGCGCCGGGCCTGACCGAATTTCCGAACGCCGAGCACCTCAACGAGCTGATGATCGTCGGCCCCATCACCGTGCGCAGCGCCTGCAGTCACCATTTCTGCCCGGTGATCGGCAAGGTCTGGATCGGCGTGCTGCCCAACGAGCGCACCAACGTGATCGGTCTGTCCAAGTACGCGCGCATCGCCGAATGGATCATGAGCCGCCCGCAAATCCAGGAAGAGGCGGTGATCCAGCTCGCCGACCTGATCCAGGACAAGACGCAACCCGACGGGCTGGCCATTGTGATGGAAGCGAGCCACTATTGCATGGCCTGGCGCGGCGTGAAGGACATGGACAGCAAGATGATCAACTCGGTGATGCGCGGCGCATTCCTCAAAGACCCCAACCTGCGCCGCGAATTCCTCTCCCTCATTCCCCGCTAGGAAGCCCCATGCTAGTTCGCCTGCTCTACGCCAGCCGTGCCGTCGACCCGAGCCCGGATGTCATCGAAGACATCCTCGCCCAGTCCCGCCAGTTCAATCCGTCGTGCGGCATCACCGGCATCCTCTGTTACGGTGGCGGCATCTTCCTGCAGGTTCTTGAAGGCGGGCGCATGGCCGTGAACGACCTCTATGGCCACATCCAGAAAGACCCCCGGCACAAGGACGTGGTGCTGCTGCACTACGAGGAAATCTCCGAGCGCCGATTCGGCGGCTGGACGATGGGCCAGGTCAACGTCGCGCGCATCAACACCAGCATCTTGCTGAAATACGCCGAGCGCGCCGAACTTGATCCGTACAGCGTGTCCGGCTCGGTGTCGCTGGCGTTGTTGGAGGAGTTGCTCGCGACCGCGTCCATCATCGGTCGGGCCTGAGTGAGATGAGCGACACCCGGCCCGCCTCGGGCGGCTTCACCACCCGCATGCAGCGAACCGTCGAATGGGGCGATTGCGACCCGGCCGGCATCATCTTCTACCCCACCTACTACCGTTGGATGGATGCCGCCAGCTGGCATCTGTTCGCGCAGGCCGGCTATGGCGCCGAGCGCATGCGCGCCGAGCACCTGAGCCTGCCACTGGTGCACACCGAGTGCAGCTTCGTGCGCTCGCCCACGTTTGGCGAGCGCTGCATCGTCGAGTCCTGCGTGGAGCGCCTGGGTGGCAAGTCGTTCACGGTGCGGCACCACTTTCTCGATGCCGACGGCGCCCATGAGTTGGCCAGCGGACGCGAGACGCGGGTCTGGTGTCGCTACGAGGCGGGCCCGGGCACGCCCCTGCGCGGCGAGCCGCTGCCGCCGGCGCTACGGGCCCGTCTGGCGGGCTGAGTATGGCCCCCACGCTCCCCACAGCGTGGGCGGGGCGGCCCCCCGAGGGGGTCGCCGCCGGCTTGGGGCGGCCCGGCGCGGGCTGATCAGGGAAGAGTCGTGCCCGCCTCCGCCCTGGCTCTGGTCGTGCTGGCCGGTTTGATCCATGCCGGCTGGAACATCGCCGCCAAGAAGGCCGGCGGCGACGCGCGGTTTGCAGCCTTCACCGGTGGAGTCATGACGGTGTTCTGGGCGCCACTGGGCCTGTGGCTCGGATGGCGGCAGGTGCCACTCTGGGGCCTGGCGGAGTGGGCATTCATCGTCGCCAGCGCGGTGCTGCATCTGGTTTATTACCTGGTGCTGCTGCGCGGCTACCGAAAGGCCGACCTCACTGTCGTGTATCCGCTGGCGCGCGGTTCGGGCCCGTTGCTGTCGTCGCTGGTGGCGATCGCCGTGCTGGGCGAGCGCATCACGCCCTTGGGTGCGGCCGGTATTGCCGCAGTGGTCGGCGGGGTGTTCCTCGTGGCCGGCGGCCCGGGCCTGCTGCGGGCCACCCACGAGCCCGCGCGACGCGAGCGCGTGCTCATCGGTATGCGCTACGGTTTGCTGACGGGTGTCTTCATCGCCGCCTACACGGTGGTGGACGGGTACGCGGTCAAGGTGTTGCTGATGTCGCCGATTCTGCTGGACTACGTGGGCGGGGTTGTGCGCACCGCTTTCCTGGCCCCGGCCGTGCTGCGCGACCGGCCGACGGCCGGCGTGCTGTGGCGCCGGCAATGGAAGTATGCGGTGCTGGTGGGCGTCATCAGTCCGGTGTCCTATGTGCTGGTGCTGTACGCGATGCAGGTCGCGCCCCTGTCGCACGTGGCCCCGGCGCGCGAGGTTTCGATGCTGTTCGCCGCCTTGCTCGGTGGCCATCTGCTGGGCGAGGGCGATCGCCTGTTACGGCTGGCCGGCGCAGCGCTGATCGCAGCGGGCGTGATGGCACTCGCGCTGGGGTGACCGGGGGCGGACCATGACCTGCGTGTCCCAACTCCTGGGTTGCGACTTCACGAGCAGCCCGTCGCGGCGAAAACCGGTCGTGGTGGCGGTCGGAACCGCGCCGGCCGGCTTTTTTCCGAAGGAAACAGGCCGGTCCCCGTGGTCTCCCGGCCACGTACAGCTACAAAAATTGGAGCATTTTGAAACCCTGGAGGCGTTCGGAACCTGGTTGGCTGCAACACCCACGCCCTGGGTCGGTGCCTTTGACCTGCCGTTCGGGCTGCCGCGCGAGCTTGTGGAGTCGCTGGGCTGGCCGTCCGACTGGCTGGCCTGTCAGCGCCACTACGCCAGCCTTGGGCGCGACGAGATCCGCGCCACCTTCGCGGCCTTCTGCGCGGCGCGGCCAGCCGGGGCCAAGTTCGCCCATCGCGCCACCGACGGCCCGGCCGGCTCCAGCCCGAGCATGAAGTGGGTCAATCCCCCGGTGGCTTTCATGATGCATGCGGGCGTGCCGCTGCTGCTCGCGGCGGACGCACACCTGCCGGGCCTGCACGAGGGCGACCGGGGCCGTGTCGCGCTGGAGGCTTATCCGGGCCTGCTTGCGCGCCAGGCGCTGTCCGTCGCACCGGGTTCACCGCGCAGCTACAAGGCCGACGACCGGGCGCGGCAGACGCCCGAGCGCCTGATTGCCCGGCGCAGCATCCTCGCGGTGCTCGAATCGGGCGCGCTGCCGGGTTTGCGAGCGGCCGGTCTGCGCCTGCGGCTCACCCATGCGCAGCGCGACGCGCTGGCCGACGACGCCAGTGGCGATAGCCTCGACGCGGTGCTGTGCCTGGTGCAGGCGGCCTGGGCGGCGCAGCATCAGGCCCGAGGGACGGGGCCCGCGGGCGGCCCCGGCTGGGGGCTGCCCGCCTTCGATGCCTTGGAAGGCTGGATCGTCGGCGCCTGAACCCGTTGCCGGTTCATCAGGCCTGGCCGACGCGCTCCAGCGCGTCGAGATCGAGCAGATCGATCGCGCCGTAACGGCGCTTCAGCCAGCCGTGGGCTTCGAATTCGCGCAGCACCTCGCTGATGGTCTGGCGGGTCAGCGACAGCATCGCGCCCAATTGTTCCTGGTTCACCGCGATGGTGGGGCGGATGATGCCGGGGGCCAGCATCCCGTGGCCGTGGGCCATGGCCAGCAGGCGCCGGGCCACGCGCTGCGGCGCGGCCAGAATCGCCATGTCCTCCAGACTGACGAACAAGGCGCGCACCTTTTCGGCCAGCAGCTGCCCCAGGTGGTGCCACCACTGGGGGTCGGCGGCCAGCAGGCGCTGCAAGGCTGCTCGGGGCACCAGCAGCACCCGGCTGGCCACGCGGGCAT
>ERZ1645185.701-NODE-701-length-14092-cov-3.874617_pt1 | contig 14092 bp, 11 predicted proteins | sample MGYA00575351_ERZ1645185 | MGnify/ENA primary metagenome ERZ1645185 (study PRJEB40838, sample SAMN11284767) | freshwater sediment metagenome | isolation source: river sediment | host: Sediment | place: India: Jana village, Kanpur | collected 2015-12-17 ...
CCTTGACGTCGAACCTTCGCACATCTGTCTTGATCCCGTCACAGGACCAAGATCATCTTCTGTCCATGTGCCAAGTTACCAAAGTAACGTGACCCACAAGACAGTGAAGCTGACACTCACATCATCGGGTAAACCCTAGTGAGCCGATATGCTGCGATTACGACGCCGATGCGCCCAAACCGCCCGCATATCCCTTCATTTCCAATAATGTCAAAGAGCGATCTTCAGACAAAAAACGTGCGATCCGCCAACTTCTTGGCGTATCCCTTCGCGCCTTGCCTTCAGATTTTCCAGACTTTCGCTTCGTTTTCCGTCGCTTCCGTCCGTCACCGTCGCGTTTCCGTTTCGGTGAGGCGGTATCTAGGGAAACCGTCCGGAAGCCGCAAGAGGAAAAAACACCTTCGATGCGATAATTTTGAAAAAAGTGGATTTGGTCGCAATATCTGGGGGTTGGCGAAAGAAAGGCCACAAGCGACCTGCGCCACGCGCAATTTTCTTGCCCTCGGCCAGCGTCAGATCGGGTCCTGTCGACGGGGCAAGGGGTAGCGGACCCACTTGGGCAGCAGCCTGACCGCCAGCAGCAGCAGAGCCAGCGCCAGATAGGCCAGAATCTCGGTCGTCCAGACCTTGGTCAGCAGAATCAGATGCGCCACGCCGGCCAGAATCGCCACATAGGCCAGCCGATGCAGCCGGGCCCAGGCGGCAGGCCCCATGCGGCGGATGGCGGCGTTGCTGGATGTGGCGGCCAGCGGCAGCATCGCGGCGAATCCCAGCATCCCAAGGATGACATAGGGCCGTTTGGCCAGGTCGACCGCCATTTCCTGCCAACGCAGGCCCATGTCCAGCCAGACCCAGGCGACCAGGTGCAGCGACACATACAGAAAGGACAGCAGCCCCAGGGCCCGCCGAAACCGGATCAGGTTCAGGCCGATCCGGCGCAACGGGGTGATCGCCAGCGAGGCGAGCAGGAACTGCAGGCCGGTTTCGCCCAGCTGGCGTTCGATGGCCTTGACCGGATCTGCCCCCAGACCGCCAAGAAAGGCCCCCGCGACGATCATCGTCAACGGGGCAAGACCCAGCAGATAGACAACCCAGTTCGGCAACCGTCGGGCAAGGGCGTTGACGCGGTCCATCAATAATCCACCGCCAGATCCTGACCGGCATAAAGCGAGGCGACCTCTGCCTCGTATCCATTGAACATCAGGGTGTCCTGCCGTCCGGCCAAAAGGCCCGCCCCGATCCGGCGTTCCGAGGCCTGGCTCCAGCGCGGGTGGTCCACGTTCGGGTTCACGTTGGCATAAAAGCCGTATTCCGAAGGCTGCAGCATGTTCCAGGTGGTCTGGGGCATCTTGTCCACCAGACTGATGCGGACGATCGACTTGATCGACTTGAACCCGTATTTCCACGGCACCACCAGACGGATCGGCGCGCCGTTCTGGTTGGGCATCGGCTCTCCGTACAATCCGGTTGCCAGGATGGTCAGCGGATGCATCGCCTCGTCCAGCCGCAGACCCTCGCGGTAGGGCCATTCGATAAAGGCGCTTTGCTGGCCCGGCATCTGTTCGGGTCGGACCAGCGTTTCAAAGGCGACATAGCGGGCGCCGGACTGCACCCCCACCCGGTTCAGCAGTCCCGACAGCGAAAACCCGATCCAGGGAACGATCATCGACCAGGCTTCGACGCAGCGGAACCGATAGATGCGTTCCTCCATCGGCTGATCCTTGATCACATCGGCAAGGTCATAACTGCCGGGGCGATCGACCAGCCCGTCGATGGTGATCGACCAGGGGTCGGTGACCAGGGCCCCGGCATAGGCGGCGGGGTCCTCTTTGCCGGTGCCGAATTCGTAAAAGTTGTTGTAGCTGGTGATGTCCTCCAGGCTGTTCGGTGCCTCGGAGGTGGAAAAGACACTGGGGGCGGCGTCGATCTGCGCCAAGGCGGGCGCGGCGGCAAAGGCCATTCCGCCGGCGATGATCTGGCGGCGGTTCAGCCACAGGGGTTTCGGCGTTACATCGGACCAGGTCAGACGGCGCATGTGCGGGCTCCTTTTCAGCTTGGGAAAAGGATGCGGGAACCGGCGCGAAAAGCAAAACAAACCGGGTCACGTCTGCGACAGGCGGCTGAAACATCGGCCATGCGAACCGCCGAGGTCGCCCGTCAGCCGACAACCTCTCGGTAGATGTCAAAGATGACGGTCTCCATTGCCGCACCGCTGGTATCGGTGCGCCCATTGGCGATGGCGCTGATCAGATCGCCGTTTTCCAACATGACTGCAAAGCTTGTCAGTCCCGGCAGGCTGCCGTTGTGCCACCGGTTGCCGTGCGCCGGGTTCAGGATCAACCCGCGGCCATAGCCACCATCGGCAAAGAACGGCTCTGCCATGCGCCCGGCGACAGACCCGGGGACGACCTCTTCGCCATAGCCGTCAAAGCCCGCGAAGATCGCCAGCAGATCGGATGCGGTCATTACCCAGCCGCCCACCGAATCCAGCCGACTGGCGCGCAGTCCATAGGGGTCGCCCGCCGATGACATATAGACAGCCTCGCCCGGCAGGCGGTCATCCAGCGTATCGCCCGCCAGCGCAAAGCTGGAGGCACCGGCCGGATCGGCCAACCAGGCCTGCACGGCAGAGGTGCAGTCCATGCCCGTCGCCATCTCGATGATCCGGCCCAGGATGCAGTAGCCAAAGTTCGAATAGGCATATTCCGATCCGGCCACCGTGTTCGGCGGCAGTTCGGCCAGCGTCTTCTGGATAAGATCAAGGTGATCCAGCTCCAGGTTCAGGAACATCGGGTCGCCCGCCCTGTTCGGCCAACCGCCCGACGTGTGGGTCAGAAAGTGGTCCAGCGTGATCTCTTCCAACAGCGGAAGCCAGGGAGAGCCCTCATCCAGAAGGTCGCGAAAGACACCATCCACGGAAAAAGGACGATGACCAACCCACAATTGGTCCTCTGCCTCCAGCGTCAGGATCATTGCCGCCGTGATGGTCTTGCTGATCGACGCGATCCGCATCCGGTGATCAGGTGTCAGCCATTCCCCCGCATCAGGATCGGCATAGCCAGCAGCGCCGGAATAGACCTCGCCCGAAGACCGGCGCACGGCCCAGCTTACACCCGGCAGGCCCTGCGCGGCGATAAAGTCCTGGGCGATCCAGTCGACCGCAGATTGGGCGCGAACCATTGGCGCGGCAAGCGCGGCCCCTGCACCGCCAAGAACCATTCTTCTGCTCAGCATTCCGCTCACTCCCGCTTATCCTTGACAGGGACGCCCCTACTGCATGTCGCGAAGTAGCCGGGCTTAGGGCGAGATGTGGGCAAGTCGACGGCAGCCATTCCGTGGATGGGCCCTGTCTCTCGTCTTGCGGCGACGTGAAACGGGGCATGCGGGCGTGATGCGCGGACTTCGGTACCGCAAGACTGCCGCCAGACCGAACCTCATTGCCCCTGATCCGCCAAACTGCGATAGTCAGTCGGCACCCAAAGGAGGGGCAGAGCCGATGCCATGGCGGCATGTACGAACCCTTGGATCGGCCCTTGCTCTAAGCGTCGCACTTGGGGTTTCAGCAGGCCCGTCGCAGGCGCTTGACCGGCTGGAATTCCGGCTTGTCGGCCAGGATGCTGCCCTGGACACCGCCATTCGCGGCGCCTCGCTGCTGTTTTCCCTGCAAAAGACGGGCCAGATCGACCCCCAGGACCTGCTGGCCGCCGCCCGTGCCGATTACGCGCGCATCCTGGCTGCGCTTTATGATGCCGGGCATTATTCGGTGGTGATCCGGATTTCCGTGGACGGCCGCGAGGCATCCTCGATCCCGCCGCTGGAGGTTCCGGCCAGCATTTCGACAATCACCGTGCGCGTCGATCCTGGGCCGCCCTTCCGGTTCGGCAGCACGGCCATTGCGCCCCTTGCGCGCGGCACGATCCTGCCAAAGGGCTTTGCCCCCGGACAACCTGCCGAAAGCGGTCTGGTCGGTGACGCGCTGGATGCCGCAGTCCTGGGCTGGCGCGAGGCGGGGCATGCCAAGGCCTTTCTGGCCGGTCAGGATGTCGTGGCCGACCACGCCAACACGCGGCTGGATGTCGGGTTGCAGCTGTCCCCCGGGCCAAAGCTGCGATTTGGGCCACTGGCGGTCAAAGGCGAATCCCGCATGCGCGAGCTGCGGATCATCCGTATCGCGGGTTTACCGACCGGAGAGGGCTTTAGCGAAACCGACCTGCGCCGGGCCGAGGATCGCCTGCGCCGCACCGGCATCTTCAGTTCCGTCACCTTGACCGAGGATGACCAGATCACCGCGCCCGATCTTCTGGGCATCACCGCGACGGTCGTCGAACAGAAACCCCGGCGCTATTCCCTGGGTGCCGAAATCGCCAGCCTTGACGGCATGTCCGTGACCGGGTCCTGGCTGCACCGCAACCTGATGGGCGGGGGCGAAAGGCTGCGCCTGGATGGGTCGGTCAGCAATATCGGATCAGGCGACAGCGGCGTCGACTATGCGCTGGGGCTGGCGTTGGAACGCCCCGCGACCTTTACCCCCGACACGACTGCCGGGCTGACCCTGGGGTTCGAGCATCTGGACGAGGCCGATTACTGGGCCGACACCATCGATCTGGGTCTGACCCTGTCGCATGTGTTTTCCGACCGGCTGACGGCGCGTGCCGGGCTGGGCTATGCCACGCAGGATGGCAGCGATCCCGGCGGCGATTTCGCCTATCGCAACCTGTCCCTGCCGATAGGCCTGACATGGGACCGTCGCGACGACAGCCGTGACCCGACCCGCGGCTTTTATCTGGATGCGACGGTGATGCCGTTCCTGGGATTCCAGACCACCGATTCCGGCACCCGATTGACCTTTGACGCCCGCGCCTATCGCAGCCTGGGCGGTCAGGGTCGCCTTGTTCTGGCATTCCGGGCACAGGGCGGGGCGGTCTTTGGGTCCGACCTGCTGGATACCCCCCGCGATCTGCTGTTCTTTTCCGGTGGTGGCGGCACCGTGCGGGGCCAGCCCTACCGGTCGCTGGGCGTGTCCGTGCAAAAGGGCATGGGTCCCGAATTCCAGATCGGCGGCCAATATTTCCTGGCCGGTTCCCTGGAATTGCGGGCAGGGATCACCGACCGGATCGGCATCGTGGCCTTTGTCGACATGGGCAGCATCGGCATCGACGGCGTTCTGGATGGCAGCGCGGGCGTGCATTCCGGCGCCGGAATTGGCTTGCGCTATGCGACCGGTCTGGGGCCGATCCGGCTGGATCTTGCCGCGCCCGTGGGCGGCTCCACCGGCGACGGAGTGCAGGTCTACATCGGTCTGGGGCAGGCCTTCTGATGCGGCGCGCGCTTGTCCTTCTGGCGACGCTGGCCCCCTGCCCCGCCCTGGCGCAAGACGGCGACCAAGGCTATCTTGCCGCCTTCCTGCAAGACAGCCTGTCCGATGCCGGGCGCACCGTGACCATCACCGGCTTTCAGGGGGCGCTGTCCTCTACCGCCACGCTGGACAGCCTGACCATCGCCGATGACCTTGGCATCTGGCTGACCATCACCGGCGCGACCCTGGATTGGAGCAGGTCATCCCTTTTGTCCGGCGAACTGGTGGTCAACCAACTGTCTGCCGACAGCATTACCCTGCACCGCCTACCGCAGGGCGACGATTCTTCCTTGCCCGCGCCCGAGGCCGGGGGGTTCAGCCTGCCGGACCTGCCCGTGTCGATCGACATCAGCACCATCAGCGCCGGTCAGATCATCCTGGGTGAGACAGTCCTTGGTCAGCCCGTCACCGGACGACTGGACGCGACCCTGCATCTGGCTGACGGGGCCGGTCAGGCCAGCCTGGACCTGAAACGCACCGACGACGGACCGACCGGGCAGATCCTGCTGCAGGCGGAATTTGACAACGCCAGCGGTCATCTGGACCTGAACCTGTCGGCGGGCGAAGGCGCGGGCGGCATCGTCGCGACCTTGCTGGGTCTGCCGGACACCCCGGCGACAGACCTCTCGCTGCAGGGCGAGGGGCCCCTGACCGATTTTGCCGCACAGATCCGGCTGGCGACGGCCGGGCAGGAGCGCCTGTCCGGCGGCGTCACGCTGTCAGGGCCGGATGGCCGGATCCGGGCCGATCTCGCGGGCAACCTCGCCCCGCTTTTCCTGCCGGATTATGCCGGTTTCCTTGGCGACCGCCTGACCCTGCGGCTGGACGCCCATCGGACGGGCGCGGGTGGCGTGATCATCGACGACCTGTCGCTGCTTGCCCGCTCTCTGGTGCTGCAGGGGAATGCGGTTCTGGCGGGGGATGGTCGGCCCGAATCGATCAACCTGACTGGCACCGTCGCCGACCCCTCTGGCGCGGCGGTGCTTTTGCCGCTGGGTGGCACAGAGACCCGCATCGGGCGGGCGGAATTCACCCTGTCCACCCGTGCGGCAGATGGCCCGGGCTGGACGGCACTGGCCCGGATCACCGGGCTGGATCGGGCTGACCTGACGGTGGATTACCTGGGGCTGACGGGCTCTGGCAGGTTCGGACGCAGCGCCGCGGGCGACAGTCTTGGCGGAACGATCAACCTGACCGCCGCGGGTGTCCTGCCCAGCGATCCCGGTCTGGCAACCGCCCTTGGCCAGGATTTGCAGGCGGCGTTCAAGTTCCACAAGCGCCAGGCCGATGACGCTCTGCGCTTGTCCGACCTGACCTTGACCAGCGCCGGACTGACCGCGACGGCTCAACTTGCGGTCAACGGACTGGACAGCGCCCTGACCGTTGGCGGCACTGTCGATCTTGCCGCCGAGGACCTGTCACGCTTTGCCCTGTTGACCGGGCAGACCATCGCCGGCGCCGGAACGGTCCACCTGACTGGATCGGCCAGCGCCTTGTCTGGGGCGCTGGATGTCGACGCGCAGGTAAGGGCGCAGGACCTGCGCCTTGGTCAGGACCAGATCGACCGGATGCTTGCGGGCGAATCGCTTTTGCACCTGTCGCTGCGCCGGGATGGCACCGGCACAGCCCTGCGCGCGCTGGACCTGACCGCCCCGGGCGTCACCCTGACCGCCAAGGGCAGGCTTGCCACCACGGGCAGCGACCTTGAGGGAGAGATCGTTCTGCCGGACCTGTCGCCTCTGGGTCCGGATTATGGCGGCACGGCCCGGTTGCAGGCCGAATTCGCGGGGACGCTGGACAGTGGCAGCCTGACCGTGACCGGTGAAACCACCGACCTGCGCCCGGGCTTGCCGGACCTGGACCCCCTGCTAACGGGTCGCAGCACCCTGACTGCCGGCCTGTCTCTGGCGATGGGGCGGCCCCGCCTGACCAGCATCGACCTGACGAACGCACAACTTGGCCTGCTGCTGGAACCGTCAGGAGAGGACGAGACCCTGACCCTGACCGCCCGACTGGCCAATCTTGGCCTGCTCCTGCCCGATTTTCAGGGTCCGCTGACCGTGACGGGGACGCTGGGCCAAACCGACGGCGGCTATGCGCTGAACCTGTCCGGGCGCGGGCCGGGGCAGGTGGATGGGCGGCTTTCGGGGTCGCTCGACGCGGGGCTGTCCACCGCCGACCTGCTGCTGTCCGGCACCGGGCAGGCGGCACTGGCCAACCTGTTCATCGCCCCCCGCGCGCTGGACGGGGCACTGCGCTATGACTTGCGGCTAAAGGGTCCGATCGCAGTCTCCGGGCTGACGGGTCGGGTGACCCTGGCGAATGGTCGGCTCAGCGACCCGTCCCTTGGCTTTGCCTTGCAGGGAATAGAGGCGATGGCCGAACTTGCCGGGGGAAAGGCGGATGTCGCCCTGACCGCCAGCCTTTCCAGCGGTGGGCGTCTGCGCGCCGATGGCAAGGTCGGGCTGACCTCTCCCTATCCCGGGACGCTGGCGCTGAACCTGGATCGGGCCCGTCTGACCGACCCCAGCCTGTACGAATCAATCCTGTCGGGTGCCCTGACCATCACCGGCGGTCTGGCCGGCGGCGCCACCGTTGCCGGGGACCTGTCGGTGTCCGAAGCCAATCTGCGCGTGCCCGAATCGGGTCTGGATGGGTCAGGCGCCCTGCTGGATGTCGCCCACCTGCACGAACCTGCGGATGTGCGCGCCACCCGTCAGCGTGCCGGTCTGATCGGCGGCACCGGCCAGGCGGGCTCGGCGGGCGGCAGCTACACGCTGGACCTGACGATTTCCGCGCCAAGTCGCATCTTTCTGCGCGGCCGCGGCATCGATGCCGAACTTGGCGGCACCATGCACCTGTCGGGCAGCACTGATTCGGTTGTTCCCTCCGGCGCGTTCAACCTGATTCGCGGCCGGTTGGAGATTCTGGGCAAGCGCCTGGAGCTGGATAAGGCAGATCTGCTGCTGGAAGGTCGGCTTGTGCCGACGCTGGATATCGCCGCCAGCGTCGCGGGTGACGGGGTCACCAGCTATGTCACCCTTACCGGACCAGCCGACCAGCCTGTCGTCGCCTTTTCCTCCAGCCCCGAACTGCCGCAAGAAGAGGTCCTGGCGCAGATTTTGTTCGGGCATGGGCTGGCCAACATCTCGGCCCTGCAGGCGGCGCAACTGGCACAGGCTGTCGCGGTTCTGGCCGGGCGCAGTGGCGAAAGTCTGATTGGCAAACTGCGCAAGGGATTCGGGCTGGATGACCTTGACCTTGTCACTGCCGACGATGGCACCACCGCGCTGACGGTCGGCAAGTATCTGGCAGACAACATCTATACCGAGGTAGAGATTGACCAGACCGGGCAAAGCCAGATCAACCTGAACCTTGACCTGCGCCCCGGCGTCACCGTCAAGGGGCGGGTCGGGGCCGATGGCGAAACCGGCTTTGGGCTGTTCATCGAACAGGACTATTGATCGAAAACGGCCCACACCTTGCGATGCGGGCCGCGCTCAGATGCTGGTGGATACCGGCGAATCAGGGAACCTGACGGTCCTCGTTGCCGCCGCACAGCGCGACGCACAGGATGATCGGAATCAGCAGCAGCGGCAGGATGCCAGCCGACGAGCTGGGCTTTTCCGGGACGACGATCACATCTTCATCAATGATGACCGGGCCACCGGCAAAGGCTGCCGACGCCATCAGGGATGCCGCAAGGGTAACGGCCACAAGCTTCTTCATTTCCGACCTCCGTGTCAGGGTTGCGCCCGGCAGCCTACATGGGCTTTCCGCCGCGTGAAAGCGTCAGTCGACGATCCGCTCGAAATCGATGAACCCTGCTCCGCCGCTGGCCAGTTGCCGCGACTTGCGGATCATCTTGCCCTCGATCCAGAACTCGTTGGTGATCGACCCCTGCGCCCGCGCACAGGTTTCCGTCACATGGGTCGTCGCGTGCGACTTTCCCATCACCTGAATCGTCTCCGACCCCACCACGGCGACCGTGCAGTCATAGGTCCGGGTGGTGCTGCGATCATCGGCGCCAAGGAAATAATAGACGCGCTGGTGCGTGCCGCCATTGGTCAGCAACTGCTGAACCACGGGCGCCTTGGCCGACATCAGGTCGGGACCCAGGCCGCGCGTCTGGATCAGAACGCCATCGCGCAGGGTAAAGGTGGTTCCGTCGGTCGTGGACCAGGTGACCACGCTGCCCTTCTGGTCGGTGATCGTGACAAAGGCATCCGCGCCGCGGGCGGCAATCACCGCGCGCAGGATCGGCATGTCATAGGCTTCCAGATCGGCGCGGGTCACCTGCGCCGGGGCGGCGGGTGCCGTGCCTGACCGGGCGGCCCGGCGCGCGGCGATGGCGCCGACGGCCGTCTTTGCCACGGCGCCCACCGCCTGACCCAGCGGCGAGCCTTCCTGTTTTTCGCTGCCGCAGCCCGCCAAAAGGGCCAGGACCAGCGCCGAAGCCGTCAGCCTGCGAAAGATCTTCAACGCCACACCCGGCCCCATTCCGGATCAAAGGACCCGGTGTGATACTCGCGGATCGAATCGTACAGACGACCGTCCACATCCAGCCTTGCGCCACCGTCACCGCCCGAAGGCCGCAGCGTCGCACCAAAGGCGTTCTTGCTTTGGTTGCCCAGCGCCCAGTTCAGCGGAACCGAGAAGCGGATCCCCTTGTCAAACCCGCCTTCCCCGAAATCGGCGGCGCTGACATCGGTAATCGTCGCAAAGGCCCCGACACGCCAGCCATTCACAAAAACCCGGTCAATCGACAGCGTCGCGCCGACATCGCCTGCCAGATAGCGGCCCACGTCCAGTTGGCCCAGGTAACCATCGCCGAAATCGTAATAGGCCGACAGATGCCCGGTGACGATGTCATAGTCATATTCGTCAAAGCCGAACATGCCGTCGGTGTTGCGCTGTTTCGAATAGTTCAGCTCTACACCCAGGGCCAACCGGCTTTCGACCGGCTTCCACAGCAGTTCGCCCGACACCCCGGCGTGCATCCGTTCCAGATACCCCACCGTCACGCGGCCATACAGGTTTTCACCCGGACGAGAGAACCAGGCCATCGTCAGACGTTCCAGCGCCAGATCCCCGTTGGTCGCGTAAAGCCCACCGTCGCTGCGGACATGCGGCAGCACCGAGGACGACGGGCCGGTCGCGTCATCCGTGTTGCCCAGCAGCCGGCCATAGATCGACCCCGACAGCACCAGGCCCGGCGCAAGATCATAGGACGCGGACAGGCGGCCGCCGATGTCGCCTTTCAGCGGCTCCAGCATCCGCAGGGCGGGCTTCAGGCTCCACCGGAATTTCGGGTACAGACCGTCGTCGCCCAGCGCATTGCCCGGAACCGGACCCGCGTCAGAGAATGTCACGCGGTCGCGCAGCAGGGCGGCGTTGTCGGCGGCGAATTCCAGTTCTTCCAGATCGCTGCGACGGATGGTGACCTTGGACACGCCGACGCCATTGACCACCGGCACGATCTCGAACACTTCGACCGACGCGGGCATGACATGGCTCAGCGCCCGCGCGGTGCGACCGATGGCCTGCGCCCCGGCGTCGATGCGGTTGTTGCGGATGCGGACCTGAACCGTCGTCGCGGTATAGGCGAAATCCTCGATCGCGATGCCATCGACGGCCAGCCGCTTGGCAAGGTTCTTGGTCAGCAGCGGGCCGGCATCGGGCTGGGTGACCCAGCCTCCGTCATAAGCCTCGGGGTCGGCAGCGCGCGAGGGGCGCGCGTCGACGGCAACGGGGGCCGCCCCCATGACGCCCCCGGTGGCGCGGTTCTTGGGGTCAAGCACAAGGTGGAACACCAGCCCGACTTCTGACCCGTACATGGAATAGATGCCGTAACGGGCATTCGGGCCCTTCTGGTATTCGAAACCGAAATTGAACGGGCTGCGAACGTCGATCAGTCCGCGCTCGTCGTCTTCCAGCAGATAGGCATCCGACGAATATTCGCCCTTGAAGGTCCAGCGATCGTTCAGCTTGAACTCCACCCCGGCAAAGGGGGCGGCATCGCCACGGAACCACTGGTCGGTGTGCGGAATGCCGTAATCGTCGCTGGACAGCGGCGGACGCGGGCCAAAGGGCTGGCCGATGCTGCCCTGGGTGCCCAGGCGACCCCAGCCCAGACCGGCGGTCACCTTCAGCCGGTCGCCAAAGGTCTTGGTCGCGGCGACATATTCCGAAGAGGTCAGGCCCTGCCCGGCAAGGTCGATCAGGCCGATGGTCAGGGCGGGCAGATACTGGCTTTCCTGCAGGATCTGGTACCGCAGATCGATGCTGCGATCGAACTGCTTTGCATCGTCCAGCGGGAACAGCTCGTTCCATTCGCGCCAGGTGTTGAACCGGAACGACGCCGACAGGCGTTCGGAGAATTGGAACGAGATCGTCGACCGGGTCATCGGGCCGACATGCGCAACGCTGAAGGTAAAGGCCGCATCGTTCTGCGCATCGCCCGACGGCATGTCGATGATGCCGGTCGTGCCGTTGATGTTCAGCGACCGCGTCATTTCCGCCATCGCGGGACCATGGGCCAGCCCGGCCCCAAGGATGGTGCCAACCGCAAGCGTGGCGACAAGGCGAATGGACGAATGCAGCATGATGACCGGACCCAGGATACCTGCACAGTCTATGCGAACATACGCGCCCAAGGGCAAGACCTAACCACCCGTTCGCCGGTCAAAGCCTGTGGATTGACGCGGCAAAGCGGTCAGGTCGGGTCATCCTCCAGCCGGATGCGCAATTCGCGCAGCACTGGCAGCAATGCACGCACCCGGTCGACGCCGACCGACTGCGCCACTTCTGCGATCAGGGGCACCACGCTGGCCACCGCCGAATCGCGTGCCGCCCGGCCCGAAGGGCTGATGCCGACGAACTTTTGCCGGGCGTCCTCCCAGTCGGGGCGGATGTGGATGTGCCCGGCCCATTCCAGCCGCGTCAGGGTGTTCGTCATCGCCCCGCGCGTCACGTGAAAGGCCCGGGCCAGCTGCGCCGGGGTCCGTTCTTCCCCGATCCGGGCCAGATGGTTCAGGACCGAGAAATGCGACAGCTCCATTCCCTTGGGCAAGACGCGGGAAATGCGGTTGCGGGCCAGCTGGTCGGCCATGAACAACTCGCCAAACAGCGCGACAGCCAGATCATCGGTCTTGTCATCGCTCATGGCCCGTCAAAGCCCCGGTCGTGGCCCAGCGAGGGCACGCGATGCCGCGCCTGATCGACGCGCGACAGGTCAAGGTCCACCAGCGTGACGCCGGGTTCCGTGCCGCCATCGGCCAGAACCTCTCCCCAGGGGGCGACGGCCAGCGAATGGCCATGCGTGCGCCGACCCTTGCCATTGGCCTCGGCGTGGAATCCGGTCTGCGCCGGGGCCAGCACAAAGCAGCCCGTCTCGATCGCGCGGGCGCGCAGCAGGGTTTCCCAATGGGCGGCCCCGGTGATGTGGTTGAACGCCGCCGGAACCGTCAGGATCTGCGCCCCCGCCTGCGCCAGCCGCCGGTACAGCGCCGGAAACCGCAGGTCATAGCAGACCGTCATCCCCAGCTTGCCAAAGGGCGTGTCCGCGACCACGGCCCGCGTGCCCGGGCGATAGCCTTCGCTTTCGCGGTACACCTCGGTCGCGGACACGTTCACGTCGAACATGTGGATCTTGTCATAGCGCGCGACGATTCCGCCATCCGGCCCGATCAGGAACGACCGGTTGGCAAAGCGACCGTCCGCGTCGCCCGTCAACAGACCCAGCGACCCGACCAACAGCCAGATGCCCAGCGCCCTTGCCTCTGCCTGCAGGGCGGCAAGGGTGGGATCGTCGGTCTCGTGATGGAACACCGCGCGCTGATGGGCGCGGCTGGAGGACAGCCCATTCGTCAACTCGGGCGTCAGCACAAAGCCCGCCCCCCGTTCCGCCGCCTGCCGCACCAGCGCCAGCGTCACCGGCAGGTTCGCCGCCGGGTCATCGGTGACCGTCAGCTGAACCAGCCCGGCGCGCATCACTTGGCCAATAGGGGATCAAGCTTCCCGGCATGTTCCAGCGCGTGCAGGTCATCCGACCCGCCGACATGGTCGTTGCCGACAAAGATTTGCGGCACGCTCAACCGGCCATTTGCCCGCCGGGACATGGCCATGCGCAGGTCCGGGTCGCGGCTGACATCAATTTCGGTATAGCTGACGCCCTTGCGGTCCAGCAGCCGCTTGGCAGACAGGCAATAGGGGCAGATCGGGGTGGTATAGATTTCGACAGGACGCATCACGGCACCTTTGTTTCGCGTCCTGAATATAGGCATTCACCCGTCCTTCGCAACGCGCGCCAGCGACAGGACGGTGACAGACAGCGCCCCTGCGGCAATCAGCGCATCGGTCGCGGCGGCGAATGTGGCGCCAGTGGTCATCACATCGTCGACCAACAGGATATCCCGCCCCATCACCCGCCCCGCCCGCGCCTTTGGCACGGCAAAGGCCCCGACAAGATTGGCAAACCGCGCGTCCCGCGTCTTGTGGTCCTGACTGCCGGTCGACCGGCGCCGGACCAGCGCATCCGGGCAATGGTCCAGCCCCGCCGCCCGCGCGACACCCCGCGACAGCAGCGCCGCCTGATTGTACTTGCGTCGCAGCAGGCGCAACCAGTGCAGCGGCACCGGCACCACCAGCATCCCCGGACGCAGCACCGGCTGCGCGGCCTTGACCATCCAGGCGGCGGCGGGTCGGGCCAGATCCATCCGGTCGCCATGCTTTAGC
>ERZ1645185.703-NODE-703-length-14074-cov-35.422427_pt1 | contig 14074 bp, 17 predicted proteins | sample MGYA00575351_ERZ1645185 | MGnify/ENA primary metagenome ERZ1645185 (study PRJEB40838, sample SAMN11284767) | freshwater sediment metagenome | isolation source: river sediment | host: Sediment | place: India: Jana village, Kanpur | collected 2015-12-17 ...
CAGGGTATCTAATCCTGTTTGCTACCCACGCTTTCGTGCATGAGCGTCAGTATCGGCCCAGGGGGCTGCCTTCGCCATCGGTGTTCCTCCACATCTCTACGCATTTCACTGCTACACGTGGAATTCCACCCCCCTCTGCCGTACTCTAGCCTTGCAGTCACAAGCGCAGTTCCCAGGTTGAGCCCGGGGATTTCACGCCTGTCTTACAAAACCGCCTGCGCACGCTTTACGCCCAGTAATTCCGATTAACGCTCGCACCCTACGTATTACCGCGGCTGCTGGCACGTAGTTAGCCGGTGCTTCTTATTCCGGTACCGTCATCCACACAGGGTATTAGCCCGTGCGATTTCTTCCCGGCCGAAAGAGCTTTACAACCCGAAGGCCTTCTTCACTCACGCGGCATGGCTGGATCAGGGTTGCCCCCATTGTCCAAAATTCCCCACTGCTGCCTCCCGTAGGAGTCTGGGCCGTGTCTCAGTCCCAGTGTGGCGGATCATCCTCTCAGACCCGCTACAGATCGTCGCCTTGGTGAGCCTTTACCTCACCAACTAGCTAATCTGATATCGGCCGCTCAATCAGCGCAAGGTCTTGCGATCCCCTGCTTTCCTGCTCACAGAATATGCGGTATTAGCGTAACTTTCGCTACGTTATCCCCCACTGAAAGGTACGTTCCGATGCATTACTCACCCGTTCGCCACTCGTCGGCACCCGAAGGCCCGTTACCGTTCGACTTGCATGTGTAAGGCATGCCGCCAGCGTTCAATCTGAGCCAGGATCAAACTCTTCAGTTCAATCCAACAAACTCGCAAATTCACTGACGGTAGATTTCTCTACCTCGATGGATCTCTCCATCGTTTCACCAGTGCGTTTGCCTTAATACATTGCGTGGCCGAAACCACTGCATCAAGACACCCACACCTATCGGTTGTCCAAATTGTTAAAGATCCTGCTTCCCCCACCACCGCATCCGGCAGCAGCGAAGAAGCGAGATTATGAAGCACCTACTCAAAACCGTCAAGCACTTCAGCGTAAATCTTTTCCCTCGTGACCGGCGAAGAACCGCTCGGCTCGGGGAAGGCGCGCATTATAAAGAGCGCCCGTCTCCCGTCAACCCCTTCGGAGAAAAAATGCGGCGAGACGCTCCTCAGCTTACGCAGACACGCGCGAACTTGCGCTTACCGACCTGCAGGACAACGGCCACCCCAACGGGCAGCACCGTCCCCTTGTCGGCAACCTTTTCGCTATCGGCACGCACTCCGCCCTGCTCGATCATGCGGATCGCCTCCGAGGTGCTCGCCGTCAGGCCGGCCTGACGCAGCGCCTGGACGATCGGCATGGGAACGCCACCGTTATCGAGCCGAACATCTTGCAGATCGTCGGGCAACGCCCCCTGGCGGAAACGCGCCTCGAAATCGGCGAGCGCATCCACGGCATCCTTTGCCGAGTGGAAGCGCTCAACCAACTCCTGGGCGAGCAGCACCTTGATATCGCGCGGATTCCGCCCTTCAACAACATCATTCTTGAAGCGCACGATCTCGGCCCCGTCGCGAAATGACAGAAGATCGTAGTAACGCCACATCAGTTCGTCGGAGACCGACATGATCTTGCCGAAGATTTCCCGCGGGGGTTCGTTGATGCCGACATAGTTGCCAAGCGACTTGGACATCTTGTTGACGCCGTCCAAGCCTTCGAGCAGCGGCATCATGAGCACGCACTGCGGCGCCTGGCCATAGTGCTTCTGCAACTCGCGGCCGACCAGCAGGTTGAATTTCTGGTCGGTACCGCCGAGTTCGACGTCGGCACGCATGGCCACCGAGTCATAGCCCTGACAGAGGGGATACAGGAACTCATGGACCGCGATCGGCTGCCCGCTCGCATAGCGCTTGGAAAAGTCATCGCGCTCAAGCATGCGAGCCACCGTGTGCTGCGCGGCGAGACGGATCATGCCGGCTGCGCCAAGGCCATCGAACCAGGCCGAATTGAAGCACACCTCGGTCTTTTCGGGATCCAGGATCTTGAAGACCTGCTCCTTGTAGGTCGCCGCGTTCTCAAGAATCTGCTCCCGCGACAGCGGCGGCCGGGTCGCATTCTTCCCGGTCGGGTCGCCGATCAGGCCCGTGAAGTCCCCGATCAGAAACATGACGTGGTGGCCGAGATCCTGAAAATGCCGGAGCTTGTTGATCAGCACGGTATGACCCAGATGCAGATCGGGGGCTGTCGGATCGAAGCCCGCCTTGACCCGCAACGGCCGCCCGGTCTTAAGGCGATCGACCAACTCCGCCTCGATCAGCAGTTCATCCGCGCCGCGCTTGATCAGCCGCAGGCTCTGTTCGACATCAACCATCGTCACCCCACCCAGTGCAGAACGTCGGACGCCTTTCGGGCCCCCAGACAAAACCGAAAGGAGCGGATTCTAACTCACCCGCCGGCATTGCCTTCGCCGGACAGAATCCGTGCGCTACCGGATCAGGCGGGTAAACAACAAAGGGCGGCCGCAGCCGCCCTCTTGAGATTTTCCGGGTTCAGGCGGAAAAAGACGATCCACAGCCGCAGGTCGACGTCGCGTTCGGGTTACGAATGACGAATTGCGATCCTTCGAGGCCCTCGGAGTAATCGATCTCTGCGCCGACCAGATACTGGTAACTCATGGGATCGATCAACAGCGTAACACCATTCTTTTCCATCGAGGTGTCGTCTTCAGCGACTTCCTCATCGAACGTGAAGCCGTACTGGAACCCCGAACAGCCACCGCCGGTGACGAACACGCGAAGCTTGAGACCGGGATTGCCCTCTTCCTCGATCAGTTCCCTCACCTTGTTGGCAGCACTGTCGGTGAACACGAGGGGAACAGCCATTTCGGCAACAGCATTCATGCGAAACTCCTCAAAATAAGTCGGCAAATTATGGGATTGAAACCATTCCCGGTCAATGCTTGGAGACCGCTCACACTGCCGGAAGTTCCGCAGAGCTCGCCCCTCGGTGGATCAATTTGCCCTCGATCACCGCTCCCTGATGCATTTCAATGACCATGTAGCCGACATCGCCAACGATCCGCGCCTTGGGCTGCATTTCGAGTGAACCACTGGCCTCCACCGGACCGACCACCGTGCCGTTCGTCACCAGATGCTCGACCCGAACCGCGCCCTCGACGCGCGCCAGCTCGCTGATTACGAGCGTGGAAGCGGCAGCCCCCTCGGCTGCCTCGATATTGCCCCGGACCTCACCGTCCACCCGCAGCCCGCCCACAAAGCGGATATTGCCTTCGACGCGCGTGCCGGCTGCGACAAGACTGTCGATACGCCCGTGAGGCTTGCTTTCCTTCTTGCCGAACATCGGATCTCCTAAAAACGTATCACTTGTTCGGCCTTGAGTGTATCACCCTGCAACACGGCCACCTCCACCGACTGCAGCCGTGCGCCGGCCGGCAACTCAAACACGCCCTCCTTGCGGAGGAAGTGCCGCACACTGACCTGGTATTCGGCACTGCGTTCACCTTTACCGGGCAAGAGCCGCTCGCGGACCGAACCATCGACGAGATAGGCGATTTTCAACTGGAAGCGCCCGCGAAACTCCGGCATATGTTTCGATGGACGAAAGGCCAGGAAGATGCGGTAGCGATACTTCGTAGCCCCTTCCGGCAGCACTCTCACGCTCTCGAGATGGAGGGCGCTTTCCTCTCCCGGCTGCGCCATGAGCCGCTCGAAGAGCAGGCCGTCCTCCTTCAGAGCCGCATTTTCCGCCTCGAGCAGCCTGATCCGCGCCAATAGCTGCTGCTGCGTGGAACGCTCGAGCACCACCAAATTCTCACCGGTACCTGCGGCCGACCGCAGGCGGCGCAATTCCTCTTCATCATTTGACAACCTGGCACGCAGGGACTCGATCTCGGCGGACATGACCCCCTCCTCGCCCCGCTGGACGAGGACCCATGCTAGCGAAGCAGCCGATGTCGCCACGAGCAGGGCACCGGCCAGGTACCAATACCAGGAAACATGGTGGCGCACCACGACCTTCGGCGCCGCGATCCCGAAACGCCGGCGGAATCTTTTGAGTTTGAGGGAGACCGCAGGGACGTGGAACGGCATTACCCGTCCCCTGCGTGCGCCAAGGCGTGCCGCCCCCGGCCAGTGAACAGCACGGCAGCCAGACAGCGCTCGCTCCGCAAAGATTCAGGCATCAATCCTCCTGCAAAACGGGCATCTTAAACCGGTGACGAACAACAAAAAAGCCGCCATTAGGCGGCTTTTCCGAATCGCAGCGCAGGAATCAGCGCTTGGAGAACTGCTTGCGGCGACGGGCCTTGTGGAAGCCAACCTTCTTGCGCTCGACCTCACGGGCATCGCGGGTCACGAAGCCGGCCTTCGACAGGGCGGGTTTGAGCGCCTCATCATATTCGATCAGGGCGCGCGTGATGCCGTGGCGAACAGCGCCGGCCTGGCCAGACTCGCCACCACCAGTCACATTGACCTTGATGTCGAAGCCGTTGAGTTGCTCAACGAGTTCGAGCGGCTGGCGAACGATCATCCGACCGGTTTCGCGGGAGAAGAACTGGTCGATCGGCTTGCCATTGACAACGATGGCACCGGAACCGCGCTTCATGAAGACACGGGCGACAGCGCTCTTGCGACGACCGGTACCGTAGAAATAACCTTCAGCCATGATGCCCCCTTAGATTTCCAGCGCCTTCGGCTGCTGGGCAGTATGCGGATGCTGGTCGCCGGCATAGCACTTGAGCTTCTTCAGCATCGCGTAGCCGAGCGGCCCCTTCGGCAGCATGCCCTTGACGGCGGTCTCGAGGGCGCGGCCCGGGAAACGCTGCTGCATTTTCTTGAAATTCGTCTCGGAGATACCACCGGGGTATCCGGAATGACGGAAATACTTCTTCTGTTCGGCCTTGTTGCCGGTGACAGTCAACCGCTCGACGTTGGTCACGACGATGAAATCGCCAGTATCGACGTGCGGGGTATAGATAGCCTTGTGCTTGCCACGCAGACGGCGGGCGATTTCGGTAGCAAGGCGGCCGAGCACCTTGTCTGTGGCGTCAACCACAAACCACTCGCGCTTCACCTCATGTGGCTTGGCGGAAAACGTTTTCATGTGTATGTGCCGTCCTAAGAAAAGGGCGCAGAATCGAGAAAGCCGCAAATTCTATCCGAGATTCGCCAACCGTGTCAAATGCTTCCGCTGGGAATTACATTCCTCCCCGCCAGCGATTCGCGGGCAACCGACGAAAAAAAACGCGGCTCGCTGAGCCGCGTTAAATCCACACCAAAGGAGGAGGGTGGAGGAGACAATCCTGAACCCCGGCACAACCAATCGATCACACCTCGGTTCGTTCAGGTGCAATTGTGCCCTTGGCAGCGGCTCATGGCAAGCATTTTTTTCGCACCGCACAACATCCGTATCTATAGATCAATAGATAACCAACAACATCATTAGTATGATGCTTTTAAAGCATTTTATGTTTTTTTGAAACGTTTATTTATCAGTATTGAACTGTGGCGGCCAGCATCAATTGATCAACACAAAGCGCCGTTGTGGTGCACTGCACAATATCCCGGGGTTCGTTGCCTTCCGGCTTTCTCCGTTAGAATTCGCCCCCTTTATGGAAGGAAGGCCATGGAAAGCACAATCAGGTGGATGGGGAACGACGCGGGAATGTCATTCGTGGCCGAGAGCGGCAGCGGACACGCCATCGTGATGGATGGCGCGCCTGAGGCCGGGGGCCGGAACCTCGGGATGCGACCGATGGAACTGGTTCTCGCCGGCACCGGAGGATGCACCGCCTTCGACGTGGTGCTGATCCTGAAGAAGGGCAGACATGCGGTCACCGGCTGTGAGGTGAGCCTGAAGGCCGAAAGGGCGGAGACTGACCCCAAGGTATTTACCCGGGTGCATTTCCACTATCGGGTCAAGGGGCGTCAGCTCAAGCGCGATGCCGTGGCACGGGCGATCGAACTGTCTAAGGACAAGTATTGCTCCGCCTCGATCATGTTGGCCGAAACAGCCGAGATAACCCACGATTTCGAGATCATCGAAGAGGCGTGAGGCGCCCCAGGGAGCGACGCTACTCGCTCTCTTCCCGCGGATCCCTGGCCATTAGCCTTTCCAACGCCTCGGCCGCGCCGAGGCGACCGTCGAGAAGCGCAGCCACGGCAGCCGAGATCGGCATCTCGATCCCGAGCTCGCTGGCCAACCGGACGACTTCGCGTGAGGTCGGCACCCCTTCGGCGACATGGCCAAGTTCTTCGAGTATCTGCGACAGCGACTTGCCTTGGGCGAGCCCGAGCCCGACCCGCCGGTTACGCGACAGATCCCCGGTACAGGTGAGGATCAGGTCACCCATCCCGGCTAGGCCCATGAAGGTATCGCGATGCGCGCCCAGCGCAACACCGAGGCGGGCAATCTCAGCCAGCCCTCGGGTCATCAGTGCAGCCCGGGAATTCAACCCGAGACCAAGGCCGTCGCAGACGCCGGTCGCGATGGCGAGAACGTTCTTGACCGCCCCGCCGACCTCGACACCGACCAGATCGTCGTTGGCATAGACACGCAAGCGCCGACCGTGCAACTGGCGCGCCGCCTCGACCGCGAAATCATGGCTATTGGCTGCGAGCGCCACCGCAGTGGGCTGCCCCGCAGCCACCTCTTCGGCAAAACTGGGGCCGGACAACGCCCCGCATACCGCATCGGCACCGAGCACCTCGGCGACGACCTTGTGCGGCAGCTTCCCGCTACCGGCCTCGAAGCCCTTGCACACCCAAACCAGAGGGACCCGGCAACCCAGGTCGCGCAGCCGCTCGGCCGTGGCGCGCAAGCCGGCAATCGAGGATGCGACAACGATGAGCTCCGCCCCGGAGAGTGCTTCGGAGAAATCGGTCGCGACGCGAACCGATTCCGGCAGGCGATAACCCGGGAAAAAGCGGCGGTTTTCGCGCAAATCGGACAGGTCGGCGGCGACCTCCGGCTCACGGGCCCAAATCACCACGTCGTGCTTGGGCGCAAAAGCGATCGCCAAGGCAGTACCCCAGGCGCCTGCACCGAGTATGGCGATCTTCATAGGCCCCAGACCTGGTTGCCGCGCACAAAGCCGGTCACACCGTCGCGGTGACGCACCTTGACCCAACCCGCCGCGGCCGGCTCGACAAAGTCGACGACCACCCATTTGTCGAGCTCAAGGAGCAGCGGCGCCTCGGCGCGATCGGACTGCCTGATTTCGGCCTTCTGGGCCGTCACCACGAGGGTCCGGCGTTCGCCGAGCGCCCTGCTTTCAACCCAGGCCAGCGTCCCTTCCGCATCACGCACCTTGACCCAGCCTTCCAGCTTGACCACAACCTCGACCGGGGTCTGTGCGCGGATCAGGTAGAGCTTCTTGCCCTTTTGTGATGGCGAGTCGAAAAGGATGGCTACCGGCGCATCGACGGAACGATAGTCGAGCGCGGCGGCAGCGCCGGCAAAGCCGGCGAGCCCGAGAATGCAGAAAAGCCGCCGCAACATGGCGCCCGGCCTTACTGGATGGGAACTTCGGCCGGTGCCTGCTGCGCCTGCTGCAGGCGTTGCATGTACATGGCTTCGAAATTCACCGGCTGCAGAACGATCGGCGAGAAGCCGGCGCGGGTCACGGCATCGGAGACGGTTTCCCGCGCATAGGGGAACAGGATGTTGGGGCAGGCAACGGCCATCAGCGGCTCGAGCTGCTCATTGGGCACCCCGGCGACCCGGAAAATGCCAGCCTGGCCGACCTCGACCAGGAAGACTGTCTTGTCACCCAGGCTCGCCGTCACAGTCACGGTCAGCACGACCTCGTAGGCGCCGTCGCCCAGACCCTGACCGGTCGTGTTCAGCTGGATCTCGACCTGGGGCGCCTCGCGCTCGAGGAAGATCGCCGGCGCATGGGGCACCTCGACCGAAAGGTCCTTGACGTAGAGCTTTTCGATGCCGAAGGACGGCTGTTCATTCTGTTCCATGATGTTCCTTGGTATTAGGTAATTGTTCGGATTCAGGCAACGCCGTCGAGGAGCGGGCGCAACTTGCCGGCGGCGTCGAGAGCGACCAGGTCATCGCAACCACCGACGTGGGTATCGCCGACATAGATTTGCGGGACGGTTCGACGCCCCGTCTTCTGCATCATTTCCTCGCGGCGTACCGGGTCGAGGTCAACCCGCACTTCCTCGATACGCTCTACCCCGCGCGCCTTCAGCAGCTGTTTGGCCCTGATGCAGTAGGGGCAGACCGCCGTGGTGTACATGAGGACATTGGCGCTCACTTGCCCTTCCCGCCCTTCTTGACGGGATAACCTGCCGCCAGCCAGGCGTCAATGCCGCCGGCAAGGCTCACGGCCTTGGAAAAACCGAGCTTGGCGAGTTCTCCGCAGGCCTTGCCGGAACGCATCCCGGAAGCACAGACAACGATCACCGGCTTGTCCTTGTACTTCTCGAGCTCGCCTGCCCGCTCTGCGAACTTGGCTAGAGGAATGTTCCTGGCCTCCGGCAGATGCCCCTTGGCATATTCGTCCGCCTCGCGCACATCCACGATGTGGGCATCCTCGCGGTTGATGAGCAGCGTCGCTTCGACCGGGTTCACCTGCTTAGCCGAACCGCCACCGAGCAACGGCGCAAGCAAGGCACCGCCACTGATCACGACCAGCGAGATGAGCAGCAGGTTCTGAGTCTGCGTGATGAAATCCCAAGGCACCGTCATTCCTCCACGCCACAGAAGACTTCGCGCATCATACCGACGAGCTGCAGCGTACGCTGATCGCCAACCCGGTAGTAAACCCGGTTGGCATCCTTACGCGTCACCAGGATGCCTTTTTCGCGCAGGATCGCAAGGTGCTGCGAAATATTGCTCTGGGATGTGCCGACGATATCTACGATTTCCTGCACACAGGCTTCCTGGTCGCCAACCACGCAAAGAATCTTCAGGCGCAGCGGATGGGCAATCGATTTCAGCGCACGGGCAGCCGTCTCGATGTGCTCCTGTTTGTCGATCAAGCTGAAATTTGGTTTTTCCACGGTAGGGAACCCCGTCTTCGGTTAATGGGCCATTATAAAATAGCGATTCGCTTTTCGCAGACCTTAATCGAAATCAACCGCGTGCCCGCATCCCGAGCGCCCCGTCCCCTGCTCCCCCCATGCGCACCGCGGCTGCGCCGGGCCATCCCGGCCCCGCAAATATTGGCCTGCGCGGGCGCCGCCGTTTTCGCCCTGGCCCTGCCGCCACCGATCGGCGCCGCCGACAAGGCTGCTCGACCGGCCGCTGCCCAGCAGGATATTGCCGAGAAACAGGCTGACCTCGGCGAACTGCGCAGCCGGATCGAAGCTCTGCGCAAGCAGATCTCGACCGGCGAAGAGAGCAAGGCCGACGCCGCCGATCGGCTGCGCGAGTCGGAGCGCCAGATCTCGCGCCTGCAGCGGGAATTGCACGACCTTGGCGAGCAACGCAGTCAGCTCCAGAAGACCCTGGCAACACTCGAGCAGCAGTCGAGATCCCTCGCCACGACGCTGGACCAGCAGCAGGTCCAGCTCGAAATGATGCTTTACCGCCAGTACCTGCGTGGCAACCCCGACGCCCTCCGTCTCCTGCTGAATGGCGACGACCCGAACCAGACGGCGCGCGACCTCCATTACCTTTCGGTGATCGCCGCAGCCCGCGCGGAAATGATGAAGGAAATCAACGGCACGCTCGAGCGGAAAAAGGCGATTGCCGCCGACGCACGCGAGCGTGCGGATGAGCTGCAGGAAGTCGAGTCCGGTCAGCAGAAGCGGCAAGGCGACCTCAAGAAGCAGCGCGACGAGCACAAGCAGCTCTACGCCCAGATTTCCGACAAGGTCGCCAATCAGCGCAAGCAGATTGGCGCCCTGCAACAGGACGAGAAGCGAATGACGCAACTCGTCGAGCAACTCTCCAGGATCATCGCCCAGCAACGTGCAGCCGAGGCGGCCCGCGCGGCGAAGGCGGCCGAGGCGGCGCGTGCGGCGGAAGCAGCACGTATCGCCGAGGCAGCACGTGCAGCCGAAGCGAAGAAGCAACGGGAAAGAGCGACCACTCGCGCGCCCGAGGACGAGGGGGAACCCAGGAAGGCGCCTCCGCCAGCCACGGAACCAAGCCGCCCACGCACCGTCGAAGCGGAGAATCGACTGGAGCCGGTGGCCAGCGATGGACGATTCGCCCGCCAGAAGGGGAACCTGCGGCTACCGGTCAGGGGCACCGTCCAGGGGCGTTTCGGCGGACCGCGCGATGGTGGCGGCACTTGGCGCGGGTTGTTCATCAAGGCCGGCGCAGGCAACGACGTGAAGGCCGTAGCTGGCGGACGGGTAGTGTTTGCCGAATGGATGCGCGGATTCGGCAATCTGTTGATCGTCGACCATGGCGATGCCTACCTGAGCATCTACGGCAACAACGACGCGTTGCTCAAGCAGGTCGGCCAGGCCGTGCAGGGAGGCGAGACTGTGGCGACGGTGGGCAACAGCGGGGGCAACCCGGAAACAGGTTTATACTTTGAGCTCCGCCACCAGGGGCAACCGATAGACCCCATGAAATGGGCCAGTTTGAGATGAGTAAATTCAAGACCGCAACGATGGTCATCGGCGGATTCGTCGCCGGCGCCCTGATCAGCCTCCACCTTCCCGCACTCGCCGACAAGGAGGCGAAGACCGGGCTGCCGATCGAGGAGCTGCGCACCTTCGCCGAAGTGTATAGCGCGATCAAGCAGGGCTACGTTGAGCCGGTCGAAGACAAGGCCATGATCAACAATGCGATCTCCGGCATGCTGTCGAATCTCGACCCGCACTCGGCCTACCTCGACCCCGATGCCTTCAAGGACCTCCAGGTCGGCACGCAGGGCGAGTTCGGCGGGCTGGGCATCGAGGTCGGCATGGAGGACGGCCTCGTCAAGGTCGTTTCACCGATCGAGGACACCCCCGCCTACCGCGCCGGGATCAAGTCCGGCGACCTGATCTTCAAGCTCGACGATACCCCCGTCAAGGGATTGACCCTGAACGACGCGGTCAAGAAGATGCGCGGCAAGCCGAAGACCCCGATCACGCTGTCCATCCTGCGCAAGGGCGAGGCCAAGCCGCTCGAGATCACCCTCGTGCGCGAGGTCATCAAGGTCCAGAGCGTCAAGTCGAAAATCGTCGAGCCGGGCTTCGGCTGGGTGCGCATCACCCAGTTCCAGGAGAACACCACGGCCGACCTCGTCAAGCACCTCGCCACGCTGTACAAGCAGGGGCCGCTGCAGGGCCTCGTGCTCGACCTGCGCAACGACCCCGGCGGGTTGCTCAACAGCGCGATCGGCGTTTCCGCGGCATTCCTGCCGCCAGACGTCAAGATCGTGTCGACCGACGGGCGCACTGCCGATGCTCGGCAGGAATTCCTGGCCCGCCCGCAGGACTACCTGCGCGGCACCCGCGAAGACCCGCTCAAGGGGCTGCCGGTCGAGGTCAAGAAGGTCCCCATGGTCGTTCTCGTCAACAGCGGCTCCGCCTCGGCCTCCGAGATCGTTGCCGGCGCCCTCCAGGACTACAAGCGGGCCGTCGTGCTGGGCACCCAGACCTTCGGCAAGGGCTCGGTGCAGTCGGTGGTGCCGCTGCCCGGCAATGCAGCCATCAAGCTGACCACCGCCCGCTATTACACGCCCCAGGGCCGGTCGATCCAGGCCAAGGGCATCGTTCCCGACATCGTCGTCGAGGAGACCCCGAACGGCAGCCACTCGCCGCGCATCCGGGAAGCCGACCTCGAACGCCATCTGGGCAACGACAAGGACAAGGACGCCGGCAAGCCGCAGGCCAAGCCCGCCAAGCCCGCCAAGGACAAGAGCAGCAAGGATGACGGTGACGAGGATGCCATCCCGCGCCTCGAGTACGCCAGCAAGAGCGATCACCAGTTCCAGCAGGCGCTCAACCTGCTCAAGGGGCTGCAGATCGTGCAGAGCAAGATGCAGTAACCGGCTGTCCGGGAGGGGACGATGTCGAACGACGACCTCAGAAAGAAACGCGAGATCCTGTTCGCGAAGTTCCCGCCCGGCCAGGTTCCCGAAGCGGCAGATGCCCTTGGCACGCTCGACGACGTCGCGGTCGAGCCCAAGTACGAGAAGCGCTCGCTCGGCGTCGCCTATGACCTCTCGGCGCATACCCTGCGCGAACTCGACGAGCACCTGGTCGACAAGGGCTATCACCTCGACAATACGCTGTTCACCAAGCTGACCCGCGCCCTCATCTACTACGTCGAGGAAACCCAGCTGCACAACATGGGCGCACCGGAGAAGCGCCTCAAGCGCTCGTCCCAGGAAGCCTACGTCAAGGCCTGGGAGCACCATCCGCACGGCGACCACGACGACACGCCGCCGGAGTGGCGCGAGTACAAGTGACCGACGAGCAGCTGCTGCGCTACAGCCGGCACATCCTGCTCGACGCGCTGGGCATCGAGGGGCAGGAGCGCATCCTTTCCGCGCACGCGCTGGTCATCGGTGCCGGCGGCCTCGGTTCGCCGGCGGCGCTCTACCTCGCCTCGGCCGGCATCGGCAAGCTGACGCTGGTCGACGACGACACCGTCGATTTCACCAATCTGCAGCGCCAGATTCTGCACACGCAGGCGCGCGTCGGCATGGCCAAGGTTGAATCCGGGCGCCAGGCACTGCAAGCGATCAATCCCGATATCGACATCGTCCCGCTGCGCGAGCGATTGGCTGGGCAGACGCTCGACGACCTCGTCGCCACGGCCGATGTCGTCCTCGACTGCAGCGACAATTTCTCGACGCGCCACGCCATCAACCGTGCCTGCGTGCATCACGGCAAGCCGCTCGTTTCCGGTGCCGCGATCCGTTTCGACGGCCAGGTCAGCGTTTATGACCTTTCCCGCGACGATTCGCCCTGCTACCACTGCCTGTTCCCCGAGGGCGAGGATGCCGACGAGGTGCGCTGCGCGACGATGGGTGTTTTCGCGCCGCTGACCGGCATCGTCGGCACCATGCAGGCAGCCGAGGCGCTCAAGCGGGTGGCCGGCATCGGCGAGTCGCTGGCCGGTCGCCTGCTGCTGCTCGATGCGCTGGAGATGGAATGGCGCAGCGTCCGGTTCGGCAAGGACCCGGCCTGCGCCGTCTGCGGACCTAACGGAAGCGCGCGATCAGGCGAATATCTTCGCCAACCTGGCGCAGGTCGCGAACCTGCAGGTGCTGCCTGTCGTCCAGTGCCGCCAGCGCCGGCAGGTTGAAGATCCCGGCTGCAACGTGGCCGATCAGGCAGGGCGCCAGATAGAGCAGCAGCTCGTCGACCAGACCCTCGCGCAGCAGCGAGCCGTTGAGCTTGAAACCCGCCTCGGCATGCACCTCGTTGATGCCGCGCCGCGCCAGTTCCTCGAGGAGGTCCTTCAGTTCGACCTTGCCGCCCGCATTGGGCAGGAGCACCACCTCGGCACCCGCCGCACGCAAGGAATTTGCCTTCTTTTCGTCGTCGACCGCAGCAGCGACCAGGACCGGCCCGCCACTGAGAACCTTCGCGGTCAAAGGAGTTTCCAGCCGGCTGTCGACGATCACGCGCAGGGGCTGGCGCGGCGTCTCGACGTAACGCACGTTCAGTTGCGGATCGTCGTCGCGTACCGTCCCGATACCGCTCAGGATGGCGCAGGCCCGCGCCCGCCAGGCATGGCCGTCGCGACGCGCGGCGGGGCCGGTGATCCATTGGCTGGCGCCGTTCTCAAGCGCTGTCTTGCCGTCCAGGCTGGCCGCCGCCTTCAGGCGCAGCCACGGCCGGCCGCGCGTCATGCGCGAGACGAAGCCAATGTTCAGTTCGCGTGCCTCGCCCTCCATCAGGCCGTTGGCCGTGGCGATGCCGGCCGCCTGCAACAGGGCAAGGCCGTTGCCGGAGACGAGCGGATTCGGATCGGTCATCGCCGCCACGACGCGGGCAACGCCGGCAGCGACCAGCGCCTCGGCGCACGGCGGCGTGCGACCGTGGTGGCTGCACGGCTCCAGCGTCACGTAGGCAGTGGCGCCGCGCGCCCGGTCGCCGGCGGCGCGCAGGGCATGGACCTCGGCATGCGGCTCGCCGGCCCGTTCGTGCCAGCCCTCGCCGACCACCTC
>ERZ1645185.704-NODE-704-length-14068-cov-10.429458_pt1 | contig 14068 bp, 11 predicted proteins | sample MGYA00575351_ERZ1645185 | MGnify/ENA primary metagenome ERZ1645185 (study PRJEB40838, sample SAMN11284767) | freshwater sediment metagenome | isolation source: river sediment | host: Sediment | place: India: Jana village, Kanpur | collected 2015-12-17 ...
AGTCGCCCGGATGCACCTTGCGTTCCATCGCGGCGTTTTCGGCGGGCATGCCGAACGCATCCCACCCCATCGGGTGCAGCACGGCATGGCCCTGCATCCGGCGCGCGCGGGCCAGCACGTCGCCCATCGTATAGTTGCGGACATGGCCCATGTGGATGCGCCCCGACGGATAGGGGAACATTTCCAGGACCATCGTGCGAGGCCGCGCGTCGGGCGTATCCGTCTTCGCGGAGCCGCTGTCGGTGCGGAAGATGCCGTCTGCTTCCCAGCGGGCCTGCCAGCGGGAATCCGCTCGGCTCGGGTCGAAACGACCGGCTTCGGGCTCGGTTGCCATGGGACGCTCTTACCGGGCGAGCGAGGCCTGGCGCAGCATCCGCGCCCGCTCGAGGATGATTTCCTCCAGCTTCTGCACGGTGCCGGCCCGCACCGGGGCGGCGACCCAGCGGCCGTCCTGCATCACTTCGCGCTGGGCGGACACCTGCACGGCATCGGCGCGGAGCGCGCCATCGAGGATGGCGACCGTCACCTTCACCCGCTCGTTCGGCACGTTCGGGTTCTGATACCATTCGCCCACGATCACGCCGCCGGCGGAATCGACCTGCGCGAGCGGCATGAACTGGAGCGTTTCGAGGCTGGCGCGCCACAGGTAGGAATTGACGCCGATCGTGGTGACCGCCGTCTGCTGGGCGACTGCTTCGGGCCCCTTCTTGCCGCCGCAGGCCGCAAGCGCGAGGCCGCAGGCGATGAGGACGAGGGCGGTGGCCCGACCCGCCGCCGGACGGGCGGAGGGCAGAGAGGCGGACAGGGCTTTACCGTCGGTCAATGAAGGCTCCGTTCCTTGGGGCCGGGCGCGCTGGCACCGGGCCGATGGGCGGCCATACAGGGCGGACGGCGGTGTGCGCAACCGTCAGCCACCGGCAGGCCCGGAAGCCGTGGCGGGCGGGCCTGAAACGCAGGCTGAACGGGGGCGGGACCATTCATGCGGCAGTCAAATATTGTGGGCCAAATGCAACAGGCGCAGGCATTCATGACATCTGCGCAAATTTGAGGGGGCGAATCATGCGGCAGGCCGTGGGATTCCGTCGCCAGATGAGGTAGCGTTTTACGGTTATGCGATTTCACGCCGAGTCCCTTGCTGCACGGATGGCGCCCCTTGCCGGGGCGGCGCTTCTGTGCGCCTCGGCTTTTGCCGCCGTTCCGGCGCTGTCGGCAACGACGAAATCGCGGCTGCAGCCCGAGGTGACGACCGAGAATTCGGTGGCCGGGTTCCGCACGAAATCGCAGGCGCTGGTGCTTCAGCCCATCAACCTGGACGTCAGCAAGTTCGCCTTCACGGCGCCGGGCCGGGTCGCCTCGTCCAAGGTGCAGACGGTGGAGCGCAGCTTCAGCTTCACGCCGTCGGCGGGCAGCAAGGGCGTGAGCCTGGGCGGCAGCGTGCGCAGCGTGGTGCCGGCAGCCGAGCGAACGGCGTCGGCCGATCCGGCGCTGGCGCCTTCGGGTTACAATTTCGACCTGTCCGTCGGCTATCGCGGCGTGCAGCTGTCCGGCGGGATGAGCCGGGTGGACGGCGGCCTGGGCGGCCGTTCGCGGCAGGGCGTGGACGTGGGCCTGGGCTATGGCGCACGCAACTGGCAGGCGGCGCTGCAGGCTTCGGCCGAGCGGGACCTGACCCAGATCGTGCCGCGCGCCGGTTCGCCCGATCCGCGCTATTCGCTGGAAGCGAGCGGGGCGCTGGCGCTGTCGCCGCGCGTGTCGGTCGGCGGGTCGCTGCGCTATCGGCTGGCGCCGGAAAATCCGACGCCGCTGGATCCGAACAAGGATGACCGGGCCGTGATGCTCGGCGGCGCCGTCGCTTTCTAGGCGACGCTGCGGCTGACGCGCAGCGCTCACCCCCGAACCCGGCGCAAACCCGGCCTGCCCTGCCCGCTCAGTCCAGCAGAATTCCCTGCGCTGCGGCTTCGGCCAGCAGCAGCGGGCGGATGCTGGCCCCCGGTGTTTCCAGCCAGTCCGCCATCTTCGCCCTGAGCGGCGCAAGCGATGCCGAACGGACCATGGCCTTCACCGGGCCGATGGCGGCCGGGGTGATCGACAACCGCTCCACGCCGATCGCCATCAGCGCCAGCGCTTCCAGCGGGCGGCCGCCCATTTCGCCGCAGACGGACACCGGCACGCCGGCCGCGCGGGCCTGATCCACCACCAGCTTCAGATAGCGCAGCAGGCCGCGCGCCAGCCAGTCGTAGCGGTCCGCGAGGCGGGGGTTGCCCCGGTCCGCCGCGAGCAGGAACTGGGTGAGATCGTTGGTGCCGATGGACAGGAAATCCAGCCGGGGCAGCAGCTCGTCCAGCACGAAGGCGAGCGCGGGCACCTCCAGCATGGCGCCGAACCGCACATCGGTGGCGTGCGGGATGCCCGCGGCCGCCAGCCGCGCCTGCCGCATTTCCACGATCGTGCGGGCTTCCTCATACTCCCAGGGCTCGGCCACCATCGGGAACATCAGGTGCAGGGTCTGGCCGGCGGCGGCCTCCAGCAGGGCGGAGGCCTGCGCGGCGAGCAGGCCCGACCGGGCCAGCGCCAGCCGGATGGCGCGCCAGCCCATCGCGGGATTCTCCTCCCGCTCGCCGCGGGAATCGACATAGGGAACGGCCTTGTCGCCGCCGATGTCCACGGTGCGGAAGATAACGGGCCGGCCGGCGGCCGCCTGCAGCACATCGCGGTAGAGCGCCACCTGCCGGCCCTTGCGCGGCAGCGTGGCCGACACAAGGAACTGGAACTCGGTGCGGAACAGGCCGATCCCGTCGGCGTTGGTGATGTCGAGCGCGGGCAGATCGGAACGGAGACCCGCGTTCATCATCAGCTTCACCTGAACGCCGTCCAGGCTGGTCGCGGGCAGGTCCTTCAGCTGCTCGAATTCGGCCTGCTTGGCGAGGCGGAGCGCGGTGCGCTCCTCGAAGCTGCTGAGCACGGCCTGCGCCGGGCGGACGAACAGCGCGCCCGCCGAACTGTCGAGCAGCAGCGGATCGCCTTCGGCCACGGCGTCGCGCAGGCCCCGCACCCGGCCCAGCACCGGGATGCCCATGGCGCGGGCGAGGATGGTGACGTGCGCCGTGAGCGAGCCTTCCTCCAGCGCCACGCCCTTCAGGTAGCGCCGGTCATATTCCAGCAGCTCGGCCGGGCCGAGGTTGCGGGCGATCAGGATGCTGTCCTGCGAGAGGCCGCGCTTGGCCGCCGTGTCGGACTGGCCCGACACGATGCGGATCAGCCGGTTCGACAGATCCTCCAGATCATGCAGCCGTTCCCGCAGATAGGGGTCGGATGCGGAGCCGAGCTTGATGCGCTGCGCCTGGGCGACGGCCTCCACCGCGGCTTCGGCCGTGAGGCCGCCGTCGATCCCGTCGTTGATGCGGCGCGCCCAGCCCTCGTCCAGCGCGAACATCTTGTAGGTTTCGAGGATCTCCTCATGGTCGCCGGGGCCGGCGAAATCCGCGCGGGAGACCATCTGGTCGATCTCTTCGCGCATGCGGGCGAAGGCGGCCTTCAGGCGCGCGCGTTCGGCATCGGCATCGTCCGCCACCGTGTTGGTGATGACGACGCGCGGCTGGTGGAACACGGCCTGGCCGCGCGCCATGCCGTCCACCAGCTTCAGCCCCGCCATGCGCACCGGGGAGGGATCGCGCGGGGGGCGCGGGGCGGCGGATTCGGGATCGACGAGACCTGCGGCGGCGATCAGTTCCGCCAGCACCATGGCGACGGTCTGCAGCGCCTCGATCTCGATCTCGTCATAGTCGCGCGGCTGCATATGCTGCACGGCCAGCACGCCGACACAGGATTCGCGGCGGATGATCGGCACGCCGGCGAAGCTGTGGAAGCGTTCCTCCCCCGTTTCCGGGCGATAGGCAAAGCGCGGGTGGCTGCTGGCTTCCGCCAGGTTCAGCGGCATCCGTGTTTCCGCGATGGTGCCGACAAGGCCCTGCCCGAAGGCGAGCCGGGTGACATGGACGGCCTGCTGCTTCAGCCCGCGCGTCGCGGACAGTTCCAGCATGCCATCGCGCAGCAGGTAGATGGAGGCGACTTCGGATTCGAGCGCGCCCGCGATCAGCGCGACCACCTGGTCGAGCTTGGATTGCGTGCTTTGCCGCGCCGCCATCACATCGTGCAGGCGGCGCAGCAGTTCGCGGGCGCTGCCTGTCGCCGCCATCAGCCCCTCTCGGCCGGGGCCCGACTGGCGAGCGCCGCTTCCGCTTCGGTGACGAGGCTGTCGATGATGGCGGCGACCGGCTCCTCGGCCGTCACCATGCCGACCGACTGGCCGGCCATCACAGAGCCATTTTCCACGTCGCCGTCGATCACTGCGCGGCGCAGCGCGCCGGCCCAGTAATGCTCGATCTCCAGCTGGGCGGCGGGCAGCTCGATCCGGCCCTGTTCCAGGAGGACAGAGACTTCGCGCTGCTTTTCCATGAAGGCCTCGGTGCCCGCATTCTTCAGCGCGCGCACCGGGATCACCGGCAGGCGCGGATCGAACTGGACGGACGCGACCGCATCGCGGGCGGCGGCGCGGACGAAGGCCTTCTTGAAATTGGGGTGGGCGATGGATTCGGCCGATGCCGCGAAGCGGGTGCCGAGCTGCACGCCCGCCGCGCCCATCTCCACCAGCGCCGCGACCGCCGCGCCCCGGCCGATGCCGCCGGCTGCGAAGATGGTGGCATCCGGCAGGGCGGGCAGGATTTCCTGCGCCAGCACGGCGAGGCTGACGGGGCCGATATGGCCGCCCGCTTCGGAGCCTTCGATCACCAGCGCATCGGTGCCCGAGCGCAGGAGCTTGCGGGCCAGCGCATAATTGGGGGCAAAGGCGATCAGCTTGGCGAAATCGGTGATGGCGGCGACCGCCGGCCCCGGCGGGATGCCGCCCGCCAGCACCACATGGGAAACACCCGCCGCGCGGCAGACCCCGATCAGGTCCATCAGCTGCGGGTGCATGGTGATGAGATTCACGCCGAAGGGCTTGTCGGTCAGCGCCTGGGTGGCGGCGATTTCCGCTTCGAGCAGGGCGGGTGTCATCGCGCCGCAGGCGATGACGCCGAAGCCGCCCGCGTTCGAGATGGCGGAGACGAGGTTGCGTTCCGACACCCACGACATCGCGCCGGCCATGATGGCGTGGCGGGTGCCGAGGAAGGCGCGGCCCCGCTGCGTCAGGGCGTCGAGACGGGGCGTATCCGTCATGCTGCGGCGTCCAGCCCATAGGCAGTGTGAAGAACGCGGACCGCAAGCTCCAGATACTCCTCTGCGATGAGGACGGAGATCTTGATTTCCGAGGTGGTGATGGCGAGCACGTTGATGCCGCGGTCGGCCAGCGCCTTGAACATGGTGACGGCGACGCCCGCATGGCTGCGCATGCCGACGCCCACCACGGAGATCTTCACCACCGTGTCGTCCGCGACCAGCCGCGCGTAGCCGATGGCGTCGGCGTTCGCCTCCAGCACGCTGCGGGCGCGCGCCAGTTCCGTGCGCGGCACGGTGAAGGTGACGTCCGTCGTGCCGTCGTTGGCGATGTTCTGCACGATCATGTCGACGTTGATGTTGGCATCCGCCAGCGGGCCGAAGATGGCGGCGACGACACCGGGCCTGTCCGGCACGGAGCCGATGGTGACCTTGGCTTCGTTGCGGTCATAGGCGACGCCCGCGATCAGTTCCTGTTCCACGACTTCATCCTCATCGACGACCATGGTGCCGGGCGCGTCCGAGAAGCTGGACAGCACCTGGACCCGGACCTTTTCCTTCATGGCAAGTTCCACCGACCGCGTCTGCAGCACCTTGGCGCCGACCGAGGCCAGTTCCAGCATTTCCTCGTAGGTGATCTTGCCCAGCTTGCGGGCGCGCGGGACGATGCGCGGGTCTGTCGTGAACACGCCCTCGACATCGGTGTAGATGTCGCAGCGATCCGCCTTCAGCGCGGCGGCGACGGCGACCGCAGAGGTATCCGATCCGCCGCGGCCCAGCGTGGTGACGCGATTGTCTTCCGTCCGGCCCTGGAAGCCGGGGATGACCGCGACTTCGCCCGATTCCATGGCGGCCTTCAGCGCCTGTGTGCCGACATCGAAGATGCGGGCCTTGCCATGCGCATCCGAGGTGTGGACCGGCAGCTGCCAGCCGAGCCAGCTGCGCGCGCGCAGGCCCATCGATTGCAGCACGATGGCAAGCAGGCCCGATGTGACCTGTTCGCCCGACGCCACCACCACATCATATTCGGCCGGATCCGCGAGCGGCGAGGCTTCCTTGCAGAAGCCGACGAGCCGGTCGGTTTCCCCGGCCATGGCCGACACGACGACGGCGACCCGGTTGCCGGCTTCCACCTCGCGTTTCACGCGCGCGGCCACGCCCCGGATCCGCTCGATCCCGGCCATGGAGGTGCCGCCGAACTTCATCACGATTGTCGCCATGTGGGGTGTATTTCTGCCTTTGGCTGCCTTGTCGTTGCAGCGCCTTTAGGAGCGGGGGCGCGGCTTGACAACTTTGCGGGCGGCAAAGCGCAGCTTTACAGCCGCCTGCGCCCGATGTTATGCGCCCCATCGTCATGAAAGCGGCCACCGCCCTTCTTCTGCTGCGACTTACGCGCCCTTAGGCGCGTTCCCCCTGGCCTGTGGGCGGGCCTGAGCGAACACGTGCCTGAGGGTTGAACATCCGAGCCCCCCAGACGATCTTTCGCGACAAGAGGCAGACATGGCCGACCAGATCCTGATTTTCGACACCACCTTGCGAGACGGCGAGCAATCGCCCGGCTGTTCCATGAACCTGGAGGAAAAGCTGCGCGTGGCCGCCCAGCTGGAAGCGCTGGGGGTGGACATCATCGAAGCCGGCTTCGCCATCGCATCCGAAGGCGATTTCGAGGCGGTGCAGGCCGTCGCCCGGCAATGCGACCGCGCCGTGGTGGCAAGCCTGGCGCGGGCGGCGCGCGCCGACATCGAGCGGGCGGGCGCGGCGCTGAAGCCCGCGAAGCGGCCCCGCATCCACACCTTCATCGCGACATCGCCGCTGCACATGCGGGTGAAGCTGTCGAAATCGCCCGAGCAGGTGCTGGAATCGATCCGCGAATCCGTGAGCCTGGCGCGCAACCTGGTGGACGATGTGGAATGGTCCGCCGAGGACGCAACCCGGTCCGAGCCGGATTTCCTGGCGAAGGCGATCGAGACGGCGATCCAGGCCGGCGCGCGCACCATCAACCTGCCGGATACCGTGGGCTATGCGACGCCGGAAACCTATGGCGCGATGTTCCGCGACATGATCGCGCGGGTTCCGAATGCCGACAAGGCGGTGTTTTCCACCCATTGCCACAACGACCTGGGGCTTGCCGTCGCCAACACGCTGGCGGCCGTGATGTCGGGCGCGCGGCAGGTGGAAAGCACGATCAACGGCATCGGGGAGCGGGCCGGGAACGCGGCGGTGGAGGAAATCGCCATGGCGCTGAAGGTGCGGCACGACGTGCTGCCCTATCGCACCGGAATCGTTTCCACCGAAATCACCCGGGCTTCGCGGCTGATTTCCGCCGTGACGGGGATGCATGTGCAGCCCAACAAGGCGATCGTGGGCGCGAACGCCTTCGCGCATGAAAGCGGCATCCACCAGGACGGGATGCTGAAGGACAGCTCCACCTACGAGATCATGACGCCGGAAAGCGTGGGCCAGTCCCATTCCAGCCTGGTGCTGGGCAAGCATTCGGGCCGCGCCGCGTTCAAGGACAAGCTGGACAGCCTGGGCTATCAGCTGTCCGACAACGAGTTCCAGGACGCCTTCCAGCGCTTCAAGGCGCTGGCGGATGCGAAGAAGCAGGTGTTCGACGAGGATATCGTGGCGCTGGTGGACGACGAGGTGCTGCGCGGGCACGACCGCATCCAGGTGACGGAGGTGGAAGTCTATTGCGGCTCTGCCGGGCCGCAGCGGGCGATCCTGACCCTGCTGGTGGACGGCGAGGAGCTGACGGCCGCGACCAAGGGCAATGGCCCGGTGGATGCGCTGTTCAACGCCGTGCGCAAGCTGGTGCCGCACGAGGATGCGACGCTGGAGCTTTACGAGGTTTCGGCCGTGACGGCGGGCACCGACGCGCAGGCCGAGGTGAGCGTGGTGCTGGCCGAGAATGGCCGGACCGTGCGTGGCGTGGGCGCCCACAACGACACGCTGGTGGCGAGCGCCCGGGCCTATGTGAACGCGCTGAACAAGCTGGTGGTGAAGCGGGGCCGCAGCGCGCTGGCGGCCTGACGCGCGGCGGAGCCACACCGCCGGACACGCAAAAAGGGCGGGGGATCATCCCCCGCCCTTTTTCGTGCCGGCCGGGCCTTCGGCGTTTCCGAAGGCCCATGCACCCGCATCAGCTTCAGGCGGCCTTGGCCTTGCACTTTGCCGTCGCCATCATCCCGACGTTCAGCATCAGCTCGTCGCCCTTGCCCTGAATGGTCGTCTGGCCGTTGGAATATTTGAAGCCGGAGCCGGACGGTTCCTGCTGAAGCTCCACATTCTGGCCGCCGCGCACAAGAACCGCGATGCCCTGATCGGGGAAGAAGCGGACTTCGATCGTTTCGTCATTGTCGCAGGTGAAGGTGGCGCGGGTCTGCTTCGTGGCCGGAAGCCCGGCGGCGGCGGCGGCCTTTTCCAGTTCCGCCTTCTGTTCCGGCGTTGTCTGGTCCGCCGGCATTTCGGCCGGGGCAGCCGGGACGACGGCTTCGGGGGCCGGCGCCGCAGCGGGGGCGGTGGCTTCGGGCGCAGCCGTTTCGCCGGCGGTGGGGGCGGGCTTGTTGCAGCCCGCCACGAGGGCGGCGGCGGCAAGGCCGGCAAACAGGATCGGTTTCATCGTCAATCTCCTCAATTGGGCCGGCAATCCAGATTGCCATGTTCAGGGCTGCTGATCTGCATCCTTTCAGGGCCGCCGCTGATCTGGGTGGACCCGAACTGATAGAGCCACCCCCGGCTGGTGGGCATGCGCAACAGCTGGGTCGTCTGCCCGTTGATCGTGAGATCGGCGAGCTTCGCATCCGAATGGAAGGTGACGGTGGCAGGCGTGCTGCCGCCGCACATCCAGTTGAAGGTACCGGCCATCCGCGCATCCAGCGTGTTGGACGGCGACTGCGGGGCGCAGGCCGCCAGCCCGGCGAGCAGCGCGAGCGTTGCTGGGCGGATCATGGCAGGCTCAGGCCGCGGTGCAGTTGGTGCCGGCCATCATCCCCACCGTCATCGTGAGGCGCATGCGATCATCGTGCACGCGAAGCACGGTGTTCGGCCCCGTATAGGTGAAGCCCGGCGGCGTGGACTGCTGCTGGAGTTCGGTGGTGGACCCGCCGCGGTTCAGCGAGGCGACGCCCTGCTGCGGGAAATAGCGCACGGTGATCTGCTCGCCGTTGGAGCAATTGTAGGTGACGCGCATTTCCGCAGGCGCAGGCGGCGGGCCGGGCGGAGGCGGAGGCGGCGGGGGAGCCGGCGGCGCGGGGGGCGCCGGCGGGCGGCCGCTGGCGCTCAGGCCCTGGCAGCTTGTGGGGGCCATCATCCCCGTCGTCAGGTTGATGCCCATGCGGCCCGCATCGGCCACCACGGTCGTCTGACCGCCCTGATAGGTGAGCGGCGTTGTGGACACCCGGTTCAGCTCGGTGTTCTGGCCGCCGCGCACCAGCACGGCCGTTCCCTGCTGATCGAAATAGCGGATCGTCACCGCTTCGCCATTGGCGCAGCGATAGTTGACCGTGAAGGCGGGCGCCGGGCGCACCGACGGCGTGGAGGGCGTGGAGCAGGCCGACAGCGCCGTCGCGCCCGCCAGCAGCAGAGCCAGATAGGATTTCAAGATCAGTCTCCCCAGTTGACCGGCGCAGGATTGGCGCGCCGGGGCTGTCCGTCAAGCCGATGCACCAGCTTTGCGACAAAGCGATTGCGCAGGATCAAGCCCCCGGCCCGTCAGCGGCGATGGAACAGCTTTTCCAGATCCGCCTTCGTCAGCTTCAGGAAGGTGGGGCGGCCATGGTTGCAGGTGCCGCTGGCCGGAACCGCCTCCATCTGGCGCAGCAGCGCGTTCATGTCGGCAAGCGTCAGCGGCCGCCCGGCCCGGACGCTGCCGTGGCAGGCGATGGTGGCGGCGATATGGTCGAGCCGGCTGACGAGGGCGCGCGGGCCCTCTCCGCCCGACAGTTCGTCGGCCAGATCGGTGAGCAACGGCTTCAGCGGCGGTGTGCCCAGCGCGGCCGGCAGCGCCCTGACGAGGATCGTATCCGGCCCGAACCGCTCCAGCTCCAGCCCGAGTTCGAGCAACGCCGGCGCGGCTGCCTCCAGCGCATCGGCCGCCTGTTCATCGAGCGCCACGGCCTCTGGCACAAGGAGCGGCTGGGACTGGGGCGTGCCGCCCGCGCGGCCGCGCATGGCCTCCAGCACCAGCCGCTCGTGGGCGGCATGCTGATCCACCAGCACCAGCGCATCCGCACTTTCCGCGACGATATAGGCGTTTGCGACCTGCCCGCGCGCCAGGCCCAGCGGATACGCCCCGGCAGGCGGTGGCGGCACGTCGGCCAGCGGTTCGGGCGAGCGGCCCTGCGGCGGCGCCCATGCAAGGGCCGCCTCTGCCAGCATCGGCGCAATGGCGGGCGCAAGCGGCAGCTGCGCGGGCGCGGGGTGCGGGGCCGCGAAGGCGGCGGCGAGCGCCTGCCCCGCCGCCTGCACGGGGCGGATGCCCGCCTGTTCCAGGCTGGCGCGAATGGCGGAGATCAGGGAGGCGCGGATCCGTGCCGGATCGCGGAAGCGCACCTCTGTCTTGGCCGGATGCACATTCACATCGACATCGTGCGTGGGAAGCGTGAGGAACAGCGCGGCGACGGCATGACGGCCGGCGGGCAGGCGATCCGCATAGGCGCCGCGCAGGGCGCCGACCAGCTGGCGGTCCTTCACCGGGCGGCCGTTCACGAACAGATACTGATGTTCCGAAGTGGCGCGCGAGGCGGCCGGAAGCCCGGCGAGCCCGCCGATGGCGAGATCCGGGCGATCGAAATCGACGGGCACCATGTCTGCGCCGTCTGCCAGCAGAGACTGGACCCGCCGCGCGAGCGCGGGAACGCCCGCCCCGGCTTCGGCCGCCACATCCAGCAGGCGGCGGCCTTCGTGCAGCAGGCGAAAGGCGACATGCGGATGCGCCATGGCGAGGCGGCGCAGGGCATCCTGGATGGCGGCGATCTCGGTGCGCGGGCTCTTCAGGAACTTGGCGCGGGCCGGAACGCGGGAAAACAGCCCCTCGACGGCGATGCGGGTGCCGGGGGCGAGGCCCGCCGGGCCGTCGAACAGCAGCTCGCCGCCGTCCAGCTGAAGCCGCCAGCCGGCTTCGGCCCCGGCGGGGCGGCTTTCCAGCGTGAAGCGGGCGACCGAGGCGATGGCGGGCAGCGCTTCGCCCCGGAAGCCGAAGCTGTGGATCGCCAGCAGGTCGTCGTCCGGCAGCTTCGAGGTGGCGTGGCGTTCGATCGCGAGGCGCATCTGATCGGGCGACATGCCGTGCCCGTCGTCGATCACCAGAAGGCGCTGGGTGCCGTCGCCCGACGCATGCACCTCGATTCGGGCGGCGCCGGCATCCAGGCTGTTCTCGACCAGTTCCTTCACCACGCTGGCCGGGCGTTCCACCACCTCGCCCGCGGCGATTCGGTCGACCAGATGGCTGGGAAGGCGGCGGATGGGCATGACGCGCTGTTGCCGGTTGCCGGGCGGGAGCTCAAGAGGGGATCGGGGCGGGTTGAAGCGAGGCGGATCGGCGGGCAGACGCCGCACAACAATGGTTGCGTGCCCCGGTGCGACCGCCTATTCGAGTTGGTCAATCCGCAACAGTGTCTGCACAGGCGCCTGACGCGGCCCTGCCGCCCCGATTCGCGCTTCCGGCCAGACCAGAGGCGCAGCAGGAACCGGGCGGGGCAGGCCACGGGTGGCCGGCGGGCATGGTTGCCGAAAACGCCCTATCCCGGAAAACCGGCGCAAGACGCCTGACAAGAGGCCCGCAAGACCCGTGAACTTCTTCAGCCGCATTTTCGGTTTCCTGAGCCAGGACATGGCCATCGACCTCGGAACCGCCAACACGCTCGTCTATGTCCGTGGCCGCGGGATCGTTCTGAACGAACCCTCTGTCGTGGCGCTGGAAACGGTGAACGGCCGGCGCCAGGTGAAGGCGGTGGGCAATGACGCCAAGATGATGATGGGCAAGACGCCCGACAATGTGCAGGCCATCCGGCCCCTTCGCGACGGCGTGATCGCCGACATCGAGGTGGCCGAGGACATGATCAAATATTTCATCGACAAGGTGCACGGCAAATCCAGCTGGGTGCCGCGCGGGCCGGAAATCGTGATCTGCGTGCCTTCGGGTTCCACCCCGGTGGAAAAGCGCGCCATCCGCGACGCCGCGAACAATGCAGGCGCCAGCCAGGTGCACCTGATCCTGGAGCCGATGGCGGCGGCGATCGGCGCGGGAATGCCGGTAACGGAGCCGATCGGATCGATGGTGGTGGACATCGGCGGCGGCACCACCGAAGTCGCCGTGCTGTCGCTGAGGGGCCTTGCCTATACCACCAGCGTGCGCGTCGGCGGGGACAAGATGGACGAAGCCATCGTCAACTATGTGCGCCGCAACCACAACCTGCTGATCGGCGACGCCACGGCGGAGCGGATCAAGAAGCAGATCGGCACGGCGCTGCCGCCGGCTGACGGGATCGGCGCGACCGTGGAGATCAAGGGCCGCGACCTTGTGAACGGCGTGCCGAAGGAAATCACCATCAACCAGGGGCAGGTGGCCGACGCGCTGTCGGAGCCGGTTTCGCAGATCATCGAATCGGTGCGTCTGGCGCTGGAAAACACCGCGCCGGAACTGGCGGCCGACATCGTGGACCAGGGCATCGTGCTGACCGGCGGCGGCGCGCTGCTGGGCGGGCTGGACGAGGCGCTGCGGCAGGCGACGGGCCTGCCGGTGACGGTGGCCGAAGACCCGCTGTCGTGCGTGGCGCTGGGCACCGGCCGGGCGCTGGAAGATCCTGTCTATCGCGGTGTGCTGACGGGAGCCTGATGACCGCCGGGATCGCGCCCATCCTGACCTCCACCGTGGATCCTGCATGAACCGGATGCCCAACGCTTCGCGCCTGCGCCCCGCACGCCGCACCAGCTTTGCCAGGCGCGACAGCAACCTGGCCCTGCTGGGCGCGCTGTTTGCGGGCGTGGTGATTGCATTCGCGCTGCTGATGCTGCTGATCCAGCGGGTGAACCCCGAACTGGGCGGGCGCATGCGCGGCGCGACGGCCGATGCGCTGTCGCCGGTGATATCGGTTGCCATGGCGCCGGTGGACGGCGTGCGCCGGCTGGGCGCGCTGATCGGCGAGCATCTGGACGTGGTGGAGACGAACCGGAAGCTGGCGGCCGACCTGAAGGCGGCGCAGCGCCGCGCGGCCGAGACTGAGCGGCTGGCCGCCGAGCTGGACCGGATGGAGGCGCTGCTGTCGCTGAAGCGGCCCGAACGGCGGCTGGTGGCCTCGGCCGTCGCGTCTGCCGTTTCGGCAGCGGCGGGCCAGCGTCAGGCGATCCTGAGCGCGGGGCTGTCGGACGGGGTGCGGCCGCGCATGCCGGTGATCGCATCGGGCGGGCTTGCCGGGCGGGTGACCGATGTGGGCCGGCAGGCCGCGCGCATGATGCTGCTGACGGATGCCGACAGCCGGGTGCCGGTGAAGGTGCTGCGCACCGGCTGGACCGGGCTGGCGGTGGGAACCGGCGGCACCCTGCTGGACTTCCAGTTCGACATCGCCTCCGGCTCTGACAAGATCCGCGTGGGCGACCGGCTGGTGACATCGGGCGACGGCGGGCTGTTCCCGCCGGGCATTCCCGTCGCCGTGATCATCGACGCAGAGGCGAACCCGCCGCGTGCCCGGCCGCTGGCGAACCCCACCGGCCTTGGCACGGTGATGATCGAAGCCCCCTGGCTGCCGCCGCCGAGCTTCGTGGCCGCCGCCCCCGCCGCGCCGGAGGCCGACCGTGTGGTGCCGCCCGCAGCGAAGCCCGGATCGGAACCCGCCGCGCAGGGCGCCGCCGCGCC
>ERZ1645185.705-NODE-705-length-14035-cov-5.834764_pt1 | contig 14035 bp, 13 predicted proteins | sample MGYA00575351_ERZ1645185 | MGnify/ENA primary metagenome ERZ1645185 (study PRJEB40838, sample SAMN11284767) | freshwater sediment metagenome | isolation source: river sediment | host: Sediment | place: India: Jana village, Kanpur | collected 2015-12-17 ...
GTTCCACGCTGACGTCGGTCAGCGCGCAGGGTGCCAGCATCTGGGCAGCCGGCCATGACGGTGTCATCGTGCACTCCGCGGATTCCGGAAAGACCTGGCAACGCCAGCGGGCGCAGCCTTGGTCGCCGGACAGCCGGGAAATCACCAACGGTTCACCCGTTCTGGATACGCTGTTCGTCGATGCCAACACCGGCTACGCCGTCGGTGCCTACAGCCTTCTGCTGAAAACGCAGGATGCAGGGGTTACCTGGCAGACGCTGAGCATTTCAGGGTCGACCCCACAGGCGGCCCAGGATGACATGGTCGCCAGCGATACCGGTGTGTTTTCCGAGAGCGACCTGGCCCTGGCCGCGGAATCGGATCCGCATCTGAACGCCATCGTGCGCACCGATTCGGGCATGCTGATCGTCATGGGCGAGCGCGGCGCGGGCTTCCGCTCCGGCGATGAAGGCCAAAGCTGGCAGAAAATCCGCCTGCCGTATGCCGGCTCGATGTTCGGGCTGCTTCCGCTCGGCGGCGAATCAATACTCGCCTTCGGTCTGCGCGGCAATGTCTTTGAATCCCCCGACGCCGGCACGAGCTGGAGCAAGATCGACAGCGGCACCGGAACCAGCCTGATCGGCGGCACCATCACAGCCGACGGCAGCGTGGTCCTGGTCGGCGGCAACGGCACATTGGTCGTCCGCAAACCCGGCCAAACCGCCTTCAGCGCCCGCAGCATCCAGCTGAAGAGCGGCCAGAATCCAGGTTTCTCGGCCGCCGTTCCATCCGCGACCGGCGTCCTGCTGACGTCGGACCTCGGCGCCGTCAACACATCCGTTCAGTGAGAAAGACACCATGAGCAAATTCCACAGCTTCGCTGAGCACATCATCTTCAAGAACCGCGCCTTCGTGCTGGCGTTTTTCGTGCTGGTCACCGCGGCCATGGCTTATTTCGGCAGCCAGCTGAAGGTCGACGCCGGCTTCAACAAGCAGGTGCCGCTGCAGCACGAGTTCATGCGTACATTCACCGAATACCAGGCCGATTTCGGTGGCGCCAACCGTGTTCTGGTCGCGGTGATGTCCAAGGACGGCGACATCTTCTCGAAAGAGTACATGGCCACCCTGGAAAACGTCACCAACGACGTCATCAACCTTGACGCCACCGACGACGCCAAGGTGCGTTCGCTGTTCACCCCGAACGTGCGCTTCATCGAAGTGGTCGAGGACGGGCTGAGCGGCGGCAACGTCATTCCGCAGGATTTCACGCCCAACCTGCAGGGTTTCGAGGCGGGGCCTGAGCAGTTCGACAGGATCAAAGGCAATATCGCCAAGGCCGGCATCGTCGGCCGGCTGGTCGCAAAGGATTATTCCGGTTCGATGGTCTGGGCCGACCTGATTCCCGAGAGCGACGTCAACAAGCTCGACTACCAGGCGGTGGCCAGGCAGCTGGAAGCCATCCGCCAGAAATACGAAAACGAAAGCACCAGCGTCCATATCATCGGCTTCGCCAAGATGGTCGGCGACATCTCCGACGGCGCGATGAGCGTGATCAAGTTCTTCCTGATCACAATCGCGTTCACTTGGATACTGCTGTTCCTCTACTCAAGCTCGGCCAAATTGGCCTCGCTGACCGTGCTGGCGTCGTTGGTGGCCGTGGTCTGGATGCTCGGCGCGCTGAAACTGATGGGTTTCGGCATCGATCCGATGAACATGCTGACGCCGTTCCTGATCTTCGCGATCGCGGTCAGCCACGGCGAGCAGATGATCAACCGCTTCCGCGGCGAGATTTTCTTCGGCGGCCTGGAAGAGGGCACGGTCGATGAACTGCGTGCCAGGGCCACGCAGGCGGTCGATCCATTGACTGCGGCGCACCGCAGTTTCAAGGCGCTGCTGATCCCAGGTACCGTTGCCTTGTTGGCCGGCTGCATCGGTTTCGGCGCGATCATGGTGATTCCGATCCAGATGATCCGCGAGCTGGCGATCACAGCCACCGTCGGCGTTGCGCTGACCATCCTGACCAACCTGGTCCTGCTGCCGGTGCTGCTCAGTTACACCCGGCTGCGCAACCTCGACAAAAAGCGCGAATTCCGCCTGCGCCAGCTGACCCAATTCGACAAGATATGGGCCGCCCTGTCGAAACTGTCGCGGCCGCGCGCCGCCGCCATCGTGCTCGCCATCGGTGCCGTGATGTGGGCCGGCGCCTGGTGGTTCGGCAACAAAGTGATGATCGGCGATGCCCAGCAAGGTGTTGCCGAGCTGCGGCCGGAAGCCCGCTATAACCAGGATGCCCGGTTGATCAGTACGAAATTCGCGCTCGGCGTCGATACCATGAACGTCATCGTCGAAGCCGGTCCGTCAGCCTGCACGGCAAGCTACAAAGCCATGGAGGTCATCGACCGTTTCGCCTGGCACATGTCCAATGTCGAAGGCGTCGAACAGGTCATCACCTTGCCGATGGCCGCCAAGCAGGTGAATGCCGGCTGGAATGACGGCTCGCCGCGTTGGAAGGTGCTGCCGCGCGACCCGGATACGCTGCGCCAGACCACGCAGAGTTTCGAAACCGACTCCGGCCTGCTGAACGCCGACTGCTCGGCGATGCCGGTGACCATATTCACCGCCGACCATAAATCGACCACCATCGACCGTATCGTGGCCGAGACCAGGAAGTTCCGCACCGAGAACAATGCCTATGAAGCCGGCTTCGCCAAGAAGCGCGACGCGGCCGTGGCCAAGGCGATGGAGAACGGCGAGGAATTCACCACCGACCAGGTCAATTTCCGACTGGCCACCGGGCCGCTCGGCGTGCAGGCCGCCACCAACGACACCGTGCGCGAAAAGGAACACCTGATCCTGTACCTGCTGTACGGCGCGGTGTTCCTGATGTGCTGGATCAGCTTCAAGAGCTGGCGCGCGGCCCTGTGCGTGACCCTGCCACTGATGCTGGTGACCGAACTCGGCCATAGCCTGATGGTGGTCCTCGGCATCGGCATGAAGGTCAACACACTGACCGTGGTCGCGCTCGGCGTCGGCATCGGCGTCGATTACGGCATCTACATCTTCGCCCGCATGCGCGAAGCCATGAACCAGGGCAAGACGCTCTCGGAAAGCTACTTCATCGCGCTGAAGACCACCGGCATCGCCATTTTCTACACCGCGCTGACGCTGGCGGTCGGCGTGGCGATGTGGATCTTCTCCGACCTGAAGTTCCAGGCCGACATGGGCGTGATGCTGACCTTCATGTTCATCGTCAACATGATCGCCGCGATCGTGTTCCTGCCGGCGCTGTGCCGCTGGCTGCTGCGTCCGAACGAGAAGGACGACTGGGTCGCGCATCTGTAAGAAACGAAGAGGGCCCGCAAGGGCCCTTTTCCATGGCGTCGTTTAAACCAGATCCGCCGCCACCGGCGGTTCCGGCCTGGCTTTCTGCAGGTTGCGCAGCGCGATGGCCAGGACGCCGCCGAGCACCAACGCGCCGCCGATCCATACCCGGATGCCGACTTTGTCGTGCAGGAACAGCACGCCAAGGATGGATGCCAGCAGGGGCGCCAGCAGCAGGTAGGGCGTGATCAAGGCCACCGGATGGCGCTTGATCAGCACGAAGAACAGGCCATGGCCGACCAGGGACGCAATCAGCGCGGCGTAGATGACGCCGAACCAGGCCTGCGGGCTGGCCTGCGCGATGTGCTGCACCGGGCTGCCCTCAACCGCCAGGCTGATCAGCGAAATCGGCAGGATGGCCAGCACGGCGGTCCAGCCCTGCTGCTGGATCAGGTCCATCTTCAGGCCGCGCATGGCGATGGTGCCGAACGCGATGCACAGAGCCGACACCAGCATGATCAGCACCGGCGCGGGATCGCTGATGATGTCCGGATCCAGGCCCAGCACCAGCACGCCCAGGAAGCTGACAGCGATGGCGGTGCCGGTGCGCCAATGGAATTTCTCGCCGAGCAGCCACCAGGCCAGCAGCGCAACCATCGGCACATAGCTCTGCATCACGATGGCCGGCGATGCGATGTTGGCCGATAGCTTGATCGACCAGAAGTTCAGGCCGAAGTGCAGCACGCCGTTGAACAGGGCGATCAGCCCGAGCCGCTGCCAGATGGCGCGGTCGGGAATCTTCAGGAACGCGCCCAGCAAGATGCACAGCAGCAGCAGGCGCAGGGAGGTGAACAGGAACGGCGGGATTTCCTGCAGGGCAAGTTTCGAGGTGATGAAATTGCCGGCCCAGGCCAGGCAGATCAGGGCGACCAGGCCGAGCTCACGTCCGCTCAGGCGGCCGTGGCTAGACGGCAATGCCGGCCTTCTTGTACAGCTTGCTCAGGGTCCACAGCGGGCCAATCAGCAGATAGACCAGGTCGGTGAAGAAGCTCGGGCGCTTGCCTTCCCATTTATGGCCGATGAACTGGCCGATCCAGGCCAGCACGAACACCGCCACGGCGGATTTCAGCAGGACCGGCATGCCATATCGGCTGGCGATGAAATGGTTGATGAAGCCGAACGCCACGAAGCCGAGCAACGCGCCGAGCGCCAGCGGTTTGGACAGCTTCCAGTAATACATCCAGGTGAAGAACAGCGTGAAGGCGAACCAGAAGCCGGGTTTCAGCAGGGCGCTCGGCACCGGGATGCACCAGAGCAGGGCGGTCACCGTCCAGACGATCAGCGGCACGCAGATCAGGTGCATGCGCTGGTTGGACGGGTTCTGATGGTCGTTGGAATAATTGCTGAGCAGTTCGTCGATGCGGCGCATGGGTCACTCCACGGTGATGTTGGCTAAGCGTAACAGGGCTTCCGCGTACTTGGCGCGGGTGGCGGCGATGATTTCGGCCGGTACGTGCGGTCCGGGGGCGGTCTTGTCCCAGTCCAGGGTTTCCAGGTAATCACGCACGAACTGCTTGTCGTAGCTGGGCGGGCTGATGCCGACCTGATAGGAGTCGGCCGGCCAGAAGCGCGAGGAATCCGGGGTCAGCATCTCATCCATCACATGCAGCACGCCCTGTCCGTCCAACCCGAACTCGAGCTTGGTATCGGCGATGATGATGCCCTTCTCGGCCGCCAGGCGGGAGGCGAAGGCGTAGATTTCGAGGGTCTTGGCGCGCACCTGTTCAGCCAGTTCAAGGCCGATCTTATCGACGATGACATCGAAGCCGACGTTTTCGTCGTGGTCACCGGCCGCCGCTTTGGTGCTGGGCGTGAAGATCGGCTCAGGCAGCTGTTCGGCCTGACGCAGGCCGGGTGGCAGGGCGATGCCGCAGATCGCGCCGGTGGCCTGGTAATCCTTCCAGCCCGAGCCGATGATGTAGCCGCGTGCGATGGCCTCCACAGGCAACGCCTTGAGCTTCTTGGCGACCACCGAGCGTTTGGCGTACAGGGCCAGCTCGGCCCCGGCCGGCAGGGCCGACGCGACCGGTTCGTGGGTCAGGTGGTTCGGGCACAGGTGCGCGGTCTGCGCGAACCAGAAGTTGGAGATCTGGCACAGCATCTCGCCCTTGCCCGGAATCGGGTCAGGCAGCACCACGTCGAACGCCGACAGACGGTCGCTGGCGACCATCAGCAGGCGGTTGCCCGGCAGTTCGTAGACGTCGCGGACCTTGCCGCGGTGCAGGAGGGGCAAGGCCAGATCGGAGGTGTGCAGGGTGGTGGCCACAGGGAAACCTTGAAGATGCGCGGACTTTGCGTATTGTACCGCTAAGCGGGCGCGCTGACTGCTAGAATATCGGCATGACCCGCTTAATTTTCGCGCTGACGCTCGCGTTCAGTCCGCTCATCCTGGCCGCCGCGCCGGTGCCGGCCAAATCCGGCCAATGCACGGCATGCCATGGCGCGGACGGGCAAAGCCGGCTTGCATCCAATCCGATCCTGCGCTGCCAGCATGAGGCCTATCTGGTTTCCGCGCTGAATGCCTACCGCAGCGGCAAGCGCGATTATCCGGTCATGAATTCCATCGCCAATACCCTGCAGCCGAAAGACATCAAGTCGCTGGCGGCCTGGTATGCCAACCAACCGGGATGCCGAAAATGAGTCAATGGAAATACAAGATCATCGGCGCGCTGATCGGCGTGCTGACCCGAAGGCCGCAATTCATTGTTCTTGGCCTGGTGATCGGCCATCTGTTCGACATCGGTTTTTTCAGCAAAAAACCGACCTCCGCCGTCGAGGTGCCGAAGGATGCGGCAGCGCCCAACCCCTATGCGGTGCTGGAGGTGCCGGTAGACGCCGGCATGGACGACATCGAACAGGCCTACCGCCGGAAGATCTCCGATTACCATCCCGACAAGGTCTCGAACGCCGCGCCGGAGCTGAAAGCGCTGGCCGAACGGCGTGCGCGTGAAATCAACGCGGCCTATGATGAACTGAAGAAGCTGCGCCAGAAACCCTGAGGAACGCCGATGAAACCGATAATTGCCCCGTCCATTCTGTCCGCCAATTTCGCCAAGCTCGGCGAGGAAGTCGATGCGGTGCTCGCCGCCGGCGCCGATTGGGTGCACTTCGACGTCATGGACAACCATTACGTGCCGAACCTGACCATCGGTCCGCTGGTATGCGACGCCCTGCGCAGCCATGGCGTGACCGCGCCGATCGACGTGCACCTGATGGTCAAGCCGGTCGACCGCATCATTCCCGATTTTGCCAAGGCCGGCGCCAGCCTGATCAGCTTCCACCCGGAAGCGTCCGAGCACGTCGACCGCACCATCGGATTGATCAAGGAACGGGGCTGCCAGGCCGGTTTGGTGCTCAACCCGGCCACGCCATTGAACGTGCTCGATCACGTGCTCGACAAACTCGACCTGGTGCTGATCATGTCGGTCAATCCGGGCTTCGGCGGCCAGGCCTTCATCCCGCATGCCTTGGACAAGATCCGTCTGGTGCGCGAACGCATCCGTGAAACCGGCCGGCTGATCCGTCTGGAAGTGGACGGCGGCATCAAGATCGACAACATCGGCGCGGTGTCGCAGGCCGGCGCCGACGCGTTCGTGGCCGGCTCGGCGATTTTCGGCGCCGCCGATTACACGCAGGTCATCCGTCGGATGCGCGAAGAGATCGCCAGGCAGCCATGATATCCGCCGAACGGTTCCAGGCCTATGCGGCCGAAGGCTACAACCGCATTCCGGTGGTGCGTGAGGTGCTGTCCGATCTCGATACGCCGCTGTCGGTTTACCTGAAGCTGGCCGACGGGCCGAACACCTACCTGTTCGAGTCGGTGGAGGGCGGCGAAACCTGGGGCCGCTATTCGATCATCGGCCTGCCGGCCAAACGCGCGTTCGTGTTCCGCGGCCATCGGCTGGAAGAGCAGGAGTACGGCGAGACGGTCGATGCGCGCACGCTCGAGGATCCGCTTGCTGCCGTGGATGCACTGCGCGCCCGTTACCGGGTGCCTAAGCTCGACGGCCTGCCCGATTTCAGCGGCGGCCTGGTCGGCTATTTCGGCTTCGAAACCATCGCCTGGATCGAGCCGAAGCTGAAAATGGCCGACAAGCCCGATTACATGGACGCGCCCGACGCCCTGCTGCTGCTCAGCGAAGAAGTGGCGGTGTTCGACAACCTCAAGGGCCGCCTGTACCTGATCGTGCATGCCGATCCGGCCGAACCGCAGGCCTATGCCAAGGCGCAGCGCCGGCTCGACGAACTGGTGTACCGCCTGCGCCAGTCCGGCCGCAGCTATCCGGACGTGCTGCACCCGTCCCTGTTGAATGAAGCCGATTTCGTATCCGGCTTCTCGGAGCCCGAATTCACCGCTGCGGTGGAAAAAGCCAAAGACTACATCCGCGCCGGCGATGTTTTCCAGGTGGTGCTCAGCCAGCGCATGAGCGTGCCGTTCCGGGCTCGCCCGGTCGACGTGTACCGAGCCCTGCGCGCGCTCAATCCGTCGCCTTACATGTATTTCCTCGATCTCGGCTGCTACCAGGTGGTCGGCTCCTCGCCGGAAATCCTGGTGCGCGCCAAACAGGGCAAGGTCACCGTGCGGCCGATCGCCGGCACCCGTCCGCGCGGAAGCGACGCCGCGCACGATCTGGCGCTGGAGCAGGAACTGCTCGCCGACGGCAAGGAATGCGCCGAGCACCTGATGCTGATCGATCTCGGCCGCAATGACGTCGGCCGGGTCAGCGAGCCGAATACCGTCACCGTGCCGCAGCGCTTCATCATCGAGCGCTATTCGCACGTGATGCATATCGTGTCCGAGGTGCAGGGCCGCCTCAAGGCCGGAACCGGCTTCGCCGACCTGTTCAAGGCCACCTTTCCGGCCGGTACGGTCAGCGGCGCGCCGAAGATCCGCGCGCTCGAAATCATCCAGGAGCTGGAGCCGAGCAGGCGTCACATCTATTCCGGCGCGGTCGGTTACATCAACTGGTGGGGCGACACCGACACCGCCATCGCCATCCGCACCGCGGTGATCGCCGACGGTTTACTGCACGTCCAGGCCGGCGCAGGCATAGTCTACGACTCCAAGCCGGAACTTGAATGGCAGGAAACCATGAACAAAGGCCGCGCGCTGTTCCGCGCCGTACAGCAGGCGGCGCAAGGCCTGTAATCCCCGATATCCCGCAATCCCAAGGAGTGCCCATGAAATTCAAATCCGCTACTCTGCTGTTATGCGCCTTCTTTTCCGCCCAGCTCTGCGCGGAGGCCCTGCCGAGCACGCCTTACGTGGTGGTGCGCGGCCATGCCGAACGCAACATGGTGCCAGACCGCTTCGAGATCGCCATCACCGTGCAGAAGACCGGCCTGTCGGTCAGCGAGGCCAGCGCGTCGGTGGAATCCAAGACCGCGGCCATGGTGCAGAGCCTGAAGGCGCTCGGCCTGAAACCGGCGCAGATCACCGCCACCAACATCAGCATCAGCCCCGAATACCGCTACGACAACGCCACCCAGAAGAACGTGTTCATCGGCAATCAGGTCAACCGCAGCGTCAACGCCAAGTTCGAGGACAAGAAAACCCTGCAGAAATTCCTGACGCAGGTGCCGGACGGCGAGGAAATCCGCATCGGCGGCATCACCAGCTCGCTGAGCACACAGAAAGCGGTCGAGTCGGAACTGCTGGATGCCGCGGTGGCCGACGCCAAGAATCAGGCCGTCACCCTGCTCGATAAATTCGGCCAGAAAGTCATCGGCCTGTACACCGTCTCCCAGGAAGCGCCCAGCATCGGTTTCGAATCGAAGGCCATGTACCGCAGCATGGACGCCGCCGCGCCGCCGCTCGGCTCGACCATGGAAGAGGGCGTGATCACGGTCAATAAGGACGTGTATGTGGTGTATCTGATTGCGGCGAAATAGGCCATGATTGATCTGGAAGCACGCATCAAGGCCGCCATCCGCGACGTGCCGGACTTTCCCAAGGACGGCATCCTGTTCAAGGACATTTCCACCCTGCTGCTGCAGCCGGTCCTGGCCAATGAAATCCTCGATGCCTTGGTCAACCGGTTCCAGGGCGCCGACATCGACGCCATCGCCGGCATCGAAAGCCGCGGTTTCCTGTTCGGCAACGCCTTGGCGATGCGCCTGAACAAGCCGTTCGTGCTGATCCGCAAGGCCGGCAAGCTGCCGGCCGAGAAAATCACCCAGCAGTACGAGCTGGAATACGGGATAGCCGCCATCGAGATGCACAGTGATGCCATCGCCAAGGGCCAGCGCGTGCTGATCCATGACGACCTGCTGGCCACCGGCGGTTCGGCGGAAGCCGCCGCCCGGCTGATCATGCAGGCCGGCGGTGTGGTGGCCGGATTCAGCATGCTGGTGGAGCTTGGCTTTCTGCAGGGCGCGCCGCGTCTTCGGGCGATATCGGAAAAAATCCATTGCCTGGCGGTCTACGCTTAACCGCCCGGCATGCCGGCATACGCCCGATAAGCGTGCAATTCACCCCGTCGTTCTGATAGCATAAGTCCGGCACTGGAAGTGTCGATGGCTACCATTTAGGAGTATTGCATGCCGTTATCCAAAGTCCGCGCTGCCGTCGCGGCGCTCGCTCTGTGTCTGCTGTTCAGCGCATCCCACCCATCCGCCGCCGCCGCCGGTATTGAGGCTTACTCCAAGCCGCCGCAGGTGGAGCCGTATTCGCTCCAGCTCTCTCCGACTGGCCAGTACTATGCATTGATCGCGCCGCGCGATGACCGCTCCATCCTGTTGATCTTCGACAGGGCGACCAACAAAATCACCGCCAATATCACGCCGGCCAAAGGCCAGTTCATTGAGGAATTCTGGTGGGTCAGCGATAAACGGGTCGTGCTGACCTTCAGCGAGAAAGAGGGCGGGTTCTCGCAGCCGTTCTGGACGGGGGAGCTCATCGGCATTGATGCCGACGGCAAGAATTACAGCTATATCTTCGGTTATCGGGCTGCCGGTGGTTTAGGAACCTTGGGTAGCCGGGTCATGCGGGACGTCGCCATCCAGGGTTCCGCCTACGTCCTCGAATCACGTGCCGATGAAAACAACAACATATTGATCGGGATCGACAATTGGGATGGAACCGCGGAGAGTTCCTATCTCCAGATCGCACGCTTGAATGTCAATTCCGGGGTCCTGAAACCGACCAGCCGCAGGTTGCCGCTCAGGGAGCTGGGTAACACGCTTGTCGACAGGGAGGGTAAAGTCAGGGTTGTTTCAGGCGCCGGCCGCGATAATTACAGCAAGTTGCTGTATCAAGATCCGGCATCCGGCGAATGGCAGGTGTTCAATGAAGAGGCCGACAGCAATACCGTGATACACCCGCTGGGATTCGGCAGCAACGGTACGGATTTTTACGTTTCGGTGTATAAATCCGGGCAGCCGGAGTATCTGGGCCTGATGAATCCGCGTGACCGCAGCATCCGCAAGATATACGAGCCGAAGACGGCCGATATCGGCGGGTTGATGATGAAGGCCGATGAGTCGGATGCCTACGCCTTACGCATCTTCGAAGGCGATGGCCGGGGCGGCTTTGTGCTGCTCGACAAGGCCTCACAGGAAGCGCAGTTGGCGCGGAAAATGAGCGCCAGATTCCCCGGCGAATTCGCTTACATCACCGGTTTTTCCAGGGATGGCCGCTTCGCCAGCGTATTCGTGACCAGTGACGTCAATCCCGGGCAATACCACCTTTATGACCGGGACGCGGATGTGCTGACGCCTTCATTGCAAGTGCGCCCTGACATAGACATCGATGCCTCAGCGGTCGTGCAGCCGGTCGAATTCAAGGCCCGCGACGGCTTGACGGTCCGCGGCTGGCTGACCGTTCCGAATGCGCCGGCAGGGAAAATGCCGATGGTGGTGATGCCGCACGGCGGTCCATACGGCGAAGTTGACCGATGGCGGTTCGATACGGACGCCCAGATGCTGGCCAGCCGTGGCTATGCGGTGCTGCAGATCAACTACCGCGGTTCGGCCGGGTACGGCAAGGATTTCGCGGATGCCGGCCTGCGCGAATGGGGCGGCAAGATGCAGACGGACCTCACCGATGGTACGCGCGCTGTGTTGGAAAAATTTCCGATCGATTCCGGCAGGATATGCCTGTATGGCAGCAGCTACGGCGCCTATGCAGCGTTGATGGGCGTCGCCACGGAGCCGGCGCTCTACAAATGCGCCATTGGCTATTCCGGGGTATATGACCTGCAGATCATGCGCAATCAGGGCGATATCAAGCTGCGGGCTTCGGGCCGTACCTACCTGAATGACATACTGGACAAGGACCCGGCCTGGCTGCGCGCACGCTCGCCGACCAGCTTGGCTGGCAATATCAAGGCGCCGGTGATGCTGATCCATGGCGGCAAAGATGCCCGCACGCCGCCGATTCAGGCCGAGACCATGCGCCGTGCGTTGATCGGCGCCGGGAATCCGCCGGCTTGGGTCTTTCAGGAAACCGAGGGCCATGGTTTCTTCGAGCCGGCCAATGTCTTGAGCGCCAACCGGCAGATCATCGATTTTCTGGACAAGCACATCGGGCCGCAAGCCAAGTGAGTCCGTAGCCATGCGATAATGCAAGGCTGAAACCCGGGTTCCCGCCATGCTTTTGATGATCGACAACTACGACAGCTTCACTTACAACCTGGTGCATTATTTCGCCGAGTTGGGCCAAGACGTGAAGGTGGTGCGCAACGATGCCCTGAGCGTGGCCGAGGCCGGCGCGCTCAGGCCGGAGTACATCGTGCTGTCGCCGGGCCCATGCACGCCTAACGAAGCCGGTATCTGTTTGTCGGTGCTGGAACAGCTGGCCGGCAAGGTGCCGGTTTTCGGCGTCTGCCTGGGCCATCAAAGCATCGGCCAGGCCTTCGGCGGCAAGGTGGTGCGCGCCAAGACCATCATGCACGGCAAGGCCTCGATGATCCACCATAAAGGCGAGGGCGCGTTCAAGGGCCTGCCGTCGCCGTTCGAAGCCACCCGTTACCACAGTCTGGTGGTCGAGCAGGAGAGTCTGCCGGATTGCCTGGAAATCACCGCTTGGACGCAGAACGAAGACGGCGGCATCGACGAAATCATGGGGCTTCGTCATAAAACCTTGCCGGTCGAGGGCGTACAATTCCACCCGGAATCGATCCTGACCCAGCACGGCCATGATTTGCTGCGAAATTTCCTGGACAACAACAAGAACTGAAGGACGGACATGACACCGCAAGAAGCCCTGCAGCGCATCATCGATAACCGCGAGATCTTCCATGATGAAATGGTCGCCGTGATGCGTCAGGTCATGGCGGGCGACGTGTCGAATGTGATGATTGCCGCCATCCTGACCGGCCTCAGGGTCAAGAAGGAAACCATCGGCGAGATCACCGGCGCGGCGCAGGTCATGCGCGAGTTCGCCGTCAAGGTGCCGACGCCGCCGGGCGTGGGCCTGGTCGATATCGTCGGTACCGGCGGCGACGGTGCGCACACCTTCAACATTTCCACGGCCTCGATGTTCGTGGCGGCGGCGGCCGGCGCGCAGATCGCCAAGCACGGCAACCGCAGCGTGTCGTCGAAATCCGGCAGCGCCGATGTGCTGGAGGCCTTGGGCGCCGACATCGAGCTGACGCCCGAACAGGTCGCGGCCAGCCTGAATAAAACCGGCATCGGCTTCATGTATGCGCCGAATCACCATCCGGCCATGCGCCATGTAGCCGCGGTGCGCAAGGAGATGGGCGTGCGCACCATCTTCAACATCCTCGGCCCGCTGACCAATCCTGCCAGCGCCCCGAACGTGCTGATGGGCGTGTTCCATCCCGATCTGGTCGGCATCCAGATCCGCGTCCTGCAGCGCCTGGGCGCCGAGCGCGCCTTGGTGGTGTATGGCCGCGACGGCCTGGACGAAATTTCGCTCGGTGCGGCGACCTTGGTCGGCGAGCTGCGCGGCGGACAGATCCGCGAATACGAAATCCATCCCGAGGACTTCGGGCTGGCCATGGCATCGACCCGCAATCTGCGGGTGGAGAATGCCGAGCAGTCGTCGGCGATGCTGGTCAACGCGCTGAGCGAAGATTCCGGCGTGGCGCATGACATCGTCGCGCTCAACGCCGGTGCCGCGCTGTATGTGTCCGGCCAGGCCAAATCGATCGCCGACGGCCTGGAAAAAGCCAGGGCGGCCATGCGGTCGGGCGCGGCCCTTGCCAAGATGAAACAGTTCGTGGAAACCACCCGGTCGCTCGGCGGACGTTGATGGCCGACATCCTGACCGCCATCCTGGCCCGCAAGCATGAAGAAGTGGCGATGCGGAAAAAATTCGCCTCGCAGGCCCAGCTGATCGAACGCTGCAGCCAGATGCCGGATACGCGCGGGTTCGTCGAGGCGCTGCGCGCCAAGACCGCAGCCGGCCTGCCGGCTGTGATCGCAGAAATCAAGAAGGCCAGCCCGAGCAAGGGCGTGATCCGAGCGGACTTCCATCCGGCGGCCATCGCGCGCGCCTATGCCGATGCCGGCGCGGCCTGCCTGTCGGTGCTGACCGACGTCGATTTCTTCCAGGGCAGCGATGTGTACCTGAAGCAGGCGCGCGAGGCCTGCGCCTTGCCGGTGCTGCGCAAGGACTTCATCGTCGACGAATACCAGATCTACGAGGCGCGGGCGCTCGGCGCCGACTGCGTGCTGCTGATCGTGGCCGCGCTGACCGACGCGCAACTAC
>ERZ1645185.706-NODE-706-length-14012-cov-8.684244_pt1 | contig 14012 bp, 14 predicted proteins | sample MGYA00575351_ERZ1645185 | MGnify/ENA primary metagenome ERZ1645185 (study PRJEB40838, sample SAMN11284767) | freshwater sediment metagenome | isolation source: river sediment | host: Sediment | place: India: Jana village, Kanpur | collected 2015-12-17 ...
GTGACGGGCGCGGTGGGGCTGGATGTCGGCTCTTCCACCGGGGGGTTCACCGATGTGCTGCTCACGCGCGGGGCAGCGAAGGTTTATGCCGTCGATGTCGGCACCAACCAGCTGGCGTGGAAGCTGCGACAGGACAGCCGCGTGGTGGTGCACGAACAGACGAACGCGCGCGCGCTGACGGCGGACCATATTCCCGAACCGGTCGATATCATCGTGTGCGACGCCAGCTTCATTTCGCTGGCGAAGGTGCTGGATGCGGCGCTGGGGTTTGCGAAGCCGGGCGCGCATCTCGTCGCGCTGGTGAAGCCGCAGTTCGAAGCCGGGCGCAGCGAAGTCGGCAAGGGCGGTGTGGTGCGCGACGCGGCCGTGCATGCGCGGGTGTGCGCGGAGGCTGCCGCATGGGTTTCCGGCAAGGGATGGCGGGTGCTGGGGGTGGAAACCTCGCCCATCACCGGGCCGGAGGGGAATGTGGAGTTCCTGCTGGGGGCGGTGCGGGAGCCGGCCGTCGGCGAGGCCGGGGAGTCCGCCTGAGGGCAGTCGCGAAGATGAAGGGGCGGGCGAACCGAAGGTCAGCCTTCGGCTGAACGCCCGACTTGTCGGACATGCAAAAAGGGCGGGGCCGAAGCCCCGCCCTCTTTTCATGCCGTGAGCACTGGCGAGCCCGCCGATCAGTGCTGCGCACTGACGGCGGCCGGCTTCGCAGCTTAGGCTGCGATGCTCTTCTTGACCGTTTCCGTGGCCAGCGCAACGCGGCTGGACAGCGGCTGCACGACTTCGCCGGCCAGCTTCAGCCAGGTTTCCGTCAGGTGGCTGGCGTTGGCCACGGCCTTGTCGAACTGCGCCTTGGCATATTCGTTCTGGGCCGCGAAGAATTCGTTCGGCGTCTTGGAGGCGCTCATCGTCTTGAAGGCAGCCTGGGCTTCCTCGGCAGCCTTCTTCGAGGCTTCGACCATGTGCGTGGTCAGCGTTTCGGCGCCGGCGGCAGCGGCCTTGGCGCTTTCCATCAGGGCTTCGACATTGCCCTTGGCGAAATCGGACATTTCGGTGACGGACTTCATGTTCTTCTCCATCAGTTCCTTGAGCTTTTCAGCAAATTGTTCCTGCGCGGCCTGAGCCTGCGCAACGGCGTCGGCGGTCGCCTTCTCGAAGGCGGGGGCCACGGTTTCAAACGTCTTGGCGAAGTTGGTTTCGGCGTTCATCGGGACAGTCTCCGGAACAGGGGGCGGGACCGGAGCAGCCGCCTCAGGCGCCACGGCCTTCAGCACAGCCGGCTTCGCCGCCATTTCGGGCGTCACGGCATTCGCCGCTGCGGCCTTGGGCGTCTTGGGCGCGGACTTGCGGGCAGGCTTGGCATCAGCCATCGACGGCACACTCCTTTGTTGCTGCACTGCACAATAATGCACTGCGGCACGAATTTCAAGACGGAGTTTGTGCGGCGCAACAAATTGTCACGCCATATGCTGTCAGTGGCCGGTCTCGACCCTTTCGACACCGGATTTCGCCAGCTGGGCATCAATCGCGGCCTTCAGCCGCTCCAGCGCGGCTTCGTCCTTCGCTTCGGCCCGGGCGACGAGAACATCCTGCGTGTTGGAGGCGCGCAGCAGCCACCAGCCGTCGGGCGTGTTCACCCGCGCGCCATCGGTGTCGTTCACTTCGGCGCCTTCGGCCTTCAGGCGGGCGAGAACCTCCGTCACCACCTCGAACTTGCGCTCTTCCGAACAGGGGAAGCGCATTTCCGGCGTGTTCACCACGGCGGGCATTGCGGATTTCAGCGCCGTCAGCGAGCCGCCCATTTCGCCCACCGCCTCGATCAGGCGGATCGCGGCGTAGAGCGCGTCATCAAAGCCGTACCAGCGGTGCTTGAAGAAGATATGGCCCGACATTTCACCTGCAAGCGGCGATTCCACATCCTTCATCTTCGCCTTGATCAGGCTGTGGCCGGTCTTCCACATGAGGGGCTTGCCGCCCAGTTCCGCGATGCGGTCATAGAGGGCCTGGCTGGCCTTCACGTCCGCGATGATGGTCGAGCCGGGCAATTCCTTCAGCACCGGTTCCGCCAGAATGGCCAGAAGCTGGTCGCCCCAGACGACCCTGCCCTGCCCGTCGATCGCGCCGATCCGGTCTCCGTCGCCATCGAAGGCGATGCCGAAATCCAGCTTCAGCTCCGACACCAGCTGGCGCAGATCCTCCAGGTTCTTCTCGACCGTCGGATCCGGATGGTGGTTGGGAAAGTCGCCGTCGATCTTCGTGAACAGGGCGTGATGTTCGCCCGGCAGCGTCTTCAGCAGCTTTTCCAGCGCTTCCCCGGTGGCGCCGTTGCCCGCATCCCAGCCGATGCGGAAGGGCTTCACGCGATGGTCTTCCTGAAGCCGTTCCACATAGCGGTCCAGCAGGGCCACCTGGCGGCTGCTGCCCTTGCCGCTGTCCCAGTCGCCGTGCGCGGCGGCTTCGCCCAGCGCCCGGATGTCGGCGCCGAAGAAGGGCCGGTCCTTCAGCATCATCTTGAAGCCGTTGTAATCGGGCGGATTGTGGCTGCCCGTGATCATCACGCCGCCATCCGCCCCGAGTTCGGGCACGGAGAAATAGAGCATGCCGGTGGAGCCAAGGCCGATCCGCACGACATCGACGCCGGATGCAAGCAGGCCGTCCACCAGCGCCGCCTCCAGCCCCGGGGAGCTGTGGCGGCCATCATAGCCGACGCTGACGAGGCTGCCGCCCGCGCGGCGCACGACGGTGCCGAAGCCGCGCCCGATGGCGCGGGCGTCCTGCTCGCCCAGGGTTTCGCCGATGATGCCGCGGATGTCATATTCCCGCAGCGACGTCGGATGGAATTCATGGCTCTTCATCATGCCCCTCTTCGTCCAGCGAACCCGATCATCTTGTTGCACCGCAATATGTATTCCCCGAGACAGGCGTCAACCACGCGGCGCCTGAATCTGCATCAGCAGGTCTCGCGCGGCGTTCAGCCTGCGGGCGAGATCCGCATCCCCGCCGCGATCGGGATGCGCCGTGGCGATCAGGCGGCGATGCGCGGCCTGGATCTCCTCCGCTGTCGCCCCCAGGCCCACGCCGAGCAGCTGCCTTGCCTCGATCTCGTCCATCGGGATGGCGGCCACTTTCGCGCGCATCCAGCCCCCGAAGCCGAGCGCCGCCGTCGCCGCGGCAAGCGCCAGGCCCGGAATCACCTGCCCCCGCGCCAGCAGCCAGCAGGCAAGGCCGACACCCCCGGCGAGCGCCAGCTTGCGCCCGGCATCCGGACCCAGATGCCCCTGCCACCACAACCAGCCCACGCCTGCCACCACCAGCAGCGCGAAAGGGCCCATCAGGCGGCGGCTTCCTGCGTGTGGCCCAGCGGCAGCTGCAGCGCAGAGATCAGTTCGCGCAGTTCGGCGCGGGCGGCCACATGGCTCATGGACGCTTCCTCCACCTGCCCCATGTCGAGCAGGGTCAGGCCGCGCGGGAAGAGCTCGCGGTAGATGACGCGTTCGGAAAAGCCCGGCGCCACGCGGAAGCCGATGCGCTTGGACAGTTCCTCCAGCGCCGCGCCGACCCGCTTGCGGTTGCGCGCTTCGAGCGTGGAGAGGCGGTTCCGCACCACGATCCAGTCCACCTGCCCGCCATCCGTGCGCGCCCGTTCCTGCCGCGCCTTCCACACCTGCTCGGCATAGAAGCTGGGGCGCACGACCTTGTAGGTTTCGGGATCGACCTGACCCAGGAGGTCGAAATCGATGAAGCTGTCGTTGATGGGGGTGATCAGCGTGTCGGCCCGGGCGATCGCGGCGCGGCCGATTTCGGAGTCGCGGCCGGGCGTGTCGATGACGACGGCGTCCAGATCGGCGCGCACCAGCGTTTCCAGCGCGCCCGTGGAGCCGTCTCCCAGCACGGTGACGGGCACCGACGACAGTTCGATTCCCTTGCGCTCGGCCCAGGCCTTGCGGTTTTCGAGGTAGCGCGCCGTGGTCTGCTGGCGGTGATCGAGATCGGCGACAGCAAGGCGAATCCCGCTGTGCGCCAGTGCCAGCGCGATATGCACGGCCGTGGTGGATTTGCCCGATCCGCCCTTTTCATTGCCCAGCACGATCACGTGCGGGCCCTTCCTGGCGCCCCTGGCTCCGACGCTTCCGGGGATACCCGTGATTGACATTCCGCCCTGCCTCCGGCGATTGCCGACCCATCGCCGGCGCAACTTTTCTTCCCATGCGGTGATGGCCGGGCTTCGTCAATCAAGAGCAAGGTGAAACAAGGATAACGATGGACACGGCGCGCACGGTAGTGGCCCTTCGGGCGAAGATCAGGACATGGCGATCCGCCGGCGACCGCATCGCGCTGGTGCCGACGATGGGCGCGCTGCACGCCGGGCATCTTTCGCTGATCGAAGCGGGCAAACGACGGGCGCACCGGGTTGTCGCCAGCATCTTCGTGAACCCGAAGCAGTTCGGCGCGAACGAGGATCTGGATCGCTATCCCCGGCAGGAAGCCCGCGACGCGGAGCTGCTGCGGCAGGCAGGCTGCGACCTGCTGTTCCTGCCGCCCGCCGATGCCGTCTATCCCGCGGGCTATGCAACGAACGTGAGCGTGGCCGGGCTGGACCGGCCGATGGAGGGCGCGTCGCGCCCCGGCCATTTCGACGGTGTCGCGACCGTTGTGACCAAGCTGCTGCTGATGGCCTTCCCCGATGTCGCCATCTTCGGAGAGAAGGACTGGCAGCAGCTGGCGATCATCCGCCGGCTCGCCATCGACCTGAACATCCCGGCCGAAATCGTCGGCGCGCCGATCATCCGCGAGGCGGACGGTTTGGCGATGAGTTCGCGCAACGCCTATCTCCAGCCGCAGCAGCGGGCGGTGGCGGGCGCCCTGTTCCGCACGCTTCAGGCGGCCGCCAGCACCATCACCGGCGGGGCCGCCGTGACCGATACGCTGTCGGCTGCGCGCGCCGGGCTGGAATCGGCCGGATTCCGGGTGGATTATCTGCTGCTGGCCGACGAACAGACCCTGCAGCCGCTGAACCAGCCTGTGCCGGGCGCGCGGCTGTTCGTGGCGGCGAAGCTGGGCGCCACCCGGCTGATCGACAATTTCCCGGTGATCCCGCGATGAGCGCGCACCCCTTCGAGATCGTCGATGTGTTCACGCCCAGGGCCCGCGCCGGGAACCAGCTGGCCGTGGTGACGGATGCGCGCGGGCTGGACACGGCCGCGATGCAGGCGATCGCGCGCGAGTTCAATTTCGCCGAGACGAGCTTCCTGTTTCCGCCTGCCGACCCGGCCAACGACGCCCATGTGCGCATCTTCACCCCCGAAGAGGAGATGCCCTTCGCCGGGCATCCCAATGTGGGAACCGCGTTCGTGGCGGGGCGGATGGGGGCCTTGTTCGGGCGGCCCGTCGGCGATGCGTTGCGCTTCGAGGAAGCGGCCGGGCTGGTGGCGCTGGAGCTGCTGCGCGAGGGCGGCGCGATTGCGGGCGCGCGATGCCGGGCGCCGCGCCCGCTGGCGCCGGGGCCGGAGGTGCCGCGCGCCATCATCGCGGAGCTGGCGGGCCTGTCCGAAGCGGATATCCTGCAGGGGCGGTTCCGCCCGCGCTTCGCCTCTGTTGGGGCGGAGTTCCTGCTGGCCGAGGTGACCGCCGATGCGCTGGAGCGCGCGCGGCCGGATACGGACGCCTTCCGCCGCCATGAAGGGCATGTCGGCCAGTCCGGTGGCTTCCTGGGGCTGCATCTGCATGTGCGCGATTCGAATGACCCGGCGCGGCTGGACGTGCGGATGTTCGCGCCGCTGTCCGGCGTGGCGGAAGACCCGGCGACGGGCAGCGCGGCGGCTGCCCTTGGGGCGTTCCTGAACAGCCTGCGGCCGGGCGAGAGCCGCTTCCTGCTGTCGCAGGGGCGGCATATCGGCCGGCCGTCGGAAATCCTGACCGAGGTGCGCGGCGACGGCGTGTGGATCGGCGGCCCGTGCGCGCCGTTTGCGAGCGGCGAGCTTCGGGCATGAGCCTGGCGGACGCCCGCGCCCGGGCAGACGCCCATTCGCCCTTCCTGCGCGGGCTGATCCGCCGCGAACCCGAGCTGCTGGCGCAGATGGACGAAGCGGGATTCGACGCCGCGATGGAGGCGGCGATCGGCCGGCTTGATCCCGCCCGGCCCGCGCCTTCGCTGCGGCAGGCGCGGGGGGGCGTGGCGCTGACGGCGGCGCTGGCGGATCTGGCGGGCGACTGGCCGCTGGAGAAGGTGACGTCGGCGCTGACCCGTTTTGCCGACACCGCGCTGGATTTCGCCATCACCAGCGCCTTTGCCGAGCGCGAGCAGGCGCCCGCCGGCCTGACGGCGCTGGCGCTGGGCAAGATGGGCAGCTTCGAGCTGAACTATTCCTCTGACATCGACCTCATCTTCCTGCACGAATCCGAAACCCTGCCGCGTCGGGCCGGGGAAGATCCGACCGAGGCGGCCGTCCGCATCGTGCGGCGGGTTTCCAACCTGCTGAGCGAGCGGACCGGCGACGGCTATGCCCTGCGGGTTGACCTGCGGCTGCGGCCGGACCCGGATTCCACCCCATCCTCCCTGCCGCTGGGCGCGGCCGAACATTATTACCAGTCGCAGGCGCTGGCGTGGGAGCGATCCGCCTTCATCCGCGCGCGGGCAGCGGCCGGCGACATCGCCATGGGGCAGGCCTTTCTGAAGGCGATCGACCCCTTCATCTGGCGACGCAGCCTGGATTATTCGGCGCTGGCGGAAATCCGCGAGGTATCCCACCAGATCCGCGACCATTTCGGCGAGGTGGAAAAGCTGGGGCCGGGCTTTGACCTGAAGCGCGGGCGGGGCGGCATCCGCGAGTGCGAATTCTATGCCCAGGTGCACCAGATGATCTTCGGCGGCCGCGATCCTTCGCTGCGCGCCGGGGCGACTGTGGAGGCCCTTCGGGCGCTGGCCGCAGCCGGGCGCATCGGGGCGGAGGAGGCCGAACTGCTGGCCGAGGCCTATCGCCATTACCGCACCATCGAACACCGCATCCAGATGGTGGGCGACCAGCAGACGCACAGCGTGCCGAAGCAGGCAGCGGAGCGGGCGCAGGTGGCGGGCCTGTGCGGCGAGGCGAACTGGCGTGCGGCGGAGGCCGCGCTCGCCCCCCGGCTGAAGGCAGTGGCGAAGCTGTATGACCGGCTTCTGGAAACCGGCGAGGGGCAGCGCGGTCCGCGCCTGCCGCAGCCGGCGGCCGATGTGGAGGCCTGGGGCACGAAGGCGAAGCTGAAGGACGCCCGGCTGCTGGCGACGCTGGTGGAGGGCTGGCGGTCCGGCCGGCCCCGGTCGCTGCGCGCACCCGAAGCGCAGCGCGCCTTCGAAACGGTGATCCCGGCGCTGGTGCAGCAGGTGGGCGGCGGGCGGACGGGGCGGGAAGCCCTGCTGCGGCTGGACCAGTTGATCACCGCCCTGCCCTCTGGCGTGCAGTTCTGGCGGTTGCTGGCGGCCCATCCCGCGCTGGCGAAGGTGGTGGGCCGGCTGTTGACGACGACGCCCCTGCTGGCCGACGCGCTTGCGAAGCGGCCGAGCCTGCTGGACGTGCTGCTGGAACCGGCAAGCCCCCTGCCCGATGCCGATGCGGCGCGGGCGGAGCTGGCGTCGCTGTGCCGGGGGCTGGACGGCGAGCAGCTGCTGGACCGGGTGCGGATCTGGACGGCGGAGCGCCGCTTCGCGCTGGGCGTGCAGCTGATCGACGGGACGGTGACGCCGGGCGTCGCCTCCCGCGAGATGGCGCACATGGCGGATGCAGCCGTGGGGTTGCTGGCCGATCATGTGACGGCGGAGTTCGCTGCGCGGCACGGAACAGTGCCCGGCGCGCGGCTGCTGCCGCTGGCGCTGGGGCGTTTCGGCGGCGGCCAGCTGACGGCCCAGTCTGACCTTGATCTGGTGCTGCTGTTCAGCGGCAGCCACGAGGCGCGCTCCACCGGCGAACCGCCGTTGTCGGCCAGCGCCTGGTTCAACCGGCTGGGGCCGCGCCTGATCGCGGCGCTGACAGTGCCGACGGCCGCCGGGCCGCTTTACGAGGTGGACACCCGCCTGAGGCCATCCGGCGGAGACGGGCTGCTGGTGGTGAGCCTGGACAGCTTCGTTCGCTATCAGCGCGAGGATGCCGGCGTGTGGGAGCAGATGGCGCTGACGCGCGCGCGGCCGGTGGGCTGCGCCCCCGAGGACGCCGCCGCCGCCGGGGCCGCGATCGATGCGCTGGTGACGGCCCCGCGCAACGCCGCCTTCGTGAAGCGCGAGGCGCAGGAGATGCGCCGCCACATGGCGCGGCACAAGCCGCCCGCTGGCCCCTTCGACGTGAAGCTGATGAAGGGCGGGCTGGTGGACATCGAGTTCATCGTGGCCGTGCGCGCGCTGCTGGCGGGGCGGCCGGTGCCGACGGGGCTGGAGGAGGCGGCCGCGCTGCTGGCGCCGGACCTTGCCGGACCGGCGCGGCTGATGAACGATATGCTGGTGATGCTGCGGCTGGTGCAGCCACACGACGCGGCCGCGGCGCCGGATTCGAATGCCGGCGCCCTGATCGCGCGCGCCTGCGGAAAGCCGAGCCTCGCCGCGCTGAAATCCGACCTTTCGGCCGCGCGTGCCGTGGTGGCCCGCGCCTGGGCCGAAACCTTTCAGGGAGACAAGCCATGAGCCTGGACGTGGGAAGCGCAGCGCCGGACTTCACGATGGAGACACCGGACGGGCCGGTCAGCCTGTCGGACTTCGCCGGGCGGAAACTGGTGCTCTATTTCTATCCCAAGGACGACACCTCCGGCTGCACGACGGAGGCGATCCAATTTTCCGGCCTGCTCGACCGGTTCCGGGCTGCCGGGGCGGCGGTGATCGGCGTTTCGAAGGATTCGATCGCAAAGCATCGGAAGTTCGCCGACAAGCATGGACTGACGGTGACGCTGGCATCTGACCCGGAGGGCGCGGTGATCGAGGCCTATGGCGCCTGGGTGGAAAAGACCCTCTACGGCCGGAAATATATGGGGATCGACCGATCCACCTTCCTGATCGGGCCGGACGGGCGCATCGCCGCCATCTGGCGCAAGGTGAAGGTGGCGGGCCATGCCGACGCCGTGCTGAAGGCGGCCGAAGACCTCTGAGCATGGCGGCCGCCGAAACCCTGCGCGACGCCTGTGTGGAGGTGCTGCTGACCGCCGGGGCGGACGCCAAGGCGGAAGCCGCGATGCGGCTGAACATGCGCTGGAAGGCGGGCGTGATATCGCTGAGCGAGGCGGGCGCAGCCGTGCCCGACCGCCCGGCCCGGCCCGCCCGGCCAGAGTTGCTGCCGCCCGCCGCCATGCCGAAGCGCAAGCGCGCCGGATCGCCCCGCGCGCGCTTTGCCCTGCTGCATGCGCTGGCCCATATCGAGCTGAACGCGATCGACCTTGCCGTCGATCTCGTCGCGCGCTGGGGCGCGGGCATGCCGCCCGCCTTCACCGACGACTGGCTGCAGATCGCGGACGAGGAGGCCCGGCATTTCATGCTGTTGCAGGGCCTGCTGCGGGGCGCCGGGGGCTGTTATGGCGACCTGCCCGCCCATGACGGGCTGTGGGAAGCGGCGCTGGTGACGGCGCATGACCTGGAAGCCCGGCTGGCGGTGGTGCCCCAGGTTCTGGAGGCCCGCGGCCTGGATGTCACGCCGGTGATGATCGAGCGCTTCGAGGCGCTGGGTGATGCGGCGGCGGCGGCCGTACTTGCGCAGATTCTGGCGGACGAAATCGGCCATGTGGAGGCCGGGAATCGCTGGTTCCGCAAACTATGTGCCGAATCAGTGTCAGAACCTTCGGCGCGGTTCCGGGCACTGGTGGAACAGCATTTCCGGGGCGCCGTTAAGCCGCCGTTCAACGACTCGGCGCGTCGGCAAGCCGGTCTGACGACGGATTGGTATGCAGCGCTTGGCCTGCCCGACAGCGCCACTAAACGGTAACCATCCGTTGACGTTCCTGCATCCGGGCGACCGGGCCGGGCACGGAAACGGGGCCGAAAAGTCATACTGAACTGAAGCCATAACGAACGAATGCCGCAAAGGTTTCGTGGGTCTGGCGCGAAGGGTCAAAAAAGGAAGCAGATGCCGATCGTTGTGAAACGTGCCGCAGAGCGCGCCGCAGCATCGTTGCGTTCGCTTTTCCCTGAGCGGCGAATCCTGATCGAATCCGGAAGTGGGCACCGTTCGATCAGAATCGGGACGCACGCACAGCTCATGGGACTTGGCACTGCCGCAATGATCGCCGGGTGGATGACCGTTTCCACCGTGAACGGCGTCGCCGCCGACAAAGCCGCCGACACGCAGGCCCAGGCCGATCTGGCCCGCATGGCCGCGCAGGTTCAGGCGCTGAAGGCCGACACCGCAGCCCTGAAGGGCACTGTCGCCACCACCGCCGAGCGCATCGAGGCGCGCCAGCAGTTTCTGGATGCGCTGCTGACGGGCAAGGCCCGCGGCGCGGCGCTCGCCGACCTGCTGCCGCGCACCACCCGCAAGGTTTCCGCCGAAGTGGCTGCGGCCGCCGGCGTTCTCGCCCCGTTTGCAGCGCTGGAGCAGAAGCAGCTGGCGCTGGTGGACAAGGCATCCGCTACCGCCGAAACCCGCCTGCGCGACGCCGAGGCGCTGATCGGCCGCCTGGGCCTCAATCCGGGCCGCTTCATCGCCCAGTCCGCCGGACGCTTCACCCAGACCGGGCTTGGCGGCCCCTACATGCCGGCCGGCAATGTGGCGGGCGGCACCGACCCGCGCTTTGCCGAGCTGTTCGTGAACTGGCAGCGCGTGGAGCAGCTGGAAGAAGCGATGGCGTCGCTGCCCTCCTTCGTGCCGGCAAAGAGCTACACCCTCACGTCCAGCTACGGCGTGCGCTATGACCCGTTCAACGGCCGGGCCGCGCAGCATGCAGGGCTGGACATGGCCGGTTCGCATGGCGAACCCATCTTTGCCGCGGCCGCAGGCCGCGTCGTCCGCGCCGGGCGCTTCGGCGCCTATGGCAATGCGATCGACATCGATCATGGCCGGGGCATCGTGACCCGCTATGGCCATCTTTCCAGCATCTCCGTGACGGAGGGCCAGCGGGTGGGCATCGGCGAGCGCATCGGCGGCATGGGCTCCACGGGCCGTTCCACCGGCACCCACCTGCATTATGAAGTGCGGATCGACGGCCAGCCGGTAAACCCGCGCCCCTTTATCGAATCCTCGCGCTATCTGCTGGCCTACAGCCAGGAAAAGGCCGGGCCGGAGATGGGCTCGGCCCAGTAGCCGACAAGCGTTAATCGACGGCCTGCGTCGCCGCGCCCTTGCGAGGGGGCGGAAGCAGGCCTAACTCTGCCACCTATGGCTGGCATTTCCCTCACCCCTTCTGCTGCCGCCCGCGTGGCCGCGATTGCCGCCCGGCAGGGCCGTGCACCCGCCCGGCTGCGCCTGTCTGTCGATGGCGGAGGGTGCGCTGGCTTCCAGTACCGGTTCGAGCTGGCCGATGCGCCTGCGGACGACGATGTGGAAGTGACGACGGATGGCGTCGGCCTGCTGGTGGACAGCATGAGCCTGCCGCTGGTCGAAGGATCGGTGGTGGATTTCGTGGAGAATCTGGGCGGCGCGGCCTTCCAGGTCCGCAACCCCAACGCCGCGTCCAACTGCGGCTGCGGCACGTCCTTCTCCGTCTGACGACCGGGTGAAGTTCGCCACTTTCAACGTGAATGGGATCGGCGCCCGTCTGCCGCGCCTGCTGGAGTGGCTGGAGGCCGCGAAGCCCGATGTCGTGGGCCTGCAGGAAATCAAGACGGAAACGGATCGCTTCCCCCGCGACGCCATCGAGGCGGCGGGATATCAATGCCTGATACATGGCCAGAAGGGCTTCAACGGCGTCGCCATCCTGTCGCGCCAGCCGGCGGACGAGGTTCAGCGCACCCTGCCCGGCGACCAGGAGGATGTGCAGTCCCGCTGGATCGAGGCGCGGATCGGGGATGTGCATTTCGCCTGCCTCTATCTGCCGAACGGCAACCCGGTGCCGGGGCCGAAGTTCGACTACAAGCTGGGCTGGATGGACAGGCTGAACGCGCGGGCGGCCGAATTGCTGGCGTTGCAGACGCCCGTGATCCTGGCCGGCGACTGGAATGTCTGCCCGACAGACCTTGACCTCGCCCGGCCCGACATGATGGCCGGAGACGCGCTGGTGCAGCCGGAAAGCCGCGCCCGCTTCCGCGCGCTGGAGACGGCGGGCTGGACGGACGCCATCCGCAGCCACCGCCCGCATGCGCCCTGCTACAGCTATTGGGACTATCAGGCCGGCGCCTGGGCGAAGAACTGGGGCCTGAGGATCGACCATCTGATGCTGTCGCCCGCTGCGGCGGACCGCATGACGGATTGCGGCATCGACCGCGAGGTACGCGGCGCCGAACGCGCGAGCGACCATGTGCCTGTTTGGGTGGAACTCGCCTGAAGCCCCGGCGGGCCTGACAACGCAGGCGCGCCCAATCACCCACAGATATCCTTCTGCGGGGGGCTGGCGCTTCGATCGGATCTGGTGGAAAAATTCGGTGACGGTGGCGTCCGCAGGGTCGGAAATCGGACGCCACCGTCACCTCCGTCATGCCCGGGGGAGGGCCCGGACGTGCCGTGACTGGTTGGCCTGGAGAGGCGCTGGCTTGTTCGCGCCGCTACCTCACCGCCATGACCTGCTTATGGGCCATGGGCGCGGCAACGGACAATCTAGGATGATTGATATACGAACAGTTGATATGCCTCTATCCTTTCAATTCAATAACTTACCTCCTATATCAAGCCGCATTCCTGGAAGCTGATGTAGCCTTTCCGGCCGATCACAAGATGATCGAACAGCGCTGCATCAATGGCTTCCAGCGCTTTTCTGATGCGCTTCGTCATCTGGATGTCTTCCGGCGAAGGCGTCGGATCGCCGGAGGGATGGTTGTGCACCAGCACAACCGACGAAGCTGAAAGCTCCAGGCAGCGCCGGGCGATTTCGCGCGGATAGACATGGGCGAAATGCACCGTGCCGGAGCCCATCACCTCGATCCGGATCAGCCGTCGGCCGGCATCCAGGAACGCCACCCGCACCTGTTCCACCGCAAGATGCGCCATCTCGGAGAACATCGCCTCTGCCAGTGCGGCCCCGCCTTCGACCGGCAGGCGATCCTGCGCGCCGCGTTCGAGAACGACGCTGATCGTTTCCCGTATCAGCTTCAGGATCGCGATACCGTTCGTATCCGCCCCCAGCTGGCGCAGCCGCTCCTCGCTGGTGGTCAGCACGGAGCCGAGCGAGCCCTGTTCCTCGATCAGGCGGTCCGCCAGCTTGGGCATGGACTGGCCTGCCGCCAGCAGCCGCATCAGCAGCCACCTGTCGCGCGGCTCATGCTGGCTTGCGGCCCTGAGGCCCGCGCCCATCGACGGCGCGACACGGAGTGCATTAGCCGAGGCCATGACGTGCCCTCGCTTCCAGCCAGGTTCCCGCGATCAGCGCCCCCAGCACGGGGAAGGTCCAGATCGCGAGCGCTTCGGCATAGGTTGCCGGCAACATCACGGGCGACTTGGCGGCCGCGAAATGCACGGCAACCGCGCACAACTGGAACCCCGCCGCCCAGATGGGCCAGAAGGACCGGGAGATCATCGCGATGCCAAGCAGGGCCATGAACAGCCCGATATCGACCGCGACGATCCCCATTTCCGGTTCGGCATAGCTGTGGGCCTGGAGAATGGGCGACACCAGCGCCGCCGCGACAAGCGCCAGCGCGGCCAGCCGTTCGTCGCGTCCACCCAGCCACCACGCCATCACGAGGGCGGCAAGCATCACGATCAGGAAGATTGCGAATAGCATGCTCATGCTGCGTCAACTCCGTTGAGATCGAATCCCCGGATCATGTCCGCTGCCTGCCGCCCTGCGCCCGTGGATCAGGCGACCGCCTGAACGGGGCGCAGCTGGGCCTGGTTCGGATAGGCCGGCTTGTTCGGATCGACACCGAAGCCGAACGGGCCGATGTGGAACTGGTCGCGCACTTCGGCGAGCGCTTCATGGGC
>ERZ1645185.707-NODE-707-length-13999-cov-4.871988_pt1 | contig 13999 bp, 13 predicted proteins | sample MGYA00575351_ERZ1645185 | MGnify/ENA primary metagenome ERZ1645185 (study PRJEB40838, sample SAMN11284767) | freshwater sediment metagenome | isolation source: river sediment | host: Sediment | place: India: Jana village, Kanpur | collected 2015-12-17 ...
TCGCGGTGCAGAGGTTGGTCTTGCCCGAAAGGCAGCTTTTGCACTGGCGGCATTCGGGCGTGTAGAGCGGGATCACATGATCGCCCGGCTTCACGCTGGTGACGCCCTGCCCCACCTCGCGCACGACGCCCGCGCCTTCGTGGCCGAGCACGCTCGGGAAGATGCCTTCGCTGTCGAAGCCGTCGAGCGTGTAGGCGTCCGTGTGGCAGATGCCCGTCGCCATGATCTCAACCAGAACCTCGCCCGCCTTCGGGCCTTCAAGATCGAGTTCTACAATCTCAAGAGGCTTCTTCGCCTCGAAAGCCACAGCCGCGCGCGTCTTCATGAATCACCCCTCCGTCAGCGTATTGGTCACCCGTCTAGAGCCTGATCGTTTCAGATGGAAGCGCGTGCGCTTTCATCTGAAACGTGAATCAGTCTCTATTCAGAGGCTTAGATCCCATCAGGGATCTAAGCCGGGAACCTCCACCGCGCCAACCCCTTCCGCCTCGAAACTGGCGATGGGGTACGCGCAATAGTCCGCTGCGTAATACGCACTCGGGCGATGATTTCCAGAGGCTCCGAGTCCCCCGAACGGCATATTCGCCGCTGCGCCCGTCGTCGGCCGGTTGCGATTGACGACGCCCGCGCGGCTTTCCTCGATGAAACGCGCCCAAAGCCCTGCGTCTTCGCTGATGAGCCCGGCGGAAAGCCCGAACATCGTGTTGTTGGCAGCGCGCATCGCCGCGTCGAAGTCGCGCACGCGGATCACCTGCACCACCGGCGCGAAAATCTCGGCGTCCGGCACGTCGATGCCGGTCACGTCGAAGATTCCGGGCGTCACGAACGCCGCGGGACGTCCCCCAATGCCTGCGAACGGCCGAATCACCTTCGCCCCGCGCGACACGATCCCGTCCGCCGCCATCCTTGCCCCGGCCGCAGCCGCATCGGACACGAGCGGCCCCATGAAGGCACTGCCCGGTTCGTCCCAGGCGGCGATGCGCAGCCGCCAGGCCATCGCGTCCACCGCTTCGACGATCGCGTCGCCCACCTTGCCTTCGGGCACGATCAGCCGCCGCGCGCACGAGCAGCGCTGGCCGGTCGTCACAAAGCTCGACTGCACGATGATCGATGCGGCAGCGTCGGGCGAATCCCACGCGACAAGCGGGTTGTTGCCACCGAGTTCAAGCGCGAGGCTCACATGCGGACGGTCGATGAGCGCGCGCCGCAGTGCCGCGCCCGCCCCCGCCGAGCCCGTGAACAGCAGCCCGTCGATATCGCCTGCAACGAGCGCCTCGCCCGTCGTCCGCGCGCCCTGCACGATATTGAGAACGCCGTCCGGAAGCCCAGCCTCCGCCCACACCGCCACCATCGCCGCGCCGATGGCGGGTGTGATCTCGGAGGGTTTGAACACCACCGTATTGCCCGCGATCAGCGCCGGAACGATGTGCCCGTTCGGCAGGTGGCCGGGGAAGTTGTACGGCCCAAGCACCACCATCACGCCATGCCCGCGGTGGCGCAACACGGCGCGGCCGAACGGCATGTCCGCCGCCCGCTCGCCGGTACGCTCGGCATAGGCGCGGACCGAAACCTCGACCTTGCCGACCATCGAGGCGATCTCGGCCTCGGTTTCCCAAAGGAGCTTGCCCGTCTCACGCGAGATCAGCCGCGCCAGCTCCGCCTTGCGGCTGCCGAGCACCTCGGCATAGCGCCGCGCGAGTGCGATCCGCTCGTCCACCCGGCTCGATCGCCATGGGCCGAGCGCAGCGCGCGCGCGTTCGATGGCAGCATTGCAGTCGTCCGCGCTTGCAGCGGAGCCTTCCCAAACCACTTCACCCGTGGCTGGATCGATCGATTGGAAAATGGTCATGCCGATACCCTCACCGGATCGCCATTGCCGAGCTTCAGCGCGTCGGCGGCTTCCTTGCTGATCGTCACGGCGGTCTCGCCAACACGCGCGGCAGCACGAAGCGAACGAAAACCGTCGATCTGCGTCGTCGAAAGCAGCGCCTGCGCCTCGCCGGGCTCCCCGATTTCAAGCCGCAGCGTCCGCGTCGCGCGGATCGTGGCCACCTCAGCCGCCGGGCAGGTCATTGTCGGCCCACCGTCGAAAATGTCGATCAGACCCGAGCGTTCGAAGCCTTCCTTCTCCAGCAGCGCCAGCGCCGGCTCACCGTCGCGGTGCACACGGCCGATCGCCGCACGCGCGTCCGCGTCGATGAGATCGACGTAGATCGGGTGGCGCGGCGCGAGATCGAGGATGAACTGCCCGTCGGTGGAGGTCACCATTCGGTCCGCCTCCTCGAAGGGCAGGCGGAAAAACTTGGAGGCGACGCCCTCCCAGAACGGCGACTTGCCGTTCTCATCGAACCAGCCGCGCAGCTCGGCCATGATCGTGTGCGAAAAGCGCGTCGGCTCGGCGCCGATCAGCATGTAGCGGGAGCGCGCGAGCAGGCTGCCCGCGCCGCCGCTCCGCCGCTCGGGCCGCAGGAACAGCGAACCCACCTCGGTCCAGCCGCCGCATTCGTTCACCAGCACCAGCGCCTGATGGTCGAAGCGCGTGGCCGTGGCCGACGAATATTGCGCGAGCGTCATCACGCGGAACGAGAAGTGCGGGCGTTTCAGCCCCACGGCGGCGCGAACCCCGGCCAGCCCTTCGACCCGCCCGGTCTCCGTGTCCTCAAGCATGATCGTGTACCACGCCTCGGCGGGCGCCACCGCGCCCGTGAAGCTCGCCTCGGCGAGTTCGAGACGTGCGGCAAGCGTCGCCTCGTCATCGGGCAGGCTGGTGAACCCGCGGCCCGAAAGCACCGCGAGTTCCATCATCACATCAAGATCGGCCGGCCGCGCCGGCCGGATCACCAGCATCAGGCCGCCTTGGCGAGGCGCGTCCGCGCATCGGCGAACGCCGCGTCGAGCCGCGTCACGACCTCCGCCGCCTCGGCGCTGGAAAGCAGCAGCGAAGGCAGCAGGCGCACGCTGTTCTCACCGCCGCCCGCAACGAGAATGCCATGATCGCGCGCCAGCGCCATGAACTCGCGGTTGTTGGGCACGAGCTTCAGGCCGATCAGCATCCCCTTGCCGCGCACTTCGACGATCAGATCGCTGTGCTTGTCCTTGAGCGCGTTCAGCTGCTCCACGAGTTCCGCCGCGATCGCGCGGGCGTGCGCCAGCGTCTCTTCTTTCGCGATCTCGTCGAACGCCGCGATGCCCACGGCCATCGCCAGCGGATTGCCGCCGAAGGTCGAGCCGTGCGTGCCGACGACCATGCCCTTCGCGGCTTCCTTGGTGGCAAGGAACGCGCCGATCGGGAACCCGCCGCCGAGCGCCTTGGCGATCGCCATGATGTCGGGCTCAACGCCTTCGAACCACTGGTGAGCGAACAGCTTGCCCGTGCGCCCCATGCCGCTCTGCACCTCGTCGTAGATCAGGAGCACGCCGTGCTGCGTGCACAGGTCGCGCACGCGCTTCAGCCACTCGCCCGTCAGCGCCCGCGCGCCGCCTTCGCCCTGCACCGGCTCCACGATCACCGCCGCCGTCGTCGGCCGCGCGATGGCCTCGGCGATGCCCGCTTCGTCGTCGAGCGTCAGTTGCACATAGCCCGGAAGCCGGGGACCGAACCCTTCAAGGTAAGAAGCATTGCCCGATGCGTTCACCGCCGCATAGGTGCGACCGTGGAAGGAGCCTGCAAAGCCGATCACGTCGATCCGCTCCGGCGCGCCGTTCACGAAATGATAGCGCCGCGCGGTCTTCAGCGCGCCTTCGATCGCCTCGGAGCCCGAGTTGCCGAAGAACACGACGTCCGCGAAGGTCGAATCGATCAGGCGCTGCGCCAGCGCCTCCTGTCCCGGAATGCGGAAGATGTTGGAGACATGCCACAGCTTCTTTGCCTGCGCTTCCAGCGCCGCGACCAGCTTCGGGTGCGCGTGGCCGAGCCCGTCGGTGGCGATGCCCATCACGCAGTCGAGCCAGCGGTTGCCGTCGACATCATAGAGCCACGACCCCTCGCCGCGATCGACGACGAGCGGCGCCCGATTGTAAACCCCAAGCAAATTGTCGGACATGATCTTCTCCATCAAAAACTGTTCGGCGCTGCTTACCGCGTTACGCTGCGCGCGTCATCGCGAAGATGCCGGTCGCGTTGCCGCTGTCGAAGCGGAGGTCAAGAGCGCCGCTCGCGGGGTCCGCGTCGCGTGTGATGAACTCGTAGAACGAGCCCGGCACGGTGCGGCGCACACCGCCCGCGAACCTGCGCTCGAAGCTGTCGGCGCGAAACGCCGTCTGCCGTACGCGGCCGCTGCTCGACACCTCCACAGTGTCCTTCATCGGCCGGCCTTCGGCTTTCAGCCGCGCCGCGAGCGCATCGACATCAGCCACGCGGTCGGTCGCATGGTTGAAAGCGTTACCCTCCGTCGCGATCCACGCCGCCTCGCCCGAGCGCACGAGCAGCGCCTCATAGTCGCCGAGCGTCACGAGATCGTGGTGGCAATCGAAACAGGCGACGATCGCGGGTAGCGCAACCAGCGCATCGGCAAACGGCACGCTGCCGTCCGTCGCGAACGCCGCGAGCACGTCCTGAGCGTCGGCGTTCAGCGGGTCGCGCGTCGTGCCGAACACGCGCTCGGCGACACGCACGAAACCCTCATCGAAACGCTCGACATGAAGCTCGCTCACAAAGAACTGCGGGATCGCCTCCGGTGCGTCCAGATGGCAATAGGCACGGCCCGTCATCCGCAGCGCGGGCAGCGGATACGTGTCGGCCACGCGGTAGCCGAGCGGCTCCAGAATGCGCTGAAACGCATCCTGCCCGGCGGGAAGCGCGCCGGTCGGGCCTTCGCGGAAGCGCACGGTGCGCAGTGCGCCGTGGTCGAAGGTGATGCGCTCGCCGCGCGCCACCGTGTCCGCCACATAGGCCGCGCCGCTCGGCACGCGCTTCAGCAGGTCGTCGAACAGCAGCACGTTCAGTGCCATCGCGAACGCCGCGCGCGAAACCGTCTCGCCGGTTTCGGCGAGCAGCGCCGGATCGATCGCAAGCGCGCCCAGCGCCCGCGTCCCCGTCACCAGCCGCTCGATCGTTCCTTCATTCGCATTCGACATGACAAGACTCCCTGCGTTCCAGCGCCGATTGTCAGGAAATAAACGATATGGCAAACAAGGAGCCTTCATCTGTTCATGCGAGTTTGGAATGAGCGAACGCCGCCACCTGCCGCCCATCGGCGCCCTCGCCAGCTTCGCCGCCGCCGCACGGCACGGCAGCTTTTCGCGCGCGGGCGAGGAGATCGGCCTCACGCAAAGCGCCGTTAGCCGCCAGATCGCGCTCCTCGAGGACTGGCTGCAGACGCCGCTGTTCGACCGCACCGGCCGCCGCGTCGCACTCAACGCCGATGGCCGCGCCTATGCCGACGAAATCGCCCCCGCGCTCGATCGCATCCGCCGCGCCACCGCTCGCCTTGCGACGAAGCGGCCAGATAACGCTCTCAGCATCGCCACTCTGCCCAGCTTCGGGATGCGCTGGCTCGCGCCACGTTTGCCCCGCTTCACGGCGGAACACCCCGACCTTGTCGTCAATTTCGCCGCGCGGTCGGACACGTTCGATTTCGCCGAAGAGGATTTCGACGCCGCGATCCATTTCGGCCTCCCCGATTGGCCCGGCGCTGCGCACGATTTCCTGTTCCGAGAAACCTCGATCCCCGTCTGTTCGCCCGCCTGGCTCGCCGCGAACCCGCTCGCCGCGCCCGCCGACCTCATCGGCAAGCCGCTCCTATTCCAGACCTCGCGCAAGGACGCATGGACCCGCTGGTTCCGCCTCGCCGGCGTCGCCGCGCCGGTTGCGCCCGGCCCCACCTTCGAGCATTTCCTGATGCTCGCGCAGGCCGCCGCGGCGGGCGCGGGCGCCGCGCTCATCCCCAGCTTCCTTATCGAGCCGGAGCTTGCATCAGGCACGCTCGTCTCGCCCTTCAATTTGCCGCTCGCCACCGACGACGCTTATTATCTCGTCTCGCCCGAAAGCGGCGGCAGCGAAGCCCTCGCCCGCTTCCGCGACTGGGTCGTGCGAGAGGCCGCAGCTTAAACGCCCTGCGTCGCTCGACTCGCTCGGGATGAAATACCTTTGAACTCTACGATCATCATCCCGAGCGAAGTCGAGGGACGCACCACGATCTCCCGCGACCGAATGGCCGCTTGGCCTGCGCTGCGCCTTCGCCTAATCCGCAGCGTATGACCTCCGCTGCCCGCCCCCGCGCCATTGCGCTCTGGCTTTATGTCGTCGCTGCGCTCGTCTTCGCGATGGTCGTCGTCGGCGGCATCACCCGGCTCACCGAATCCGGCCTGTCGATGGTGCGCTGGGAACCGATCTCGGGCGTCGTCCCGCCCTTGAACGACGCCGAGTGGAACGCCGAGTTCGAAGCCTACAAGGCCTATCCCGAATACCAGAAGGTCAACCGGGGTATGGCGCTTGCCGAGTTCAAGGCAATCTTCTTCTGGGAGTATCTGCACCGCGTGCTCGGCCGCTTCATTGGCCTCGCCTTCGCCTTGCCGCTCGCGTGGTTCTGGGTCCGCCGCGCAATTCCCGATGGTTACAAGCCGCGCCTGCTCGCACTTCTCGCGCTTGGCGCCTTGCAGGGTGCGATCGGCTGGTGGATGGTCGCCTCCGGGCTCATCGACCGGCCGGACGTGGCGCACGATCGTCTCGCCGTCCATCTCGGCACCGCGCTTTTCATCCTTGGCGGCCTCGTCTGGACCGCGCGCGATCTCACCGCCCACGCGCGCGGCGAGCGCCGTGCGCGGCTCACCGGCTTTGGCGCGTTCACACTGCTGGTCCTCGCGGTCCAGATCGTCCTCGGCGCCTTTGTCGCCGGCCTCAACGCGGGCCATGCCTTTGCCGAATGGCCGCTGATGGGCGGGCATTTCTTCCCCGAAGGCGTGCAGTGGCTGGAGCCCCTCTGGCGGAATGCTGTCGACAATCCCGTTGTCGTGCAATGGATTCACCGTTGGTGGGCATGGATCGCCGCTGCGTTCCTCATCGCCCTCGCCCTCCGCACGTCGCGCGAAAGCGGCGGCGGTGCGCCGCGTCTCGTCCTGCTGCTGCTCACCGCGCAGATCATCCTCGGCATCGCCACATTGCTCACCGGCGTCGCGCTCCACGTCGCGGTCGCGCATCAGGCCGTGGCCGCGCTCCTGGTCTGGGCGGCGGTCGCCTGCGCGCATGGACTCGGCAGGCCGGGGCGTCGAATGCGCTGATTCCGCACACAAATTTCCTTGAATACTATAATACCCCACGCCTAAGCACCTATTTCGCTTGACGCTTTTGCGGCACTCCATCATATGCCGCGCCGTTCACGCGGGCGGCTTCATGCGGCCCGCCTTTGTTTTGGGATCGAACCATGCACACCAAGTCCACGGTCTCGGCGAAGCCCGCCGAAGTCGAAAAGAAGTGGCTGCTGATCGATGCCGATGGCCTCGTCGTGGGCCGTCTTGCTTCGATCATCGCCAATCGCCTGCGCGGCAAGCACAAGGCGATCTACACGCCGCACGTCGATTGCGGCGACAATGTCATCGTCATCAACGCGGGTAAGGTCCGTTTCACGGGCAACAAGCTCAAGGACAAGACCTACTACCGCCACACCGGCTATCCGGGCGGCATCAAGGCCGTCACCGCCGGCAAGATTCTCGATGGCCGCTTCCCGGAGCGCGTGCTCGAGAAGGCCATCGAGCGCATGGTTCCGCGCGGGCCGCTCGGCCGCGCGCAGATGCGCAACCTTCGCATCTATGCGGGCGCAGAGCATCCGCATGTCGCACAGAATCCGCAGGTCGTCGACGTCGGGTCGATGAACCGCAAGAACAAGGTGGGTGCCTAAGTCATGGCTGAAGAGAAAATGGGTCTTGAGGATCTGAAGGATCTCACCGTCGAGACCGTGGCGAGCGCAGGCAGCCCCGTGGCTGTTTCCTCCGCGCCGCTGCGCGAGAAGGAAATCGACGCGCAGGGCCGTGCCTATGCGACCGGCCGCCGCAAGGATGCCGTCGCCCGCGTCTGGATCAAGCCGGGCACCGGCAAGATCACGGTCAACGGCCGCGATCAGACCGTGTATTTCGCACGTCCGACGCTGCGTCTCGTCATCAACCAGCCTTTCGACGTGTCGGAGCGCGGTGGCCAGTTCGATGTGGTCGCCACCGTTTCGGGCGGCGGACTTTCGGGTCAGGCCGGCGCGGTGAAGCACGGCATCAGCCAGGCGCTCACCAAGTTCGAGCCGGAGCTGCGCGGTGTCGTCAAGGCTGCGGGCTTCCTCACCCGCGACAGCCGCACGGTCGAGCGCAAGAAGTACGGCCGCGCCAAGGCGCGCAAGAGCTTCCAGTTCTCGAAGCGCTAGTCCGCTTTCAAAAGCACGTTCAAAGGGCCGGCCGCAACGCCGGCCCTTTCCGTTTCCGGACAGTGCCATTAAGCCTTGGCATCATGCTTCGAACCGCGCTTCTGTTCCTGATCGCCTTCGCGGCGCCCGCGCTTGCCGCGAGCGCTGTGCAGAACCCGCACACGCGTGTCGAACTGATCGCGGAAAGCGCGGCGCCCGCACCGGGCAAGACGGCTGCGCTCGCGATCGTGACGACGCCGCGTCCGGGCTGGCACACCTATTGGAAAAACCCCGGCAGCGCGGGCATCGAAACGCAGGCGGCGTGGACGCTGCCGGGCGGCGTCACCGCGTCACCGATCCGCTATCCGGTGCCCTCGACGTTTACGGTCTCGGGCATCATGAACTATGTGTTCGAAGGCGAAGCGGCGCTGCTCGTCGACCTTTCCGTGCCTCAGCTTGCCCCCGGCACGCCACTCCCCGTGACCGTGCGCGTCGACTACCTCGTCTGCGACGATGAGCTCTGCGTCCCCGAAAGTGCCGACCTCGCGCTCGACCTCACGGTCGGAGACGGCGCGGCGGACGCCTCTATACAGCCCCGCTTCGAAAGGGCACGCGCCGCTTTGCCCCGGCCGGTCGACTGGCCCGCGCGCTACGCCCATGCGGATGGCAAGTTCCGCCTCTCGGTCGATACCACCGGCGCGGGCGACGTCAGCCGCGTCTATTTCTTCCCCGAAGCCGACGGCGTTCTCGATTACGACGCGCCGCAGACTGTCAGCCGCAGCGGCGACACGCTCATTATCGAAACCACGGCGGGCGCCAATGCCGATCCGGGCGCGGTGAGCGGCGTGCTGCGTCTCGACCGCGCCGACGGCAGCCATTTCGGCGCCAGCCTCACCGCAAGCGCGGGCGAAGTTGCGCCGGCGGGCGCGCCGCTCGCCTCCGCCGGACACGACCAGCATCAGCCGGGCCTTCCCTCCGCGCTCACCGCCTTCGCACTCGCCGTCCTCGGCGGCTTCATCCTCAATGTGATGCCGTGCGTGTTCCCGATCCTCGGCCTCAAGGCGCTCAGCCTGGCGAACGGCGGCCATTCCGAAAGCGCCGCACGCCGCGAAGCGCTCGCTTATACGGCGGGCGTCGTCGGCACCTGCGTCGCGCTCGGCGCCGTGATCCTCGCGCTTCGCGCGGCGGGCGCGCAGGTCGGCTGGGCGTTCCAGCTCCAGGATCCGCGCGTCATCTTCCTGTTGCTGCTGCTCGTCACCGCCATCGCGCTCAACCTCGCCGGGCTGTTCGAAATCAGCGCACCCCGCGTCGGCGGCGATACGCTCGCGGCGCGCGGCGGCACGCAGGGCGCGTTCTGGACCGGCGCGCTCGCCGCGATCGTCGCCACGCCCTGCACCGGGCCGTTCATGGGCCTCGCGCTTGGCGCGGCCATTCTACTGCCTACCGCGCTCGGCCTGCTCGTCTTCGCCGGGCTGGGGCTTGGCCTTGCCCTGCCCTTCATTCTGATCGGCTTCATCCCCGCGCTCCGCAATCGCCTGCCAAGGCCCGGTCCGTGGATGGTGACGTTCCGCCGCATCATGGCGCTGCCGATGTTCGCCACCGCCGTCGCGCTCGCGTGGGTGCTCGGGCGTCAGGCGGGCGTTGCGGGCATGAGCTTCGGCCTCGCTGCAGCCGTATTCCTCGCCGCCGGGCTCTGGTGGGTCGGCATCCGCCAGCACGGCGGGCGCCCCGCCACCGTGCCGCTCGCGGTTGCGGCGCTCTCTGTGGCAATGATCCTGCTCATCACGCCACGCGCGGAAGCGCCGGTCGCCAATGCGGCGCTGCCGAATGTCGAGCCCTTCACCGAAGCCCGCCTCGCCGCGCTTCGCGCCGAAGGCCCGGTGTTCGTCTATTTCACCGCCGACTGGTGCATCACCTGCAAGGTCAATGAAAACGGCGCCCTCTCCGCCCCCGTCGTCACCGCCGCCTTCACGGACGCCGGTATCCCCACGCTCGTGGGCGATTGGACCAACGCTGATCCGGCGATCACGCGCTTCCTCGAAAGCCACGGCCGGGCAGGCGTTCCGCTCTATCTCTTCTACGCGCGCGGCAAGGATGCAGAGGTGCTTCCGCAGCTTCTGAGCGAGGCGCTGATGCTGGAACTCGCCCGCCGCGCCTGATTATGGCATCCTCGCCCTTCACCAAAGGGAGACGAGACATGAAAACAGCCATCGCCGCTTTCGCTGCCATCGCCTTCGCGGGCACAGCCGCCGCAGCCCCGCAAGTGGGCAAGCCCGCCCCCGCCTTCACCGCGCAGACGGCAGCGGGAAAGACCGTCAGCCTCAAGGATTTCGCCGGGAAGACCGTCGTTCTCGAATGGACGAACAGCGGCTGCCCGTTCGTGAAGAAGCACTACGAGTCGGGCAACATGCAGAAACTGCAGGCCGATGCGAAGGCGAAGGGCGTCGTCTGGCTCACCGTCAACAGCAGCGCGCCCGGCAAGCAGGGCCACGTCGACGGTGCGCTCGCCGCGAAGGAGATGAAGGACTGGACCTTCCAGCCGACCGCTTACCTCCTCGATCCGGCAGGCAAGATCGGCAAGGCCTATGATGCGCGCGCGACGCCGCACATGTACGTCATCGACGGCAAGGGCGTGCTTCGCTACGCGGGCGCGATCGACGACAAGCCGACCGCGAACCCGGCGGACATCAAGGCCGCGAAGAACTACGTCACCGCCGCGCTCGCCGATGTCGCCGCCGGCCGCGCTGTCGCCGATCCGGTCACGCGCGCCTACGGTTGCTCGGTGAAGTACCCGGAGGCTTAAAGCGCCCTTAACCAGCGCGGCCCCACCATGACCCTCGCGTACGTGTATCTGTCTCGCGGGGTCGTGGGTCGTGATTATCTTTTTCGGGCTGGCCATCGTGCTTGTCTGCGTGTTCGGCAGTTTCCTGATCGCGGGCGGCGAACTCGGCATCATCGCCGGGGCGTTGCCGCAGGAGCTGCTCGTCATCGCGGGTGCGGGCGCCGGTGCGTTCATCATTGCGAACAGCAGCACGACGCTGCGCCGCGCCGCCGCGGGCGTGCGCCGCGCGTTCGAAGGCGAGCGCTGGGGGAAGGCCGATTACCGCGATCTGCTCTGCCTGCTCTTCCTCCTCATCAAGACGCTGCGCACGCGCGGCGTCGTCGCGATCGAAAGCCACATCGAATACCCGGAAGAATCGCGCCTCTTCGCCGCCTTCCCCCGCATTGCAGCGGACCCCGCGCTCGTCTCCTTCATCTGCGACTACGTGCGCATGATGGCGATGAATTTCGAGGATCCGAACCAGATGGCAGACGCGATGGAGGCGGATCTCGATCGCCACATCGCCGAGGAGTATCAGGCGCAGGGCGCGCTCCAGACGCTCGCCGACAGCCTCCCCGCGCTCGGCATCGTTGCCGCCGTGCTCGGCGTCATCAAGACCATGGGCGCGGTCGATCAGCCGACCGAGGTCTTGGGCGCCATGATCGGCGGCGCGCTCGTCGGCACCTTTCTCGGCGTGCTGCTCAGCTACACCGTCGTCGGCCCCATCGCCTCCCGCCTCGCGCAGGTGATCGACGCCGAGGCGAAGTACCTCACGCTCGTGAAAACCGTCATCGTCGCGCACCTGCAGGGCCAGGCGCCGCAGGTCGCGGTCGAACTCGGCCGCCGCACCACGCCTTCGAACCACGCCCCGAGTTTCGCCGAAATGGAAGCCGCGCTCGACGCCCTGCCGCGCGATCTCGTCTAGCGCTGGAATCCCCCCGGCATATCCGCTAAGCCGCGCGCCATGTCGCAAAAAGTCCGCATCGCCGTGCTCGGAGCGTCGGGGTACACCGGCGCCGATCTCGTTCGCCTGGCGCTCACGCATCCCAACATCGAAATCGCCGCGCTCAGCGCCAATGCCAAGGCGGGGCAATCGATGGCGGACGTGTGGCCGCATTTCGCCCATGTGCCGCTGCCCGGCCTCGTCCGCGCTGATGAGATCGACTGGGCGGGCATCGACGCCGTGTTCGGCTGCCTGCCGCACGCCGCCTCCGCCGAGCTGCTCTCGACACTCGTTGGACCGCGCATCATCGATCTGTCGGCGGATTTCCGCCTGAACAGCGCCGAGACCTACGCCGAATGGTACGGCAACCCGCACCCCGCGCCCGAACTTCTCCCCGATGCGATCTACGGCCTCACCGAATATGCCGCCGAGCTTCTGCCCGCCGCGCGCATCGTCGCCTGCCCCGGCTGCTACCCGACCGCGGCGCTCCTCGCGCTGCTCCCGCTCCTCGAAGCCGGCCTCGTCGGCCACGAGCGCATCACGATCAACGCCCTCTCCGGCGTCTCCGGCGCGGGCCGCAGCCTCAAGGAAGCGAACCTCTTCACAGAGGTCGCGGAGGCCGTGCACCCCTACGGTATCGGCCGCCACCGCCACATGCCGGAGATCGAGCAGGAGCTTGCGAAGCGCGCGAACGGCGCCGTCACCATCAGCTTCACGCCGCATCTCGTGCCGATGAACCGCGGCGAGCTTGAAACCATCACGGTCGAGCTGATGCCCGGCAAGAGCGTGGCGGACCTGCGCGCCGCGCTCGGCCACCGCTATGCCGCCGCGCCGTTCGTGCACCTGCTGCCCGAAGGCAAGGCCCCGTCGACGCGCATGGTGCGCGGCTCCAACCACTGCGTGATGAACGTGTTCGAGGATCGCATCCCCGGCCGCGCCATCGTGATCGTCGCGATCGACAACCTCGTGAAGGGCTCGTCGGGTCAGGCGATCCAGAACATGAACCTGATGTTCGGTCTTCCCGAAACCACCGGACTGCTGCAGGCGCCGCTCTTCCCATGATCGTCACCGAACGCCTGAAACTCCGCCCCTGGCGCGAGTCCGACCGTCTGCCGTTCCGAATGCTCTGCGCCGACAAGCGCGTCATGGAGCATCTCGGCGGCCCGCGCAGCGCGGCCGACGCCGACGCCGCGATGGAGCGCATGATCCAGAGCCAGCAGAAGCGCGGCCACTGCTTCTGGGCGGTCGAGCGCAAGGCGGACTTTTCGTTCATCGGCTTCTGCGGGCTTCTCGTCTGCGAAAAGCCCGGCACGCCCGTTGACGGCGAGATCGAGATCGGCTGGCGCTTCCGGCACGATTGCTGGGGCCAGGGCTTCGCCAAGGAAGCCGCCTATGCGAGCTTCGACTGGGGCTTCGCCAATCTCGATGTGGAGCGCATCATCGCGATCACCATGTCGGAAAACACGCGCAGCTGGGGGCTGATGGACCGCCTGCGGATGCGCCGCAAGCCGGAGCTCGATTTCTACGAAACCTCCGCCACCACGGGCGGCAAGGAAATGCGCATCATCACCTATTCCCGCTCGCGGGCGTGGGACTGATGCCGGTCTACAGCTACGAGGGCGCCGTGCCCGAAATCGCCGAGGACGTCTTCATCGCGCCGGGCGCGCACGTGATCGGCAATGTGAAGATCGGCGCGGGTTCCAGCGTCTGGTACAATTGCGTGCTGCGCGGCGATGTCGGCACGATCACCGTCGGCGAATTCACAAACATTCAGGACGGCACCATCGTTCATGTCACGGGTGGCGCGTACAACACCGTGATCGGCAGCCACTGCCTCATCGGCCACACCGCGACCATCCACGGCTGCACGCTTGAAGACAACGCCTTCGTCGGCCTCGGCGCGATCGTCAT
>ERZ1645185.708-NODE-708-length-13990-cov-5.404234_pt1 | contig 13990 bp, 9 predicted proteins | sample MGYA00575351_ERZ1645185 | MGnify/ENA primary metagenome ERZ1645185 (study PRJEB40838, sample SAMN11284767) | freshwater sediment metagenome | isolation source: river sediment | host: Sediment | place: India: Jana village, Kanpur | collected 2015-12-17 ...
TTCGACGCGAGCGACACCTCGCCCGCGTCACGCGTGATCATGCGGACGGCGGCGGTCTCGGTGCGCTGCGCCGGGGCCGCGGCGGCGCGCGTCGGCGTGCCGCGCACGGGGGTCGTGGCCGCGCGGCGCTCGGCGGCGGGCGGCGTGCTGCGCGCGCGCTCGGTGGTGGCCGGCGTGGCCTGGCGAGCGGGCGTCGTCGCGGGCGTGGTGGCCGGCGCCGTCGCCGGCGCCTTGGTCGCGGGGGCCGCCTTGGCGGGGGCAGGCGCCTCGGTGGGCTGCGCGCCCGCGGCCGCCACGCGCGCGGCGGCCGTGCCCGGCTCGGCGTCGGTGCAGAACGGCTGCGAGGTCGGCGCGTCGACGGCGTCGTTCGCCGAGACGATGACGAAGCACTTCACCGGCGAGAGCGCCGCGTGCGTCGCGTTGCCGGCCCACGCGTTCATGCTCGCGAACGCGATGGTGATGTCGGCGCCGCTGGTCGCGGTGAAGTTGAGGTCCTTGGGATCGGCCGCGAAGACCTTGGTGCGCTGGTGATGCGTGCGCTGCAGCGTCGCGAGCCGGGTGAGGTCCCGCTTCACCGCCTCGGCCACCCGGGCCTTCTCGCCGGCGAGGGCGGGCCGCTGGGCATCGGCGCCGGAGGGGGCCACCGCGAGCAGGGCCGCGGTGGCAAGGAACGCGACAGGCGAGGCGAAGCGAGCCATCAATGCGGGTCTCCGAAGACCAGCCAGCGGGGGTCAGACGTCGCGCCGGGACCCTCGGGTCTTGCGGGACGCGAACGGGGGTAATCTGCCGTCAGCGTTGGACTTCCGCAACGCTGACGCGCCCCGTTCAGGGGCGCATCTGCATCGGCGCGCAGGGGGCCGTGGGCGCCGGGTTGGGCGGGCCGTAGTTCCCCTCCACCAGCCGCGTCCCCGTGGCGTCGATGACCACCATATAGATGCCGTCGTACTCGTGGTCGCAGAGGTCGGGACGCTTGGGGCCGCCCAGCGCCGCGATCCACGGCATCACGGTGTTGGAGTGCCCGACCACCAGGACCGTCTTGCCGGCGTGCTTCTTCACCATCTCCGCCACGGTCGCCGAGACGACCGGCATGGGGCCGAGCGGGATGATCTCCGGCGTGATCCCGAAGAGCTCCGCGGTGGGGCGCGCCGTCTCGCGGGTGCGCGTGGTGGGCGTGTGCAGCACCGCCCCCACCTTGGCATCGCGCAGGAACTCGGCGAGCGCGTTGGCGCGCGCGGTGCCCACCTCGGTGAGTGGCGGGTCGTTGGCCGGCGCGGCCGCCTTGTCGGCGTGGCGCACGATCACGACGACCGTGGGGGCCTGCTGCGCGGCGAGCGGGACGGCGGCGAGCAGGACGAGGGCGAGGAGCGAGGCGAGGCGTCGCATCGGGGGACCGGTGGAGGGGGCGGGAGCGCGGGCGCGCGGTCAGCTGGCCGCGAGATTGCCGCGGAAGACGAAATACACCGCACCGAGCAGGCAGAGCCCTGCCCAGAGGAAGTCGAGCTTGATCGGCTGCTTCATGTAGAGGATCGCGAACGGGATGAACACCCCGATCGCGATGACCTCCTGCAGCATCTTGAGCTGGCCGAGCGAGAGGGCGGTGTACCCGATGCGGTTGGCGGGGACCTGCAGCAGGTACTCGAAGAGGGCGATGCCCCAGCTCACGAGCGCCGCGACGTACCACGCCTTGTTCGCCTGGTTCTTGAGGTGGCCGTACCAGGCGAACGTCATGAAGAGGTTCGACGCCATCAGGAGGAGCGTCGTCTTGAGGATGACGGGCATCCGGGGAGCTTAGGCGCGGCGGCGGCGGCCCGCCAGCACCGCCGGCAGGATGAGCATCGCGCCGATGGTGCCGGCCAGCGTGCCCCCCGCCGTCGCGAGCGCGATCGCGCCGAACAGCGTGTCGCTGCCGGTCCCGACCGCGAGGGGGACGAGCGACGCGAGCGTGGTGAGCGTGACCATCATGATCATCCCCGAGCGGTCGAGCGCCGCGCGGTAGACGCGGCCCGGCGGCAGGCGGCGCTCGCGGCCGGCGAGGCGCCGCGCGAGCGCGTCGTCCACCAGCAGGATGCTCTGGTTCACCGCGAGCCCGACCACGAGGATCACGCCCACCGCCGCCTCGCGCGTGAAGCTCGCCCCCGCCAGCCAGAAGGCCGCCATCACGCCCGCGAGCGCGATGGGCAAGGAGAGGAACACCATCCAGGCGCCCCAGGCGGAGTCGAAGACCATCGCGACCGAGAGGATCACGAGCGCGATGCCGATCGCGAAGACGAGCCACAGCCCGCGCTGCGACGTGTCGCGCTCGCGCTCGAACGTCGCCATGTCCTGCACGGCGAAGCCCGGCGGCACGCTGATGCTCTTGAGGAAGGCCTCGTGCGTGCGGGTGGCGAGGCGGTTGGGGCCGCGGAACTCGTACGACACCACGCGCAGGTACTGCTGGTCCTCGCGCGTGATCGTCGAGAGCTGCTCGCGCTCGCCCACGTCGCTGAGGTCGCCCACGCGCACCGTGCTGCCGCCCGGCGTGGGCAGCAGCGCCTCGCGCAGCTCGTCGAGCGAGCGGTCCCGCGCGCCGGCGGCCTTCACGCTCACCGGGATCTCCTCGCCGCCGATCTCCAGCCGCTGGCCGCCCACGCTGCCGCGCACCTCGCGCTGCACCGCCGCCGTGAACTGCTGCGCCGTCACGCCGTAGCGCGCGAGCGCGTCGCGGTCGGGCTCGAGCGTCACCGCGAACGCGCGGTCGCCGCCGAAGAAGCTCCCGCTCCCCACGCGCGCGTTGCGCACGCGCGTGACCTTCTCGAGCCGCTGCCGGATGTCCTCGGCGAGCTGCTCCACCGCCGCGTACGAGTAGCCCATCACGCGGATGCTGAAGTTGCTCGTCGAGCCCATCCCGCCGCCCGAGCTGAACACCTGCCCCTGTCCCTGCACCGAGATGCTGGCCCCGCCGATGTACACGGCGCGCGCGGTGAGCTCCTCCTGCAGCTGCAGCGGCACCGCGCTGTTCTCCCAGGCCCGCTCGAAGAACACCGTCATCCCCGCGCCGAAGGTGCCGCGGCTCTGCGCGATCACCTCGCTCACGCCCTGCCGCCCCACCACCACCGACTCCATCTCGCGCATCGCGGCGTCGAGGCTCGCGGGGTCGCTGCCGCGCGGGAACGAGATCGAGACGTTGATCGTCGTCCGCTGCCCGCCGAAGCCGCCGAACGAGAAGCGCGGCACCTTCTTCACGAACACCCAGCCCAGCCCGCCCACCGCGGCGACCGTGAGGACCAGCGTCGCCCAGCGCCAGCGCAGCGTGCCCCGCACCAGCGTCGCGTAGGCGCGCTGCGCCCGCGGCCAGTGCGTCTCGCGCAGACCGTGTCCCGCCGCGAGCGCGGGGATCATCACCACCGCGCTCAGGATGCTGCAGGCCAGCGCCAGCGTGAAGGCCGCCGCGAACGGGAAGAAGGCCGCCCGCGCGTTCCCCTGCAGGTAGAGGAACGGGAAGAGCACCACCGCCGTCGTCATCGTCGAGCCGAGCACGGCGGGCACCATCCGGCGCGCGACCTCGGCGCGCCCCGCCTCGGTGTCCGGCGCGCCGCGCAGCCGCTCGACGATCACGAGCCCGTTCTGCACGAGCACGCCGATGCCCATCCCGAGGCCCGCGAGCGTCAGGAGGTTGGCGGGGATCGCCAGCAGGTAGAGCCCCAGCGCGGTCCCCGCGATCGCGACCGCCGCGCTGCCCATCACCAGCGCCACCGCGCGCCAGTTGCGCAGGGCGAGCACCAGCACGAGCGTCACCGCCGCGAAGGCGATCGCACCGCGCCGCAGCAGGTCGTCGAGCTGGCGCTTGAGCTCCACGGAGTCGTCGCTCGTGATGCGGTAGCGCACCCCGGCCGGCAGCGACGGCCCCAGCGCGCGCATCGCCGCGCGCACCGCCGCCGCCGTCTCGATCGCGTCGGCGCTCGCCTCGCGGATCACCGTGAAGCCGAGCGCGGTGTTGCCGTTCACGCGGAAGAACATCCCGCGCGTGTCCTCCTCGGGGCGCACCTTCGCGAGGTCGCCGAGCCGGAACACCTGCGTCCCGCGGCCGCGGATGGGGAGCGCCTCCAGCTCCTCGAGCGCGCCCGGCTGGTCGCGCAGCACCACCTCGCGCTTGCTCGCGCCGATCCGCTCGGTGCCGAGCGCCGCCACCACCCGCGCGCCGGCGATCGCCTCCGTGAGCGCGGTGGGCGAGATGCCGAGCTGACGCAGCAGCCGCGCATCGTAGCTCACGCTCGCGCCGAAGTCGGTGCCGCCGCTCACCTGCACCCCCGAGACGCCCGGCACCGCGCTCACGCGCGGCGTGATCTGCTCGTCGGCGATGCGCTGCATCGCGCCCGGCGTGTACGGGCCGCTCAGCAGCACCCGCAGCAGCGGCGCCTCGGCGAGCTCGTCGGGGACGTAGTTGCTCACCGTCGGCGGCACCACGCCGATGGGGTACTCCGCGCGGAGCAGCTCGAGCCGCTCGAGGATCGCCAGGCGCGTGAGCTGCACGTCGGCGGCGGGATCGAGCTCCACCGTCAGCCGCGCCGTGCCGTCGCGCGACTCGCTGCTCGTGCGCCGCACGCCGCGCACCCCCTGCACCGCCGCCTCCACCGGCGAGGCGATGTACATCTCCACCAGCTCAGACGACGCGCTCGGCCACTGCGCGGAGATGAGCAGGCGCGGCAGCTCCACCTCGGTGGCCGTGGCGAGCGCAAGCCGGGAGAAGCTCACCGCGCCCCCGAGCAGGATGACGCAGGTGACGGCCCAGATGACGGCCGGCCGCGAGACCGCCCAGCGGATCACCTCACGCCTCCGGCGCGGCCGGCTGCAATACGGGCGCGCCATCAGCGACCGCCGCGCGGCGCTCCTGCCACGCCTCGAGCCGCGCGTACGCCACCGGCAGCAGGAAGAACGTCACCACCTGCGCCGAGATCGCGCCGCCGATCACCGCCGCCGCGAGCGGCTGGTAGAGCGCCCCGCCGCTGCCGATGCCGAACACCAGCGGCAGCACGCCGAAGATCGTCGTGAGCGACGTCATCGTGATCGCGCGCAGCCGCTGCCGCCCACCCAGCAGCACCGCGTCGTGGATCGAGTGCCCCTCCTCGCGGAAGCGCCGGATCGCGTCGAGCTTCACGACCGCCTCGTTGTCGGCCATGCCGATCATCACCACGATGCCGATGAGCGACACCGCGTTGATGCTCTGCCCCGTGAGCCAGAGCAGGACGAAGCCGCCGGCCGCCGCGAGCGGCACCGTGATCATCACGACGAGCGGGATGGTGAACGAGGCGAACTCGCCGGCGAGCACGAGGAACACGAGCGCCACCGAGAGGAGCGCGACGAGCGCGAGCTCGCTGGTGGTGCGGCGCTGCTCGAGGTCGGCGCCGGTGACGCGCCAGGTGAGCCCCGCCGGCGGCCGCAGCTGCGCGAGCTGCCCCTCGACGTCGCGCGACGCGCGCGCCGTGCCCCCCTCCTGGATGAGCCCCTCGACGATGCTCACCGGCCGCTGGTCGACGCGCACCACCTCGATCGGCGCGCGCACCTCGCGCCACGTCACCAGCTGGCTCAGCGGCACGCCGTTCACCGGCGTCCGCAGCGCGGTGAGCAGGTCCTCGTTGGCGTTGCCCGCGAAGCGCACGCGGATCGGCGTGCGACGGTCGGTCTCGCGCAGCTCGCTCGCCTCCACGCCGCCCAGCCCGCCCTGCAGCGCGCGCTGCACCGCCTGCACCGCGATGCCGCGCTCGGCGAGCCGGTCGCGCTGCAGCTCCACCTCCACCTGCGGCTGCGTCGTGCTGAAGGCGTCGCGCACGTCGGTGAGCGTCTCGAGCGCCGCCAGCCGGCGCCGAACCGAGTCGGCCCACTGCTGGCTCTCGGCGAGCGTGCGCGCACTCACCTCCACGCGCACCAGCCGGCCCTCGCGGCCGATCAGCGAGCCGAACTCGCTCTGCCCGGCGAGGTCGAGCGCGAGCGCGCCGGCCGCGAGGTCGGGCACGGCCGCACGCAGCGCCGCCGCGAACTGGGCGGCGTCGCGGCCCTCGGGCACCGGCACCAGCAGCTGCGCCGTCGCCGAGGTCCCGGGCTCCGCGCCGGCGAGCACCTCCTCGTCGGTCGCGATGCCCACCCGCGAGTAGACCCCGGCGGCCCCCAGCCGCGTCGCCGCCGCCTCCACCCGCCCCACCTGCCGCGTCGTCTCCTCGATCGCCGTCCCTTCGGGCAGCTGCACCGACGCGACCACCATCCCTTCGTCGACCTGCGGCAGGATCTCCTTGGGAAGCCGCCACATCAGCAGCAGCATCACCCCGAGCAGCCCGAGCCCCAGCCCCAGCATCGCGCGCGGCGACCGCAGCGCCCACTCCATCCCCCGTTCGTAGACGTGCGCCGAGCGCTCGCCGACTCGATCGAGGGCCGCGAGCCACCGGCCGAGGGAAGACTCCGGCGCCGCGGTCGCTCCGCCGCTGGCGCTGCCCTTTCGCCTGCCCACGATGAGCACCGGCATCAGCGTCAGCGCCAGCACCAGCGATCCCGCCACTGAGAGCACCACCGCCAGCGACAGGTCCCGGAAGAGCGCCGCCGCCAGCCCCTTCACGAACACGATCGGCCCGAACACCAGCAGCGTCGTCAGCGTGCCCGCGAAGAGCGGCCCCGCCACCTCGTCGGTCGCCTCGATCGCCGCCTGCTCCGTCCCCTCGCCGGTCGCCTCGCGCCGCCGCCCCGCCGCGTCCGCCACCACGATCGCGTTGTCCACCAGCAGGCCCACGCCCAGCGCGAGCCCGCCGAGCGAGAGCACGTTCACCGTCACGTCGAAGAGCTGCAGGAAGACCAGCGCGATCAGCACCGAGAGCGGCAGGATCGTCGCGATCGCCAGGCTCGACCGCCAGTCGCGCAGGAACACGAGGATCATCACCAGCGAGAGCACCCCGCCGATCACGATCTCCTGCCCGAGGTTGGAGAGCGCGTCCACCACGAAGTCCGCCTGCGCCGCCACCATACGCATGCGGATGTCGGGGAACTCCGACTCGAGCTGCGCGATCACCTCGCGCAGGCGCGACGTCACCGCCACCGTGTTCGCGCCGGCGTCCTTGTAGACCACCAAGCCCACCGCCTGCCCGCCGTCGAGCCGCGTGAGCGTGCGCGGCTCCGCGGTCGTGCTGGTGAGCGTCGCGATGTCGCGCAGGCGGTAGTTCGCGGCCGGCGGCCCGATCGGCGTCTCCGCGATCTCCTCGAGCGCGCGGAACTCCGTCATCGCGCGCACCGAGAAGCGGAACTGCCCGCGCCGGATCGTCCCGCCGGCGCCGTTGGCGTTGGCGGCCTGCACCGCGCGCGCGACGTCGTCGGTGGTGAGCCCGAGCGCGCGCATCTTCTCGGGGTCCACCTCCACGCGGATCTCGTCCTCCGGCGCGCCCGTCACCGCGACGCTCGCCACGCCCTCGATCTGCTCCAGCCGCCGCGCGTGCACGTCCTGCGCGGTGCGCCCGAGCAGCCGCAGGTCGTTGAGACCCGTCAGGCCGATCACCGCGATCGGCCGTTCACCGGGGTCGCTCGTGAGCAGCGTGGGACGCTCGGCCGCCTCGGGGAGCCGCGCGCGCGCCTGGTCGAGCCGCTCGCGCACGGTGAGCACCGTCGTCTGCATCGGCGTGCCCCAGGCGAAGCGCGCCGTGGTGACCGCCTCGCCGTTGCGGCTCACCGAGCGCAGCTCGACGATGCCCGGCGTCGCCGCGATCGCCGCCTCGATCGGCTCGGCGATGAAGCGGCTCACCTCCTCCGCCGCCGCGCCCGGGTAGATGGTGCGGATCGTCAGCACCGGCAGCGTCACGTCCGGCAGCAGCGTGACCGGGAGGCGCGTGAGCGACACGCTGCCGAGCAGCACGATCGCGAGCACGGCCGCGATCGTCGTGACGGGCTTGCGGACCGCCTGGGAGGTGAGGGACACGCGACGCTCGCCGGCTCAGTCGGGCGAGCCGGCCGTGCGCTCCCGTTGCGCCACCACGCGCACCGGCGCGTCGTGCGTCAGCGTGAGGTGGCCCTCGACGATCACCTGGTCGCCCGCGTTGACGGGGATCAGCCCCGAGACCGAGTCGGGGAGCACCTCCGTCTGCCGTCCGTTGGATCGGCCGGGGAGGATGTAGGTCCACTGCGCGCGGCCGTCCTTCACGACGAAGACGAGCGGGCGGCCGTCGCGCTCGATGATCGCGCGCGTGGGGACGAGCCGGCGGCCCGGCAGGCGCTGCGCCTCGAGGCGCACGTCGGCGTACATCCCCGGGCGGAGCGTGCCATCGCCCGTCGTGCGCACGTGCGCACGCCCCGCGCGCGTGGTGCTGTCCACCAGCGGCAGCACCGCGGCGACGCGGCCGGTGAACGAGCGGCCCGCGAGCGCCGCGCTCGAGATCACGGCCTCGCCCCCCACCTTGATGAGCGGGAGGTCGTGCTCCAGCACCGCCGCCTCGATGCGCAGGTTGCGCAGGTCCACGATCGTGGTGAGGTCGGCCCCCGCGCTGATGCGGTCGCCCACGACCACGGTCACGCGGTCCACCGTGCCGTCGAACGGCGCGACGATCGTCGCGCGCTCGCGCTCGAACTTCGCGCGCTCCAGCCGCACGCGCGCCGCGGCGAGCCCGCTGCGCGTGACGCTCGCGTCGAGCCGCGTCTGCGCCGGCATCTGCCCCGTCGCGAGCGAGTCGGGACGGTAGTTGTCCTGGTGCTGCAGCGTGGCGAGGTCCACCGCCACCTGTGCCTCCTGCACCGCGAGGTCGAACGGCCGCGGGTCGAGCTCCACGAGCACCTGCCCCTTGGTGACGCGGTCGCCGGGCCGCACGCGCACGCGCTCCACCGCCCCCGCCACCTCGGCGCGCAGCCGTCCCTCGGCGTCGGACCGCACCTGGCCGGTGGTGTTCACCGAGAGCACGAGGTCGCCATCGACGACCTCTTCCGCGACGACCGGCAGGTTCACCGAGGCCGAGGAGCCGCCGGTGGAGCCGGTGTCGGCGGCGGTGGAATCGGCGGCGGTGCCGTCGGCGGAGGCGCCGGCCTTGTCGCAGGCCGAGAGGCCGGCGAGGGCGAGCGTGACCAGCGTGGCGCGGCGGATCGAAGTCAGCAGCATGGGATCGGGACGAGGGACCTGAGGTTGCGTGTCATTTGTCCCCAGCCGCGCATCGAGGGTTGCCGCGCGCGCTGGTCAGCGCTTCACCTTCACTCGCACGAGCACCGTGCCACCGCTCTCCGCGTCCGCGCGCGCGAAGAGCAGGTCGCCATTGGGGTACCTCCCCAGCGGCAGGCCGCGCTCGCGCATCGTGCCGGCATAGACACCATCCGAGCCGAAGACGTCCACCACGGGCTCGGCGGTGCGCGGCGTGCGCAGCGCCCACATCGTCGCGTCCGCGAGGAGCACCACGTCGAAGACGAACGGCATCTGCGCCGAGAGGCCCTGCTTGGCGACCAGCTCCTCCACCGGCACGACGCACGGCGCGCGGCCCGGCACGCCGATGCGCATCCCGTCGGGGTAGAGCAGCCGCACGTCCGCCGCCGTCGGCGCGCGCGGCGGCAACGGCCGGCGTATGCTCGCGATCGGCCGCGGTCCCTCGTACAGCCACAGCTCGTAGCCCGGCTGGTCGTTCACCAGCAGGCGCGGCCCGGCGGCGTGCATCGCCACCTGCGGCGCGAAGAGCGCCGCTGCGGACGGGACCCCGATGCAGCCGAAGTCGACCGCACCGCCGAGCCGCGTCGCCGCGCGCCGCAACGGCGCGCTTCCCGCGGTATCGGCGTAGACGCCCGTGACCTGCAGCGTGTCGCCGACGAGGTCGGTGCGGCGGAACCAGAGCCCGCCCGGCCGGAACGAGAGCAGCTGCGCCTCGGCGAGCGCGCCGTCGAGGCGTCGGTCCCCTGCGGACGAGAGGTCCGGGTTGAACCGCACCAGCGCCCGCTTCGCGGCGTCGTACGCCCAGACCGTGTCGCCCTGCGCGCCGATCGCGATGGGGAACTGGAACTCGCCGGGCCCGCCACCGCGGCGGCCGAGCGTGAGCTCCTCCCGTCCCTCACGCCCGAAGCGCACGATCGCCGGATCGCGGGTGAGCACGTAGGCGCGCCCCGCACGGTCGGTGAGCACATGCGTCCCGAGCACGTTCGTGAAGAGGTACGGCGCGCCGGCCGAGTCCTGCAGCACGCCCACTTCCTCGAAGGTCCACGCGAGCGCGGTGTCGCGCGCGCCCGAGGTGATGACCTGCACGCCTGCGGAGTCGGCGCGCGTGACTCCGGGCACGTCGGGTGGGATGCGGTCGCAGGCCGTCAGCAGGGACAGGATGACGCCGATCGTCGCGCCTTGCACGATCTCGACGGTGAGTCGCAGGTGATTTGATGCAGAGGTCACCGCCCGTGTACCGAGTCCGGGCAACTCGACAACTCGACCCGTCGAGCACTCACTTCTCGGAGAGCACATACATATCGACTCTTGAGAGCAGGCCACTGACGAACTCACTGTCCGGTCCCGAAGAAGAGGAAAGCGCCCACGCCTGCGCACCGGCGGGTCCGAACGCGTCAACGAATCTGCTCATCGAGAGCTGCCTGGGATCTGACAGTCCGAGCTCTCCCGCAATCGCGTGTGGGCCGCAACCCGACTGGCTCCTGCGCACCAAAGCCATGAGCAGGCGACTCGCATCGACTACTCTCCGAGGATGAGCACCGGATTCTCTTCTGCACCGGCGGAACAGCGTCGAGCGGTCCACGCAAAGGGCGCGTGCCACCGATTCTACCTGAACGCGTCCCGCTCCAGCGGCGATTGAGAACCCCAGAACCGAGTCTGCCGCCTCTCCCCAGCGACCCGATAGTAGCAGGAGCGTCGCGACGGCTGCAAGTCTCTCGCGCTCCGGCAGCAGCGCAGCCAGCACCTTTGACACAACCAAGTGGTCCTCGGCGGCGACGAGATGCACCACTCCGTTGGAACAAGCACGCATCGCATCTGAGTGCCCAACCCAGCGGATCGTGGAGCGCACTTCGCTCTCTGCCATCCCGGCGGCGAACTGGATGGAGATCCAGTTGCCACGGATCTCGTGCGCGAGCTCGCACGTCGCGTCCACGCCGCCGAACCGGACCAGCGCGACCTGCCCCCCCCCCCTGCGGTGAAGGAGTTCCGCCGAAGGCGATGCGCCGCCTCTCTCCACCTCATTGAGGACCAATCCAAGCTCTCGGGCATGGCGCCTGAGTACCACCACCCCGTCTCTCCGCAGGGCATCCCGCACTCCCGGCCACCAGTTCGCGAAGCTCGGGTGCGCAAGAGCTGGTGCCGACCTCGGGCCGTGCGGCGTGCGTGAACACTCAGGCTCGGGACTCGATCGCATGGTCGCGAAAAGTCGGCACCGACGCACTCGCGGTCAAGATAGTACCCTGCAGCAATCAGTGCAACAAATATGCTGTTGCGTGTCGGTGTACCCACCCCTAGGCTTGGCGCGCACTCATTACCGAGTGCTGACACCTCCACCTCGAGGAGCTACCAGATGCTTCGTCACCACAGAGTTCGTTGGATCTCGATGTTCGCGATCATCACCTGTTCTCTCGCCAGCCCGCCGGAAGTCGGAGCACAGGGCGAGCCGACGTGCGTTTCCGGTGGTGTCGGGTCGACGGGATGCTCACTCGAGGCAGCCGGGATCTCGTGCTCGGTCACCTGCGCGGAGGGCTACTACGCCTGCTGCAACCTCGGATGCAGGTGCGTCGCCATCAACGAGCAGTAAGGTCGTTGTGCTCGTGCGCGATCGGCGAGCGACGCGCACGAGCATCGACCGAGGAATCGGGACATCCGCACCATCTCGACTTCATCAACGGGGACTCAGATTGTGAAGACTCGTACCAAGATCCGATTCGTCGCAGTGATCCTCTTGGTGGCAACGCACCTTGCGACGCCGCCAGACGCCGAGTCACGCGATTGGCCGCGCTGTGACACCGGCGGGAGCGGATCGACCTCATGCACCGGCGAGTTCCCTGGGGGAAGTTGCTCTATCACCTGCTCGGTCGGGTCGGCCTGCTGCAGCCTCTATGACGGCTGCTACTGCGCCTACGACATGTAGCTGCCGTCCCGACCTCGGGTACCCTTCGACTCTCTCACGCCAATCGAGACATGGCCCAGCACTCTCGCCTCGACGCACTCGCCACGCTCATCCTCGTGATCTCCGCGATTGCCGTGACCGCATTGACGGTCCGGCGTGAGCTCTTCCCGGTGACTCCGGTTAGCGAACTGACTCCAGTGCGAGTCGAGGATTGGACATCATACCAGACTCCCCACACTCGCATAGGGACTCCGACGCCCGCCGTGACCCTGGTGGTCTTCTCCGACTTCGAGTGCCCGTTCTGCGCACAACTCGCCTCGACCGTTGACACCGTTCTGAATCGATACGCAGGACAGGTGGCGCTCGACTTTCGGCACTTTCCAATCACATCGATTCACCGCAATGCGAAGGCTGCGGCGATCGCGGCCGAGTGTGCGCGGCCAGCCGGACGGTTCAAGGAACTGCATGACGTGCTCTTCGCCGACATCGGCCGACTGGGAGGCACTAGCTGGAGCGCAATCGCGAGCGCCGCAGGCGTCGCGGATACCGCTGCCTTCATCGCGTGCATGAGCGGTCCCGCCCCAGCTGAGAAGCTCGCCATGGACTCACTCGCCGCCGTTCGCCTTGGCGTTCGAGGGACTCCGACACTTCTAGTGAACGAGTGGCGAATTGGTGGCGCACCGACGCTGCAGACACTTGACTCCCTCGTCAGGAGCGAACTGGCTCGGAGCTCCCGTTGATGTTGCGCCCCATCCTCAAGCGCAGCCGAGCGTCGGTGCTTATGCGACCCGGCATCTTGCGCGGCTTGTCGCACCTTCTCTCTGCGGCTCTCGCAGGAGCGACTGCCGAGATGCTTCACGCTCAAACAACCGCGCCGTTGATTGAACTCGGCCCGCCGAGGTTTCGTACCAACGCTGATGAAGTGGAGTTGCACCGCGTACGACACGCTGTCGTTCTCGCCGGGGGACGCGTTGCCGTCGCCGATGCAGGCAACCATCGCGTTGTAATTCTCACTCCACAGGGACGAGCGGAGAGGACGGTCGGGCGCCTCGGAAGTGGGCCAGGAGACTTCAGGAGCGTGGACCTCCTTTCGACGCGCGGCGACACTCTGTTTGCGTACGATGCCATGCTCGCTCGCGTCTCAAAGTTCGACGGGAAGCTCAGGGCAATACACTCGGCCCAACTGCCCCTCCATGAAGGTAGACCGACGACACTGAGAGCATTCACGGACGGCGGCTCCGTCGTCGTCACGTCGACGGCGGCGCATTTCCGCCAGCCTACGGGGTTGCTTCTCAATCGCGTCACCGTCCTCAGCGTCCCGAGTGATTCTCCCCCGCGCATCTTGAGCACGGTCGACTGGAGCTACAGCTATCACTACGCCGAACGTACCAGCAGTACGACGTACGCGGTGCCGTTTCTTGGCAACGCCTTCCTCTTCCGCAGCGGCGACGGATTCACGTTGGTGAAGCTCGCCAGCAATGATGTCGAGATTCGAGACTCCTCCTTCAAGCTACTCGGCATCATCTCGGTTCCAGCGAGGCGATTGTCATTTGATCGCTCGCACATCGATGGGTATCGAGACTCACTGTTGAAGAGGATCGGCAATGCCGCCAGCCCAGCCTACGCGCGCGTCGCGACCGTCTTCGGTCCCTCGTTTCCTGTGCCACGAGACCGCCCCGTGATCACCGACGGCGCATCAGTCGGTCGAGCGGTGTGGCTTCGACTGGCAGTAGCGGGCCAACCTGAGATGAGCGAGTGGCTCATCGTGAGCACTCCGCGACGCGTCGTGAGCGCTAGAGTGCTTCTTCCCCGATCAAGCAGAGTCCTTGGGGGCTCCGACGATGTCGTCGTCGTTCTCGAGCGAGACGATTCGGGCGCGGAGACCATCTGCTGTGATTTCCAGCCGGGTTGGCCGCAAGCGGCAAACCCTCTGCTGCGCGGACCTGGACTCCTCGTCATCAACG
>ERZ1645185.709-NODE-709-length-13990-cov-4.516469_pt1 | contig 13990 bp, 12 predicted proteins | sample MGYA00575351_ERZ1645185 | MGnify/ENA primary metagenome ERZ1645185 (study PRJEB40838, sample SAMN11284767) | freshwater sediment metagenome | isolation source: river sediment | host: Sediment | place: India: Jana village, Kanpur | collected 2015-12-17 ...
GTCCACCATGGCGCCGGCGCTTACATCTGCGGCGAGGAAACCGCGATGCTCGAAAGCCTCGAAGGCAAGAAGGGCCAGCCGCGCCTGAAGCCGCCGTTCCCGGCGGGCGCGGGTCTTTACGGCTGCCCGACCACCGTCAACAACGTCGAATCCATCGCCGTTGTGCCGACGATCCTGCGGCGCGGCGCCGAATGGTTCGCCGGCTTCGGCCGTCCGAACAACCTCGGCACCAAGCTCTTCCAGATATCCGGCCATGTGAACACGCCGTGCGTCGTTGAAGAAACGATGGGCATCAGCTTCCGCGAGCTGATTGAAAAGCACGGCGGCGGCATTCGCGGCGGCTGGGACAATCTGCTCGCGGTCATCCCCGGCGGCTCGTCCGTGCCGCTCGTGCCCGCCGAACAGATCATGGACGCGCCGATGGACTTCGACGGGCTCCGTGAACTCAAGTCCGGCCTCGGCACGGCGGCGGTGATCGTCATGGACAAGTCCACCGACATCGTCCGCGCGATCAGCCGCATCTCGTATTTCTACAAGCACGAAAGCTGCGGGCAATGTACGCCCTGCCGCGAAGGCACCGGCTGGATGTGGCGCGTGATGGAGCGGCTTCGTACCGGCGACGCCGATCTTTCGGAAATCGATACGCTGCTCGACGTCACGACCGAGGTTGAGGGCCACACCATCTGCGCGCTCGGCGACGCGGCGGCCTGGCCCATCCAGGGCCTCATCCGCCACTTCCGCCCGGAACTTGAGCGCCGCATCAACGAACGCAGGGGCGCTGCCCTTGCCGTGGCGGCAGAGTAGGAAAGTCTGATGCCCAAACTCACCGTCGACGGCATCGAGGTCGAAGTCCCCGCCGGAGCCACCGTGCTTCAGGCATGCGAGGCTGCGGGCAAGGAAATCCCGCGCTTCTGTTATCATGAGCGGCTGTCGATCGCCGGCAACTGCCGCATGTGCCTCGTCGAGGTGAAGCCGGGGCCGCCGAAGCCGCAGGCCTCGTGTGCGCTGCCCGCCGCCGAAGGGCAGGAAATCCGCACCGACAGCCCGCTCGTCAAGAAGGCGCGCGAGGGCGTGATGGAGTTCCTGCTCATCAACCACCCGCTCGATTGCCCAATCTGCGATCAGGGCGGCGAGTGCGATCTGCAGGACCAGTCGGTCGCCTACGGGCGCGGGCGCACGCGCTACACGGAGAACAAGCGCGCCGTCACCGAGAAGTACATGGGGCCGATCATCAAGACGGCCATGACGCGCTGCATCCACTGCACGCGCTGCGTGCGTTTCGCCGAGGAAGTCGCGGGCACCGACGAGCTCGGCGCGCTCTACCGCGGCGAGAACATGCAGATCACCTCCTACCTCGAACAGGCGGTGAAGTCGGAGCTTTCGGGCAACGTCATCGATCTCTGCCCCGTCGGCGCACTCACCTCGAAACCCTATGCGTTCGAGGCGCGGCCGTGGGAGCTGACGAAGACGAGCGGCATCTGCGTGATGGACGCAGTGGGCACCAACATCCGCATCGATGCGCGCGGCCCCGCCGTGCTGCGCGTGCTGCCGCGCGTCAACGACGACGTGAACGAGGAGTGGGCGTCCGACAAGACGCGCTACGCGCCGCTCGGCCTTTGCAAGCGCCGCCTCGATCAGCCCTATGTGCGCCGCGGCGGCAAGCTGGAGCCGGCGACGTGGGCGGAAGCCTTCAACGCCGTGAAAACCGGCCTCTCCGACCTCAGCGGCAACCAGATCGGCGCGGTTGCGGGCGAACTGCTCGACGTTGAATCGATGGTCGCACTCAAGGACCTGATGAAGTCGCTCGGTTCGGACCGCTTCGAATGCCGGACGGACGGCATGGCGCTGCCCGTCGGCGGCGCTGGGGCTTACCGCTTCAACACCGGTATTGCCGGGATCGAGGATGCTGACGTCGTGCTCCTCGTCGGCGCGAATCCGCGCTGGGATGCGCCGCTCGTCAACACGCGCCTGCGCAAGGCGGTCGTCAAGAAGGGCGCCAAGGTCTTCAACGTCGGCCCGGAGGTCGATCTCACCTATCCGGTCACGCAGCTCGGCGACGGCGCGTCCGTCCTCGGCAAGCTGCCGAAGGTGGCGGCTGACGCGCTGAAGAGCGCGACGAAGCCCGCGATCATCGTCGGCGCGGCAGCGCTCACGCGCGGCGACGCGCCTGCGATCCTCGCCGCGCTCGGCAAGATCGCCAAGGCCGCGAAGATGAACGCAGAGGGTTTCAACGTCCTCCACACCGCCGCCTCGCGCGTCGGCGGTCTCGACATTGGCTTCACGCACGAAGGCGGCATCGCCGAAGTGCTCGGCGGTGGTCTGAAAGCGCTCATCGTCCACGGCGCGGACGAGATCGGCACCGATCTTGAGGGTGTCTTCAAGGTCTATATCGGCCACCACGGCGATCTCGGCGCACGCGGCGCCGATGTCATCCTGCCCTCGGCGAGCTTCGCCGAGAAAGACGGCACCTACGTCAACATGGAAGGTCGCGTTCAGCACGCCTACCGCGCCGTGTTCGCGCCGGGGGACGCCCGTGAAGACTGGGCGATCCTGCGCGCGCTTTCCGAAGTGCTTGGCAACAAGCTGCCCTACGACAGCTTCGCGGCGCTCCGTGCGCGCATCGCCGCCGAATGGCCGCACCTCGCCGAGGAAGGCATTGCGCCGGCCTCCGGCGAGATCGATTTCGGCACCGGCGGTGAGTTCGACGCCGCACCGATCGGCCGTTTCATCCACGATTTCTACCTGACGAACGCCATCGCGCGCGCGTCCGAGGTGATGCAGGCCTGCTCGGCGACGCTGCTGCATGGCCAGCCGGTTCTGGAGGCGGCGGAATAATGACGGCGTTCTTTCAGGATCTGATCGGGCCGAACCTCGGCTATCTGGTCGCCACGCTCATCCTCATCCTGCTCATCGCGCTGCCGGTGATGGTTGCGGTCGCTTTCGCGGTCTATGCGGACCGCAAGATCTGGGCGGCGATGCAGCTGCGGCGCGGCCCGAACGTGGTCGGCCCGTGGGGTCTGTTGCAGAGCTTTGCCGACGGCGCGAAGGTGTTCCTCAAGGAAACCATCATCCCGTCGGGCGCCAACAAGGGCGTGTTCCTGCTTGCGCCTATGATCACCTTTACGCTCGCGCTGATCGGTTGGGCGGTGATCCCGTTCGATGCGGGCGCGGTGCTTGCCGACATCAACGTCGGCATCCTCTATCTGTTCGCGGTCTCGTCGCTGGGCGTCTACGGCATCATCATGTCGGGCTGGGCGTCGAACTCGAAATACCCGTTCCTCGGCGGCCTCCGCTCGGCGGCGCAGATGGTGTCCTACGAAGTCTCGCTCGGCCTCGTCATCATCAACGTCGTGCTCTACGCCTCATCATTCAATCTCAGTGACATCGTGATGAGCCAGCAGAGCAACATCCTGTTTCTGAACGGCAATATCTTCAATCCGCTGCTCTTCCCGATGGGCGTCGTGTTCTTCATCTCGGCGCTCGCCGAAACGAACCGCCCGCCGTTCGACCTTCCTGAAGCGGAAGCCGAACTCGTCGCGGGTTATCAGGTTGAATATTCGTCGATGAGCTTCGCGCTGTTCTGGCTCGGCGAATACGCGAACATCCTGCTGATGTGCGCGATGACCTCGGTCCTCTTCCTCGGCGGCTGGCTGCCCCCGGTCGACTGGGCGCCGCTCTACGTGATCCCGGGCTTCATCTGGTTCCTTGCGAAGATGGCGTTCGTGTTCTTCCTCTTCGCCTGGGTGAAGGCGACCGTGCCGCGCTATCGCTACGACCAGCTGATGCGCTTGGGATGGAAGGTGTTCCTGCCGCTGTCGCTCTTCTGGGTGTTCCTGGTGTCCGGGTGGCTGATGTTCTTCACAGACAGGTTTGCGTCATGATCGCCATATTCCGCGCCGCCAAATCGATGCTGCTGCTGGAGTTCGTCCAGGGCATGGCGCTTACGCTCAAGTACATGTTCAAGCCGAAGGCGACGCTGAACTACCCCTTTGAAAAGGGACCGATCAGTCCGCGTTTCCGGGGCGAGCACGCGCTGCGCCGCTATCCGAACGGCGAGGAGCGTTGCATCGCGTGCAAGCTGTGCGAGGCGGTGTGCCCGGCGCTCGCGATCACGATCGAGGCCGAACCCCGCGAGGACGGCTCGCGCCGCACCACGCGCTACGACATCGACATGACCAAGTGCATCTACTGCGGCTTCTGTCAGGAAGCCTGCCCGGTGGACGCCATCGTCGAAGGGCCGAACTTCGAGTTCGCAACCGAAACGCGCGAAGAGCTGATCTACGACAAGGCGAAGCTGCTCGCGAACGGCGAGCAGTGGGAAGCGGCGATCGCCGCCAACCTTGCGGCGGACGCGCAGTGGCGATAACCCGCCGCAGGCAAAAGAGGGGCAAGTCGAAACCGTGATCGAGGCTATCATCTTCTACATGCTCGCAGGCATTATCGTCCTGTCGGCAACGGCGGTGATTTTCGCCCGCAACCCGGTGCACAGCGTGCTCTGGCTGATCCTGGCGTTCTTCAATGCCGCCGGCCTGTTCCTGCTGCTCGGCGCCGAGTTCATCGCGATGATCCTCGTGATCGTCTACGTCGGCGCCGTCGCGGTGCTGTTCCTGTTCGTCGTCATGATGCTCGACATCGACTTTTCCGAGCTGCGCGTGGGCTTCTCGCGCTACATGCCGTTCGGGTTGATGCTCGCGGGCGTGTTGCTTGCCGAACTCGTGATCGCCGGCACGGCCTGGACGCTCGGCGCGGGTGCGCAGGGGGTTGCCGCGGCGCCGCTTTCGGCGGCGGGTGACGTCACCAACACAGAGGCGCTCGGCGCGCTCATCTACACAAAATACGTCTACATCTTCCAGGCGGCAGGCATGGTTCTGCTCACCGCGATGATCGGCGCGATCGTGCTCACGCACCGCCAGCGCACGGGCGTCAGGAAGCAGAGCATTGCGCGCCAGAACGCCGTGCGGCCCGAAGAGGCGGTCGATGTTGTCAGCGTGCCCGTGGGCGAGGGGGTGAAACTCAAATGATCGGTATCACCCACTATCTCACCGTCGCGGCGATCCTCTTCGTCCTCGGCGTGCTCGGCATCTTTCTCAATCGGAAGAACGTCATCATCATCCTGATGTCGATCGAGCTGATCCTGCTTGCCGTGAACATCAACCTCGTGGCGTTCTCGGCATTCCTCGGCGATCTCGTGGGCCAGGTGTTCGCGATGTTCGTGCTCACCGTCGCGGCGGGCGAGGCGGCCATCGGCCTTGCCATTCTGGTGATCTACTTCCGCAACCGCGGCACCATCGCGGTCGACGACATCAACATGATGAAGGGCTGAGCGGGCGTGCTTCATACCATCGTATTCCTGCCGCTGCTCACGGCGATCATTGCCGGTCTCGGCAACCGCATGCTCGGCAACACGCTCGCCAAGGCGATCACCACGGGCGGGCTGTTCCTGGCCTGCGCGCTGTCGTGGGCGATCTTCATTCCCGTGCTCTCCGGCGTGCCCGTCGAGGGCCAGCCGGTCATGGAATGGTTCCGCTCGGGCGGCCTCGTCGTCGACTGGTCGCTCCGGCTCGACACGCTCACCGCCGTGATGCTCGTCGTGGTGACGACGGTTTCCGCGCTCGTGCACCTCTATTCGTGGGGGTACATGGCGGAGGATCCCGATCAGCCGCGCTTCTTCGCGTATCTGTCGCTGTTCACCTTCGCCATGCTGATGCTGGTGACGGCGGACAATCTCGTGCAGATGTTCTTCGGCTGGGAAGGCGTCGGCCTCGCGTCGTACCTGCTCATCGGCTTCTGGTATCAGAAGCCGTCCGCGAACGCCGCGGCGATCAAGGCGTTCGTCGTCAACCGCGTCGGCGATTTCGGCTTCTCGCTCGGCATCTTTGGGGTGTTCATGGTGTTCGGCACAACGGACATCGCGACCATTCTCGAAGCCGCGCCGAACTTCGCGGGCAGCAGCTTCGAATTCCTCGGCGCGCAGGTCGATACGCTGACCGCGCTTTGCCTGCTGCTGTTCATCGGCGCGATGGGCAAGTCGGCGCAGCTCGGCCTCCACACCTGGCTGCCGGATGCGATGGAAGGCCCGACGCCGGTTTCCGCGCTCATCCACGCCGCCACGATGGTGACGGCGGGCGTGTTCATGGTCTGCCGCCTGTCGCCGCTTTTCGAAACGAGCGAAATCGCGCTCAGCGTCGTCACCTATGTGGGCGCGGCGACGGCGCTGTTCGCGGCCACCGTCGGCACCACGCAGCACGATATCAAGCGCGTCATCGCCTATTCCACCTGTTCGCAGCTCGGCTACATGTTCTTCGCCGCAGGCGTCGGCGCCTACGGGGCGGCGATGTTCCACCTGTTCACGCACGCCTTCTTCAAGGCGCTGCTGTTCCTCGGTGCGGGCAGCGTGATCCACGCGATGCACCACGAGCAGGACATGCGCTACTACGGCGGTCTTCGTAAGCACATCCCGCTCACCTTCTGGGCGATGACGATCGGCACGCTCGCCATCACCGGCGTCGGCATCATCGGCGTCTTCGGTTTCGCAGGCTTCTATTCGAAGGATGCGATCATCGAGAGCGCCTTCGCGGCGGGCACGCAGCCGGGCTACGTCGCCTACGGGGTCGGTGTCTTCGCGGCGCTGCTCACCAGCTTCTATTCGTGGCGCCTCGTGTTCCTCACCTTCTTCGGCAAGCCGCGCTGGTCGCAGAGCGAGCATATCCAGCACGCGGCGCACGGCGATCACGGGCATGACCATGCGCATGACGATCATCATGCTCCGGCCCATGCCCATGCCCACGCCCACGATGACGGCACGCTCGGCTATCATCCGCACGAAAGCCCGGCGAGCATGCTCATCCCGCTCGGCGTCCTGTCGCTCGGCGCAGTGTTTGCGGGCTTCCTCTTCCACCACGCGTTCATTGACGCGGAGGGCGGCGTCGCGTTCTGGAAGGGCGCTTTGGCGTTCGACGCACACCTCGCGCACGCTTCGCATGAAGTGCCGCTGTGGGTGAAGCTGTCGCCCGCCGCCGTCATGCTGCTCGGCCTGTTCATCGCGTGGAACAACTACATCCGCGATCCGGGCGCGCCCGCGCGCTTCGTCGCGATGTTCCGCGGGCTCCACGCCTTCCTCTTCAACAAGTGGTACTTCGACGAGCTGTACGACACGATCTTCGTGCGCCCGGCGAAGTGGCTTGGCCGCTTCCTGTGGAAGAAGGGTGACGAGGGCACCATCGATCGCTTCGGCCCGAATGGCCTTGCGGGTCTGGTGATGGGCGGCGCAGGCGTCGCGCGGCGGCTGCAGACCGGCTACCTCTATACTTACGCGTTCGTGATGCTGATCGGCCTCGCCGCCGCGGCAGCGTGGTTCCTCCCGAAGATGCTGGGCGGCGAATAATGGGCTTTCCGATCCTTTCCCTGATGATCCTGCTGCCGCTCGCGGCGGCGACGCTGCTGCTGTTCGTCCCCGGCGACGAAAACGCGCGGGCGAATACGGCGCGCTGGGCGGCGCTCGGCGTCACGCTCGCTGAACTCGTGCTCGGCATCATCCTGTGGGCGCGCTTCGATGTGGGCTCGGCGAGCTTCCAGTATGCCGAAAGCCTGCCGCTGTTCGAGCCGTACTTCTCTTGGTCGCTCGGCATCGACGGCATCAGCCTCGTCCTCATCGCGCTCAGCGTGTTCCTGATGCCGATCTGCATCCTCGCGTCTTGGACCTCGATCGAGAAGCGCGTACCGGAATACATGGCGGCGTTCCTGCTCATGGAAGCGCTGATGATCGGCGTCTTCGCGGCGACCGACCTGTTCCTGTTCTACGTCTTCTTCGAAGGCGGCCTGATCCCGATGTATCTCATCATCGGCATTTGGGGCGGCAAGGACCGCATCTACGCGAGCTACAAGTTCTTCCTCTACACGCTGCTCGGCTCGGTGCTGATGCTGCTCGCCATGCTCTATATGGCGAGCGTCGCGGGCACGACCTCGATCCCGCAGCTGCTCACCTACGACTTCGATCCGCATGTGCAGACGTGGCTGTGGCTGGCCTTCTTCGCGAGCTTCGCCGTGAAGATGCCGATGTGGCCGGTGCACACCTGGCTGCCCGACGCGCACGTGCAGGCGCCGACAGCGGGCTCGGTGATCCTGGCGGGCGTGCTGCTGAAGATGGGCGGCTACGGCTTCATCCGCTTCTCGCTGCCGATGTTCCCCGCGGCCTCGGCGGAGCTGATGTGGATCGTGTTCGCGCTGTCGATGATCGCAGTCGTCGTCACGTCGCTCATCGCGCTCGCGCAGTCCGACATGAAGAAGCTGATCGCTTACTCGTCGGTCGCGCACATGGCGTTCGTCACCGTCGGCCTTTTCGGCTTCAACCAGCAGGCGATCGAAGGGTCGATCGTCGTGATGCTCAGCCACGGCCTCGTCTCGGGCGCGCTCTTCCTGTGCGTCGGCGTCGTCTACGACCGGCTGCACACGCGCGACATCGATGCCTACGGCGGGGTCGCCACGATCATGCCGCGCTATGCGATCCTGTTCATGCTGTTTACGATGGCGTCGGTCGGCCTTCCGGGCACCAGCGGTTTCATCGGCGAGTTCCTCGTGATGATGGGCGCGTTCCGCACGTCCACCTTCGCGACCGCCGTGATCTGCACGGGTATCATCCTCGGCGCGGCTTACATGCTCTATCTCTACCGCAAGGTAATGTTCGGCGAGGCGACGAAGGACGAAGTGCGCGCAATGCCGGACCTCTCGTTCCGCGAAATCCTCTGCCTCGCGCCGATCGCGGTGTTCGTGCTTTGGATGGGTGTCGCGCCGAACGTGTTCATCGATCCCGTGCGCGCGCCCGTGGCGGCGATCGTCGCCCGGCTTGAGCCGACCGCGCCGCACCAGCAGACCGTTGCGGTCGTGAAGCAGGCCGCGGCCAAACCCCAAACCTCGGCGGAGACCCACTGATGCAGCCGCTCGCGCAATCGCTCGGCATCGCCGCACCGGAAATCGTCCTCGCGCTCGGTGCCATGTTGCTGCTGATGGTCGGGACGTTCCGCGGCGACCGCAGCCTCGGCCTGATCTCGTGGCTCGCCGTCGTCATCTATGCCGTCGCCGGCGTATTCATGATGGACGATTCCCCGCGCGCGTTCGCCTTCGACGGTCTCTACGTCGCGGACTTGTTTTCGGATTACCTGAAAGTCGTGGTTTACGGCGCGGCCGCCGTCTGCACCGTGATCGCGATCCCGTATCTGCGCCGCGCGCATTCGGACAAGTTCGAGTACCCCGTGCTGCTCATGCTCGGCGCGCTCGGCATGGGCATGATGGTCTCGGCGAACGACCTGCTGTCGCTCTACGTCGGCCTCGAGCTGCAAAGCCTCGCCGCCTATGTGCTCGCCGCGTTCCACCGCAGCGAAGCGAAGTCCTCCGAAGCCGGCCTCAAGTATTTCGTGCTCGGCGCGCTGGCGAGCGGCATCCTGCTGTACGGCATCAGCCTCATCTACGGCTTCGTCGGCAGCACGAACTTCGTGGCGCTCGGCACGCAGCTTGAAGGCGAGGCCTCGATCGGCATCGTCTTTGGGCTCGTCTTCATCTTCTCGGGGCTCGCGTTCAAGATCAGCGCCGTGCCGTTCCACATGTGGACGCCCGACGTTTACGAGGGCGCGCCGACGCCGGTCGCCGCCTTCTTCGCCTCCGCTCCGAAGGTCGCCGCGATGGGTCTCCTCGTGCGTGTCGCGATCGAAGGTTTCGGTGGGCTTGCCGACGAATGGCGCCAGATCATCGCCTTCGCCGCGGTCGCCTCGATGATCCTCGGCGCCGTCGGTGCCATCGGACAGACCAGCATCAAGCGCCTGCTCGCTTACTCGTCGATCAACAACGTCGGCTTCGCGCTCATCGGCCTCGCGGCAGGCACGGAAGCCGGTATCGCGGGCGTGCTCTTCTACATGGGCATCTATGCCGCGATGACGATCGGCTCGTTCCTCGTCGTCCTCGCGCTCCGCGACCCGGACGGCACGCCCGTTGACGACATGGCGCGCCTCGCGGGCCTTTCGAAAACGCGTCCCGGCCTTGCCGCCGCGCTTGCCGTCTTCATGTTCAGCCTTGCCGGCATCCCGCCGATGCTCGGCTTCTGGCCGAAGTTCAGCGTCTTCAATGCCGCGATCGCTTCGCAGATGTATGTGCTTGCGGTGATCGGCGTCGTCACGTCGGTGGTCGGCGCCTATTACTACCTGCGCGTCGTCAAGCTCGCGTACTTCGACGAGCCGGTGGGCACGCTCGCGCCGGGCGACAGCCGCGTGAATGGTGTCGTGCTGACGGCGGCGGCGGTGTTCTGCTCGCCGCTCGGGATGCTCGCCATCGCGCCGCTCGTGGCGTGGGCGACGGCGGCGGCGCGCATTATCGTCACCGGATGAGTTTCCGCATCGTCGATCTTGCCGAAACCGGCAGCACGAACGACTGGATCGCCGATAACCCGGAAGACGGGCTCTGGGTCCGCGCCGACCGGCAGACGGCAGGGCGCGGCCGCCGCGCGCGGGCGTGGACATCCGACATCGGCAATCTCTTCACCAGCACCTTCGCCGCGCCGCAGCCGGGGGAAGGGGCCGCGCAGCAGCTCTCGTTCGTCGCGGCGAACGCGCTGCTCGATACCGTCGCCCGCTGGGTGCCACGCGGACGCCTATCGCTCAAATGGCCGAACGACCTGCTGCTGGACGGCGTGAAGGTCGCGGGCATCCTGCTCGAAGGCCACGCGCAGGGCGTCATCATCGGCATCGGCGTCAACCTCGCGCACTTCCCCGAGGGCACCGACCGCCCAGCGACGAGCCTCGCCGCAGCAGGCATCGTGCCGCCTTCCGCGCGGGAGGCATGCGAAACGCTCGCCGAAGCCTTCGCCGCGCACCGCCGCCGCTGGCGCGAGGATGGATTCGCCGCCACGCGCGCGGACTGGCTCAGCGCTGCCGCCGGCATCGGCAAGCCCATCGTCGCCCGCCTCGGGAACGCCGACATCACCGGGACGTTTGAAGGTCTGGCGGAGGACGGCGCGCTGCTTCTGCGCTTGCCGGACGGGACGTTACGCCCCATTCACGCGGGCGAAGTGTTCACATTGGGGGATCAGGCCTGATGCTGCTCGCGATCGATGTCGGCAATACCAATACGATGTTTGCGGTGGTGGACCACGGCGAGATCGTGCACCGCTGGCGCATCTCCACGCAGGCGTCGCGCACGTCCGACGAATACATGGTCTGGCTCACCCAGCTCATGGAGATTGACGGCGTCGACCGCCACAAGGTCCACCGCGTGGTGATCTCTACCGTTGTGCCGACCACGCTCTTCAATCTCGAACGCATGGCACGGCGCGGCTTCGGCATTGATCCGCTGGTCGTGACCAAGGATCTCGATCTCGGCGTCGGCATCGAGGTCGCGCACCCTGAGCAGGTGGGCATGGACCGCCTCGTGAACTGCGTCGCCGTGGGCGATCGTCACGAAGGCGATTTCATCATCATCGATTTCGGCACCGCGACGACATTCGACATCTTCGTCGGCAATGCCTATACGGGCGGCATCATCGCGCCCGGCATCAACCTGTCGGCGGAGGCGCTTTACGTCGCCGCCGCGCAATTGCCGCGTGTTGCCGTTGCGCCGCCGAAGGGCGGCAAGGCGAAAGGCTACGACACGGTGTCCGCCATGCAGTCGGGCATCTTCTTCGGTTATCTCGCGATGATCGAGGGGTTGGTCGCCCGCCTGAAGGCGGAGGCCGCGGGGCCGATGAAAGTTCTGGCAACGGGCGGCCTTGCCGTCCTGTTCGAGCCCTACACCAGCGTGATCGATGTCGTGGACGTCGATCTCACGGTGCGCGGCCTTACGATTATCGATGAAAGGAACAGGCGTTGAAGCCTGGAAAAGAACTGATCTTCCTGCCGCTCGGCGGCTCGGGCGAGATCGGCATGAACGTCAATCTCTACGGCTGCAACGGCAAGTGGATCATGGTCGATCTGGGCATGACCTTCGCCGATCCGAACCTGCCGGGCATCGAACTGGTCCTCCCCGATCTCTCCTTCATCGAGGACCGTCAGAAGGACCTCCTCGGCATCGTCCTCACGCACGGGCACGAGGATCACATCGGCGCGATCCCCTATCTCGTCGGTGATTTCGACGTGCCGCTGTTCGCGACGCCGTTCACCGCGGGCCTCATCCGCAAGAAGCTGATCGAAGAGGGCATCGAGCGCGATGTCGAGCTGAACGTCGTGCCGCTCGAAGGCGAGGTCAACCTCGGCCCGTTCAAGTGCCGCTACGTGCCGCTCGCGCATTCCATCCCCGAGGGCAACGCGCTCCTCATCGAAACCCCCTACGGCAAGATCTTCCACACCGGTGACTGGAAGCTCGATGAAGCGCCCGTGCTCGGCGTGCCGTCCACGGCGGAAGAACTCACCGCGCTTGGCGACGAGGGCATCCTCGCGCTCGTCGGCGATTCCACCAACGTCTTCAATCCCGAAGCGTCGGGCAGCGAAACCGGCGTCCGCGAAGGCCTCGACAAGGTGATCGCGGGGCACAAGGGCAGGGTGCTCGTCACCACCTTCGCGTCGAATGCCGCGCGGCTCCACACGCTCGGCGAGGTTGCGAAGGACACCGGCCGCCAGATCTGCGTCGTCGGCCGCTCGCTCGACCGCATCCTCGAAGTCTCGAAGAGCGTTGGTTACCTCACCGATTTTCCGCGCACGATTTCGCAGGAAGAGGCGATGAAGGTGCCGCGCGACAAGCTGCTCATCGTCTCGACGGGCGCCCAGGGCGAGGCGCGCGCCGCACTCTCGCGCATCGCGGACGGCGACCATCCCTATATCAAGCTCGAACGCGGCGACCTCGTCGTCTATTCGTCGAAGCAGATTCCCGGCAACGAGATTTCAATCGGCCGCGTACAGAACGCGCTCGCCGCGAAGGGCATCGAGATCATCACGGACCGGCAGGCGCATGTCCACGTTTCCGGGCATCCGGGTATCCCGGAGCTGGAGGCGATGTACGGCTGGATTCGGCCGCAAATCTCCATCCCCGTCCACGGTGAGCGCCGCCATATGGAAGAGCACGCGCGCCTTGCCCGCCGCGTCGGTGTGCCGGAAGCGGTCGTGCCCGTGAACGGCAGCGCCATCCGCCTTGCGCCCGGCAAACCGCAGATCATCAGTCACGAGCCCGTCGGGCGTCTCGTCCTCGACGGCGACGTGATCCTGCCCGCCGACGGCGCGACGATGCTCGCGCGCCGCCGCATGATGCACAACGGTCTCATCGCGGTGTTCGTGGTACTCGACGGCAAGGGCCGCCTGCTCGCGCCGCCGCAGGTGCAGTCGCACGGCGTGCCGGTGGAAGACGACCGCGACGAATTTCTCGACGACTGCGTCTCCGCTGCCAGCGAAGCCGTCGCGAAGACGCGTGGCAAGACCGAAGAGGCGCTTGCCGAGGCGATCCGCGTCGCCGTACGCCGCACCGCGCGCGAATGGACAGGCAAGAAGCCGATCACCGAAGTTACCGTCACGAGGGTCAAAGGCTAATGGGCTGGGGATCGATACTTGCGATCTACCTTCTGATCTGGACGGTCACGCTGTTCACCGTGCTGCCGTTCGGCGTCCGCACCTCCGAAGAGGCCGGCGAGGACAAGGTGAAGGGCCAGGCCGACAGCGCGCCCGCGCGGCCGATGCTCGCCAAGAAGCTGCTCTGGACGACGCTCATTTCGGCCGTCCTGATGGCCGGCGTCTGGTGGCTGGGCGAGGCGGGCTACCTTAACTTCATGCCCAACTGAGCCGGGCAAGCGAAGTCTAGGGACGGCTCAGCGCAGCCGCTCCGTCGCCTGCGCGAGCGCCACGTAGAGCTTGCCGAGGTCGGACGACAGCAGCGTCATCGAAAGCGCGTTGCCGTCGCGGTCCGCGTTGAAGCGGCGGAGCATGGCTTCGAAATCGTGGATGTAGCGGCGGACGCCGTCACGGAACTCGGCATCCTCGCTATAGCGGCGCGTGACTTCCTTGGCGTCGCGGTTCGTGAGGAGCTG
>ERZ1645185.710-NODE-710-length-13986-cov-4.473476_pt1 | contig 13986 bp, 14 predicted proteins | sample MGYA00575351_ERZ1645185 | MGnify/ENA primary metagenome ERZ1645185 (study PRJEB40838, sample SAMN11284767) | freshwater sediment metagenome | isolation source: river sediment | host: Sediment | place: India: Jana village, Kanpur | collected 2015-12-17 ...
GTTCTCAAAATTTCTGCCTTCACTGAAGATCATCCTGGACCTCAAACGTGATGAGGCTCGGTATCTGGGGTATCGGAACTCGCCCTACGATGCGCTCTTGGATACGTATGAGACGGGTGCCACCATCGCTCAACTCGCGCAGCTGTTCACACAATTGCGGGCTCGCCTTGTCCCGCTCTTGCGGCGCGTTCAGGCCAGTACCGTCACCATCGACGACCGTTGCCTGCACCAGAGCTTCGACCAATCCAAGCAGGTAGAGTTTGGTCGGCTTGTGCTGACCGCCATGGGCTACGACTTCGAGCGCGGGCGCCTCGACCTCTCGGCCCATCCCTTCACAACCTCTTTTCACCCGACCGATGTCCGGGTGACGACACGGGTCTTTGAGAACGATCTGCCGTCGTGCCTGTTTAGTTGCATCCATGAAGGGGGCCATGGCCTGTACGATCAAGGCTTGGACCCTCGCTATTATGGCTCACCGCTCGGCGAATCCGTGTCGCTCGGCTTTCACGAAAGCCAGTCCCGCCTGTGGGAAAATTGTGTCGGCCGGTCCCGTGCGTTCTGGCACTGCTTCTACCCGCTACTGCAGCAGACGTTCCCGCAACAGTTGGCCGAGGTGCCTCTCGACCGGTTCTACGCAGCCATCAACCGCGCCGCCCCTTCGCTGATCCGCGTCGAAGCCGATGAATTGACCTATAATCTGCACATCATGTTACGTGTCGAGATCGAGCAGGCCCTTATTGAGGGACGAGCAGAACCGGATGACCTCCCCGGCCTCTGGAACGAGAAAATGCAGTCGTATTTGGGTATTGTGCCGGAACGGGATGCCGAGGGAGTCCTGCAGGATGTGCATTGGTCGATGGGCGCCTTCGGATATTTCCCGACGTACACCTTGGGCAACCTGTATTCCGTACAATTCTTCGAACAAGCCGCACTCGAACTCCCGCAGCTGGAGGAGGAGATGAGAGCAGGGCACCTCTTGCCGCTTCGGCGGTGGCTGGAGCAGAAAATCCACCGCTGGGGACGGATGTTCACACCGGACCATCTAGCCAGACGGGTGACTGGCAGCGGAGTGAACCCCGAGCCGTTTCTCCGTTATCTCGAAACGAAGTACGGGGAATTATACCGCCTTTGACCTAGGGGACGGACTCTCGCCACCCTCCATGAGTCCACTGCCCTCCAGCCTCTCACTCTGAAGCCTTCCTTTCAATCAACGATGGCGACCGTTTAGGCATCGCTCTAGGGCCACAACAGGGCCCTTTAGCTCTATTCGGCCAATCGGCGTTCATGGTAATTCTCCAGCCCACATGAATTAGGAATTTTCTCTTAGTTTGTTACCCTGCTCCAGGGGATGAATCGGCTGAGCACGTGGGATTAGGAATCGAAAGACAAGTCCTCGAAGGTTCCCGTCGGCCCGAATGGGGTCCGGCAGAACGAGGTCTTCAGCGTCGATGTCCGAATCAGTGGCTGCCACGACTAGACGACATACAGGAGCCTATCGAGTGTTCTCTCCGCGTACGACCCAGACATTGACAGCCCCCCATGACGACGCCGACTCGAGAGCGGACCGGCCCATTCCCTGGGCTCGGCCGGGAACGGGCAGTGTTGAGTTCCGGGGTGCTCCATGAGCGGAACGCTGGCCGTGGATGCATGCCAAGACTTGCCCCCGGCGAAAGCCGATGTCCGGATTCTGCTCGCGGATAACCACGCCTTACTCCGTCGCGGGCTGCGAGAGTTCCTGCGGGACTTCCTCGTTGAGGACGGATTGACGCCCGACATTGCCGAAACAACCTCTGCCCGCCATGCAATTGATCACATTCGCACAGGCACCTGGGATTTGGTCATTCTGGACTTGAATCTGCCCGATATGCCGGGTCTCGAAGTCCTGCGCATTCTCAAATCGCTGCGGCCGGCCCTGCCTGTCCTGGTGGTCAGCATTTATGCCGAAGAACATTACTCGGCTCGTGCCATTCGAGCCGGCGCACTCGGATACCTGACAAAAGAGCGGGGGCCACAGGAGCTTCGACTGGCGGTCTCCCGCATTCTTCAGGGTGGACACTACCTGCCGTCTCCCGAAACCGAACACAGCCTGGACGAGGAACCGCACCGGAATGGTTTACCCACCGACACCCTCCCGGCAACCCTCTCGGATCGCGAGATCGAAGTACTGCAGTGGATCGCACAGGGACGACGCCTGACGGAAATCGCGGAGCATCTCAATTTGAGCATCAAGACGGTGAGCACCTACCGTTCCCGGCTCCTCATCAAATTAGGCATGAGAACCACGGCAGAATTGATCCGCTACGCCCTGGACCAGCAGTTGGTCTAGACACTGAAGGATGGTCAAGTTGACCGACCCGATCCAGCACTTCTCTCCAAACGGACGGGCACCTGTGATCGGTCTACACAGACTCCCACGGCCGCCGGTCAGTACACCCTGCACCCTCTCATCGGAGGACTATGGCCAATATTCTGATCATCAATGCCGACGCGAATCTGAAGCGGCTTATCAAGCTGGCCTTACCGGGCATGGAACATTTTGTGCAATACAGTGCTACCCTGCAGACCGCCTGCACTCAGTCCACATCGTCCAAGCTCGACCTGGTGGTCAGTCGGTTCGTCGCGGACGACGATCAAGGGCCGGAAGACTTGATGGAACTTCGCAACACCTTCCCCACCGCTCGCTTGATCATCACAGCGGCACTGCACGATCCCGCCTTGGAGGGCGAGAAATTTCAGCGCGTCGTCCGCGAACTCCAAATCGAGCATTGTTTGCTGGAACCGATTGAGACCGGTACCCTACTCCATACGATCCAGTCGGCACTCGCCCTTCCGAAACGGCCCTAGATCGACTCGTTTTCACCGGCCGCCCGCCACCACGCCCCACCATTCCACCGGTGCCACAACATGTCAGCGCCGACGACCCAGCGGCCGAGGGCTTCCGGTTCAATATCCCATGGCTGTATTGAGCTTCGCCAACTGGCTTGGAGGCAGAAGAAACTCTGCCGACGTTTCGATGCGGGCAGGAACCAACAGCGTGGTGTGGAACACGATATCGCGGATGGGAATCTTGAAATCGGGTTGCTGCGGGGTGCTGAGTTCGACTGTTTCGACGGACTGCGTAATGGCAGTGACATCCTGCGGCCCGTAGGTAGTGATCACCGCCTGCATCAGGTCACGAATTTTCTCATTGGTTTCGTTTCCCTCGATGCCGTTCATCAGCAGAGGAAGGACCTCGTCGCGCACCTGGTCGGACGGGCTGAAGTTCTCGACCCGTTCCTTGCGCCGAAGAGACGTCAAGTCGTTGTCCAGATCGCGGCTGAAGGCGCCATAGGCAAACCGGACGAACTCGAAATGAAACCCCTTCATCCCTTTCCCGAACATCTGCAGTTCACACAGGAAACAGAGCTGCTGCAACTTGACGTCACTCAACAAGCCATAGGGCTCGGCCAGCGATAAGGCATACAGCAGTAGCGCTCGATCGATCGTCATTTCGTGAGATTTGCGCACCTATTGAATCTCCTCTGAATCGTCCACAACCGGCAGGACTATAAACAGGCGGGTTTCGATTCGTCAATTGATGATCTATCGGCCGGCTCCCCTCTTGACCCGCTGAGGCACTTTCGTCTTTAATGGGCGTCTTTCATGCCGGTTCATGCGCCATGAGCAAGACTCTCAAAGAAATGGACGTGCTTCGCCAGCACCTGGCCAAGCATCAGTTGAAGCTGACTCGCCAACGCGAACTGATCCTGACGGCGTTCCTGCGGCAAGAACACGTCACGGCCGAGACGATGTATCATCAGCTGGCGAAGAAGGATCCTCACCTCGGGCTTGCCACCATTTACCGCACACTGAATCTCTTCTGCGAAGCAGGCATCGCCCAAGCCCGCCACTTCGGCACCCAGACGCAATACGACAATATCTCGCACAAGGGCCATCACGACCATCTCATCTGCACCGGCTGTGGGACTATTGTAGAGTTTGAGAATTGCGAGATTGAACGGCTGCAGGAAGAGGTCGCGACCAAAAACGGCTTTGTGATCCAAACCCACCGGCTGGAGCTGTACGGCCTCTGTGCGCGCTGCCGCCATTGACGGATCACTTCCGCATCCAGTACTATCTTGAGACAGCTTATCAATTTCAACTAGGATGGCCGGTACAGGCTGTCCCCACTCCGGAGGCACGCCGCATGGCTTCATCCTGTCGCACATTTTTGGCGCTGACACTATTCCTCGGAGCGCTGACGCTTTCGCAGTGGGCCACCGGAACCGCGGAGGCCGCCGAGAAACTCGTCGTCTATTCAGGTCGCGCAGAACGGCTCATCAAGCCGGTGCTGGACGAATTTCAGGCCAAGAGTGGTATCCAAATCGAATTGCTGTCGTCGGGCACCACCGAGTTGGTCAACCGGTTACAAGCCGAAGGCGACCATACCCCGGCCGACGTCTTCCTGACGAACGATGCCGGGAGCCTTGAGCATGCCCGCGAGCTCAAACTCCTCCGGCCCATGAATATGCGCGAGGTTGAACGGGCCATCCCGTCGCAGTTCCGCGCAACCGACAACAGCTGGGTCGGACTCTCAGGCCGCTTCTGGATCGTCGTCTACAACACCAATCTCGTCAAGCCCGATCAGATCAAATCATTGTTCGACCTCGCCCAGCCGCAATGGAAAGACAAAATCGCCGTTCCCAATTCCGGCAGCGAGTACCTTCAGGCCGGCGTGTCAGTCATCAAAGCCACCTTCGGAGATGAACGGACGAAACAATTTCTGCAGGGGCTGAAGGCCAATGCGGGCACGCAGGTGTACCAAAAGAGTTCGCAGATTGTGGACGCCGTCGCGAAGGGGCAGGTCGCGGCAGGTATTGTGAACCACTACTATGTCTATCGACACCTTGCCACGCAGCCCACCGCTCCGATCGCCGCGGTCATGACCGATCAGCAAGAAGGCGGCATGGGCGCCATCATGAACGTGACCGGAATCGGTGTCACCCGCGCGTCCAAACACGTTGAAAGTGCCAAACTCCTGATTGAATTCCTAGTTGCTCAGGCCGGGCAAAAAATGTTCGCGGATCTGGACAAGGAATACCCCCTCCATCCGGACGTGAAAGCCGATCCCTCACTCATCGACCGGCGCACGTTCCGTGCGGCGCAGGTCCCCCTGGCTCGACTGGCCGAATTACGCGAGGCCACCCTTACGCTGATCGAACAGGTCGGCCTTCGCTAAGCCCTTGTGTAGCCGCGCATGCTTACCGCCACAAGAGCTCACCCCCCCTCTTCGTTGCAATGGATCAGCCTGATCACGGCCGCATTTCTGGTTCTCCCCACCTGCTACATCCTCTATGTGGCGCTCACCGCCGCACCGACCGTGTGGAGCCGCCTCTGGTCGACACGCATTCCCGAACTTCTCTGGAACACCCTCTCCCTGGCCGCCGGCGTCGCCTTGACCACACTGCTGCTGGGCGTCTCCCTCGCCTGGATCACCGTTCGATACGAATTTCCTGGTCGCCGAGTCTGGGAATGGGCACTCGCCTTGCCCCTCGCCATGCCGACCTATGTCTTGGCCTATGTGTATGCCCATCTTCTGGGAATGGGCGGCCCGGTGGAACAAGGATGGCAGACGATCATGGGGCCCGACGCGCGACTGCTCTCCCCTCAAAGCTTTGTCGGCGTCACCCTGATCATGGCCCTCGATACATTTCCGTTTGTGTACCTGCTGGTCCGAGGAGCGCTGCTGAATCTGAATATTTCCTTTGAGGAAGTGGCGCGCGCCTGCGGCGTTTCCCCTTGGACCACGCTCTGGCGCGTCACGCTCCCGCTCATCCGCCCCGCCATTGCCGCAGGACTGGCGCTGGTGATTTTGTATGTGATTTCGGACTTTGGGGCGGTCTCTTTGCTCCGCTACCAGACACTCACCTATGCGGTCTACCAACAGATGACCAGCCGCTACGACCATACGGCCGCCAGCATTCTCAGCCTGCTCCTCGTCGTGATGGCAATCATCTTCCTGGTCACGGAACGATGGTTTCGCCAACGGAGTCGCTTCTACCAAACATCCGGCCGCTATCGACGGGCAACCCGGCACCATGCCGGCCCCGCCGGAACGGCACTCATCACCGGGTACGTCGTACTGGTGTTCGGGGCCGCATTCGGAATTCCGGCTGCCATGTTGATTCAATGGAGTATCGAAGCGATTGCACAGGGTGCCCTGGATGCGCGTTTTCTCGGCTTCATCTGGAACAGCAGCTTCCTGTCGGCACTGGCGGCCTGCGGGGCCGTGATCATCGGACTTCCGCTGGCCTACCTCGCCAGCCGCCGGCCTTCGCGACTCAATCTCGCCTGTCTCCAAGCCGCCTATGCCGGCTATGCCTTGCCCGGTCCCGTCGCCGCCCTCGCGGTCCTTGTGCTCTTTACGCACTTCGTGCCGGTCTTGTACGGCACCGTCGTGGTGTTGCTCGTCGCCTACATCCTCCATTTTCTCCCGGTGGGCCTGCAGTCGATGGAGCCGGCGCTTCAACAAGTCACGCCCAACGTGGAAGAGGTGGCACGCACTCTGGGCTGCACGACCCGCCGGACCCTCCGGCGCGTGACCCTTCCGCTCATTCGTAACGGTTTCATTGCGGCCTGGGTCCTGATGTTCCTCCAGACCATGAAAGAACTTCCAGCCACATTGCTGCTGCGTCCGGTTGGATTTGATACACTGGCGATTCGCGTATGGCTCGAAGCCAGCGAGGAGTATTATCAGCTGGCGGCACCCGCCGCATTGTTGATCGTGCTCCTAAGCCTGCCGGCCTTGCTGCTACTGGTATCCAAGGATTGGCGTGGACGTGACCAAGAGGTCGTTAGTTGAACCCCGTGAACAACTCAGACATCCGCGAGCACCGGGCACAAGGTGCGTCCACGATGCCTGACGCCGTGGATCTCGTCGCCGGACAGTCTCCCGTGCTTGAACTTCGCGGGATCTCCTGCGCCTACGAGCCCAATCGTCCTGCTGTCGAACAGATCACCCTCACGGTCCACCAGGGCGAAATTCTCTGTCTCCTGGGACCATCCGGATGCGGCAAAACCACCATTCTCCGCGCGATTGCAGGATTTGAGCGGGTGACCGGCGGGAGCATTTCTCTGTCCGGCCGGCTTGTGTCGTCGCGCGACGTGATGGTGCCGACTGAACAGCGGCACATCGGTATGGTCTTTCAAGAATACGCGCTGTTTCCACATCTGCGCGTGGAGAAAAATATCGCCTTCGGTCTCAACCACCTCTCCCGCCCACAGCAGAAGGCCATCGTCGATGACCTCCTCACCCTCACCGGCTTGCGCGGACTGGAACATCGGTATCCGCATGAGCTCTCAGGGGGGCAACAGCAACGCGTCGCACTCGCCCGCGCCCTCGCCCTGCGCCCGGTGTTGCTGCTGCTCGACGAACCGTTCAGCAATCTCGATCCCGACATGGCGAGCCGGATGCGACAAGATCTCCACGCCCTGCTGCGACAGACTAAGACTACGGCCATCCTTGTCACGCATGACCACGACGAAGCATTTTCCATGGCTGACCGCGTCGCGGTGTTGAACCGTGGGCGGCTGGAGCAATTCGATACGCCTGAAGCGATTTACCACGTCCCCACGACTCCCTTTGTGGCCGACTTCGTCGGACAGGCAGACTTTATCTCCGGGGTCGTGGCCAATGATGTGGTAACCACCGAGATCGGGGACTTCCCCAACACGCAGCAGCTCGCGACTGGAACCAGCGTGGTCGTGATGATTCGCCCCGACGACATTCATATCGTCCCGACCAAGGGCGCAGATGCCCATATTCTGGCAAGGCAATTCAAAGGCTCCGAAAATGTGTACACGATTCAGCTCCCCTCCGGACAGATCGTCCACAGCAGCGAATCGTCTCTGAGCATTTATCAAGTCGGTACGGCGATTGCGCTTCGAGTGGTGGCAACCCATACCGTCCTCTTCCCGCAACCACCCGAATCGTCAGGAAAGAAGAAACCAGGACACAGCAACGCCCCACCCCCGTAAACCCAGGCTCAATTCAGGTCTCCATGCCGAGAGCAGGACGGAGGTGCCCCCTTAGGCAACAGGCAACCCACAGCGAGAGGCGGAGGATCGACGAATGGATCTGCTGAAGAATGCGGTAGAATATGGAATCATCGGCATGCTGATCGCGCTCAGCATCTGGTCGGTGGCAGTGGCGGTCGAGCGATGGCTCTACTATCGCCGTGTGGACTTGTCCCAATTCACAGACATCCAAACGTTTGAAATGGCGCTGACCAAACGCCTGGTCATCATAGGCACGGTGGCCGCCAATGCCCCTTACATCGGATTGCTGGGCACCGTCCTCGGTATTATGATGACCTTCCACACCATGGGAACCTCAGGCACGATGGCTGTGAATACCATTATGATCGGCTTAAGCCTGGCCCTGAAGGCGACGGCTGTCGGCCTGCTCGTCGCCATCCCCTGCGTCGTGATGAACAATATTCTCCGCCGGCGAGTCACCGAACTGCTGACGATCTATAAGGTGCAACATGGAACGCGAGGTTAATCAAATCAACGTCATTCCGCTGGTCGACGTGATGCTCGTGCTGCTCGTCATCGTTCTCACCACCGCCACCTTCATCAGCACCGGCCAGATCCCTGTGAATCTCGCCAAGGCCAAAGAGGCCGGAGATCACAAAGATGTCCCCGTCGTGGTGACCTTAACCGCGAACGGCGATCTGTTCCTCAACGACCGCCCCGTCCCACCGGACGGTCTGAAGACTGTCATGCTGGCGCACCCTCGCGAATCGCTGGTGGTCGTACGAGCCGACAAAGTCACGTTACTGGAACGGTTTGTCTCGGTGGTGGACGAAATACGAGGCCTGGGATTTCAGTCCGTCAGTCTGGAGGTGGTACGGCTGTGACGGCTCGCCAGCCCGGCATATCGGATCCATTTGTCCGCCTGCGCGCGAGCGGATGGATTGTCTCGCTCTGCCTGCATGGTAGCGCCATATTCTTGGCAGGACTTTTTGTCGCTAAAATCGGCCTGGCCCCTCCCTCCTCCCTGTTCCATTGGGATGTCACGGTCATCGGCGCTCATTCTCCTGCGGCACCTGCCCAGGTCGCACCCAGTGTGCAACCACCTGCTACAGCAGTTATCCGACCGGCTCAACGTAACGCTCCGGCGACAGCCCTGCGTCCCTCACCTTCTCAGGCAACGCTCCCGACCATGTTGGCCACTGCATCAAGCTCTCCGGCAACGGTCGAACGTGACACAATCGAACCAGCCCTCCCCCCATCTCAGCAGGCTCCCGCACAACTGCTTGAACGCACTCCTGTGGTCTCTAGCCCTCCTGAACCTCAGGAAGCGAAGGATGAACTTCAATCTTCCCTGCACACGACATCGGCATCGGTCGAGGCCCCCCCTGATCCCCGCTCACTGCCCCAGATGGCGAATCCCTCGCTTGCAGATGCTCCTCTCGCCCCAGAAATGTCAAGAACGACATCGCAACCGCCCTCTGAGCCCGCTACCTCTCCAGCCCAAACGGCATCGCTCACCCCATCGACCAGCACGACTCAGGTTGCCCGAAAACTGGACTATGGTTGGCTCACAGTGCCCTTATTGCAACGTATTGAAGCGCTAAAGCACTATCCCGCGACGGCGAGGCTACAACGCTTGGAAGGTCGGGTAGTCGTGCGGATCGTAATTCAGGAAGACGGGCACATTTCGTCAGCCACAATTGCAAAGAGCTCCGGGCATGATGTGCTCGATCAGGTAGCACTGGAAACTGTTCGGCAAGCCTCACCCATCACTCTGTCTCAGCCACTCGAAAAATCTTCAGTCACGATGCAGATCCCCCTTGGCTATTACCTTGACCGATAGGCCGGGAGATTATCCCTGACACGGTTGCTGGTCCGAACGTCTCAACACCGCCTGCTTGTCGAACGTTAAAACATAGGCCCGGCAGCTGCCTCCGCGCACTTGTCCGCTGAAACCTGCCGTCCCGCTGCCGCGTTCGAAATAAGTCCAGACTTCTCCCCCGTCTGCGGCAGCCTGTGTCTTATGCGGTGTGCCATATCGTTTTCCGACCATCTCCTGCGTCGCCTCGTTGACTGCATCCTGAAAATACTTGGAACTGCCGCCGCACGCACTCACTACGAGCAGACCAAGCAACACCCCTACAAACAGACCTTTCCACCGCCAACCACGGACCAAGACACAACCGGAACGTCCGCCTTGGATGGAATCACTCGATACCATCATTCATCCTCACCCTCCCCTTGAGATACGAAGAAACCCAGACTTTGCCGTCACGATCTACGATCACCGCACCGACCCCCGGCAACCGCTCAACCAACGCCAGCCCTCGCTCCCGCCCCATCACGAAGATGCCGGTATCCAAGCCATCCGCCGTCATCCCATCACGGGCAACGACGGTCACGCTCTGACAGTCACGCGCAGGCTGCAAGGTGATCGGATCGAGAATATGGTGGTAGCGCACTCCGTCCCGCTCGAAATACCGCTCATAGTCACCTGCGGTCGAAATCGCCTCATCCTGAAGATCAATAAAAGCCAGCACAGCTTCTTCATGCCTCGGATGCCGGATGCCGAAGGGAAATTTCATACCGCCCGGAAGTCTGCCGAAGGTTCTGATATCCCCCGAGAGGGCCACGACCCCTGCAGTGGCTCCGGCCTCCTGCATGGCTGCGACAGCCATATCCGCGGCAAAGCCTTTGCCGATCCCGCCCACATCCACACGCATTCCAGGCTTGGTCAAATAGACCGTTCCCTCTGCGATATTCAGATGTAGCTCACGCAAATCCGTCAGCGGGCGAACCGCTTGCAAGACCGCATCGGATGGAATGTGCTGCCGATCGAGAACACTCCAGGCCTCAACCGCCGGGCCGACGAGAATATTAAACCCTCCCTCCGTCATCCGGGCCATTTCGAGCGAGGCATCCAGCACCTTCATCGTGTCGCGGCTGAGCGAGACGGCATCCCTGCCAGCGGCAGTATTCACTCGCGAGAGTTCACTGGTCGCGATCCAGGTACTGAGCAACTCTTCCAAGCGATGGATTTCTTGGAATCCAGCCGAGGCCGCATCCTGCGCCCGCCGACGATCAGACGCCACCGAGGTAATGGTCACGAGTGTACCCATCTGCATCTGCGTTCGCTTCACGACGACAGGAGCGGATTCAGACCTTGTAGTCGCACATGCGGACGAGAACAAGAGCAGGAAGATCCCGCTCATGACTGCAAAACGATATCCGATCGACACTTCACCACCTCCGACGAATATGACAACCAGACCGCGCTTGGCACTCAATAGTTCACACAACTTCATCGGCGCAACCCGGCGCTGATTTTCGCGTCGACGCGTCCATCTTCTGCGGGACGCCTGAAAAATGCAAATGTCGCCGTCGGCCCCCGAGCAGACGCATCTCCTTTCCCCTACCCCACGCTATCCTACAGAATCACCTCTGACAGGCGCGCAGAGCACACAAAAAGGCCGCCAATTTTTAATTGGTCGCCAGACTTGACATTCCTCCGCCGATCGGGATATTAATAATCGTTCTCAATTTCACTAACGGGACCGACCGCCCGCTATGATCACAGAAAAAAGTTTGACACCCCCTTCCTGCCAAGATAGTGAGACGCGCTGCGAGTGCGGACAACTCATTGCCAAAGTTCGTGGGCAAGGCCTTGAGCTCAAATGCAAACGCTGTAAACGCATCGTCGTCATCCCATTCACCTCAATCGAAGGCTGGGGCACCGTCACAGCATGATTCGATATATGAAAGGAGGCCTCACCACCAGGCACACCCCAGGGCATCGATCATGTACACCTGTTTTCCCTGTAGACCAGAGACCTTTGAGTCCCGAGTCCAACCAAAACCTTACTCGCGGATGGAGGATACCCATGAAAATCAGGGCAATCCTCGGGGCTCTCGTCTTAGTCAGTCTACCGGCAATGCCGGCACTGGCGGAAAACATGACCCCGGAGGACATCAAAAAACTGGTTGATGAGGCAGTCGAGAAGCGGCTTCAGGAACACGAACGACGTGAAGGCGGCATGCAACAAGGCCAGGGCGAAGCGGCCTCGACTCCGCAATATCCTGTGGCATCCGGGCCCATAACCGATATTCGAGTCGAGCGAAAAGGCGAGGAAAAGGTTCCATTGGGATTCGGATCAACCGGATCCGGCAAACTGGTTTACGCCAAGCCGTTCTTGAGTGCCCCGAAAGCAACGGTCGGTGGATATGCCGATGTTATGTACAACTCACTGTCGCGTCAGAACCTGGACAACCCAAGCCGGAATTCCTTCGGCCAGCAACGACTGGTACCGTTTATTTATGCGGACATTACCGACCATATCAAGTTCGCGACAGAAATCGAAATCGAGCGCGGCGGGCCGAATGCGCCGCAGGGCACTGACGGTTCCATGCAAATCGAGTTCGCCCAGTTGGACTACCTGATTAACGAAGCGATCAATCTCCGAGCGGGCATTTTGTTGATGCCGGTCGGCAAGTTTAACTTGCTGCATGACTCACCTTTGAACGATCTCGTTGATCGGCCGATGGTCTCTCGCATCGTCATCCCCAGTACCTGGTTCGAAGCCGGTGCCGGTATTTACGGAACCCTCTATCCCTCGTCACGCTCGAAGCTGGACTACGAAGTCTATGCCGTCAATGGAATGAGCCAGACGGCCGGCGGCATTACCGACCTTGGGGTGCGAAGCGCGCGGGGCAGCGTCTCTCGGGATCGCGATGACAACAAAGCCGTCGTCGGCCGCATCGCCTTTAGCCCGATGCTGGGCATTGAAATCGCCGGATCCGGCTACCATGGAGCGTACAAGCCGGCCGCCGGAGCCGTGGGGGCGGGCTACATCGATATGTTCGCATTGGACTGGACTCTCCAAAGAGGCCCGTTCGAAATCATCGGAGAATCCGCGTGGACGAGAATCAGCAACAACAATGCGACCGGTGTCGCCAACCGGGTCATCGGACCGGCCGGCATGCAAGGCTACTACGTTCAGGGGAATTATCACTTCATGCCGGAATTCCTCAAGAAATGGGCGCCCAGCCATTTCACCGACGCCTCCACATTCACAGCAGTCGTCCGGTGGGAACAGGTCAACACGGACACCGACGATCGCACCAAGCAGAACGCGCTGGGAGGCCAGCGGAAGCTTGAGCGCTTGACCCTCGGTCTCAATTTCCGGCCGATTGAAGACACGGTGATCAAATTCGACTGGCAATTCAATACCCAGAAAGACCCCAAGGGACTAGTAGCCGCCGGGGACCTCGGCACTGCAGGCAGCCCGATGAACGGAAACGGATTCTTAATCCAAGCAGCCACATACTTCTAACCGGATCCTCGTCCAGGCCGTCCCGATCGGGACGACCTGGACGATACCGATCGAATTGATATGACGCAGCACTACCGCCGACTCAGCATCCTCCTGATTCCCGCTCTCCTGACTGCCTGCGCATCGCTGGGCGGCATGCAGGAACGATTCGCCGTCTGCAGCTATGACCATGCCTGGGAAGCTGCGCTTGACGCGGTCAAAGATCGCGCGATAGCGCGGCAGGATAAGGCCGCGGGCGTGATCGACACCGCGTGGCTTGAAATACCCATGCCGGGACGGACCTTTGGTGCCCTTCAGCGAGACCTGGGGGACAGCAAAGATCGGTCCAGGATTTCCCTGGCAGTCAAACGACTCGACGACGTCACAAAGATCGGATTCATTGAAGAGCGACAACGGTGGGCATTCCGTGGCGGCTCCCGCCTATTCGGCTGGACCGACACCGAGCCCTCGACGGAAATCATGACCGACGTGCAGAACCGCTTGGACACCAAATTGAAGGAGCATGGATGTTCAGTACATTGAGTGCGTACCGCACCTTGACCGCAGTTGTATTACTTCTGACATCGTCGATCCCGGCGCTGGCGACGGAGAAAGTCTGGGACAACGAATTGCGCCGCTTCCTGAAAGACGACGACTTCAA
>ERZ1645185.711-NODE-711-length-13977-cov-5.791481_pt1 | contig 13977 bp, 13 predicted proteins | sample MGYA00575351_ERZ1645185 | MGnify/ENA primary metagenome ERZ1645185 (study PRJEB40838, sample SAMN11284767) | freshwater sediment metagenome | isolation source: river sediment | host: Sediment | place: India: Jana village, Kanpur | collected 2015-12-17 ...
CAGATCGTCTTGCCCGGCACCTGCGCGGCGAGCACTCGGGCCGTATCGGTCATGGTATCGGTGCCGTGCGTGACAACGATGTGCGTTTCCGGCGCTTCGCGTGCAGCGGAGGCAATCAGCGTCCGGTCAGCCTCGGTCAGCTCGAGGCTGTCCTTGCGCATCAGTTCAACCACCCGGAACGGCAAGGCCACGCGCGCTTCGGTCAGAAGCGCGGGAATACCGCTGTCGACGATCTGGTATTCGCTCAGCGCGTCGAAATAGTTCTTGTCGATCGTGCCGCCGGTGGTGAGGACGAGGATGCTTGGGCTGGTCATGCCGAATCCATAGCCGACGCGGACGCGATCGTGCTAGCCTCCGCCGCACAGACGCTGGGGGGAGAAACGGCGATGGCGGATGCGGCACCGGCCAAGCGGGCTTCGGACGCGCGAATTGCGGCGGTTGTGGGCTTGCTGGGTGTTTCGGTTCTGCTCAACTACGTCGACCGCGGCGCGATAGGAGTGGCCGCTCCGCTGATGAAGCAGGAGCTGAACCTTTCGGCGACCGGGTTCGGCATTGCCGTGTCGGCGTTCTTCTGGGTCTATGCGCCGCTGTGCCTGGTGGTCGGGTGGCTGTGCGACCGGTTCTGCGTCTACCGCCTGTTCGCGCTGGGCGTGGCGCTGTGGGCGGTGGCAACGGTGCTGACCGGGTTCGTCGGCGGCCTGGCGGTGCTGATCGTCCTGCGGCTGGTGCTGGGCCTGGGCGAAAGCATCGCCTTTCCCGGAAGCTCCAAGATATTCGCCGCCGAAGTGCCGGCTGCCCATCGCGGCAGCGCCAACGCAGTGGTCGCCGCGGCGCTGGCGTTTGGCCCCGCGGTCGGAACAATGGCGGGCGGACTCATCCTTGCCTCGTCCGGATGGCGACCGGTGTTCTGGATCTTCGGCGCGCTGACCCTGCTGTGGCTGCTTCCGTGGCAGGCGGTTTCCGCCCCGCTGCGCGACAAGGCGCTGCGCACGCAGGCGAGCGAGGCCTACCCGCTGGCACGGATCGCCTCGCACCGGGCGGTGTGGCTGATGGGCGTGGGCCATTTCGCGACCAATTACGGCTTCTACTTCCTGCTGACCTGGCTGCCGCTCTACCTAGTCAAGTCGCGCGGCTATTCGATCGAGGAAATGACGCTGCTGACCACGATCGGCTTTGCCGTACAGGGGGTTACGGCCCTGGTCATGGGACGGGTGTCCGATCGCTGGGTGGCAGCCGGGCACGACGAGGGCCGCGTGCGGCGGCGGCTGATGGTCGCGGGCCAGGCGATTGCCGCGCTGGCGCTCGCGACGGTCTATTTCGCCAACGACGCCTTTCAGCTGGGCCTGGTTTTGGCGGTGGCCGGGGTGGCTTCTGGCCTTACCTCGACCAACCTGTTCGCGATCGGCCAGATCTTTGCCGGGCCCCGCGCCGCGGGTGGATGGATCGGCCTGCAAAACGCGATCGGCAATGCCGCGGGCATCGTCGGGCCGATTGCCACTGGACTGATCGTCGACCACCTGGGCGGCTATGGCTATGCCTTCGCGCTCACTGCCTTGGTGCCTGCGCTGGGGGCGCTGTGGTGGGCGCGGGTCGTGCCGCCGATCCGCCAGGTCTGCGACTAGGGGCGGAAGGCCATCCCGGTCATCCGTTCCGACAGGTCCCACAGCCCCGCCGCCAGCCCCTCATCGCGGATGTGGGGGCGCGCGCCGGAAAAGCCCGGGAAGTCGGCCGCGACCGCTTCGGCGACGTTGCAATCCTCGCAATAGACCCCGCCCATGCCGTCCAGCAGCGGCGATGTGGCGCACCACACGCTGGTCGCCGCGCCTTCCTCGGTCGACTTGAAGCGTTCGTCGATGTTGCCGTCCTTGTCCATCCAGCCCATCGCGATCTGCTCCTCGCGGGTCAGGTGGCGCTGCAGCGGGGTGGCGATCCCGCCGGGATGGACCGAGAAGGCCCGCACCCCGTGGGCTTTGCCCAGCGCGTCGAGTTGCAGCGCGAACAGCGCGTTGGCGGACTTGGCCTGGCCGTAGGACTGCCACTTGTCATAGGGCCGGTTCTCGAAGTTCGGATCGGCCAGGTCCGGCGGGCAGATGCGGTGGCCGATTGACGAGACCGAGACCACCCGCGCCCCCTGCGCCGCGAGCAGCAAGGGCCACAGCCGCGCGATCAGCTGGAAGTGGCCGAGGTGGTTGGTGGCGAACTGGCTTTCATAGCCGCGCGCGTCGCGGGTCAGCGGATTGGCCATGATCGCGGCGTTGTCGATCACGATGTGCACGGCATCGGTGCGGCCCGCGACGTCGGCGGCGAAGGCATCGATCGAGGCGGGATCGGCCAGGTCGAGATGGACGATCTCGACCGCGCCTTCGACCCCGGCCAGGTCCTGTGCCGCCTGTTCGGGCCGCCGCGCGCCGACGATCACCCGCGCGCCCGCCCCGGCCAGCGCGCGCACCGTTTCGGTCCCGAGGCCGGAATAGCCGCCGGTGACGACCGCCACCTTGCCGCCAAGGTCGATGCCTTCGATCACCTCGCGCGCGGTCGAGCGGTAACCGAAGGGGGAATTGATCGGGGCCTGGGCGGTGGTCATGGCGCGTCTCCTCACGCGGCCATGGCGGTGTCGTCCATGGCCTCTATCGCGGCATGAAGCCGCTTTGCCGCGCCCGGGTCAAGCCGGTGTTCGAACAGGGTCAGGTGGCGCAGCAGTGTGCGGCGCACCGCGCCCGCCCCGGCTTCGGTCGGTTCGCCCAGTTCGCGGTAGTGTTCCAGTCCATAGCGCAGGATGATCGTGGCGTTGATCGCCAGGTCGCGCAGCCGCTCGCGCGGCCAGTCGAGCAGGCCGGCGTCGACCAGCGCGGCCAGATGCGCCTCGATCTGGTCGAAGGTCATCTCGATCCAGCGCGGCGCGTTGGCGCGCACCACGGTGTCGTGCGCGGCATAGGCCTGCTGGTCGCGGTAGAGGAAGCGGAAGGCGCGGAACTCGGCCATGATCGCGGCCAGCAGCGCGGCATAGTCAGCCACCGGATCACCTGTGGGGCGCAGCGCCAGCCGCGCCTCGATCGCACCGCGGAACCGTTCGCCGATCGCGTCGAGCAGGGCCTGGCGGGTCTTGAAATGGTACCACAGGTTGCCTTCGGCAATCCCGCAGGCGCCCGCCAGCGCGGCGGTGGTCACCGCGCCGTAACCCTGGCCGTTGAACAGCGCCAGCGCGGTATCGACGATGCGCGTGCGCGTGCCCATCAATAGTGCGACAGTTCGACCATCAGTTTCCTGTAGCCGTGGACGAAGCAGGCCGGAACCCGATCCGGCTCGGCCACCGGGTTGGCGCGCAGGCGGCGCTTGCCCATTTCCTCAAGCAGGGTGGTCAGCTGCAATTCGGCCACCCGCGCCCCGACGCAGCGGTGGATGCCATAGCCGAACGACAGGTGCCGGCGCGCGTTCTCGCGGTCGACGATCACCGTGTCGGCATCCTTGAACACGCTTTCGTCGCGGTTGGCGGAAATGTACCACAGCACGACCTTGTCGCCCTTCTTCATGGCGACGCCGTCGACCTCGGTATCCTCCAGCACGGTGCGGCGCATGTGCGCCAGCGGGGTCTGCCAGCGGATCAGTTCCTGCACCGCGTTCGGGATCAGCCCCGGATCGGCTTCCAGCTTGGCCCGCTCTTCGGGAAACTGCGACAGGCCCCAGACAAAGCCCGACATCGAATTGCGGGTGGTGTCGTTGCCGCCGACGATAAGCAGGATCAGGTTGCCGATGAACTCCTGCGGGCTCATGTGGCTCATCGCCTCGGACTGCAGCATGACCGAGATCAGGTCCTTGCCGGGATTGGCCGACTTCTGCGCCCACAGCGCGGCAAAGGCCTCGCCCATTTCGGTCAGCGCAGCGTTGCGCTGGGCGTGGCCTTCGGGCGTGGTCATGCGCTCGACGTCGCCGCCCATGTCGGACCAGTAGGTCAGCTTGTGGCGTTCCTCCCACGGAAAGTCGAACAGCCGCGCCAGCATCCCCGTGGTCAGCTCGATCGAGACCCGCTCGACCCAGTCGAACGCCTCGCCCACGGGCAGCGAATCGAGCACTTCGGCGGTACGTTGCTGCACTTCCGCCTTCAGCGCCGCGACCTCGCTGGGGCCGAAACTGGGCGCGATGGTGCGGCGCTGGGCGGTGTGGTGCGGCGGGTCCATCGCGATGAACATCGGCATCCGCACTTCGTTGTCCATCGGCCGGTCGACCACGCCGGGAATGGCGATCCCGCCGTATTCCCAGCTTGACGAGAAGATCTTGGGCAGCGCCTCGATATGGATGATCGGTTTGTGCGTGCTGACCGACCAGTAAGGGCCAAAGGGGCTGTCAGGCACGTACTGGATCGGCGCCCTGGCGCGCAGCTGGCGGAAGGGTTCCTGCCAGCGGTCCTCGGCATAGAGTTCCGGGCGGCTGACATCGATCGGCGCAAGCGGCGCGGCGCTGCGTTCAAGGGCGGCTGTGGCCATGGCAATCCTCTCCCCGCGGGCCTGTGCCCGTCTAGGGTGCGCACCCTAAAGCGAAACGACTGAGAGTCAACCGCCCTAGAAATCCATCGCCAGGAAGCCGTTTACCGAGCGCGGCTGGTTGTTGCGGTAAAGCCCCGGACCGCCGCTGACCAGGCCGTACTGGTCAAGCAGGTTGTAGACCTGGATCCGCGCTGTCACGTCCTTGCCGGCGATCCTGAAGGAATAGCGCGCGCCGACATTGACGATCTCGCGTCCGGTGATCGACAGGCTGTTGTCGATCGTCGCGGGCATCTTGCCGCGGCGGGTCAGGCTGGTGTCGAAGGCCAGCCCCTTCACCCACGGCGTACGCCAATTGAGGTTCACGTTGAACAGGTGCTCTGCCACGCCGACCGGACGCCGCCCGATCGTGCCGACCGCGCCCGCGTCGCGTTCGACTCGGGCGTCGAGCACCACCCCGCCCGCGACCAGATCCAGCCGGTCGGTCAGCGGGCCCGACAACGAGAACTCCACCCCGCGGTTGCGGATCGATCCGACCTGGCGGAACACCTGGTCGGGATCGAAGCCGAAATAGGGCTTGGACAGTTCGAACAGTCCGGCGACCAGCTTGACTTTGGGGGTGATCGCCCAGCGCAGCCCGGCGTCCTTCTGGCTGGTCAGGATCGCGGGTAGCGGGGCGTTGCGGTTGGCGGCGTTGGGCGGCGCGGTGCCGCTTTCCTCCAGCCCGCGGGCGTAGCCGGCATAAAGGCTGACCGACTTCGCCACCTGCAGCGCGGCGTTGACGTTGTAGAGCCACGGATCGTCGCGGGCGACGATCGGCGCCTCGCCCGGTAGCTGAGTCGTCTTGCGGTAGCGCGCCTTCGATAGGCCGAAGCCCAGTTCGCCGACATTGCGCCAGCGCCCGCTGTAAGCCAGGCCCAGCAGGTCCTGACGCACCCGTTCGCGGCTGATCGGGCCGAAGGTGAAGCTGGCGGGACGCGGCGCATCCTCCTCCTCGTAGATCGAGGTCGGCCCCAGGTCGAACTCCTGTGACCCGCCGAACTCGCCCCGCGCGTCGCGCGAACGCAGGCTGAGGTGGACAACGTGGAGCCGCTCGCCGTCGGGGATCGAGTGGCTGACGCGCAGTTCGCCGCTGGTCGAACGCTGGTGCAGCGGCGGATCGGCGAACAGCAGACGGTTGGCGCTGCCGTCGCTCTGGATGTCAGTCAGCAGGTTGAAGTATCCCTCGCGCTGCTCGAAGCTGGAATGGAACACCCCCAGCCGCACCACCCAGTTCTTCGCCGGAGCAACCGACGCCAGCAGGCCGCCTGTTTCCGCCACCAGCCGGAAGTCAGCCCAGTGCGGGCCAAGATAGCTGTGCTTGGGCGGAACCGGTGGCAGGTCGTTTGTCGCCGAGATGTAGAACGGCCCGGCCTCGTCGTTGTAATCGTCGTAGCGGCTGTAGAACGGCATGATGTCCACCGCGCTCGACGGCCGCCAGCGCAGCGCGATCGATTCGGCATGATTGATGTTGTCGGTGCCGTCGGGAAAACCGGTGCGCGTCAGGTTGAGGCCGTAGGCCAGCGCCAGATCCTGGCCCAGCGGAGCGGAACCCGTGACCTCGATCGCCGCCGTGCCGAAACTGTCGCCGTTGACCACCACCGAGGCCCCGGCCTTGCCTGCCGGGCGGCGCAAAGCGATGTCGACGATCCCGCTGGGCGCGGCGAAGGGGTAGCCCTGCGCCGAAAGACCGACCTTGATGCTGGTCGAATCCGCCAGCAGCCCGGGGAAGTCGAAAGCGGGGTCGAAATAGAGCCCGTCGATCCGCACGTTGCCGGCGGCCGAGGGTGAAAAACCGCGGGCGTTGCCGCCGTTGTAGATGCCCAGCGCCTCGCGCCCGACCGAATAGCCGAAGGCGTCCTCGGCCTGGGTTACGGCGTTGTCAGTGCTGCGATCCTGCGCCCGGGCGGGCACGGCCAGACAAAGGGCCACGGCAATCGCTGCCACGGACACGAACGGACGCATGAACTCTCCCCCTCACACCGACTTATCGGTCGCAGGAAGCAGATGGTTTGCCCGGGTAACACAGCGCGTCGACAGGCGGCATTCGCGCTCCGGCGAACGACGCGCCCATACGACTGCGCCACCCGGTTGCCCGGGCGGCGCCTCGCTGTGAGCTGTGAAATGGTGTCTAGTTGCGCGCCTCGACGCGGCGGTAGGGGACGAAATCGCCCAGGGCGATGAAGCCGGTCACGAAATGGCCCGACCGCTCCATCGTGTTGACCCGGTCGAGGTGGCAGAACTGGCCTCCGGTCGGATAGGTGACAAGGATATCGTCGGAATCGAGATGCTGCGCGTTCTTGGGGCGGTTGACCCAGATCGTGCCGCCCGAACGATAGACCAGCGCGGTCTTGTCGATCACGGTGCTGTTGCGGGTATCGCTCAGGCTGATGCAGCTGGTCGGCTTGCCCGCCTCGCGCCCTTCGAGCATCTTGGCCAGCTGCTCTTCCCCGGTGGGGCGCGGCCCAGCCTGGGCGGCGGCGCTGCTAAGCAGCGTGGTGGCGGCAAGGGCGATCACGATCCGGCGCATCGTACGGGCTCCATCTGGTTCTGCAGCGACTGTGATGCACGCTCTAGTCTGAACCGGGGCTGAAATCACGCGGCTTGTCGCTTACCAGGCGTTGCCGGCAGCAATAGCGCGCTGCTCCGCCGCGCTGGAGCTGCGCCCCAGCACCGCGTTACGGTGCGGAAAGCGGCCAAAGCGGAAGATCATGCGGGAATGGGCGCGGGCAAAGGCCAGGTTGTTCGCGTCCCCCAGCTCGGCAAAGCGGCGCAGGCTTTCGCGCTGGTCGGCGGGATCTTCCGAATGCATCAGCGGCAGCAGCACGAACTGCGCGTGGCCTTTGGGCAGGCCGCGATGCCAGCCGCGCGCGATGGCGCCATGGGTCAATGCGCGCGCCAGGGCGTCGGTTGCGAAGGCATCGGGCGAACCGCGAAAGCAGTTGCGCGGAACCTGGTCGAACAGCAGGATCGCGGCGCGCGCTGTGTCCGGATCGGTCAGGAACTCTCCCGCCGGACGGAAGGACAGCGGCCCGACCAGATGGGCGAATCGCGTGGCCAGCAGCGCGTCGACCGCTGCGCCGCCGCGATACCACTGCGCCGGGCGCAGGACGTGGAACCAGACATGGAGCAGGTCCGCCGCCCAGGGCCGCGCGGTCATCGTTCAGCCCGTGCCGCCGACGGTCAGCGCCTCGACCAGCAGGGTCGGCTGGCCGACCCCGGCCGGCACGCTCTGCCCGCCCTTGCCGCAGACCCCGACGCCTTCGTCCAGCGCCAGGTCGTTGCCGATGCCGATCACCCTGGTCAGCACGGTCGGCCCGTCGCCGATCAGCGTCGCGCCCTTGATCGGGGCGCCCAGCTTGCCGTTTTCGACCTTGTAGGCCTCGGTGCAGGAGAAGACGAACTTGCCCGACACGATATCGACCTGCCCGCCGCCGAAACTCTTGGCAAAGATCCCGCTTTTCATCCGGCTGAGCAGTTCGTCCGGGTTGTCGTTGCCGGCGCGCATGAAGGTGTTGGTCATCCGCGGCATCGGCGCATGGGCATAGTTTTCGCGCCGCCCGTTCCCGGTGGCGGGCACGCCCATCAGCCGCGCGTTGAGCCGGTCCTGCATGTAGCCTTTCAGGATGCCGTCCTCGATCAGCACGTTTTCCTGCGTCGGCGTGCCCTCGTCGTCGATCGACAGCGATCCGCGCCGTCCCTGTCCGTTCACGCCCAGCAGAGTCCCGTCGTCAACCACGGTCACCCCCGGCGCACCGACACGGTCGCCGATGCGGCCGGAAAAGGCGCTGGTACCCTTGCGGTTGAAATCGCCTTCCAGCCCGTGACCGACCGCCTCGTGCAGCAGCACGCCGGGCCAGCCGGGGCCCAGCAGGACCTGGCATTCCCCCGCCGGAGCGGCGACACTTTCCAGGTTGACCAGCGCCTGGGCCAGCGCGGTATCGATCGCGCGGTTCCAGGTTTCAGGCAGGAACAGGTCGTCGTACAGCCGCCGCCCGCCGATCCCGAAGGACCCCGTCTCGCGCCGGCCGTTGCTTTCCACCACGATGCCGACGTTGAGCCGCACCATCGGCCGCACATCGTGGCCGACGAACCCGTCGGCGCGGACGATTTCCACCACCGACCAGTTGGCCATCAGGTGAGCGCTGACCTGCACCACGCGCGGATCGCGCGCTCGCGCGGCGGCGTCGATCGTCTCGAGCAGCTTGACCTTTTCGGCGAATGGAATCGCGTCGAGCGGCGATGCATCGGTGTAGAGATGACGGTTGGTGGCACGCGGCGGCGGGGCCGCGCTGCCCTTGGCCGGATCGAGCAGCTGCAGCGTTTCGCCCGCGCGGCGGATCGCCCCCAGGCTGATTTCGTTGGCGTGGGCAAAGCCGGTCATCTCGCCCGACAGCCCGCGCAGGCCGAACCCGGCATCGCGCGAATAGTCCGCGGTCTTGAGCCGCCCGTCGTCGAAGGCGAACATCTCGCTGGCGATGAACTGCATGTACAGTTCGCCGTCGTCGCAGGCCTTCAGCGTTTCACGCGTGACGGCCAGCGCCTCTTCGGGCGTGATCTGGCGATAGAGAAGCGAGCGGGGATCGGGAGCGGTCATGCCTTCCGATATAGGTGCTTGCATCGTCAGCGCCAGCGGCAAACAATGCTTCGATGCTCCAGCGTTTCGTCATTCGCCCCCTCGCCGCCATGGACGCCGCAGTCGTCGGCATGGCAGCCCGCGCCAGCGGTGAAGGATTTGTCTTCATGCAGACGCTGCTTGACCAGTGGGAGGACGGCTCCAACCGCTTCGACCAGCCGGGCGAAGTCTATTTTGGCCTGCGGTCCGGTGATCGCCTGATTGCAGCGGGCGGACTGAACCGCGATCCCTATTCCGCCGATCCTGCCACCGGCCGGGTCCGGCACGTCTATGTCCTGCCGGAAGACCGCCGAAGCGGGGCGGGGCGCGAGCTGCTTGGCGCCATTGTCAGCGCCGCGCGGGGCTCGTTCTCAACCCTGCGGCTGCGCACGCGCACGCCGGAAGGCGCGATCTTCTATGAGTCGCTGGGCTTCGAGCGGTGCGACGATCCCGCCGCTACCCATGTGTTGAAACTTTAGAGGCTGCTGCCCGCGTTCACATCGTGCCGACCGGCCTGGTCCGCGCCGTCCGCCGGTCCGCCCTTCAGCACGAAGCGCTTGTCGCAATAGCCGCAGTCGACATAGCCGTGCTCGTCGATTTCCAGCCAGACGCGCGGATGGCCCAGCGCCGCGCCGCCGGGAATGTCCCGGGCCCCGTCGCAGCTGACGCGGGTGGTGGTGACGAGTGCGGTTTCCGGGGCGGTGCTCATGGCCGCGCCATAGCGAGAGCCGCGGCCCATTTCCAGCCTTTACGAACGGCGGGCAAAGCCGCAAGGAAGCGGGCATGGACACATCCGCCGCGATCTCGATCCGCGACCTTGCCAAGGTCTATGCCGCGCAAGGGGGCGCTCCCGCCAAGCACGCGCTGAAGGGCGTCAGCTTCGACGTGCCGCAGGGCCAGATCTTCGGCCTGCTCGGCCCCAACGGCGCGGGCAAATCGACCCTGATCAACATCCTGGCCGGGCTGGTGATGAAGACCGGCGGCACGGCCAGCATCTGGGGCTTCGACATCGACGAGCACCCGCGCAATGCCAAGCGCGCGATCGGCATCGTCCCGCAGGAGGTGGTGTTCGATCCCTTCTTCACCCCGTTCGAGGTGCTGGAAAACACCGCCGGGCTATACGGCGTGCCCAAGTCGGCGCGGCGCAGCCTGGAAATCCTGGCCGAGGTGCACCTGGCCGACAAGGCCAACGCCTATGCCCGCACCCTGTCGGGCGGGATGAAGCGCCGCCTGCTGATCGCCAAGGCGTTGGTTCATCAGCCACCGGTGATCGTGCTGGACGAGCCGACCGCGGGCGTCGACGTTGAACTGCGCCGCCAGCTGTGGGACCTGGTGGGCGAACTCAACGCCGGCGGGGTGACCGTGGTCCTTACCACGCATTACCTCGAAGAGGCGGAGCAGCTGTGCGACCGCATCGCGATCATCAACCACGGCGAACTGATCGCCAACAAGCCGACCCGCGAACTGATCGGCATGGCGCGCGAAAAGGTGGTGGTGGTCACGGTCGACAATCCGGCCGCCGAATGCCCGGTCCACCCGGCCTTCCTCAAGTGCGAGAAGACCGGCGAACAGACGCTGGAAATCACCTATGACAAGGACCGTACCAACGCCGGTGAAGTGCTCGCCACGGTCCAGGCTCTGGGCTTCGGCATCGTCGACGTGACCACCCGCGAAGCGGATCTCGAGGACGTGTTCGTCAGCCTGACCAGCGCGGCGAAGGACGCGGCGTGACTCACGATGTCATTGTCGTCGGATCGGGCGCGGCGGGGCTGACGGCGGCGCTGGCGCTGGCCGAGAAGCTGAAGGTGCTGGTCCTGGCCAAGGGTGAGCTGACCGGCGGGTCGACCGCGTGGGCCCAGGGCGGGATCGCCGCGGTGCTGGACGCCGGCGACACTTTCGAAAACCACATCCATGATACCATGGTGGCCGGCGCGGGGCTCAACCGGCTGGAAACGGTCGAATTTGTGATCGAACGCGCGCCGCACGCGATCGACCGGCTGGTCGAACTGGGCGTGCCCTTCAACACCGAGGGCGAGCACCTCCACCTGACCCGCGAGGGCGGTCATTCGCATCGCCGCATCGTCCACGTCGCCGATGCGACCGGCTGGGCGGTGCAATCGGCGCTGCTCAAGGCGGCCGAGGCCAACCCCAACATCACCCTGCTGCCGCACCGCAGCTGCATCGACCTGATCACCGGCAAGCACGAGGAACGCTATTCCGGATCGGGCCGGGTCTGGGGGGTCTATGCCCTGAACGAGCAGACCGGCACGGTCGAGGCGCATGTCGCCCGGGCGACGATCCTGGCCACGGGAGGCGCCGGGCGCGTCTACCAGTTCTCCACCGCGCCGCGCGGCGCGACCGGCGACGGCATTGCCATGGCCTGGCGCGCGGGCGCGCGCGTTGGCAACATGGAAATGATGCAGTTCCACCCGACCTGCCTCTACAATCTGGAGGTCAAGAACTTCCTGATCACCGAGGCGGTGCGCGGCGAAGGCGGGCGGCTGATCAACCCCAGGACCGGGCACCGCTACATGCCCGATTACGACGAGCGGGAGGAACTCGCTCCGCGCGACATCGTGGCCCGCGCCAACGACGCCGAGATCAAGCGCGACGGGCTCGATTTCGTCCACCTCGACATCAGCCACCAGCCGCCCGAGTTCGTGCGCGAACACTTCCCCAACATCTATGAAAAGCTGATCGGACTGGGGATCGACATGACCAAGGGCCCGATCCCGGTGGTGCCGGCCCAGCATTACACCTGCGGCGGGATCGTGATCGACCTGGACGGGCGCACCGACCTGCCCGGGCTTTACGCCGCGGGCGAATGCACCGAAAGCGGGCTGCACGGCGCCAACCGCCTTGCAAGCAACAGCTTGCTCGAATGCTTCGTCTTTGGCGAGGCGGCGGCGCGCGACATCCTGGCGCGCTGGGACCAGTTCGAGGCCCCGCCTGCGGTGCGCGCCTGGGACGAAAGCCGCGTCACCGATTCCGACGAAGAGGTGATCATCAAGCAGAACTGGACCGAGATCCGCCGCTTCATGTGGAACTACGTCGGGATCGTGCGGACCACCAAGCGGCTGGAACGCGCCCAGCACCGCATCCAGATGATGACCGGCGAGGTCGAGGACTATTACGGCCACTTCCGCGTCTCGACCGACCTGATCGAGCTGCGCAACCTGCTGCAGTGCGCCGACCTGATCGTGCGATCGGCCCTGTCCCGCAAGGAGAGCCGCGGCCTGCACTACACGCTCGACTACCCGAAAACGCTGGCCGAGGCGAAGGACACGGTGCTGGTGCCGTAAGCCGGCCTGTCACGACATTGTAACAAAGTTGACCCAGCGACTGTGGCCACGATGAGCGACAGCGCCGACCGACCGGACAACGAAAAGACCCTCAGGGTGATCGGGCAAGGGATTGCCGAGGAACGCGTCGTCGCGGCGCAGCAGGCGGCCGTCGCCGCAGTCGAAGCCATGGCCCGGCGCGGATCGTGGCAGGAAATCGAGGCGCTGATCGCCGGCGCCGCACCCGACGACGCGGCGCGGATGCGCGCCCTGCTGGGCCTGCCGGAGTTTACCGTGCCGCTGCGCCAGACCAGCGACGAGCTGGCCCCGGGCTGGCAGCACGGCGGCTATCCCTACAAGTACAAGATGCTGCGGCAAGACTATGAGCGGCACAAGTTCCTGCTTCAGGCCGAACTGCTCAAGCTGCAGACCTGGATCAAGGAGACCGGCACCCGTGTGGTGATCCTGTTCGAAGGGCGCGACGCCGCGGGCAAGGGCGGCACCATCAAGCGCTTCATGGAGCACCTCAATCCGCGCGGTGCGCGCGTCGTCGCGCTTGAAAAACCCAACGATGTCGAGCGCGGCCAGTGGTACTTCCAGCGCTATGCCGCGCACCTGCCGACCCGCGGCGAAATCGTGCTGTTCGACCGTAGCTGGTACAACCGCGCCGAAGTCGAGCGCGTGATGGGCTTCTGCGACGAGGACGAATACCAGGAGTTCCTGCGCGAGGCGCCGCAGTTCGAGCGCAACCTGGTGCGCGGCGGGATCCACCTGATCAAGTTCTGGTTCTCGGTCAGCCGCGAGGAACAGCTGCGCCGCTTCACCGAGCGCAAGGTCCACCCCCTGAAGCAGTGGAAGCTGTCGCCAATCGACGTCGCCAGCCTCGACAAATGGGACGACTATACCCGCGCCAAGGAAGCGATGTTCGCCGCCACCGATACCGAGGCCTGCCCCTGGATCGTGATCAAGAGCGACGACAAGAAGCGCGCGCGATTGAACGCCATGCGCCATGTGCTCAGCGCGTTCGACTATGCCGGCAAGGATGCCGCGGTCGTGGGCGAGGTCGATGCGCTGCTGGTCGGGCGGGCCAGCGCCATGGGCGAACGCGAGGACAGCGGACCGGCCGACGCCCCCTGACCCGCGCAGGTTCTTGAACTGGGTCAATGCTTTTTCAGCGAATCGGGCGCATCGTCACGGGCGAAGGAGATCGCGATGAGTCGCCCCGCCACGCCCAAGCCGTCTGTCCCTGCCGCCAATGATGCCGCGATTCCGCCCAGGGTCGAGGAAAGTCTGGCCGCCGAACGCGGCGAAGCGGCACTCGAGGCCGAGGAAGCGGCGCTTGACGCGGTGGCCGCAGCCACCGGCGGACCGAACAGCGACGGTGTGGCGGCGATCATCGACGGCGCATCGCCCGATGATGCGGCGCGGATGCGCCAGCATCTGGGTCTGCCCAAGCCCGCCGGAAAGCCGCGCCGGACCAGCGACGAGCTGGCCGACGACTGGCGCCGCGGCGGCTATCCCTACAAGTACAAGATGCTGCGCAAGGACTACGAGCGCGAGAAGT